>Ga0315298_1006472_pt1 | contig 15976 bp, 16 predicted proteins | sample WHS_1_MG_FD_203077 | JGI IMG/M metagenome (GOLD analysis project Ga0315298, IMG submission 203077) | Extremophilic microbial mat communities from Washburn Hot Springs, YNP, Wyoming, USA - WHS_1_MG | ecosystem: Environmental > Aquatic > Thermal springs > Hot (42-90C) | place: USA: Wyoming... | reverse complement strand
ATGCGCCCTTTCGGTCAGCCCATTGAAAGTTGAGAGTTGGACGTTTCACGTTGAACGTTCCTGATCGGTATATCGGACATCGTGTCTGTCCCCATATCTGTGCGACCCGCCGGCCAAGACCGTCCGACCGGCGCGTGGTCGGGTCTAAGCGGGTCAAGAGTCCGGTCGTCCAAATTTCGTGTCTGTCGCCATATTCTGGCCACAATGCGCCCTTTCGGTCACCGCATTGAAAATTGAGAGTTGAACGTTGTGCATTGAACGTTCCCAATCGGCACTCCAGCGAGGTGGCCTTGTGGATAATAGTCAACGCGCAACGCGCAACTCCCAATTGGGCGCTGTTGTCTGGCGTGAAAACCTTGCATGGAACCCAATTTCGAGCCTGGCACTCTATTGCTTCAAAATGCTCCTCACCCCGAAAACCTTCCCGGGTGGAAAGCATGTTTTTGTCCGGGGGGGTGGTGGCTGGTGAGATTTCCAGGCCGGATTCAGTCGCGTTCTCTTTGACTCTCGAGTAACCGGCAAATAGAGTTGCCTCATGCGTGGCCTTGCAGCGTCAATTCTGGCTGCATTGGGCGGTTTTATAATCCTTGTCCTTGAGATTATTGGCGCCCGATACCTTGCCAAGGATTTTGGAGGGTCGTTTTACGTCTGGGTCAGCCAAATAGGGGTTGTCATGCTCGCGCTTGCCTGCGGTTACTATGTCGGCGGCGCATTGGCTGACAAACACGGTCGGCTTGGCGGTCTGGGGCTGCTGCTTGTTGTTGCCGGGGTTTTCACCTTTGCAGTCCCGAACTTGGCTCCGCCAATTATCGAGGCGATCATCGGACGGCATCCAACCGACCGTGCAATCCCGCCGTTGTGGCAGAAGCTCGACCCTGCACTGGGAAGCATGTGTGTTTTCCTTTTCCCCTGCATTGTACTGGCCATGTTACCGCCGTTTCTGATTCGGTGGTTGACCTCGCGTGTTGACCGCGTTGGGCGATCGAGCGGCGCCGTCATTGCAGCCGGCACTCTTGGCAGTATTGCCGGAGTGTTTGTAGCGGGTTACATTCTGATTGATGTCATGAGAGTGAGTGACATTTTCCGGCTGATGGGCGGGCTAACAGCCATGGCCGGCGCATTGAGCGCAGTGCTTGATCGCTGGTTCGGGGGCAAACCTGTTACCAGATAATGACAAGCAAGGCTTCAGTCAGAGTCAACTCGAGGCGTCACAATGGACGTCTGGATTTCACAGGCACGGCATCCAAGGTCAACGCACGCCGCGGCGCAATCGCCGTCGGTTGCATGTTCTGCGTGTTTGCAGCCGCGCTGGTTGCACAGCCGCTGCCGGGCAAAGTGGTTTGTGAAACAACCTCGGCTTATCATCATATCAGGGTGATCGATCACATGGGGCTTCGGACGTTGAGTTTCGACGATTCACGCGAAACGAGGATGTCGTTGGCGAATCCACTGTCGGGGCATTTCGAGTACACCGAGTATTTTCACGCGCCGTGGCTCTGGAACACCAATATCAAGGCGGTTTTGATGATCGGGCTCGGCGGCGGCAGCGTACAAAGGTCGTACGCCCATTACCACCCGGACGTTGCGGTCGAGACCGTCGAGATTGACCCCGTGGTCTTCAGGGTTGCGCGGGAGTATTTCAAGTTCGAGGAATCGCCGCGTCAGCACGTGCACATCGAAGACGGTCGCGTTTTTCTCCGAAGAAGCCGGAATGATTATGACGCCGTCATCGTTGACGCCTACGTGCAGAGCCGTTACGGCTCGGCATTGCCATACCACCTTGCAACAAAGGAGTTTTTCGAGCTTGTGAAAGGACGGCTTACAACCAATGGCGTTGTTGCCTTCAATTGCATGGGTACACTCGGCGGATGGCAGGCCGACCTCGTGGGCGCCATATATCAGACGATGAAAGCAGTTTATCCGCGGACATATCTGTTCCCGGCTCGTGACAGCCTTAACGTGGTCTTGCTTGCGACCAGAACCGACGAAGAAATGACCGCCGAGGAACTTCGCGCTCGAGCGTCCAAGCTGGTCCGAAACGGTCGGGTGCGACTGCCGGGTTTCATTCAGCGAGTGACAACATTCAGGTCAGACCCGCCGCAGAACTTTCGCGAATGTCCGGTCTTAATAGACGACTATGCGCCGGTCGATGGACTGCTTTGCGACCGCAGCAAACAAGCGAAATAATGTCGTGACCAAACACGTGTACGGAGTTTTCCCGGTCAACGCAGAAAGCGCGACCCGGCTGGCTGCTGTCGAACCGGCATTTCGCGCTCTTGTCGAGCGGATCGGTAGGATAGAATTGAAGCCGCGTCGTTTGCCGCCTTTCCAAGCACTCGTCCATGCCGTGATCTTTCAGCAATTGAGCGGGCGGGTTGCAAACGTGATCTTGCACAGATTCCGCGCGTTGTTCCCGGGACAACAATTTCCATCCCCCGCGGAAGTCTTGTCTGCAGGACCGGCTGCGCTCCGAAAAGCAGGCATTTCCGGCGTGAAATGCGCCTATATTATCGGCATTGCCGAGCAAGCCGTCTCCGGGAATGTGCCGTCACTGAACGAGTGCGACGCGCTTTCCGATGCGGAAATCATCTCACGTCTGACGCTGTTCAAGGGAGTGGGCCGATGGACTGCCGAGATGTTCCTGATATTCAATCTTGGCAGGCCGGACGTATTGCCGGTGCACGACCTTGGCGTGCGTCGTGGTTTTGCGCTGGCTTTTCGCAAACGAGTTCTCCCATCGCCCAAACAGCTCGCCCGTGTTGGCGAGCGTTGGGCGCCCTACAGGACAACAGCCGCACTTTACCTGTGGCGCGCGGTCGATTCAAACGGCGGCGTGGGATGGTGACTTTGGCAGGTATTCCGCGAGCGAAGCTCGGCAGTGCTTGATTTCCGTCCCGTTGTCCCGAGCTGCCATGGAGCGGACCATCAGCCATCGAGCTGCCGTGATGCAACACAAATGACCGCCAATCAAATCAAGCGCGGTCATGTCTTCGAACTGTTTGTCCGCTGATCCGACTCGCATCTCCCCCGTGGGCGACGAAGTCGCCCTTTTCAGCGCGGCGCGACGGAGTGCCAAGCCTGGAACGAACGCATTTATCTTGCCGCGATCCTTCGGCTGCGGCTGCGCCGCGCTGAGGTAAAGCGAGCACTATTGTCTCTTCTTGTCCCAGCCCTGATCCTTTATCAATTGTTCGATGGCATTCTTTGGACCAAAAGTCGCCGGCAAGATGCCATGCCTTGTGAGGTATTTGAACACTTCAGCAAGGTTGCGGACTTCGTCGCGCTTGGCGGCGAGCTTGTCGGGCGCGAGCTTCTTCAATCCTTCAACGTACTCGGCGGCCATGCGTTCTGATTTTTGCATGGCGATCTCATCTTTCTCGTAAACCATGGACTCCATAAGCCTGAGCATGCCTGGCAACGGGTTATCCGGGCTGACAAGCTGTTCAGCATCATTGCGAATCGCAGCGGCGATCTCCTTTCGTTTGGCCATGGTGACTTCTGTTGTGAGCCAGCCGTCAGTTCCGCCTTCAGCGGGTCTGGGTGGAAGTTCTCTGTACCAAATATTACGAAACCGGACCGGGTCCCCATGATCTTGCAGGCTCAGCGGACCTCTTGCGGGGAACGGCCCGGGGCGAGAGCGGCCCATGTGTCCGCCGGGGCCTTCGATCATTGTATGATCCTGCACCAAAACACCGTTCATGAAAACCGTCACGTAGCCGGGGTCCACCGGCTTTCCGTCCTTGTAAATTGGGCGTCGAAATACAATGTCATAGACTTGAAACTCTCCGGGCGGGCGGAGCGGCAGTGCCATGGGCGGGTTCACCCCGTAATAAGCGCCGGCGTGTCCGTCGGCGTATGTGACGTTTTGATACGAGTCGAGGACCTGAATCTCCAGCATGCCCATCAGGAAAACGCCGCTGTTGCCGCGGCCCTGGCCTTCGCCTTTTGGGTTTGCCGGTGCAGCCCATTCAATGTGCAACTGGCAATCGCCGAACTTCTCTTTCGTCCTGATTTCGCCGGTGCCGGGGACAACCTCCATATAGCCGTCTTTCACAATCCACTTTGCAGGTTGGCCTTTGGGATTCTCCCACTTGGACAGGTCTTTACCATCGAAAAGGACGATGGCGTCGGACGGCGGTTTGCCAGCCCGCTCTTGCGAGCTGAAAGTCCCGGGTGTCACCGTCACTGGTTGCGGGCGGTTTCCATCGTGCACGGCCCACGGATGATGATCATCTGGAGGGTCTCCGTAAAACCGTGGGCCGGTTTGGGCAGCCATACTTGTTTGCAAAACGCAAAAGCTGCAAATGACCACTGCAAATGCAAAAGTTTTCATGGACCTCACATTGCCCCGCCCGAGCCAATCCAGTCAATTTCAGATATGCAGGATCCGAGGACCTCGCCATTCTGCCGACGGTGACAACGACACATCCAATTCGGAAATCTTTCAGCGCGGCGCAGCCGCAGCCGAATGATCTGGGCGAGGTAAAGGCGTTCGTTCCAAGGTGGGCGCTCTGTCGCGCCGCGCTGAAAGGGGCGACTTCGTCGCCCACGTGAGGAGATGCGAATGGGATCAGCGGACGAACAGTTCGAAGGCAAAATTCCCGAACCACACGCTGATCTGCGATTTCAGCGCAGATTATCAGATATCATACTCCAAAGACCGCGCTGTTGTAACCGCACTGCTCGCTGCCAGAGAAGCGGATACTGACAAACCGGGCAAACTCGCAGCCTGAAAATCTTCGCAAATATGATCGATTTCCAGCTATAATCATATGTTGGCACGGAAGCCGAGCCTCGCCAAACGGAACTGCCTGGCTGTGGTTATCACGGTTTTGTGCGGCCTTCGTCCTGTGAGCGCTCGTATGTGTAGATGAACCGGGCGCGTGGAATCCATTCGGCGTGGCCATCGGCGAAGTTTGCGTTTGCGCCTGCGGCGCCGTGGTTGTTGATCGGGTCCGGGTAATCGTTGTAGTTGTCCGGGGGCCCGGGTGGGTGTTCGTCGTCGCAATCGACCATCAGCCATGTTTGGGATGGGCCCGGGACGGTGCCTTTGAGGCCGAAAGTGTCGTGTGTGTGCTGGCGGGAGGAAACGCGGTTTTCGGTCTTCTTCTCCTGTGGCGAACGCCACCAACCGAAGTTTTCGTAGCTGTGGCCGGGGTGTTTTTTGCTGACCGCGAAATCGTGGAGGTCGCGCAGTTCTTTGAGGCCGGTGTATTCGTTGGTGTGGGGTATGAACAGGTTTGGGTTGATGGTGTTGCGCGTGGCCGGGCAGGTGAAAGTTTTGAGCGCGGAGACGTAAGTCGGGTAGAGCCAGTTGAGGTTGTCGTCGGTGTAGTCAATGCATCCTGTTAGCTGGCCGTCGTAGTCGTGGGAAAACATCAGGCTGCCGTAGCCGAGTTGTTTGAGGTTGTTGAGGCAGGCGATGCGCCTTGTGAGTTCTTTGGCGCGGCTCAGCGCCGGCAGGAGCAGGCTGGCCAAGATGGCGATAATCGCAATGACCACCAGGAGCTCGATGAGCGTGAATGCTCTTTTGTGTTCAAGTGTGTGTGGCATGAGGTTTGGGAAGATATGGTTTGAGAAATGGGGGCGGCTCGCGTCGCCCGGGGCGGACGTAATCGCGCGCCAGAAGTTGTGCGACTCGGTCGGGGCTGTGGCTTTGCACATTTGTGAGGTACTTGAAAAGGAGCTGAGCGAGTCGTTCGAGGGCGATGCCGTGCCTGCGTCCTTCGATGGTATAAATCCAGTCGCTGAGGGCGAGGAATTCTTTGAAGGGTGACTTGTTGGGGGCCCAGAGCAGAGGCAAAGTTTCCATGAAATTGCCGCTGTTGCCGATGATTTCCCAGAAATGTGCGAACCGGCGCAAACGTTGCATGGTGGGAAAGTCAATCAAGTTGTTTTGAAGGATTTCGTACGGTGGCGAAGGCGAAAACAGCAGTCCGCACTCTGCGGCATGGCGGTCGATGGTTGTGCCGCGGAGTCTTTTGAGAATGCCCACCTGGATTTCGTGCGGTTCAAGTGCGAGGAGACGATCGAATCCGGTCGCGATGCTGTGGAGGTTCTCGCCGGGCAATCCGATGATGAGATCGGCGTGGATGGCTGCTTCGGTGTGGTGGCGGAGGAACCGGAGGTTGTTTTCGATTTCGGGGTATTTCTGGTGGCGATGGATTCTGGCGGCGACATCGGGGTTGAAAGTCTGTATTCCGACTTCGAGGTGCAGAGTGCCTTTGGGGAATTTCTGGATGCGGCTGCACACAGGTTCCGGGAGCCGGTCGGGGATCATCTCGAAGTGCAAGAAAAGGTCTGGCGTGAGTCTTTCAAGGAAGAAATCAAGAACAGTGCAGCAGGCGTCAAGGTCGATATTGAAGCTGCGATCGACGAACTTGAACCTGCGGGCTCCCCGATCGAGCAGGCGGTTGAATTGGACGAGCGATTTGTCCAAAGGGAATCGGCGGATTCCCGGCCGGAGCGATGAAAGGCAGAACTCACATTTGAACGGGCACCCGCGCGATGTTTCGACGTAGATCCATCTGTGGGCCAGATCGGCGTCGGAGTACTCATCATACGGCAAAACCAGTTTGGTGAGGTCGGGTGGTTCTGAGTGGATTACTTTGGATGCGGGGCGCGTACCGGCGAGGATTTGTCTGCAAAGATTTGCGAATTCGAGGTCGGCTTCGCCTGTGACGATGTGGTCTGCGAGCCGGGCTATTGGTTGGGCCTCGATTTCGAAACTGATTTCCGGGCCACCGAGTATCAGGACGACATCCGGCCTGATCGTTTTCAGCAGGGCGGCGACTTCAGTGGTTTGTGAAGCGTTCCAGATATAAAGGCCGAGGCCTATGATTTTGGGGTCATGTGCGAGAAGCTGCTCAGCGATATCGAGCGGGCGCTGGTTGATGTCGAACTCAAGGATCAGAGATCGGGAGTGGAGTTCACCCAGGTTGGCTCTGAGGTAGCGGAGACCCAACGCCGCGTGTTGGTATTTGGCGTTGAGCGTTGCAAGGAGGATGTCGGGCACTGTGGCTGGAGATGTTTCAGGGTGCCATGACAACGGCCCGAGTTGCTCGCGAAGCAGTGAGCAATTTGGTCATGCCGTCCATGACAACCTCTTCGACCGCGGGTTTGAAGGGGCCGTAGAGGCAATAGTATATCATGGACGAATCCGATTCATATCCGCCTTCTTTCACGACGCGTGCGCTGGGGATGTAGCATGGGACGTCATAGGCGTAGCCGACTGTCCACGGATGTTCTTCTGCGAAGACGCGTTTGAGTTTCCTGGCGTAATCAACGACGACTTCGCCGCCCATGAACATCAGGGTGAGCCGGTTGCCGAACCGGAGAACCGCGATTGGCAACCGCACGCCGGGCAGCGGACTGCCCTTGTCCATGAGGTTCAAGTAATGAACTGCCCTGTGGCGGATGTACTGATTTTGGCTTTGGGCATCCTGCTCGATCTTTTCGCGGGCGGGCGGGTTTTCGAGTGGCAAATCTGCAGTGGCGTAGGAGAACTGGATTGGAGCTGTGACATCGCGCATTGGATGGTTCAGAACGCCGACAACAGCGCCGGCCAATTCCAATCCATGCCCTTTGGATGTCAACAGGCTGCCGCGCGGCGACGGGTTGCAATCGGCGCCCATGCCGGTGAGGAAAATTGCAGTTGCGCCGGGATACACGCTTTCGATGTGCGCACGCGCGTAGCCGGGAAAATCGGGTGTGACGGTGTAGAAGTCATCGCCATGGACAGTTGTTGCATGGCAGGCGTAACCGAAAACAATTGCGCGAATTGTACCGTTTGTGCCCGTGATGCGCAGGACCGGGACATCCCAGTCAACAGGGCCATCCGGGTTTTCGCCGATGACGACGTCTTTGTCAGTGAAAGCACGTCTGTTCATTGCGAACGTGCAGCGACCGATTCCGTGCTCGAGACGGGCCGGGGCAAGGTCGGCCAAAGCAGCACCGACTGCTTCGACGATTTGCGCCCGGAGTTTGTCGCCGTAGTTTTTGATTTGCTCTGATTCAGCGGGGCCGAGGGGGTACATGCCGCTCAATGGCCCGTCCAGCACGGGGGTCGAATGCGAATGGCTTGAAACTATGATGACCTGCTCGGGGTTCAGGCCGTATTTGTCCTGGATTGTTTTGAGGGCGGGCGCTGCAAATTCAGCGCTTACCTCGCAATTATCGACCGCGACGAGCACGCAACTTTGGCCTGATTGATCGCGGAATGCGATGGCACGAGCGGTGAGCGGATGGTCGATCTTGTCTGCGGGGCGGTTTCGGGCCGCGTAACCTGCAAGCCAGATTGGCAGATCGGGAGTGATGTCCCGAGACGCGATTCCAACCTTGATTGGCGATTCCGATGCTGTCGCGACAGTGGAGATTGCGGAGCCGGCCGCGATTGCGCATGCCATGATCAACGCTGGCATTCTGGATGCGGATCGGGCCTGTCCGGCAACAGGAACAGTTGTTTTCATAGTGGTAACTGGAGGTACTGGTGTAATCGCGGAGATCTTTAATGGCTGAGATTTTCTCACAAAACTTTGGCTCATTGATCTGACCATCGACGAACAAGGCCATGATAGGCGTCAACGCGCCGGTCGCGCAAGAACGGCCAATGCGCGCGAATTGTCTCGATTGATTCCAGATCGATCGTGGCGATGAGGGTTTCTTCCTCGGAATCGGTTGCCTTGGCGAGAATGTTGCCGAACGGACCCGCAATGAAGCTGCTGCCCCAGAACTCGATTCCATCGCCGCCGGCGGGGTTCTCGAGCCCGACTCTGTTGACTGCGGCGACAGGGATGCCGTTGGCGATGGCGTGGGCGCGCTGGATGGTTTGCCATGCTTCGAGCTGAGCGGTACCGGACTTTGCTTTTTCGGTCGGATGCCATCCGATTGCCGTGGGGTAAAAAAGTATTTGGGCTCCTTCCATGGCGGTCAGGCGCGCAGCTTCAGGGAACCATTGGTCCCAGCAGATGAGCACACCGACCTTGCAGTACCGTGTTTGAAACGCGCGGAATCCGAGGTCGCCCGGTGCGAAATAGAATTTTTCATAATACAGCGGATCATCCGGTATGTGCATTTTCCGGTAGAGTCCGACGATTGTGCCGTCCGCGTCGATGACAGCCGCAGTGTTATGGTACAGTCCCTGCGCGCGCCGCTCGAACAAGGAAACGATTATGACCGCCCGTCGTTGTCTGGCCAGCTTCTGAAAGGCTTCCGTTGTTGGTCCGGGGATTGGTTCGGCGAGCTTGAAATTCTCGACGTCTTCGCTCTGGCAAAAATACTGGGTTTTGAAGAGCTCCTGGGAGCAGATGATCTGTGCGCCTGCGCGGGCAGCTTCCCGGGCTGCGGCGAGTGTTTGCGCGAGATTCTCGGCCGGGTCTTTGCACGCACGCCGTTGCAACAGGCCGATGACAACCTTGGATCGATTGGAGGTTTTCATCGGCGGCAATCTAGCCGGTGCAATTGACTGGCACAAGAAGATCGGAACACCGAAACCCTACTCAGCGCGGCGCGACACAGCGGTATTCATGCGACCAGCACAATTGTTACGACATGCGCCTTCGGCTGCACCTGCACCCGGCTGAACAGTTAAACAGTTATATTGAGAAATCGATCATGTTTACGAATTCTCAGACTCAGGTCTCCTGAGGCCGTGGAATTAGTCTGACCCCGTTCCTGAAACCACCAAGCGATGGATTCCGCGTGTAACCCATTGATTTCCAAGGCTGCTACAGGCGCGGTGGTATCAGGAAAATTCCACCGCGGTTGAAGTCACAGCCTCGGGGGTCAGGAGTTCTGAGACTGCAAGTTTGCTCAATTTGCCATTACCTGCTTCTCTGGCAGCGAGTAGTGCGATGACCACGGTGCCACCTTCGAGGTATCATATCGGATAATCTCCGCGGGACCAAATATGGGGACAGACACGGTGTTTGGGGGCCGGCAGAGCAAATAGAGGGACAGGCACGATGTCCGGTATACCGATCAGGAACGTTTAACGTGCAACGTTCAACGCGCAACTTTCAACGGGGTGACCGAAAGGGTGTATGGTGGGCCGGATATGGGGACAGACACGGCATTTGGACGACCGGCCATGGGAAATATGGGGACAGACACGCTGTTTGGGCGCCCGGGTCCGGAAGAACGGGGACAGGCACGATATTCGGGCGCCCGGGCTTTTTGCCGGGACCTGTCAATGCACCTGCCGACCCAGATACGGGGACAGACACGATGTCCGGTATGCCGATCGGGAACGTTCAACGTGCAACGTTCAACTCGCAACTTTCAACGGGGTGACCGAAAGGGTGTATGGTGGGCCGGATATGGGGACAGACACGGCATTTGGACGACCGGCCATGGGGAATATGGGGACAGACACGCTGTTTGGGCGCCCGGGTCCGGAAGAACGGGGACAGGCACGATATTCGGGCGCCCGGGCTTTTTGTCGGGACCTGTCAATGCACCTGCCGACCCAGATACGGGGACAGACACGATGTCCGGTATGCCGATCGGGAACGTTCAACTCGCAACTTTCAACGGGGTGACCGAAAGGGTGTATGGTGGGCCGGATATGGGGACAGACACGGCATTTGGACGACCGGCCATGGGAAATATGGGGACAGACACGCTGTTTGGGCGCCCGGGTCCGGAAGAACGGGGACAGGCACGATGTTCGGCCGCCCGGGCTTTTTGCCGGGACCTGTCAATGTACCTGCCGGCCCAGATACGGGGACAGACACGATGTCCGGTATACCGATCAGGAACGTTTAACGTGCAACGTTCAACTCGCAACTTTCAACGGGGTGACCGAAAGGGCGCAGGGGGGGCGGAATATGGGGACAGACACGGCATTTGGACGACCGGCCATGGGAATATAGGGACAGACACGCTGTTTGGGCGCCCGGGTCCGGAAGAACGGGGACAGGCACGATATTCGGGCGCCCGGGCTTTTTGCCGGGACCTGTCAATGCACCTGCCGACCCAGATACGGGGACAGACACGATGTCCGGTATGCCGATCGGGAACGTTCAACGTGCAACGTTCAACTCGCAACTTTCAACGGGGTGACCGAAAGGGTGCAGGGTGGGCGGAATATGGGGACAGACACGGAGTTACGGCGACACGTATCACTGGGCTGTTCATGGCCCTACTGTGGCGTCGCTATCTGCAGCGTCAGGTTTTTTCAGGGGGTTTGAGGCGGGAGTTTTTGCAGGCGACGGAGCCGCAGGAGATATTTTCCAGCCCGGCGGCGCAGAGCTTTCTGATCAACGGGGGCAAGCACCGCGTCTTTCGGTGTCAGGCAACTTTGGTTCCTGCTACGCCGGGTTGGGGAACGGCCTCATTCGGATGAAGGCGAAGCAAATAGCCACACCCGCAAACAACAGGATGTTAGACGCTACGGTATCGCACGCTCGGTCGGTCTGAGGCGGAGCCTCGCAAAGGATACACCGATTTCAGTTCCGCTCAGAGTGTGTCACCCCAGGATTCCGTAAACGACGATTTGCACAAAACAGATTAATGCCGCCCACAACCGCAGGTTTTTCCACAATGGCACCGGCTGTTCCGGCTGCTCGATAAGCGCCTTTGGCATCAATACAATTCCCGTCAGCAGCAACACGTAAATGCCCATCACCACCAGCTTGCCCGCTGATGCCAGCAACGCCCAATCCCACGGTTCAACCAGAACGGAACTCATTGCGAATCCTCGTCTTTCGCGGGCAACCAGCAGACCAATCCCCTGAGGCGATCATCGTCGTGCGGGCGTGTGACCATGCTCACCAGCGCCGTCACCGCAACTGCCGCCACAAAAGACCACCATGCCGTCCACAAAAACGGCACGCCACCGGCAATACCCAGCAGCGATTCCGCCCCGTTGAGCACCACTGCCGTGGCAACACCCGCCGCCATGCCCGCAAGCCCGCCCCATTGCGTCGCACGTCTGGTCAACATCCCCAACAACAACAAGGCAAGCAACGGTCCCTGAAAAAATGTCAGGAAGGTCTGGAACGCCTCGAACACAGTGCCAAACCGTGTCTTGATTGGATAACTCAACAGCGCGCCTCCGACCAACAACACTGCCACGAGCCAGCGACCCAGTCTCAGACATTGCTGGTCGGTTGCATGGCGGTTTATGAATGGACGGTACAAATCAGTGACGATCAATGTGCTGGCCGAGTTGACGTACGAATCGAGGTTGGACAGTATCCCCGCGAGAAACGCGCCAATCACAATCCCCAAAATCCCCGGGGGCAGCAGATGCGCCAAGAGCATCGGCAACACCCGATTGCCATTCCATTCGCCTTCAGGCCGGCCAAGTTCTTGCGACAGCATCGCCAGTGCAATCATCCCGGGCAACACAAGCAGGACAGGAAAAACCAGCTTTATGCCGGCGCAAAACACGTACGATGCGCGCGCTTCGTTTTGGCTGCGGGACCCCAGCGTGCGCTGGACGATCGCTTGATTGCCAATCCAGTAGGCCGGCCCCAACACAAAGCCCAATCCGAGTACAACCGCAGGCCACGGATACACCGCATGATCAGTCGGCGGTAAAATATCAAAGTGATCCCGCGTCCAGTCCAAGGCACTGATCGATGCCTTGAGACCGGCAATGCCGCCGACTCGGTCGATGCCCAGCGCGCAAATCAACGCTGCCCCCGTTACCAACACAATGCACGACACCACATCTGTGAACACCACCGCTTTCAGTCCACCCGACACCGTGTAAAGGCCCACCGCCACCACAGACAATCCCACCGAAAACCAAAACGGCCAACCCAGCAACACCTCGAACATCGCCGCCGCACTCACGAAAATGGTCCCAATCGTCGCCGTCATGAAAAACACCCAGATCACTGCAAAACAAGCGCGCACGCCCAGATTGTATCGTCGTCCAAGGTATTCCGGCACCGTGTACACACCCGCAATCCAGAAAAACGGCATGAAGAGAAACGCAGCCAACAACACCGGAAAAATGCAGCCGATGAAATCGTAGTTCATCATCACCAGCCCGTACCTGTAGGCGTCGCCAGCCACGCCGATCATGTCCTTGGCACCGATATCAGTTACCACCAGCGACATTCCCACCGCCCACCATGGCAGGGTCTTGCCGGCCAGGAAAAAATCCCGGCTCGTGCGGATGCCCCGACTCAGCCACAGCCCAATTGCAACCACAGTCAGCAGGTATGCCGACACTGCCACTACATCCACAGGTTGAAGTCGTAGTGAATCCACGGCTGCTTCGATCAATCCAGATCAATACGCGCGCGGAGAATCGCATTCTCGAGGCAACCATGGCAATCCGGAAAGCGTCTCTCCATGCAGCCGGACACCGAGCCCGACCGCGCCATCTCCGGATGCGCAGCCTGAAAAACGGTTGTCATAAAATGCCGCTGCTGGCAAAGTGTCGTCATGAAACGACGCCAATTTATCAGGTCTTCCGTGGGTGCAACCGCTGCCGCATTCGCTTTGCCCGCGTTGCGATTGACTGCCGCAGAAACTCAAGCACGCGAACTCTATGAGCTGCGGCTGTATCATTTGAGGCGCGGCCCGATGCAAAAGCGTTTCGACGATTTCATGCGCCAGGCCGCAATTCCAGCATTGAACCGCGCAGGCGTGCCGAACGTCGGCGTGTTCGATGTCGCCACCGGCCAGGACAACCCCACCAAGTACGTCCTCATCCCCTACGCCTCGCCACAGGTCTTCGCTTCAGCGTACCAGGCCATGATCACTGACAGAGATGTGGTCCAAAGTGAGTTCTTCAATGCGACGCCGACCGACCCGCCGTATATCCGGATTGAAAGCTCGCTGATGCTGGCTTTCGAAGGGATGCCAAGAATCGACATCCCAAAACAGGCGACGGACAACAAACCGCGCCTGTTCGAGCTCCGCACTTACGAAAGCCACAGCAAAAAAGCCAACCTGAAAAAGATCGAGATGTTCAATGTCGGTGAAATCGCCATCTTCCGTCGGACAGGGCTGACGCCCGTATTTTTCGGCGAAACGTTGGTTGGCACCAAACTGCCCAATTTGACCTACATGCTCGTGTTTGACGACATGCCCGCACACGACAATGCATGGAAAACTTTCGTGTCAGACCCGGAATGGAAAAAACTCAGCACAACCCCTGGTTACACAGATGCCGAGATCGTGTCCAACATCAGCAACGCGTTCCTCCGCCCGACCGGTTACTCGCAGATTTGACCGCGGAGAACGCGACACGCCGTCAGCCAGTATTTGCGGAAACCGGGTTTGAATGGAACAGTTCGCCCTTTTCATCGCGGTGTCTTTGTGGGCCGCGGGTTTTCTGATTCTGCCAAGGCTGCGGCGCCGGTGCGCCTGCGCCCCTGCCGAGTCGGCGACCGACGTGAGCATCATAATCCCCGCGCGCAATGAAGCCCACAATTTGCCGGTTCTGCTGAACTCATTGATATCCCAACCGACGAAAGTCCGCGAGATAATCGTCGTGGACGACGGCTCAACCGACAACACGGCTGCCGTGGCTCGCGATCACGGCGCCAGAGTGCTCCCGTCTCAACCGCTTCCGGACGGTTGGCGCGGCAAAACATGGGCGTGTCACCAGGGCGCACAGGCAGCCACCGGCAACGTGCTGTTGTTTCTGGATGCGGACACATGGTTCGAACCGGGCGGACTGGTGCGCATGCTCGGAGCCTACAAAGGCGGCGCCTTTTCCGTCGGTCCGTATCATGCCGTTCAAAAGCCGTATGAGAATCTCTCTTTGTTTTTCAACATCAACATGACGGTCGGAACAGTGCCGGACGGATTGTTCGGCCAGTCAATGTTGGTCGAGCGCACGGCCTATCGGCGAGTTGGCGGCCACAAGGCGGTCAAAAACAGAATCTTGGAGAACTCGTTTCTGGCGGGGCATTTTCGCGAAGCCGGGATTCCGGCAAGCAGCGTTTCTGGCAAGGGCACGTTCTGCTTTCGGATGTACCCAAACGGCCTTGCCGAGCTTGTCGAGGGCTGGACGAAAGGCTTTGCAGCCGGCGCAGGCCAAACACCGCGCGTGGTGTTGCTGATCACAGTGGCGTGGATGATCGGCCTTATGCTGGCGCCTGTCGGTTTGCTCGCGACCGGGGATTGGGCGGCGTGGGGCATCGCATATCTCGCGTGTGCTTTGCAGGTGGGCTGGTTCGCGCGCCAGGTCGGGTCATTCCATTGGTCGAGCGCCTTGGTCTATCCGATACCGCTGATCTTCTTCTTCGCTTTGTTTGCGTGGTCAAGCGCAAGGTCGGGCAAGCAGGTCAAATGGAAAGGCCGCGAAATCCGTGCCGATTAAACTGCCCATTGCTTGGATTGTTGTATTGAACGTGATCGGCTGGATCGTGATCCAGATGGGATTGGCATGGGCTTTCACAAAGATGCCTGTCAGATGGTTCAACCCCGCCAAAGCATTCGGGTTTGAGTCCGGCGGGCGGTTTTACGAACGCGTGTTCGCCATCAAAAAATGGAAAGACAAACTCCCTGATGCCGCCCAGTGGTTCGGCGGCGGCTTCGCAAAAGCCAACCTTTCTTCAGCCAACCCCGAATACGTGCGCAGGTTCATCCGCGAAACATGGCGCGGCGAACTTTGTCACTGGTTCGCGATTGTGTGTGCGCCGCTGTTTTTTCTGTGGAACCCGTGGTGGGGAGATGTGGTCATTGTGATGTACGCGGTGCTTGCGAATCTGCCGTGCATTCTGGCCCAGCGTTACAACCGGGCCAGACTGCAGCGGTTGCTTGAACGCAGTCGGGTCAGCGCCAACCCCCCGCCGAGTTGAGCCTCTTTGAAGCCTGCACTACGAGCCGCTGCGGTTTGTAGTCCCGCCTTTAGGCGGAGGCAGGCTGAAGCCTGCACTACGAGCCGCCGTGGTTTGTAGTCCCGCCTTCAGGCGGGGGCAGGCTGAAGCCTGCACTAGTGCGCCTGCGAAGGCGCCCACACAGCGGGGTGGAAGTCCCCGCCAGGCCGAGCGTTCACCGGCCTGTA
>Ga0315298_1006470_pt1 | contig 15978 bp, 16 predicted proteins | sample WHS_1_MG_FD_203077 | JGI IMG/M metagenome (GOLD analysis project Ga0315298, IMG submission 203077) | Extremophilic microbial mat communities from Washburn Hot Springs, YNP, Wyoming, USA - WHS_1_MG | ecosystem: Environmental > Aquatic > Thermal springs > Hot (42-90C) | place: USA: Wyoming... | reverse complement strand
GCATTCTGCGCTTTGCCCGAAATGGCGCGTTTGATCTCATCCTGATCGGCGGGGAAGGCCGGCAGGGGCTCTGGAAGGCCTTGGTCGGTATCTCAAGCCGAGTTGGCCGGCGGGCTTCGTGTTCGGTGATGATCGTGCGTTAAATACTAGATGGGAGAATAGCGTAGCGAGCATGGTCAGCTTGCTCGGCGTGCCGAGCATCCCGCTAGTCGGGCAGGGTAACGATCTCGCCGCCCTGATCTGTCGCCATGCAGCGGAGAACCGGCAGGTATTACAGAGAACGACGTAGTGGTCGTGGCGCAGAAGATCCTGTCTAAGGCCGAAGGTCGACTCATTGAGCCCCGGAATGTGGTGCCGTCGGCCCGTGCTCGGGAGTTGGCGGAGCTTACCCAGAAGGACCCTCGCTTGGTAGAAGTGGTTCTGAGCGAAACCGATCATGTGCTACGCGCTCGCGAAGGGGTCTTGATCGTGGAGCACCGCCTCGGCTCCGTCTGAGCCAACGCAGGGGTAGACCGTTCCAACGTGGCGGTGGACAAAGGGGAGACTGTAGCACTCCTCCCGCTCGACCCGGACGCGTTGGCCAGGCAGTTGCAGGAGGAGATTCGCAGGATCACGGGCAAAACCGTAGCAGTGATCATCAACGATTCGCACGGCAGGCCGTTTCGGGAAGGTACGGTAGGAGTTGCCATCGGCGTTGCCGGTCCACGTCCTGCAGACGACCAACGCGGCCGGGCCGACCTCTCTGGGTACATCGTGCATGCCACGATGGTGGGCCTCGCGGATCAGCTTGCGGCCGCCGCCTCGCTGGTCATGGGACAGACCAATGAAGCCTTGCCAATGGTAATCTTGCGGGGCATACCGTATCACCCTCAGGAGAGCACATCGCGAGAAATGATCCGCGCTGATCTATTGACTATCCCCTCGCATGCCCCCTTGCCACAATGAGAAAGCCCTGCCAATTCCTTGGGCTTTCTCCCTCCTTTCGGGTGTACTAGCCCAAAGAGCATATAAGCGCTAGAGATGCAGTACTGGGGACGGGATGGTCACTACCTGAAGTATCGCTGTCCGGAGAAGGCGGGCTAGTTCTGTTGCCTGAAACAGCACGAAGCCGTCTCTCGGTGCAGCACCTCGGACTATGGCTTGGTGGTCATTTTGTCCTACTCCAGCCCCGTAGTCACCCTCAGTCTCCCCTTCTTCTCCCTTTTTCTCTATTGTGCAAGAGGCTCGCTATCGGCCAAACAGGAAGGCCCACCATTGTTCCCAAGGGGACGGGTGTCTCTCGCCACCCGCCGTTGTCGCCGAGGTCACTGACGCAGTAAGGGAGACTGGCCTGGTGACAACGACCACTGTCGTGTCGCCGGGTTTAACAAGGTTGAGCTCCTCTCGCGCGACCTTTTCCACATATTCGTCGCTGCGAAGGTATTCGATCTGGCGTTGCAACTCCTGGTGGCGCTCTTGGAGGGCGCTGATTTCGGCCCGTAGCTGCTCACTCTGACGATGCAAATCGTAGATCTCCAATGCCTTACGGCCGGCCGAACAGCTAAAATAGGCGAGAACAGGTATGCTCAGCAAGACGAGCGCCCGCGCTACAGAAGGTGCCACTACCTTGTCGCTCATTCGTTATCCGGTCTCCACCTCTCTCAACCGATGATGACATTGTAACGCAGGCAGCCTGCCTGTGGCAAGGGGTCCGGCTGCGTCGCGGCGCGCCGTCTTGTTGCCAATGCGCCATCCCTGTGCTATATTGCCGATGAACGCTACCTTGTCGCAGGAAGGAGGGTCGCCATTTTGAACGGGAGCTTATCGGGCCTCCGAGTTGTGGAATGTGCAAGGCATGTCGCCGGCCCGTTCGCCGGGAAGCTGCTTGCCGACCTCGGGGCTGAGGTGATCAAGGTCGAGGAGCCTGGCAGGGGCGACCCATGCCGCCACCTGGAGCCCTTCGTCGATGATCTACCCGGCCCGGATCGTAGCGGTCTCTTCCTTTACCTCAACACAAGCAAGATGGGTATTACCCTGGATCTGAGTACGGCCACGGGAGGTCAGATTCTGCGCCACTTGCTCGAGGATGCAGACGTGCTAATCGAGGACTATGCTCCTGGTCAGACGAACGAATGGGGCCTCGGCTTCACGACTTTGCACCGAGAGAATCCCCGATTGGTCGTTCTCTCCATCACGCCCTTCGGGCAGACCGGCCCACACTGCAACTACAAGGGAGACAACCTTATTGCCAGCCATGCCGGGGGCGTAGCCCACTACACACCGACCAGCCTTGAGGACCTAAGCTTCCCGCCTTTGAAAGCCGGGGGACGGCAGGGCGATTTCTTGACCGGGGTCATCGCCGCGACTGTGGTGATGATCGCGATCATTCAGCGGCAGCGGTCTGGCATCGGCAGCCACGTCGATCTCTCACGGCAAGAGGCGCTAGCCTATGCCGTGATCCGCGATATGGTAGCTTATGCCTACGCTGGGACACTTACCCCTCGCGGCGGTCCAATGGTCGCCGGCATCAGCGGGCTTCTCAAGTGCAAGAATGGCTATGCCCACCTTCATGCCAGGGAAGAAAGGCTGTGGCCGAGCCTGCTAGAGATCATGGGGAATCCCGACTGGGCCGAGGATCCTCGATTTGCCGACGTGGTTGCACGGGACGAGCATTGGGACGAACTTTGGCCTCACATTCAGGAATGGGCAGCCCAGCAGACCAAGGAGGAGATCGCCCAATGCGCACAGGAAAGACACATCGCCTGCGCGGCGGTCAACAGCATCTCTGAGGTCGTTCAGTCCCCGCACCTTGCTGCTCGCGAGTTCTTCTTGAACGTCGACCACCCAGTGATCGGGTCGATCAGCATGCCCAGCGCTCCCTTTAAGGTCGAACCGGGACTCTGGGCAGTACGTCGCCGGGCCCCTACGCTCGGGGAGCACAATGAGGAGATCCTCTGCGGGCGCATGGGGTATTCCCTTGATGATATGGCGAGACTCGCCGGCGCAGGCATCATCTGAGTTGGATCATCGGTGTACGAGGAGGTATGGACATTGGAAGACTTGCCCTTAACAGGAATCCGCGTCGCAGACTTCACTCGCGTCCATGCCGGCCCGAGCGCCACCCAGTGGCTTGGCGTCCTAGGCGCCGAAGTCCTGAGGCTCGAAAGTCGAATGCGGCCAGATATGCTGCGCCCGGATCGTGGGCGTGGTCGAGTCGAGGTCAACCCCGACTTGGATTCCAGCAACTCGTTCTTGTCCTTGAACTGCAGCAAGCTGAGCTGCACCCTCAATCTGACCAACCCCAAGGCCGTGGAGCTCGCCAAGCGGATCATTGCCGTTTGCGATGGGGTGTTCGAGAACTACTCGCCAGGGGTGATGGCGCGCTTTGGTTTGGATTATCCGTCGGTGAAGCGACTCAAGCCAGATATCATCATGCTCTCGTGTTCGGGCCCTGGCCAGACTGGTCCCAACCGGCATGAGGTGGCCTTCGCCCATACCGTCCAGGCCTTCTCTGGATTGTGTTCGATAACAGGTTACCCCGGAGGAGCTCCGACCCAGATCGGCCCGATGTGGGCGGACGTGATGGCCGGCCAGGCGGCTGTTTTTGCGTTTCTCACGGCGCTTTACCACCGTGATGAAACCGGGGAAGGCCAGTACATCGACCTTTCGATGAACGAAACCATTCTCTCCACTATGCCAGAGGCGATCTTAGAGTTCACCCTGAATGGGCGTAATCTTGCCCCGATGGGCAATCGGGATTGGTCCATGGCTCCGCATGGGTGCTATCGCTGCCAGGGAGAAGATTGCTGGGTGGCGATAGCTGTAGGCACCGACGAGGAATGGCAGGCTCTATGTCGTGTGATGGGGAATCCGGCTTGGTGCGCCGAAGAGCGATTTGCGGACCAGGTCTCCCGCTGGTACCACCAGGATGAACTGGATCACCATCTTGAGGCCTGGACGCAGAGCTATACGCGTGAAGCAGCCGCGCGGCTGCTTCAGGAAGCCGGGGTTCCAGCGGCGATTAGCGCTGGTCCTGCAGACGTCTTTCACGATCCTCACCTGCGAGAGCGCCAATTCTTCACGCCGCTGGAGCACCCCCGTGTGGGGAAGAGCGAGGTTGGCCGTGTCCCCTACCGGCCCGATGGGCACTTCGTCAGCCAATATAAACCTGCACCACTCATTGGGCAGCACAACCAGTACGTCTTCGCCGAACTGCTCGGTATGCCCGAAGGGGAGATCGAAGCGCTCGTTGACGAGAGGGTAATCTATTAGAGCTGCCGGCCATTCGGAATGACGGTCGTGGGGCCCGAAATGCCGATATTCGCCAGAATGACGGGGTTTCTTGACGGCCGATGTCTGGGGTTTGGCCAGCAAAGCTGACCATGGCATACAGGTTGCATGTTGGCATCTCGGAGGTCGGTCCTAGGTGCAGATCTTCGATACCTACAGTGAGGCGATACAGGAATTTGTCCCAGCGCACCGACCGGTGCGCCTTTACGTTTGTGGGATCACGCCGTATGATGCCACTCATATGGGTCATGCCTTCACGTATGTCTTCTTTGACGTCTTGGTCCGGTACCTCGAATTTCTCGGATATCCCGTACGTTATGTCCAAAATGTTACCGACATAGACGATGACATCTTGCACCGAGCGGCAGAACTCGGCGAGCCATGGTACGAACTGGCCAGGGAGCAGACAGAACGCTATGTGGAGGACATGGTGGCCCTCAACGTCCGACCGCCAAACGTGTTCCCTAGAGCATCGCGTGAGATTCCCAGAATGGTCGAGATTATCGAGATTCTGCTGCGGAATGGCTTCGCCTACCGGGCGAGTGGGAACGTTTATTTTCCAGTCCAGGCCGACCCGGACTATGGCGCGCTAAGTCATCTTGCGCCTGATGAGATGCTCGCGATAGCGAGCGAGAGAGGCAACGATCCTAATGATCCCTACAAACTGAACCCTCTCGACTTCGTCCTATGGCAGGAGAGGAAGCCCGGCGAACCATGGTGGGAAAGCCCTTTCAGCCGCGGTCGTCCAGGCTGGCACATTGAATGCAGTGCGATGTCGCTCAAGTACCTCGGGGAGACGCTCGATATCCACGGCGGGGGCACAGACCTAGTCTTCCCTCATCATGAAAGCGAGATTGCCCAGTCAGAGCATGCGACCGGCCGGAGACCGTTCGCACGCTACTGGGTGCACACCGGCATGGTCCATTATCGGGGCGAGAAGATGAGCAAATCGCTGGGCAATTTGGTGATGGTGCGAGAAGTCCTGGCCGCTCACAGCGCAGACGCCCTGCGAGTCTATTTACTCAGCCACCACTATCGCCACCGTTGGTCCTACGACGCGAGGGGCTTGACAGCGGCGGAAGCCCTGGCCCAACACCTGGTGCTGGCGCTCCAAGCCTCCTCCAACCCCGGTTCACCGATCGCGCTAGACCCCGCAAGCTGGCGGGGTCTTTTCCTCGAGGCCATGGATGACGACATGAACACCCCGGCCGCCCTGACGAGCCTTAGTGGTCTAGCTGGCGAGATCGTCGCCAGTGGCTCGCAGGGACAGGATGTGCTCCAGGCGCAGCTGGTGCTTAGAGAAATGATGAACGTACTAGGGCTCCCATCGGCCTTGGCCGACGGGCAGGCAAAGGCGGCCCTTGGTGCTGCCTGGCGCTGTGTCCATGAGCCCAGCGATTGCCCCCATGCTTACAACACTAGATCGGGCGCGCGACGATGGTCCGCTTTCAACTAGGCAGGTACAGTGGAACTGGGGCATGGGCGGGGGCAAGCGCCCGCACTACGGATTACATGGTCGACTCCTAAACCGGACCGCCTTTCAACCCCATTAGACCCCGCAGTAAGTAGACTTCGCCCAGATGAGTGTAGCCATGGGTCATCAACGTGTTACCAAGCAGGCGGCTCAGGGGCATTTCGCCCATTCTACCCATGGGGACCTTTTGCTCTAGTTGGGCGTCGTCCAGACCGGACAGATATTCGTCAGTTGCTTTCCATACCGCCTGCGCATAGGTTAGGAAATCCCCGGCCGAGGTCAATCGCACCTTCGCGGCATCCTCTTCGCTCATCCCTGTACCCTGAGCACGCTGGTCAAGGCCGAACTTCTCGTCCCACTTCCCGTCCATCCATACTGTCGGTTTGCGTTGCAGCGCAAACTGGATCACGTTGTCTTCTGTTCTCGCGTAGTGCCAAACGGCAAAGGCAATGTGCACGCCCTTACCATTGGCTCGCCAGTGGAGTTGCTCAACCGTCAAATCGCGCACCGCATCATCGAGTGATTTGTGAAGGCCATCCAGCGAGTCCCGGACAAAGCCGACAAGTGACATCCACGACACCTCCAAGCCCAAATTGCATTGGCATTATACGCGTAGCAGTCGTGCCAAAGCAATAGCCATCCGGTCCGCAGGGCGGACCACCACCGATTTCAGCGCGTGAGGAAGGGGAAGGTAAGGGCGGGGCCGCTGGCTCGACCTTACCTGGTGATATGTTGATCAGACAGTAGGCTGCTCCAACGGCCATTCGGGCACCCCACATTCGGGGCACTGGATGTCTATCAGATGCAGCCAGCCGAGGATATCATCCTGTGAAGGCAAGCGAGCTGCGTCGCTGCTCAGGTACTCCGCGTAGATCTCACCAAACCGATCAGCGACAAACGCCGAGAATTTTGGTACTTCGCCTCTGGATCCAGGAATGATGAATTGCCTGGCCGCTTCCCCTGACGGATCTGCCAGAAGCGGGAGGGGAAGGTTGAGCTCCATAGCTAGACCACGGGCTTTGTCCAAGCTGTCCAAGTCCACGGCGATGATCTCGGCATCAACATCAAGGTAGTCATCGCGCCTTTGGATCATCTCGCTCAGGAACTTTCTGCACGGCTCACAACTGCTGTCTTGAAAGAAAACCACGACCAAGTTTCTCCTCTTCTTGAATGTGGCAGGTCCGATCTGCTCATTCGCGGTAGAGGGGAGTAAGAAGGTCGGTAGTTGGTCGCCGACCTGAACCTTGGGGTAGGGCCCCGAGGGGCCCTGATTGCGCACGTCAAGGTCGTTATCTGGCATCATCGCCACCTCCAGTCCTATTTTCGAGAAACCAGCCAAGGAATGTGGCCGCAGGTTCCTCGCGGGCCGGCCGTTATGTTCTTAATCAGCCACGCCAGTAGTCTATTCCAGGTTGGCAAGAACCAGACCAGCACCGACTGACTGTGAGAAACCATTTCCTGCCAACGGGCGGTGGCATCTATCTTGCCACATAGAAACACAGGAAGCCTATGCTGTTTGACTTATCCGTCGACTTTCAGAGAGAGCGAGTCTACTACTAATGAAGCCGTTCAGATACATGTACATCCCGATCATCACCCTCTTAGCAGTCGTTGTGTTGGCGCTAGCATCCTGTACCAATTCGGAGAACCCGGCCAACGGTCCGAGACAGGACTCGCCGAGTGCCGGCCAGACTCCGGGCACCGGTGCCGTAGCCGGAGGCAAGACCATTGGAGGGAAAGCTCTGGACAACAAGCAATGGGAGCAGGCTGCACAAGACCTGACCCGCTACCAAGGATACCAAGTGGACCTCACTGGCCGTGTTTTCAACGTTATTGGGGTCTACGAAGGGGCATTCCGCTTCCAGATGTACACCAATCCGGATCGGCAGCAAGGAAATACCCACGTAGCAATGCCAGAAAATGGCCCCACCGTACGGGAAGGATATGTCGTCCGGGTGCAAGGCGTCTTCCAGGGAGTCCGATTATCGACTTCAGTCGCGGGTACTGAACTGAAGATACCGGTGGTCGTTGCTGAATCGGTCGAGTTGATCTCGCCGAGACCCACGGAAACGGCCGCGCCGCCGGTTATCCCTGCACCGACGGAGGCGCCGCCCACGCCGAGCCCGACTCCGCCACTGGCAACGCCGACCCCACCGGAAGCCACGCCGACCAGTGTGCCGGCCACCGCAACCCAGGCAGCGCAGCCGGTTCAGACGTCTACTGCTGCTTCCCAGGCAGCACCTACGGAGACCCCTGTCCCGGTAGCGACGCCGACGCCTACCACTGCACTGTCCACTGAGACGCCAGTGCCACCTACGCCGACGCCGACCCAAGCAGCGCCCACAGAGACGCCTGTGTCGCCGAGTCCGACACGTGCACCGCTCAGCCCGACACCCGTGCCACCCACAGCCACGGCTGCGGTCAGCACTGCGCCGGTCGTCTCGATGGTCGACGGCACTGCGTCACTTGATCTCGGGAAAGCGAAGCTCACCCAGCCTATGGTTATAGGGAACGGTCAGGACGCATTGGGAGGGACTTATCTCTCTACCAGTGTAACCGACTACAACTGGGACGGCCAGGGGAAGTATCCGGCCGACAGCGGCCAGGCCCAGTTCCCGATCACGGTGAGCAAAGGTGGATCATACACTGTCTGGCTGAAGATGTTTTACGAGAATGTCGATGCCAACTCCTTCTGGGTGGTAGTCGACAACGGTCCGGGCATCAAGATGGGCAACGAGGATGCCGGCTACAATACGTGGAAGTGGGTCAACTGGCGAGATGGGGACCCGAACAACAAGGTGACGGTGAACCTATCGCCGGGCGCCCACACGATCACTATCATCGGCCGTGAGGCCGGAGCAAAGCTCAGCGGCATCGTCCTGAGCGACGACGCCAGCTACGTTCCAAAGAACTGAGAAGCAGGCGATGGCTGGCGTCTTGCGTCTGGCCATCGCCTCGTTTTTCGCATCATATAGGATTCAAGAAGCATACAACAGTAGATATTTCTTGCGAGGAATGGCAGATTCTTAGCCGAGAGACTCCAGGGGTAGAGAAGCGTCTCCTGCAGGAATTGGCTGGTCTGATCCGGGCCCCGACCGCCACGCATAAGAGAGCAAGACCGGTGAAGAACGCCACTCCGGTACGGAAGCCCAGAGGCCCACTGCCTGCGATCTCCTCTCTGCCTTTCAGCCTCATCCTAAGCGGCCTTTTGACCATCGACGCTTTTCGGATCGGCTGGACCATCCAGAAACCTCGCTAGACCGTCAACCCGCCTTCGCCACACGCGTCCGCAAGCAGCACAACCCTGGCGATTTTTCAATGTCCTTGAGCGGCCAAGCACTGTCCGGGAGCGCCGCTATCGCGGCGAGGGCAATTCACGAACTGCTCCTACGGCCGCTTGATGTCTACATGAGATGCTGCAGGCTGACGCCGGCGCGGCAAGAGCCACGTTCCGTGCAGGGCTCAGTTTTCCCCGCGGCTACGGGAAGACGACTCTGGTCCCGCTGGCCCACTCCACAAAGGTAGAGGTCGATCCAGTTCGCAAGCCCTGACATGCCCGCATGCTTATCTGCTAAGCATTCGTAGATCTCTTTGAGCCCCTCACTCGTCGTCTCCACGTCTAGGACACGCACCCACGCCATCCCACTTCCTCCTGAGCCGATTCTCGTCTGATGAAGAAACGGGTGAACGGGCCTGAAGTTTCGCTTGAGAGAAGGATCTTATCACGCGCTTGTCCTGGGAAACGCGTTTCAAGTCTTGTCGACGGCCCCGACCTTGGACTCTTACTCGTACAGCGTCACGGATATGCCAAGAGAGTTGTTTGGTGAGCCGTCGTCGACGATGGTCTCGTAGTCATACCTGATGTGCCTGGCCACTAAGCTCACTCGGATGCAAGACTCCGCGAGATGCGTCGCCGAGCGGTATAACATCGCGACGATCGATAGGCCCTATTCCCGACGCTCTTCATCGCGAGAGCACATGGCACCTTCGCTGAGAACAAGCCGTATCCAAATCGCCTATCGTTTATGTCATGGTAAGTCCGTTCCACAACCGCTGTCGATACTACTTTCTGCAGTGTAGTTAACAACAGCCTCGGTGGTTCGAAGAGGAGGTCAAACATCCGTGGATTGGTCAACGCGGCCAGCCAGTTGATGAACAGCCGTTCATCTTCTTCGTCATTCTACCTGCCTATGTTCTGTCAAAACCGCCTCCTGCCTAAGGGCGAACAGCTCTTGAGTACCATCAGTCGGGCTATGTGCTTAGCCGTACGTACTGCGGCAGTGGGTCGCCGATTAGGGGAAGGGCATACTCTCGAAAGGCATCGGTGACGCAATCATTCGCTTCGGCAATGTATGCCTGGGGTAGCAGCTTCTCCCGGTTGGCTATCTCCTCCAGCGCTACGAGCCCTGTCGTGCATGCATAAGGGTGCTCCCCCACTCGGAGCAGGGTCACCATCTTGTCAGAGTAGTCTTCCATAGCACTGCGGACGGCCGCCCGGCCAACGAGATAAGCCTCGCTGGCATCCACACTAGAGACCAAGGAGGAGATCATCCGCTGAACGCTGCCCGGTCTATCGTAGCGAGCTCGCAGACGTAGCCGACTCTGCACGAGCGCCGCTAGGTACCGGGCAGGGCTGTCGTGATATTGGTGGCCAAAAGCATCCACGTGGCTTGGCTCGGCGGAACCGAGCGGCTTGCCGCACTCGTCCTTCACGTGCTCGCTGACGACCGCCACGCAGTAGCCCAGCCGACCATAGACGCGCTCGACATCTCGCAAGAAGCGCTCCTCGGAGAAAGGCAACTCTGGAACGTAGATCAAATGGGGAGAGTCTTCGTCGCTGGTCTTCCCGAGGGCGCAGGAGGCAGCCAGCCATCCGGCATTGCGGCCCATGACCTCGATGATCTTTACTGGATCACTGCGACGCATGGCCTCGGTGTCCTTGCCGGCGCCCATGATGGCCAGAGCCAGGAAACGGGCTACACTGCCGTATCCGGGACAATGATCGGTGACCGGCAGGTCATTGTCAATAGTCTTCGGTACGCTGATCACCCTCAGGTCATAGCGGTCCTGGGCCGCCACTTGATGAAGTCGATGTGCAGTGTCGGCCGAATCGTTGCCACCAATATAGATCACAAAGCGAACGTCGTGCTGCCGACAGACGTCAATCACCCGGTGTGTCTCTTCCTCAGTGAGCCTGTGGCGACAAGATCCGAGCGCGGCTCCGGGTGTGGTACGCAGCAGGGCCTTCTCCCGGACGCCAAGCTTGTGAAGGTCCAAGAAGTACCCTTCGAGCATCCCGAGAACACCATCGCGGGCGCCGAGGACTGCGCTGACTGAAGACTGTACAGTCGCTTCTTCTAACACGCCGAGCAGGCTGCAATTGATCACCGGGGTTGGCCCGCCAGACTGAGCAACAAGTAGCTTCCCTCTCATCATTCTCCGTTGGTTCCTCGAATCGTCCGGGGCAGATTATAGCATGTTGCAATATGCGTTGCCCAACTATCTTATTTGCACCGAGCTACCATTTGCTAACTTCCTTGGCATTGTTCTTGCTTATGCGAAAGGGCATCCTGCATGCCAAGTGATTATCAATGCTGTTTGCCGTAGCGGGGTGACTTCTCCCCACGCTACGTTCGGAGATGACCTCCAAAGGGAACCAATGCGAGATGAAGAAGATTCTCTTCGTCAGTCATGCCAGCGGGCTCGACGGAGCAGAACGTTTCCTGATCGACTTGGTTAGCCGCATGCACGGCTCGCGATTCATCCCCTCGGTGGTCTGTCCCTTCGTTGGACCGATGGTAGATGAGCTGCGCTCCATCTCTGTACCAGTGGATGTCGTCCGACAGCCATTCATGGGCCAGCGAGCGCAGGAGATACTGCTCTTTGCCGTGGGCGTGACGCCCGCCACGCTTCGCTTGGCACGGTACGTTCGCGAATCCCACTGTCATGTCGTCTACAGTAACTCGCTGCAAAATCCGTATGGTGTTTTAGCGGCTCGCTTGGCCGGTGTGCCTTGTATCTGGCACGTGCACGAACTGGTAGCCAACCCTGTCGTGCGCGTCGCCTTAACCCAAAGCGCGACACTGTTAGCTGACAGGCTAATCGTCGTCTCGCGAGCGGTCGGCGCCATGTTTTCGGAGCGGGCGAGGCAAACAAAGGTCCGCATGGTATACAATGGAGTCAATACGAGCTATTTCAGCCCGGAGTCTGTGCCGCGGGCTTTGGCTCGGGCAGCCTTTGCTCTTGACGATTCGCAGCCCACGGTCGCGGTGATCGCCCGTTTCTGCCATCGCAAGGGGCATTACGATCTGCTCTGTGCTATGCCCGAACTTCTTCGGCGTTGGCCAGATTGCCTCCTGCTAGCCCCCGGTCACGGTCCCCTGCAGAGCGAACTGATCTCAACCACCCGGCGACTCGGCATCGAGAACAATGTGCGGTTCTTGGGATTCGTTCCCGATATCCGGCAGGTGATGGCGGCAGCCGATGTCCTGGTCTTGCCCTCGTACAAGGAGGCATTCGGGCGGGTCTTAATCGAGGCAATGTCCATGGGCATCCCGGTAGTTGCTACGGACGAGGCTGGGCCCCAAGAAGTCGTCAGTCCCGACGTCGGACTGCGCGTCCCTTTCGGCAACCCTAGGGCGTTGGCTTCCGCAATCGCCATTCTTCTCGAAGACCGTGAACTGGCAAAGCAGATGGGCCGGTGTGGCCGCCAGAAGGTCCTAGATCTTTTCTCCTTGGATCGCGCAGTGGAAGCAGTAGAGCGCATCCTCGCAGAGTTGGTCGACGAACGGGCGAGATCATGCTACGAGTCACGATAAACCAGATAGCCGGCCAAGAAGGAAAGAGCTTCCAGCGCCGCCAGACGGCCCTTCGTTTCCTCTGGCAAGCGCGAGGGTACCTCGCCCCTGCCAGACATCGTGGTCAACGCTAAACAGTTTAGCTCGGCGAGGGCCTCACCGTAGAAACCCTCTGCCACCTGCTCCACGTAAGATGCTGCTCCCAGCGCATCCAGCACCCTCATGATTTCCGGCACTGCCTCTGGCAGCACATCATCACTCCCGTAGTAGGACAAGAGATTCTCCCTCTCCTCGCCAGTCGCTTTCTCAAGAGCGTAGACCACCGGCAACGACTTCTTACGGCTCATAATATCGCTCAAGGCTGACTTGCCGGTCTCTTCTTGATTACCCCAGATGCCCAGGTAGTCATCCCGGACCTGGAAGGCCATTCCAAGCTTCTCGCCAAAACGCCGGCAGCAGGCCACGACGCTACCGGGCGCCCCGCCCAGAAATGCCCCAAGACCAGTCGCACAAGCGATCAAGGCAGCTGTCTTATGGCCAATCATCCTGAGATAGGCGGCGACGTCGACATCCGTTCTGCGTTCAAAGCTCATGTCCAAGTACTGGCCTTCTGTCAGAGCGATACTCGCCCGATGGAACTGGCTCGCGGCCTTCAATACATGGTGCGCGTCAAAGCCCTTGTCTGCCAACCTCAGCAGCGTCTCCTCTGCGACAATATGCATGGCATCGCCAACGTTGATCGCCTGCGCCTCACCCCAAAGACGCCAGACCGTGGCGCGATGGCGCCGTAGTGGGCTCTCGTCTTGGATATCGTCGTGGACGAGCGAGAAGTTGTGCAGTAGCTCGACAGCCGCGGCGGCCGGCACTGCCCGTGTCCAATCGCCCCCTACGGCCTCGCAAGCGAGCAACAAGAGGGTGGGGCGCAGCTTCTTGCCGCCCTGGGACGAAATCGCCGAGAAGCGTTCGTCGGTCCATCCAAGATGATACCGCATCATGCCATAGAGAGGCAGATTCGACCGGCCGATCGCTGCAGACATCTCTTCTTCAATAGTAACGTTATATCGAGATAGGATCGTCAACAGTCTTGCCCGATCTCGCGCGCTGATATTCCCTCGCCCAAGGAGAGGTTCTATCTCTCTAGATTGGCGCAGCGTCAATTCAAGAATCCTTTCTAAATTCAAGAATCCTTTCTAATGGAAGAGGTCAAAGGTCACGAGGCGACCGGACCAATCCTGCGCGCCTTTGCCAGGGAGGGGAAAGCAGAGAGGACCTTGTGGACAAGGCCTTCCGGGTTGAGCCCGTACTTGGACCTCAGGATATCCTGGGTGCCGTGTTCCACAAATTCGTCGGCGATTCCAACGCGCAGCACCTGCTCGACCTGCAGGCGGTGGTTCTGGAGCAATTCGAGAACTGCGCTGCCGAACCCTCCGACCAATGTGTTCTCCTCGACCGTGACTACACGCCCCGTCCGAGACGCTTGCCCAAGGAGCAGATCGGCGTCGAGTGGTTTCACGAAACGCGCGTTGACCACGGCACATTCCACCCCTTGCCGGCTCAGAAGCTGCGCCGCCTCCATCGCAGAGTACACCGTCACGCCGACGGCGAAGATCGCTAGATCATCACCCTCGCGCAGAAGTTCGCCCTTGCCGATGGGCAATTCACGCAAATCGGGATCCAGCGGCACGCCAACGCCCGCACCCCGCGGATAGCGCAGGGCGAATGGACCCGGCGCGTTCACAGCCGTGCAGAGAAGGTGTTGTAGTTCGTTCTCGTCCTTCGGCGCCGCGACAACCATGTTGGGCATCAGGCGCAGATAGGAAAGATCGAAAGTGCCCTGATGGGTCCGACCGTCGTCGCCGACGATCCCGGCGCGATCCAAAGCGAACACTACGTGAAGGTTCTGGGTACAGACGTCGTGCAACACCTGATCAAACGAGCGCTGCAGGAAAGTAGAGTAGATCGCCACCAACGGCACCAGCCCCTGCGTGGCCATGCCCGCCGCGAGTGTGACGGCGTGCTGTTCGCAGATTCCCACATCGATCACCCTTTGGGGTAGGGACTTCGCCATGGTAGCCAGACCAGTGCCGTCAAGCATTGCCGCGGTGATCGCAACGAGACGAGGGTTTTCTCTGGCCAAACGCAAGGCGGCCTCGCCGAAGACCTTCGTGTAGCTCGGCGCCCTCACTTTTTGCTGACCACCATTGGGCGGCACGCCATGAAAGCTCACTGCGTCCTCCTCTGCCGGGTCGTAGCCCTTGCCTTTCTTGGTAAGCACATGAACGAAGGTGGGTTTGGCCGGATAGGAGCGCGCTTGACGTAAGGCTTCCTGCAATTCCAGAATGTTGTGACCGTCAACCGGACCCACGTAGGTGAAGCCCAGTTCTTCCCACATCATTACCGGGATGACCAGGCCCTTAACCGCTTGTTTTACTCGCTTGCCCGCTACCAAAGCCTGAGGACCGAGCGGGAGGCCGGTGATCACCTTCTCGGCCTCCTCCTTGGCCCGATGATACCGACGGTCGAGTCGCAGCCGGTTCAGGGAACGGGACATAGCGCCTACGTTAGCAGAAATGGACATCGCGTTATCGTTAACGACAACGATTAGTCTGGTGCCTAAGGAGCCAGCTTGGTTGAGCGCCTCGAGCGCCATCCCCCCAGTCAGCGCTCCGTCGCCGATCACAGCCAGCACGTGATAGTCTGCGCCGTTAAGGTCCCGTGCGATCGCCATCCCCAATGCGGCCGAAACCGAAGTGCTGGCGTGTCCAGTACCAAAGGCATCGTGGGGGCTCTCCTCCCGTGCTGGGAAACCGGCCAGCCCGCCATATTGGCGAATGGTGGCGAACCGGTCGCGGCGCCCCGTCAACAACTTATGTACGTAGGACTGATGACCGACATCCCAGACGATCTTGTCTTTGGGGCTGTCAAACACTGAGTGTATCGCTAGAGTGAGCTCAACGGCGCCCAAGTTGGAGGCTAAGTGCCCGCCTGTCTCAATGACCGTCGTGACCAGTTCCTCACGGATCTCCCGGGCAAGAATCTGCAACTCGCTCAGGCTGAGTTTCTTCAGGTCGGCTGGCTGATTGATGCCGTCCAGCAATCTAGCCATTGAAAACGTTCTCCTTGGATTCTCGCACTATTGTTCATCATAGCAACAAGGCTCCGGCCTTGTCAACCAGCCATGGCAGAATGTTGAATAGCAGGACAGGCACTACAACATGTAGTGCCTGATGGCTTTGTTGCCTACTACTGCTTGTGGTGGCGCCGCGTTATTCAACACTCTCAGTATAGAGACTGTTGAACAAGAGTGGGGGAATACTGGCTAGGCCCCGCTTGCCTGGTTTTTCTTAAGGACGACGAGGCGTTAGAGAGCCTCTGTTGGCGCCAGCACCCTTCCTGATACCGGCGTTTGGGCCTCTGCTAGCCCATGGTGGACCCCCT
>Ga0315298_1006467_pt1 | contig 15983 bp, 13 predicted proteins | sample WHS_1_MG_FD_203077 | JGI IMG/M metagenome (GOLD analysis project Ga0315298, IMG submission 203077) | Extremophilic microbial mat communities from Washburn Hot Springs, YNP, Wyoming, USA - WHS_1_MG | ecosystem: Environmental > Aquatic > Thermal springs > Hot (42-90C) | place: USA: Wyoming... | reverse complement strand
GCTGTGTTGACTCTGTTCGAGAAGGTAGTGCGGTTGAGCCGTAACATCCCGGACGATGCCTTTGTCATGGCCATGAACGTCAACGATCCCAACTGGCTGGCTGACTTGGTGGCTTCCAACCTCAATCTGGATGTGGCGACCCGGCAGGAACTATTGGAGATCGTTGACCCATTGGCAAGGCTGGAGAAAATCAGCGTGCTGCTGGCGAAGGAACTGGATGTGCTAGAGCTGGAGAGCCGCATCCATTCGCAGGTGCAGCAAGAGGTGGACAAGAGCCAGCGCGAATATTTCCTGCGCGAGCAGATGCGGATTATCCAGAGCGAGTTGGGCGAGACGGATCCTTTGGCGCGTGAGATCAACGAATTGCAAGAGAGGATCGCGGCAGCCAAAATGCCCGACGAGGTCCGCGAGAGGGCAGAAAAAGAGCTGAGCCGCCTGGCAAGTATGCCCTCTGTTGCTCCAGAAGCGAGCATTATCCGCACCTACATTGACTGGCTGCTTGATCTGCCTTGGAGTGAATGTACAGAAGACAACCTGGATATTGCCCATGTCAGCAAGGTGCTGAATAAAAATCATTACGGGTTGAATAAAGCCAAAGAGCGCATCTTGGAGTATATCGCTGTGCGCAAGCTTGCCCCGGAGAAGATGGGCACGACCATTTTGTGCTTCGTAGGGCCACCGGGAACGGGCAAGACCTCCCTGGGCAAGTCCATTGCCGAGGCACTGGGACGCAATTTCGTGCGGGTGAGCCTGGGCGGAATCCGCGATGAAGCGGAGATCCGTGGCCACCGTCGTACCTACATTGGCGCACTGCCAGGCCGCATCATACAAACCATGCGCCGCGCAGGCACCATCAACCCTGTGTTCATGTTGGACGAAATAGACAAGTTGGGGATTGATTTCCGTGGTGACCCTTCAGCGGCCCTGCTAGAAGTCCTGGACCCAGAGCAGAATTACGCTTTCTCCGATCACTACCTAGAAGTGCCCTACAACCTCTCCAAGGTGATGTTCATTACCACGGCGAACATCCTCGATCCTATCCCACCCGCTTTGCGCGACCGCCTGGAGGTGATTGAATTTCCAGGGTACATCGAGGAGGAGAAAATCGAGATTGCCAGGCAGTTCCTCGTGCCACGCCAGCTTGAGCAGCACGGATTAACGGGCCTTCATTTCCCTCGCGAGACGCTGCGGCGCATGATTCGGGAATACACTTTCGAGGCTGGCGTGCGCAATCTTGAACGCGGGATTGCGACCATCTGCCGCAAAGTGGCACGGCGCGTCGCCGAAGGCAAACAGCCACCGCGCTATATCCTGCCCCAGAGCCTGCACAAATATCTAGGCCCACCGGAGTTTCTCTTTAGCGAGGCGGAGAAAGCAGACGAAGTAGGCGTGGCCACCGGCCTTTCCTGGACGGAAGCGGGGGGAGATACCATGGCTGTCGAAGTAACTGTCATGCCTGGCAAAGGCAACCTCCTGCTCACCGGCCAGTTGGGAGAGGTGATGCAGGAATCTGCCCAGGCAGCCTTGAGTTACGCGCGAGCACATGCCCAGGAATTGGGTATCAAAAACGTTGACTTTGATAAAGTGGATATCCACGTCCATGTGCCTGAAGGCGCCATCCCCAAGGATGGGCCATCTGCCGGCATCACCATCGCTATAGCGATGATCTCCGCCCTAACGCGACGGCCAGTCCACCGTGAAGTCGCCATGACCGGCGAGATCACCCTGCGGGGCCATGTGCTGCCCATCGGTGGCCTAAGGGAGAAGGTGCTCGCTGCCTATCGCGCGGGATTGAAGACCGTGCTCCTGCCCAAGAAGAATCGCAAAGACCTGGTGGATATCCCGCGCAAAGTACAACGGGGGCTTAACTTTGTCTTTGTAGAACGTATGGACGAAGTGGTGCCGATCGCACTGGTATCTCCTGAGCAGAACCAAAAGCGAAAACATGCTCCTTCAGCCAAGAATAGGCGGAGTGTGGAAAGACATGAACAAGGGATTAAACCATCGTAATCGCTTGCCCAAGGCCTCTCTTTTCGCTGCTCGGCTAGCCTGTGCGGCGATACTTCCTCCGCTATTGCTGCTGACCGCTTGCAGCACTACGCCGACGCCAACCCCGCCGGCAAAGACGATTAGTTTCTCTGAAGACATATTTGCCAGAGGCTTCCTGCCTGGCAAGACCTATTTGGACATCAAACGAGAGGACACCGACTCCGATGGCCAATTGGAGTGGGTTGTCTTTTACCGCTTCGACCAGGTGGGCGGGGGTGGGCCAGTGGCTGCCTTGATTTACGATGTTGTGCTTGACCCTGAATCACAATTGCCCATTGTCTATCCCTACAAATTGCGCACACCCGACCAGAACTACCTGGCACAGGACATACCAGAGCTCTCTTTGGTGGATATTGTGAAAGAAGATAGCCTCACGCGCAAAGAACTGGTCTTTAGCACGGATACTGAGTTGGTCTTTTTCCGCCTCACCCGTGACCCGTCTGGCCCGCCTGTGGACAATCCCCCCTTGTACCGTTGCATCGGGTTTTTCCGCAGCGATGGCGGGGTGCGTTTCAATCCCGAAAATCACCGGGTCACGGTTACCAGCCGTGCTGGTTATGAGCGCAGCCAGCTAGTTACTCGGCGAGAGTTTGAGCCGATTGCTGATGGCTATTTCCTGACCAATACCACAACCCTGGTCTCGCCCGTTGAATCCCGGGTGGACTTCCCAGAGGGCATCCCATCCACTATTCTGGATACGCCGTATCCCGAGAAAATTGTCCTCGCCTTCTACCAGACGCTCGGTAAATCCGATGCGAAGCCAAGCCTTTACGAGTATCTGAGCACTCAGGCAGCCACAGAGCTGATGCAGGGTAAATTGAGGTACGGGTCGCCGCTCCCCTTCACGCAAATACAGCGTGCCATCGTCCAAGAGCTCAGTTATTATCCTACTCAAGAAGACTCCAAAGCCGCTCTCGTGATTGCCAAGGTCATTTTCCAGCCAAAGGAAGGCGCACCCAGTTCTCTGATTGAGGTGCGCTGGAGGCTGATCCGGGTGGGGACCCAGTGGAAGATGGACTATGCCGAACCCGGGTAACTTTCTCCACAATAAGAGATAGCCTCGTAGAAGCAAAGCAACGTACTGCCGTATTTGCGCTGATCGGTTAGGATCAGTTGGCGCAGTTCCAGTGGTTCGTATTCTTTGGGGTGAATCTGAGCGATCACCAGCGTTCCAGGTATCAGCAGCGTGGAGCCATCCAATGCGCGGAGGGTTTTCGCCCAGAGACCTTGGTATTGGGGCGGAGCGACATAGATAATGTCAAAAGGCTCGCCTTCATAGTCGGCGATGAATTTGAATACATCGCGACGCACTACCTGGGCACGACTGGCTAATTGCGTGATGCTCAGATTGCGGCGAAGGGTAGCTAAGGCGCGTTCATCGCGCTCAACAAAGATTGCCTTATGGGCTCCACGGCTCAGTGCTTCAATGCCCACTCCGCCTGTGCCGGCGAATAAATCGAGAAACCGCGCCCCTTGTACACGCCCTGCCAGGATATCGAACAGGGCCTCTTTCACCCTATCTGTGATAGGGCGTGTAGTTTGTCCCGGCACAGAGAAAAGCCGTCGGCCCTTCGCCTCTCCCCCAATGACTCTCATTGCTGCTCATCCGCAAAGCGCAGATAGCGCCCTAGGGTTGCTGCCATGTTTTGGTAAACTCCTCGGTACTCTGGCGGAAGCAATGCTGCGATCTGGTACATGATCGCATCGGCTATCTCTTGTCGCACTTTGTGGGTAATTTTCGTAACCCCAGGGTCTAGGTAAAACCCACGGCCTATGACCACATGGACCTCAGTGCGGCGCAAACGGCGCAGGTTCTTGAAAAACTGTTCCTGACCATAGACAGCCATGGGCAGGATCAACGCGTCAGGCGCGCGCAAGGCGAGCAGTACAATGCCAGAGCGTGCCTGCTGCAGGCGACCGTGATGGCTGCGTGTGCCCTCCGGTGCAAGCCCTAGCACTCCGCCTTCCTGCAGCGTTTGAAGCGCACGGCGCATGGCGTGGAGATCTAACTCACCGCGCCGCACCGGGATGGTGCCCCAAGATTTGGCGATGAGCCTGGTGAGCGGGTTAGCCCAGAGCTCATGTTTGGCTAAGCCAATGACCGGGCGAGGCGATATCGCGTAGATCAGCAAGGGATCCATGAAGTTGATGTGGTTAACGGCTAGGATGACCGGGCCGCTGCGAGGGATACGCTCCAGCCCCTCAGCCTTTACCTTGAGCAGAAGCTTGGTTGCCAACCGGATGACCTTGACCGAAATCCAACGGATTACTCTCATCGCATTCCTCTACTTCGTACTATCCACGCGTTGCCAGAGGGTAGTAAAGGGTTTCTTGCGCCATTTGACATCCCACCACACGCGCAGCCAGACATGCGTTCTAGCTGCGAAGAGTAGCAATGTCCACCACAGTTCACGGCAGTTACGCGCATAGCGCAGGGCACTCCAAACTCCTGCGACTGCTTCGCGGCGGAACGATCTCATCCCTCTCGCATTCTGGACATATCCCTGTGCATAACCACCCATGGAACGGATTTTCTGCTTCATCCAATCCTGGTAGGTGGTTGGATATTTGACATAAACTATTGCATCGGGGGCATAGGCAGTGCGCCAGCCTTGTTCCCAGATATGGTGAGAGATAAAGCCGTCCTCTGCCAAGGAATCCACAGGGATTGCTTTTACCAATGCGCGGCGGAATGCATACAGGTATCCCGAACACTCTAGGAATTCCCCACGGTTAGCCCGCAGCATTCTCTGGCGGTGTGCCCCTGCATCGACCAGCAGATGAGACCAATAGCCCAGCATGGTATGACGAGGATTGAGTGAAACTGGTCGGCCACTCACGATGCCTACCTTGGGGTCGGTGAATGCGGACAGAAGTGCACGCACAGCCCCTGGAGCAACGTACACGTCGCCATCGCTCAGGATGACAATTTCCCCTTTGGCTGCGCTAAGGGCGAGGTTCAACGCGGCCGGTTTGCCTTGGGCTTGGTCGCGCAGGCATCGCACGTGCTCGTTTCGCGCGGCGTATTCCGCCACTACAGCGGCTGTTCCTTCGTCTGGACAGACCACCAACAGTTCGTAATCGCTGGGCAAATCCTGCGCAAGGAAAGCTTCAATAGCCTGGCCGATGGTCTTCTCTTCGCAATAGGCGGTGATAATAATGGTGAGCATTCCATCCCCTGTCCTACTTTGGAGGGTAGTTTAGCATACAACTGCAGTAGCACCAAGTACAGAGGGTGAGATGTTGGCGCTGCAGCCAGTCGTGGGTATAATCGAGCAGGTCAACAATGATGGACAAACGCGCCCTTTTTGCACGCCTGAAAGTGGAAAGGATGCATATCGTCCCTCGTGCGCTGGAGTTGTCGCCAGTCGAAGTGCAGCGCCGGTTTCCCCATGCCTGGGCACCGCTTGAGGAATTGGTAAAGCAGTTGCGTGCTTTCCCCGCCGGCTTGGTGCATTTCTGGTTAGAACAGCCAGGTGGCCATGTCGTGCTTACGCATTTGCCCTCGCGCTATGTGGTTGGGGAGCAAAAGCTCAAGGGGCATCCATTGCATCATGTCGCCTATGTAAGGCTGTCTGATTTGGCAGACGGCTCGCTGGAAGCTTTGGTACCCATAGGGCATTTGCTCGACCATTTGCTGAGCGCTGCAGGAGGTGAGGAAGGGCTGTGGTTTTCCGAAGGAGGGGGCATGAACCGCACCTTGCAGGGACTTGGCGCGAGTATCGTTGCATTATTCGCCCTAGGATACGGCTTTGACCCGGAGGCTTGCCGGGATGTACGCTCCTACTTTGCTCGTTCTTTTGCCCTCTACCTGCATGACCGGCGCGCTTTGAACGTAGCTGACCCCCAGATGGAAAAGTTGCTCAGAACAACGCTATTCGCGGAGGCTTTTTGGAGCCGGCTGAAGGAAAAGTCTGCAGGTCAGCCATAATCCGCTGCACGCTGTTCCATTAACCGTTCACAAGCAGTGGCTGTTTTGAACGGGCATCAATCAAAGACCACCACTTCTTTCCCGGTAAGTTTTTCCACGATCTTGGCTGCGATGAGCTCCATGTGCGAGTTATACTTGACAAAATCCAGGTTGTCTGAGGGAACGGTGAGCACCGGGCATAGCGAGAAGCGTTCAATCCACTGTTCGTAGAGTTGATTCAATTGTTCCAAATATTCGGGGGAGACATCCCTCTCGAAGTCACGTCCGCGCATGCGGATGCGCTGTATCAAGGTGGGAACGGAAGCGCGCAAGTAGACCACCAGGTCCGGTGGAGGCAGAAACAGCGTCATCGCTTCATACAATTCGCGGTAGGTGCGATAGTCCCGCTCGGTCATGTGTCCTTGGCGGTACAGGTTTTCGGCAAAGATCTCGGCATCCTCATACACACTACGGTCCTGTACCACGGTACCCGGTCGATCCAGGATTTGGCGATGGTGGCGCAAGCGGCGCGAGAGGAAGAAAATCTGGGAGTGGAAACTCCATTGGCGCATGTCCTTGTAGAAATCAGGCAAATAAGGGTTGTCATCTACGGCTTCATAGAAAGCCTCCCAGCCCAACCTCTCGCTCAACAGCGCCGTAAGTGTTGACTTGCCTACCCCGATATTTCCCGCAATAGCGATAAATTTCTTCATCTGGCCCTCCTCACTCATGCTTTGGGTGGGTTACAACCTTCTTGAATTTTGGCCAGATAGGCTTCTTCCAAACTGATGCCCAGGTCATTGGCCAGGCGAAGCAGGCAAGCCAAAGAACCCGCTAAGCGCTCTTTCAGCACAGCGATGCGTTCCTGCAAAGCACGGGCTTGCGCTTCCTCACGGTTACCAACCTGCTCCAACCATTTCTCCTGGGCCATCCAGACTTGACCCAATTCATTGGCGATATTGCCCACTTCTGCCTGTAAAGCGATGAAATCACGGTATAGATCGCCCTTGGTTCCAGCCTCTAAATCCGTCGTGCGGTGCCAGTACTGCAAGTCGCTCAAACGGCGTCGTCGGCCTTCGAGAATGGCTCTGCCTCGTTCTTGTGCTGGCGTCTCTATCTCCAGCAATGGGCGTTGGTGAGTGCCCGCGCCCAACGCTGACTTGATGCGCTCCAGCACATAGAACAGGTCTTCTTCGTTGCGCACGATATTGAGGTTGTTTGTGTCAATGGTTAGCACAGGCGTTTGGGTATACGAGGCGAAGAACGATTCATATGCCCGCATTACATCGGCGAGGTACTCGCTGGACATGGCGCGTTCGTAGGTGCGATCACGTATCGCAATGCGCTCCAGCAAAACATCCAGATTGGCGCGCAAATAGACTACTAGGTCAGGCAAGGGGATTTTTTCTGCCAGCACGCTGTGGAGCGTTTCATAGACCGCCAGTTCGTCGCCGGAAAGGTTCAGGCGGGCAAAGAGCTGGTCTTTGGCAAAGGTGTAATCGCTGACCAAAGAGGAGCGCTGCAGCACTTTGGCAATCACATCGTGTTGCTGGCGATAACGGCTGAGCAGGAAGAAAATCTGCGTCTGAAAGGCATACTTCTCGCGGTCGGTATAGAATTTGCTGAGGAAGGGGTTCTCTTCAAAGACTTCGAGGAGCAGTTCGGCGTCCAATTGCTTATGGATGAGCCGTGCTAAGGTTGTTTTCCCTACGCCGATGGGGCCTTCGATGGCGACATAATATCTCTCGGGCACAGTTACCTCCTATTTTCCAGGCGCGAGCAGTGGAGTGATGCGCTCTTTGTGCACCCTCTGGCACTTCTTCAATGCATAGGATAGTACACCCTAGGGCAAATGTCAAAAACATCCATGGCGTGAAGTATGAAGATGGCATCAATTGACAGGCGAGGGTTGAAGTGTATAATGAGCCTTGCAGCGGCGCACTTTAAATCTTGCAAAGGAGGGGCAAATGTACAAGTTCGGTTCGGAGGAGTGGGTCAAAGCACTGCAAGAGGCGATCAATGCCAGCGAAGCCTATGCAGAAGCAGCCAAAACCTGGGAGGGCGATTTCTACTTCATCGTTGAACCAGGTGGGCCGATTGAGAAAGAAATGGTGATGTACATGGACCTGTGGCACGGCAAGTGTCGCGAGGCAGCCGTATATGAAGACCGCACGGCAAAAACACCTGCTTTCGTTATTAGCGCCCCGCTTAGCGTATGGCGCAAAGTGATTGAAAAGAAAGCGGATCCCATCCAAGGCATGATGACGCGTCAGATGAAGATACAAGGCGACATGGTCAAAATCATGAAAGCGGTCAAAGCAGCCAGAGAATTGGTGGAGTGCACAACTAAGGTTCCGACCGAATTCCCCGAATAGCATCAGGGCTCTTCCGCCGCTTATCATCCAACAGGACAAGAGAATTTAAGGGATACAGTATCCTGTTTCCCCTATTACTTGTGTTTTTCTAGGAGGGAAGGCAACGTGTGGTACTTTAACAGCCCATTGATTGTTTTTGGCGAGGAAGCACTGAGTGAGTTATCGCGTATTGAAGGCAAAAGGGCTTTTATCGTTACCGATGCCAACATTGCCCGACTGGGATATGTGGAGATGGTCGGACAGCAATTGCGCACAGCAGGATTGGAGTATCAGGTCTTTGCTGAGGTAGAGCCCGATCCTTCGTTGCAGACCGTACGCAGGGGTGCCGAACTCATGCGCCAATATGGCCCAGACTGGATCATCGGCTTGGGTGGAGGCTCCTGTATGGATGCAGCCAAAGCGATGTGGGTGCTCTACGAACATCCCGAGGTAGCACCCGAGGGCATTAACCCGGTCGAACCGCTCAAGTTGCGGCAAAAGGCGCGCTTGATTACCATCCCCACCACTAGCGGCACTGGCGCCGAGGTCACCTGGGCGATTGTGCTGACGGATACGCAGGAGCAACGCAAACTGTCACTGGGCTCGCGTGAGAACATGGCGGATATGGCAATTGTTGACCCCGTGTTTGTTGCTGCACTACCGCCACAAATTACTGCGGATACCGGGATGGATGCCTTGACACACGCTGTGGAGGGGTATACTACTGCCTGGCACAATGACTTTTGCGATGGCCTATGCTTGATGGCTACCAAGTTGATTTTTCACTATCTGCCGCGCGCGGTAGCCGATGGCAAGGATATGGAAGCGCGCGAAAAGATGCATAATGCCGCGTGCATTGCTGGCCTGGGCTTTGGCAATGCCCTAGCGGCGATGGCTCATGCGATGGGCCATTCCCTTGGTGCAGTGTTCCATATGCCCCATGGCCGCGCGGTGGGGCTGGTCCTGCCTTACACCATCGAGTTCACCGGCGAGTTGATGGCGGAACGTTATGCAGACATTGCCCGTTTCGTCGGTTTCTCTGTTGCTTCGCCGCAAGAGGGTGCCCGCTTGTTAGCCAACGAAATCCGTAACCTGGCCAAGAGCATCAAGCAGCCGCTTTCGCTCCAAGAGGCAGGCATTGCCGCGCAAGCATTCGAAGCGGCTTTGCCCAAATTGGTTGAGAACGCCGAAAGTGATGCTACCTTGGTGGCTAGCGCGCGCATTCCCGATAGCGCAGAATTGGAACGATTGTACCGCTACGCGTTTGCAGGCAAGCCTATTGATTTTTGAGGCAAACTAGCCCCACCAGGGTGCATGCTATAGCGGAATTGTGGAATTTTACGCTGCAGACTGACCATTTGTCGAGGAGGACAACATGAACGGTTTCATGGGCAAGTTGCTCGTTGTGGACCTGACCAACGGTCAAATTTCTACTCTACCTCTGGATGAAGGATATGCGCGGCAATTTGTTGGAGGTGCGGGCTTAGCGTGCCGCTACTTGTTTGAGCGCGTTGACCGCTATACAGATCCCCTTGGGCCCGAGAACCCGCTGATGTTCATGACCGGGCCTCTTGTCGGAACGGAGGCTCCTCTGTGTGGGCGCTATGTGGTCTGCGCCCGCTCTCCGCTGACTGGCTTATGGGGTGAATCGAACTCTGGTGGCCGCTTTGGCCCTTACCTGCGCTTCGCCGGCTATGATGGCATATTGGTCACCGGCAAGGCTCCTTACCCTGTGTACCTTTCTATTTGGAACGGCCAGGCTGAACTCAAGGATGCCCGAAGCCTCTGGGGCAAGGACACCTATGAAACGCAAGCCGCCATTCGCGACGAATTACAGCGCGCTCAGCTCAGTATTGCCTGTATTGGACCTGCCGGTGAGAACTTGGTGAAATATGCCGCCGTGATGAATGACTGGGGGCGCGCGGCTGGACGCACCGGCATGGGGGCAGTCATGGGTTCCAAAAACCTCAAAGCGATTGCTGTTGGCGGCGATTTCCGGGTGCCCTTGGCGGATGAAGCCAAATTCAAGGCCGCAGCCCAGGCAGCAAGCGAGGAGATCAAAGCAGATGTCAAGGCACAATTCCTTGCGGCAGGCGGCACAGCCTCCACGATTGACACGACCATGTGGATTGGAGACGTCCCCAGCAAGTACTTTACCGAAGCGTTGTGGGAACCGGTGGCCCACCTCAGCGGGGCGACGATGGCTGAAACCATCCTGGTGGGCAAAAGGGCGTGCTATCGCTGCGTGATTGGCTGCGGCAGAGTGACATCGGTAACTGGCAAATATGCCAAGGAAAAAATTGACGGCCCAGAATACGAGACAGTAGTTGCTCTTGGCTCATTGATCCTCAGCGATGATCTGCCAGCGGTTGCTTATGCGAACCATTTGTGCAATGCCTATGGGTTGGATACCATCAGCGCTGGTGTGACGATAGCCTTCGCCTATTACCTGTACGACCGAGGCATCCTCACTGCGAGCGATACAGACGGCCTGGCGTTGAAGTGGGGCGATATCGAAGCAGCCTTGACCCTGTTGGAGCAGATTGCCCAGCGGAAAGGCTTTGGAGCAGTGTTGGCAGAAGGATCGCGCTACTTGGGTCGTAAGTACGGTGTCGAGGATTGGGCAGTGCAGGTCAATGGGCTGGAAGTGCCGATGCACGAACCGCGCGCTTTTGCTGGCATGGCTCTGGTCTATGCTACTTCTCCCCGTGGTGCTTGCCATACTCAAGGGGACATGTTCTTAGTTGACCTAGGAGCACCGGTACCAGAACTGGATATCCAGATTGGCAACCGCTTGGAAAGCTCGGAAGAAAAAGCATTGATGACCGCACGGGTCATGAATTGGCGCACTTTGTATGGCTCGCTGGTCATGTGCGTTTTTGGCAACCCACAGGCAAGCAATATCCTCGCTATGCTCAATGGTGCCACTGGCTGGGGCTTGCAGTTAGAAGACCTCTTGCCCCTTGGCGAGCGTGCCTTTAACCTCAAGCGCCTGTTTAACGGCAAATTGGGGTTAACGGCGGAGAACGATCGCCTGCCTAAACTGTTGTTACAGCCGCTGCCCAGCGATGTCGTGGAGACACAGGTGCCTGATATGGATGTGCTGTTGCCAGCCTACTATCGTGTGCGCGGTTGGGACCCGCAAACGGGGATGCCGACCCGTGCGAAACTGAGGGAATTGGGCTTGGAAGACCTGGCTTTTTCGTAGTGCTATTATGCCATTGCGCCTTTTGTGAAGCACAAGACGGTGGGCTATAATTGTAACCATTCTAAAATACAGGTACGCGAATGGAAAATTTTAACGCAGTTCGTTTTGTGTTGATCTATACGATGTTTTTGAACCTGGTGGCGACAACCGCCAAGATTGTAGTGGGCTATGCTACTGGTTCCTTGAGCATCATTGCAGATGGCTTTGATTCCCTGTTCGATTCGGTCAGCAATGTCATGGGGTTGATTGCTATTTACCTGGCGCGCCGACCCCCTGACGCCGATCACCCGTATGGGCATCGCCGCTATGAGATCCTGATGACGCTTGCCGTATCAGTGCTCCTCTTTTTCACCTGCTTTCAGATTTTGACCAGCGCTTATCAGCGTTTGCTACACCGCATTGTGCCAGAGATCAATGTATGGAGTTTTGCTGCGCTATTGATCAGCATCGCTGTCCACTTGTACGTTACTTTCTATGAAGAGCGGCGCGGCAAGCAACTGCGCAGCGAGTTCCTTGTGGCAGATGCACTGCACACCCGGGCGGACATTTTTGTCTCCCTGAGTGTCCTGGGTGGGTTGATCCTAGTGCGGATAGGCTATCCCATCATAGATACTCTACTGGCTGTAATCATTGCCATCATGATTGCGAAACTTGGCTTGGACATTATCCGCAGCAGCACCCGTATCCTGACGGATGCCATAGCCGTTGATGTCGATAAAGTGGCACAGATTGTGCAACAAGTGCCGGGAGTTGAGAGTTACCACCACATCCGCAGCCGCGGCCAGGAAGATGACATCCACCTCGATTTGCATATCCGTGTAGCGCCCGATATGCCTCTGGCGCAAGCGCATGAAGTAGCCCATCAAGTACAACGCAAGCTCCAACAGACAATTCCCGGAGTACGGGATGTGATCATTCATGTCGAACCGCAATCTCGCATCAGTTCGTCGCCCTCGCGTGACTTGTTGGCAAGCGTGAATGAAGTGGCCAACAGGTTAGGTGTAGTGATCCATCATCTCAGTGCCCATGAGGTCAATGGACATTATTCCGTGGATTTGCACCTAGAGGTGTCAGATGAGTTGACATTAGGCCAGGCTCATGCGCAAGCCAGTTTGCTAGAGGAAAGGATCAAGGCACAGATACCAGAAATCAGTGAAATCAGCACGCATATCGAGCCCATGTCTGTGGCGCGCACAGGGTGCGATCAACTTCCTGAAGATTCCCTTATCGCGCAGCAAGTGCGGGAAATTGTGCAAGGTGTGCCGCAGGTGCGCGACTGCCACGGGGTTACCGTGTACAGGGCAGAGGGCAAACTCTTCCTGAGCCTGCACTGTACCTTGGATGAAAGCTTGCCCATTGCCCAAGCCCACGATATTGCAACCACGATTGAGGAGCGCCTGAAAAGGGAGTGTTCGGATATCGAGGGCGTTTCTGTACACATGGAACCTAGTACGACAGATCCCCCGTCTATCTGACCACAGGCTTCGCATGGAGTGAGAGGCCAGATGCACCAATGGGTGGAAAAGCACCGCGAAGCAGTTGCTGTGGGCACACTGATAAGCCTGCTCTCTTTAGGCGCTCTGGGCATGGTGTTCTTTTTCATCAAAAAGCCAGTGCCCGCGCCGATTGTGATTCACCCTATCACACCCCCTGCCGTGCAGACCCGCATACCGACAGCAACGCCTGGGCCTATTCAGGTCTATGTCTCTGGAGCCGTAGTTCATCCCGGCGTTTATGCTATTCCCTGGGATAGTCGTGTGCAACAGGCGATTCACGCCGCAGGAGGCGCCTTGGCAGATGCTGATTTGGTGCGTGTGAACCTAGCACAGCGTGTATATGACGAGCAACAAATTTATGTCCCATACAAGGGCGAGATAGCCACTCCGCTCCTGCCAACCGCCATTCCACGCGCATCCGGCAGCGTGTCCTCTGCGCCAGGGCAAAAGATCAACATCAATACCGCCAGCGCGGGCGAGCTAGAGGCGCTGCCTGGTATAGGCCCTGCCCTGGCACAGCGCATTGTGGATTACCGCCAATCCGCAGGCCCCTTCCAGCGCCTAGAGGACATCAAGAAGGTGAAAGGGATCGGAGACGGCATCTTTGCACAGATTAAAGACCTCATCACAGTCGAGTAAGGGCTAACCCCGGGGCTACACGTTCTTCTTTTCCTCGACTACCTTCTGCACCATGGCGATGAACTCTTCTAATGGCTTGGGCCCCAAATTTTCCTCGCTGCGCAGACGCACGGACACCGTTCCATGCTGAACTTCTTTATCGCCTACGATCAGCATATAAGGGATCTTCTGCAATTGCGCCTTGCGCACTTTGGCGTTCATGCGCTCTTCGCTGTCGTCTACCTCAGCGCGGAGTCCCGCCTCCTTCAGACGCTGGAGCACTTGGCGTGCATATTCGTTGTGGCGGTCAGCGATGGGGATGACTTCTACCTGGACAGGTGATAGCCACACCGGAAAAGCGCCGGCATAGTGCTCAATCAGACCACCCACGAAGCGCTCCATGCTGCCCAACACAGTGCGATGCACCATCACCGGACGGTGCTCCTTGCCATCTACACCGACAAACGTGAGGTCGAAACGCTCTGGGAAGTTGAAATCTACCTGAATGGTGGGACCTTGCCAGCCGCGCCCCAGCGCATCGCGCATTTTGATGTCAATGGCTGGGCCGTAGAACTTGGCTTCCCCGGGCATCACTTTGTACTCGATTTGGCGCTGCTTGAGCGCTTCTTCCAGTGCGGATTCCGCCGTCTCCCACACGGTATCTTCCCCGATGTACTTCGCCTTGTTTGCAGGGTCGCGCACGGACAGTTCCACGTCGAATTGCTCGTAGCCAAACGTGCGCAGCATGAAGAAGGCTAGGTCCAGCACCCCAATAATTTCATCCATAAGTTGGTCGGGACGACAGAAGATATGGGCATCGTCTTGTGTGAAGCCGCGCACGCGCAACATGCCATGCAGCACGCCGCTCCGCTCGTAGCGGTAGACTGTACCCAGCTCTGCCCAACGCAGCGGGAGATCGCGATAAGAGCGCGTCCGCGTCTTGTACATCAGCACGGCAAAGGGGCAGTTCATCGGCTTGAGCAGGTATTCCACCCCGTCAATGTTGATCGGTGAGTACATCATGTCACGGTAAAAATCCCAATGGCCGCTGATCTTCCACAGGTCCAGCCTGCCAATATGCGGACTGTAGACGATATCGTAGCCGCGCTTGCGGTGCTCCTGCCGCCAGAAGTTTTCGATAATCTCGCGGATGAGCGCCCCTTTGGGATGCCAATAGACCAGTCCGGCGCCGCCGATTTCATGCGTGCTGAACAAGTCCAGTTCGCGTCCCAGCTTGCGGTGGTCGCGTCGCTCGATTTCGGCTAACTTGTGTAAGTATGCTTCGAGCTGCTCGCGGGTAGGCCATACCGTCCCATAGATCCGTTGCAGCATGGGACGGTGCTCATCACCGCGCCAGTAGGCGCCTGCCACATTGAGCAGTTTCAAACCCTCAGGGTTGATCTCGCGCGTATTAGACACATGGGGACCACGGCAGAGGTCAACGAACGAGCCATGCTTGTAGATGCTCAGTTTGGGCGGCCCTTCTGCTGCCTCGCCGTATTCGTCCTTGCCGCCAGCCAGGATGTCCTGAATCAGCTCCAGTTTATAGGGCTGGTCGGCAAAGATCTCCCGTGCTTCTGCTTCGGAGACTTCGCGGTACTCAAAGGGGTGATCCTCTTGCACAATCTGCTTCATACGCGCCTCGATCTCCTGCAAGTCCTCGGGAGTCAAAGGGCGAGGCAAATCAAAATCGTAGTAGAACCCCTCCTCAATGGCTGGCCCGATGGCCAGTTTGCCCTCAGGGAATTTTTCCAGCACTGCCTGGGCCATGACATGAGCGGCAGAGTGCCTTAACTTGTGCAGGAATTCCTCGTTTTGATCGTGTTCTTTAGACATATTTCTTCTCCTTATCATACCAGCAATCGGTGGGTAGCGCGCCTTAACAAAAACCCCTCTCACCCAAGGGGCGAGAGGGGACTCACGCGGTTCCACCCAATTTCGACAACCAGGTTCGGTTGTCCTCTTTATGGCCGATAACGGGTGCCTCCGGGGCTCCATACTCTGCTCAGCCTGCATTTCCGGAGCCGGCTCTCAGGTGGTTTTCGCTGGGCTCCCGTTGAGAAGGCTCGCAGTCTATGACCTTCTCTCCCTGGAACGGCTCCTCCAGCTACTCGTCCTGATCACAGCCGATAGACAAAACCCACGGACGCACCGTGGGCTTCGTTGCCTTAGTAAAAATACTATACGCTAAAGCGCTGATTTTGTCAAATTCGAATTGAATGAGAGTGTTGAAAAAGTTTGTTGGTTTTGTATACTAGGCGAAAGGGAGTAAATTATCGCTAATGCATCTTACCTGCGGGAGGGGACGAAATGGGCAGCGAGAGATTCAAGCCAAACACCAACAATTC
>Ga0315298_1006464_pt1 | contig 15989 bp, 13 predicted proteins | sample WHS_1_MG_FD_203077 | JGI IMG/M metagenome (GOLD analysis project Ga0315298, IMG submission 203077) | Extremophilic microbial mat communities from Washburn Hot Springs, YNP, Wyoming, USA - WHS_1_MG | ecosystem: Environmental > Aquatic > Thermal springs > Hot (42-90C) | place: USA: Wyoming... | reverse complement strand
ACACAGAGGATGGAAACATCAAGACGCTGTATCATTGCCGAGTGGGCTTGGGAGGGCCGGAGTTCCCGACGCCTGTGGGCACGTATTACGTCACCCACATATACGACGATGACCCGTGGTGGATCCCGCCAAAGGATAGGGCATGGGCTGCCGGAGAAAAACCGAGCAGGAAGGTGTACGGCGGCACCATGGCCCCTCTCCTTAAAAAAAGAGACATAAAAGAGAAAAAGCGCACGCCGTCTTCAGAGGACATGATTGCCGGCCGCGTGAAGCTGGAAGATTACGGCTATAGATTTCACGGTACCAACGCGCCTCGCAGCATCGGCAGAAACCAGTCTCACGGCTGCGTCAGGATGCTCCCCGCTGACGCAAAGAAAGTGGCCGAACTCATCAAGGAGCACGTTGGCATAACAGAGCGCAGGGAATCCGAGAATGGCTCCTATGCGGTTCTCAAGCGCCCAGTGAGGCTGAATCTTGTGAAATAGGCGTCGCCGCCGGCTGGCGCAAGCCATGAGGAGCTGCTATATTCCCTTCGACTGTCCTATGGAGCAGGACGTCGCTGGGCCGAAAAAGAGGAGCAACCGTGTATGTTGGCTGAACTGAGCGTATTCCCCTTAGACAAAGGCGACTCTGGGTTAAGTCGCTATGTGGCCGAATCCATCAAGATCATCCAAGAGAGCGGTCTGGATTACGAAATCCACGCCATGGGAACACTCATCGAGGGCCCTTCGGACAAGGTCTTCGAGGTCATCAAGAAGTGTCACGAGAACATGGCGTCGAAATGTCAGCGCGTCGTTACCAACGTCAAGATCGACGACCGACGAGGGGCTGAAGGGTCCATCAAACGCAAGGTGGAATCTGTCCGCTCAAAACTCTAAAGGCAACGCGGCTCCGCTATTCGCCTCTATTTGTTGAAGCCGATCCTGCATGCACCAAGAGCTGATGCATTCTACTGATGACGAAATCCTGGAAGTGGTGGACGCGGATGACGTGGTGGTGGGCCTGGCGACCCGCAAAGAAATTCATCAGAAAAAACTCATCCATCGCGCAGTGCACATTTTCCTCTTTAACTCCGCAGGGTTTCTTTTCGTCCAACGTCGTTCGCCTCGGAAGGATACGCACCCGCTGAAATTAGATTCCTCTGCCGCCGGGCACGTGGACCCAGGAGAGAGGTACGTGGATGCGGCCGCGAGGGAGCTCTACGAGGAATTGGGCCTACGAGCCCAACTCGAGGAAGTCCTTCGTCTGCCGCCTTCGGAAGAAACGGGCTTTGAGCATGTCGTCCTTTATGCGACATGTACAGACCTCACTCCTCTTGTCGATCCTGATGAAATCATCGAAGGCTCCTTCGTACCGCCTGAGGAACTATCCGCAAAAATGAGTCAAAATGCGGACGATTTTGTTCCCGCGTTCCTCCGGCTCTGGGAGCGCTATCAAGGACGACGCGTATGAAAGCGGTGGTTCAGCGCGTCCTGCGTGCCCGGGTTGTGGTGAATGGCGAGGTCGTCAGCGAAATAGGCGCAGGTTTGCTGGTTTTGCTGGGGATTGGCCAGGAGGATGGGGACGAACAGGTGGGATGGATGGCTGACAAGATACCCGACCTACGAATCTTTTCCGACGAAGAGGGAAAGATGAATGTGAGCTTGCTCGAGGTGGGGGCTGAGGCGCTCGTGGTCTCTCAGTTTACACTTTACGGCGACTGCCGCAAGGGGAGGCGGCCTTCCTATTCAGGCGCGGCGGCAGGCGAGACAGCTCGGGTGTTGTACGAACAGTTCTGCCGACAGCTCCGGCTAAAAGGGGTCCATGTCGCTGAAGGGGTGTTTGGAGCTCACATGCAAGTTGAACTGGTCAATGACGGGCCGGTAACCCTCATCGTGGAAAGCCCTCCTTCACGCTTAACCGCCTCGCCGCTCGCGTCGCATCAGACTTGAGGCGAAGGATCGCGGCGGACGAGATACCTCTTTCCCTTGAGTTCAAAGTAGTAGGCGCCATCGTCTTCGACCACGTGTTGGGCCAGCGCATAATACGCGGGGCGCAAGAATCGAGCGTAAAACCTGCCGCCTTTGACCCGACAATACGGAACGCCGTCTGCCGCGATCCAGAATCCATTCGGATCGAAGTCATCCAACGTGCCGTCATTCAAAAGCAGAGAAACGCCCCCGTCAACGCCATCTCGAATTGCTTTTACCACAAAAGGCGCATCCTCGACTTCTACCTTGCACGTCTCTCGGCCTATCTTTATTCGATATTCCCCCTCAGGGGTCTGCTCCAAGGCGTCACAGAAAAGTCGATATATTCCCGGATGAATTATTTCCGCGCCGTTTTGAAACCAGCGGCCTTCTTTATCAATGAATAGCTTTATATAAGGGGTAGCGTCAAAGTTCATGGGATGTTCGTTCATGTTTTCACTCGCACGCGACCAGGGGTAACCGTTGCCTCTACCAAAGTTCCGCAAGGTTCTGGCGGCTATGCAATATGCGGTAGGTTCGGCTGCCAGCCAACACCCGCTTTACGTATAACCTGGTCTCCTGGTACGGAATCATTTCGATGAATTCGTCCGGCGCAAGGGCTCCATTGCTCTTCATCCAGGATTTTACTTTCCTGATGTCTGCGTTGTACGAGGCCACCGCCAAGACAATATTGCCGCCAAAGGTTGTCAGATTTTTCTTCAAGATCCGCGCGCCGATTGTCAAGTTTTGACGTGGATCCAACAGTTGTTGAATGACTGAAGGCGACGCCTTGCGCGACGCATCAGCGAGTCCTGAAACATTAGGCATTACTTGCATGAGTCCTACAGCCCCTGCCGGCGACACCGCACAAGGATCGTAGAGGCTCTCCTGACGTATAATCGACCATACGAGGTTCGGGTCAAGTGAATGTCGGCTCGCCTGGCGCAGCGTCTCTTCGTAGTGCACTCGAGGAAATGCCATCTCGACAAATTCTCTCGGCGCATCCTTGGGCGGGTTGTCCATAAATTTTCCATACGCGCAAGACAGAGCGGCGCGAGCTTTCGAATATTGGCCGAGCAAATACGCGCTGCGCGCTCGCAACAGGGCGATGGCCGGTTCGGCTTGCAATCGGGTCGGCAAGGCGTCGAAATTGAGGAGCGCGAATTCGTGCAGGTTTAGCTCCTGCAGCTTGACCGCCTGAGCGGCCAGGGGATTTGCACGCAGACTCGCGCTGAAAGTGGCATCGGGAAACTTGTCTGCTTGGCCGTTCATCGGGTGAGTCTGAATCTTAAGCGTCTTCAAGACGTCAGCAGACTCATACCCATAATAACTCATCGGAGCTCGCTCACAAATTTCTTTGAACAGCTTTACCGCTTCCTCGGTCTTGTTCAATTTGAGCAACGAACGGCCCTGCCAATAAAGACAAGGGTATTGCAAATCAACAGACGCAGTCATTGTCTTGAGCTGCTGAAACTGGTGGGCTGATTTGGCAAAATCGCCTTTCAAATACGAGATCCAGGCCATCCGCCACTTTGTTTGAAACGCCATCTTGGCATCTGGTCCGAGCTTGCTCAAACGATCAAAATAGTCGCGGGCTGCCTCGAAACGCTTTTTTTCAAAATTGTATGCGCCTAAATTGAACAGCGCGATCTTTCTGAAACGCTCATTGCCCGAATCAACAAGCGCTTTGCAGCACAATTCAAAGTCCTTGTCCCTCTCCAATCGCCAGTATAATCGACTGAGTAGATACAAAGCCTCGAGCCGCAATGAGGCCGGGGGATTGGTCTTCAGAATTTCTTTCAACAGATTGACGGCAGACTGGTTTTTTCGGTCCTTGTATTGGCAGGTCGCCAGTTTGAGGCGAAGCGATTGATCTGACGGTTGTTCCTTGAGCATCCCCTGATAGACCTCGGCCGCCAGATCAAATCGGCCAGCCTGGTACAAAAGTCTCGCCCGCTGGGTCTTTTCTCGCAGGGTGTACGTGGGAGACTCGATGCGACCCCGTGCAGCGAGCCCACGAAGGGCTTCGGCCGCATGCAGCCCTTCAATAGAGGCGGGGAAGTGTACATACAGCGTCTTGTAGTGCTTTGCGGCCTCATGATACCGCCCAAGCCTCGCCTCGAGCTGCGCCAGGGACAGTAGGAAGCGAGGTTTGGACTTGGTATCCGCCCCGCGTATGAGCTCAGCGAGCAGAGGGACAGCCTCAGCCTTCCCCTCCTGAACCAAGAGGTCAACCAATTCCTTTTTCACCAGAGACCCATAGATGCTATTGGAAAAATGGTTCAATGCGTCCCGATACAATGCTTCGCTTTTTGCCGCATCATGCTTGTCTCTATACGCCCGCGCCAGGAGAATGAGAGCCACCGGGCCATAGAGGTCATCTTTGCGAACCGCAGCCCAGCTCGATTCAGCTTCAGCTAATCGATGTTGATCCAGCAAGGCCTTTCCTTTTTCAAACTCTTGCAAGGATGGAGCTGCGTCAGCGGCGTTGACTGGCAGGACGGAGACCCAGGTTCCAAAGACGAAGATGGCGGCTATCAGACATGCAAATGCGATCCACTCCAGGGAGGACATTGCTGCACGATCACATAGACCGCTTTGAAACTTTGCTGATCCCTGAAGCAAATGCCGAAACACTCGTGTCCCTCTCTCAGACGATATGGAGCGGTCAGGTCAACGCCGCCTGCCTGACTCTCTCAAACCCGCTGAGCATGGCGAAGAACGTCATCTCAGTTGAAGACTCGCCATGTTACACAAAATCGATGCTATTTATGTAAAACGTAACGACCCAAACGTCAAGAAATACATCACTTACGACATGAAAATGTTCTGGAACTGCGTTACGTTGGCTGGTGATGCACACGCCGGTTGTTCCTGCGTGGTCACGAACCTGCTGAAATGAACTGCGATGGTCGCGCGTCATGACCCTCCTTTGACAACCGCATGGAAACATCTTACAATTTTGTAACAAATACGTCCTCCTCGTGAAAGGAAGCGTGCAACCCAATGAATAAAGCCAAGTACGAGCCTGAAATCAAGCAAGAGGTCACAGAATTGATGCTCCTCTTCGAAATTTCCCAAAGCCTCGATCAAAGCATGGACCTTCACGACGTGGTTGGCCCTGTGTTTGAGTCGCTGGCTCGACATAGGGGGATGATGAGGGGGACGCTGACGCTGCTGAACCGAGAGTCCGGAGAGATCCTTATCGAGGCGGCTCATGGCCTTTCTCAGCTTCAAATGGAACGGGGGCGGTACAGACCGGGGGAGGGCGTTACAGGCAAAGTCATTGCGACGGGGAAGCCTGCGGTGGTACCTCATATCTCCGATGAGCCCCTTTTTCTCGACCGTACGGGAGCGAGAAGCGGCCTTGCCAAGAAGGACATCTCTTTCATCTGCGTGCCCATCAAGATTGGGAATGAGGTCATTGGAGCGCTGAGCGCGGATCGCCTATTCGAAGAGGGAGTCTCTTTCGCGGAAGATGTCCGCCTGCTCTCCATAGTCGCGTCCATGATTGCCCAGGCGGTGCGCCTGCGGCAGTCGGCTCAAGAAGAGCGGCATAGGCTTCTCGAAGAGAACAAGAGATTGCAGAACCAGCTCAAAGACCGGTTTCGCCCCGCGAACATCGTCGGGAACTCGAAGAGTATGCAGAGCGTGTACGACCTGATTGCCCAGGTCACCAAGAGCGACACTACGGTGCTCATACGAGGGGAAAGCGGCACGGGCAAGGAGTTGGTTGCCCATGCTGTCCACTTCAACAGCGGCCGCGCAGACAAACCCTTCATCAAGGTGAATTGCGGCGCGCTGCCGGAAAGCGTGGTGGAGAGCGAGCTTTTTGGCCATGAGAAAGGCGCTTTCACCGGCGCGGTTTCAACCAGAAAAGGTCGTTTTGAACTGGCCCACGGCGGCACGATTTTCTTGGATGAAGTGGGCGATTTATCGCTCATGACGCAAATTAAACTGCTGCGCGTTCTCCAGGAACGGGAATTTGAGCGGGTGGGCGGCAATGTGACCCGGCGGACGGATGTGCGGATCATCGCGGCCACGAACAGAGACCTGGAATTGCTCGTGGAAGGCAGAAAATTCCGCCACGACCTCTATTATCGCATCAATGTCTTTCCCATTCATGTGCCTCCCCTGCGGGAGCGCAAGACCGACATACCTCTTCTGGCAGACTACTTTGTGGAGAAATACGGGAAAGCGAATCACAAGACCATTACGCGCATTTCGACCCAAGCCATTGATATGCTCATGAGTTACCACTGGCCGGGGAATGTGCGAGAACTGGAAAACTGCATCGAGAGAGCCGTCTTGTTGACCACAGACGGCGTGATACACGGCAGACATTTGCCCCCCACCCTTCAAACGCCCGGCAAGGCCGCGGTGGAGCGGACCGGGACACTTCAAAGCGCGCTCGACAGCCTGGAAAGAGACATGGTGATGGACGCGTTGAAGGTATGCCGTGGAAACAAGACCAAGGCCGCGCGTCTTCTTGGCATTACAGAGCGGATCATGGGGCTGCGCGTAGAGAAGTATGGGATAGACCCGAGGCGTTTTCGTACAAAATTGTCATTATAGGTTCGAATACTACAAAGATGTACCAGATCGCCGCCCCAACTCCTGCACCCAGCCTCCGCACAAGCCAGCTCATATGTTTTTCTCAAAATTTGCCGCTATGTTGCGTCGCTTCGCCCGCAATGAGGATCCATAACGTTTGTGTGATTTCGAGGAGCCCAACGCGATGAAGCAATCTCAGGCCGTCTCAATCGACCAGCGACGCCTCTGTCAAATTCCCCTTTCGCCGCGAGAGCCGGTGTTTCCTGCAACCCCACTGGAACAACCATCGCCCATACCATGGTGCGAGCGTCCTGAGCGTAGAACAACTGTCTGATTATACGGGTTCTCGAAATTCCTGTCGGAATGAGGGCCGCATAATCGAGCGTGTGGCCGCTTTCGGAAACCTCCTGACGCCCAGCAAAGATCAACCTTTGTCATTTCGAAGGAGTGTGTCTCGAACGAAGTGAGAGGCTGCGACTGAGAAGTCTTGGTTTTCTGACCAGCATTTCTCGCTTCGCTCGAAATGACCGGGCCATGCATTGGAAATGAGCGGCGCCCCATTGAATTCATAATTACTTTCGAGAACATGTCTAGCCGCGCATAATGCCGTTCAGCGATGCTTCTTGGCCGCGTGTTTTTTGCCGGTCTCCGGATTTGGCATCGATATTGCTTACTCCCTGACCAAAGACTGATTGATGCGCGCGAGACCGCTCAAGGGTCGCAAAATGCAAACGCCCGCTGTTCAGCATCGAGAGGCGCATCTGTCAATGGAAAAGGAGGTTTTAGCGAAGATGAACGCGGCTGACAATGCATGGGTTCTCGTCTCGTCCGCGCTCGTGCTTCTCATGACGCCGGGCCTTGCGATGTTTTACGGCGGGTTGACGCGCTCGAAGAACGTGCTTTCGACGATGATGCACAGCTTTTTCCTGATGGGGCTTGCATCCGTCATTTGGCTTTTTTACGGCTTCAGTATTGCGTTTGCCCCGGACAGTATTGGAGGTTTGATAGGAGGCTTGGACTATGTAGGGCTACGCGGGATCGGAGCAGCCCTCTTCCCGGACCTCACCGACCCTTCGAAGACGATGACTATCCCCGGCAGCACCTTCATGATCTTTCAATGCATGTTCGCAATCATCACGCCGGCGCTTATCACTGGCGCTTTTGCGGAAAGGATAAAATTCAGCTCCTATATCCTCTTTATGCTTGTGTGGATCACGGTCGTATATTGCCCTGTGGCGCACTGGGTATGGGGTCCTGGGGGTTGGTTGTCCGGTCTGGGGGCCATGGATTTTGCCGGTGGAACTGTAGTCCATGTGAATGCAGCCGCGGCTGCGCTGGCGTGCTGCATTATGTTGGGCAAACGGAAGGGCTACGGCGCCACCCCTATGATTCCTCATAATCTTACTCTTACCTTGTTGGGGGCTGGGCTGCTGTGGTTTGGCTGGTTCGGCTTCAATGCGGGGAGCGCCTTGACTGCTGGCGAAGGCGCGTCCATGGCCTTCGTGGTGACGCACATGGCCACTGCGAGCGCTGCGCTGGCCTGGGTGTTCACTGAATGGATTGTCAGCGGGAAGCCGACCACCCTGGGCGTAGCGTCAGGCGCGGTGGCCGGTCTTGTGGCGATCACGCCTGCGTCCGGTTTCGTCGGCCCTATTTCGTCTGTACTCATCGGAATCGGCGCGGGAGTCCTCTGTTATCTCGGAGTACTGGCCAAAGGGCCGTTCGGCTACGATGACTCTTTCGATGTCGTCGGCGTCCACGGCGTAGGAGGCGCGTGGGGCGCGATTGCCACAGGCCTATTCGCGTCGCAGGCCATCAATCCAGCAGGGTCCAATGGGTTGTTTTTTGGAAACCCAGGGCAGGTCTGGCCGCAGCTCGTGGCCATCGTTGCGACAATGATCTTTTCTTTTGTCGCCAGCGTCGTTATTCTGCTGGCTGTGAAAGCCGTAATGGGATTAAGAGTCGCCGAGGAAGAAGAGGTTGCCGGCCTTGACACAGCCTGCCATGGCGAAGCGGGCTACACCCTGTGACAGCGTCGCGTGAGTTTGCCGTGCATTTAGCTGCGCAGCGAACGAACCCCGACACGCAAGACAGCTCATTTCAAGCACATCATGAGGAAGGTGCGTTAAGATGAACAAGATAGAGGTCATAATCAAGCCATTCAAGCTGGATGACGTGAAAAGCGCCCTCACATCGCTCGGAGTGCAGGGCATGACGATCACCGAAGTAAAAGGTTTTGGCAGGCAAAAGGGTCACAAAGAGATATATAGAGGAGCCGAATATCTCGTGGATTTTCTGCCGAAAATCAAGATCGAGATGGTAGTCCCTAAGGGGCTGACGGAGCAGATCATCGAAAAGGTCATCGCAGCGGCTCGTACGGGCACCATTGGCGACGGCAAGATTTTTGTGATGCCCATAGAAACAGTCGTTCGTATCAGGACTGGTGAGCGGGATGCAGATGCCCTGTAACCATGTCCGCTGACAAGAGCTTTTACGAACTGCGATCACAACGCGTGGTTCACAAAACAGTATCGAGGGGAATGCCGAAGCAGCTAGAGGCTGCCGGATATGTTGAAATCATAAGGAAAGAGGCAAAAGGAGGCCGAAATGGAGCCAAAAGAAGTACTTGAATTTGCAAAGAAGCATGGCGCTGTCATGGTGGACCTGAAGTTTATGGATTTTCCAGGTATGTGGCAGCACTTCAGCGTCCCTCTTCACGAACTGGAGGAGGATTCGTTTGAGTCTGGGTTTGGGTTCGACGGGTCTTCGATCAGAGGGTGGCAGCCGATTCATGCGTCCGACATGCTGGTTATACCTGACCCGAACACTGCGGTCATGGACCCGTTTATGGAAGCGCCAACCCTGTCGTTGATTTGCAACATCGTGGACCCTGTGACCATGGAGCGATACAGCAGGGACCCGAGAAACATCGCTCAGAAGGCCGAAGCGTACCTCAAATATACGAAGATAGGAGATACTGCCTATTTCGGACCTGAGGCTGAATTCTTCATCTTCGATGATGTGCGGTACAGCTATGGATCAAACCATGGTTTTCATGAGGTTGACTCCGTAGAAGGATGGTGGAACACAGGTCGAGAAGAAAATCCAAACTTGGGTTACAAACCGCGCCATAAAGAGGGGTATTTCCCTGTATCGCCAAACGATTCATTGCAAGACATACGAACGGAAATGGTGATGATTCTTGAAAACCTTGGCATCATCATAGAATGTCAACACCACGAAGTGGCGACCGCGGGCCAAGGCGAGATAGACATGAAATATGCGCCGCTCGTCACGATGGGCGACCAACTCATGTGGTTCAAGTACGTTCTGAAAAACGTTGCAAAGCGGCATAACAAAACCGTCACCTTCATGCCCAAACCCCTGTTTGAGGATAATGGCTCGGGCATGCACACGCACATAAGTTTGTGGAAGGGCAACACCCCTATTTTCGCAGGCGATAAATATGCTGGGCTGTCTCAGGAAGCGCTCTGGGCCATAGGAGGCATTCTCAAGCACGCCCCCGCTCTATGCGGCATCTGCAACCCCACCACGAATTCATACAAGAGGCTTGTCCCCGGCTTCGAAGCGCCCGTAAATCTGGCCTATTCTTCCAGGAATAGGTCTGCATGCTGCCGCATACCCATGTACAGCCCTTCTCCCAAGTCAAAAAGGATCGAATACCGGACGCCAGACCCCTCATGCAATGGGTACCTCGCGTTCAGCGCCTTGCTCATGGCAGTCCTCGACGGCATCCTGAACAAGATCGATCCGGGTGAGCCGTTGGACAAGGACATTTATGCCCTTTCGCCTGAGGAATTGCAGGATGTGCCTTCAACTCCTGGCGATCTGGCCGAGGCCCTCAAGGCCCTCGAGAATGATCATGAGTTCCTGATGCGTGGAGACGTCTTTACTCCTGACGCCATAGAAAAATGGATCGAGTACAAGACCAATGCGGAGCTCAACCCCATCAGAATGCGGCCGCATCCTTACGAGTTTGCGCTGTATTTCGACATCTAATTCCTCCTGCGAGGCCCTTCTCCGCTTCTGCGTCCCTCACCTCGGAACAGGGCCTCGCAAAACCCTCGCTCATTGCGCGGCGCGTCTGCCGCCTTGCCCCCTGACCTAGAAACGAAAATCCACCCGTATCTTGAAGATCCTTTTCGCAGGAAATTCCATGATGTCAATTCCTGTCTCTTTGGACAACCTTTCGATCGTCCGCAGCTTTTCTTCGTGAGAGGGTGAGATGAGCGTGAACCATACATTTATGTCGTGTTTTCGTTCGTAGTTGTGCGTCACCCCAGGGCATGAGTTGACAATGCGCACAAATGAATCGAACTTGTCCGGAGGAACTTTCGCGGCAAGAAGCGTACTGACGAAGCCGATGCGACGCGAATCGATGGACGCGCCGATCCGCCTGATGATGCCTTCGGCCCGCAGTTTGGCGATGCGAGTCAAGACCTCAGCTTGGTCTATTCCAATCCGATTCCCTATCACCTGATAAGGATGCGGCTCGACCGGAAATCTGCTCTGTATTTCGTTCAACAGTTTTCTATCGATATCATCCATTGTTACGATTGAAATGAACCTCTGCCTTGCTGCGCGCTCAGTGACGCGCCTCGCGCCAGCCGTTCCTTTGCCTTTCTCCATAAGCTGCGCAAGTCGCCCGCGTCCGCAGGGAAAGAGGCAGAGGCAAAGCACGCGCGGTAGTGGATTTGATACCCGTCCACCACCGCAACGCCAGATTCCATGAGCGACGCCGCCTTCTTGGCGACCGAGATCGCCTCGTCCGACGGCATGTTTTCAACCGCTACTGCGAAGCCGCCGGTCTTGAATTTTCCGATTATTGCCTGCCGCTTGGTGAGGAGTTTGAGTTTGTCCACATACATCTCAATAAATCTTCTGAGGATGATGTGGTCAACGGAGAGGTACAAATCCTCCATGTTGGTAATTTCTGACAAGAAGAGAAACAGCGCGCCCTTGCGTTCCATTGCACGGAGAAACGCTTGCCTGACCTGCTGGTGAAAGCCTGTTTCGTTGAGCGCGCCGGACTCGCTGTCGTATCGCCGCATGCCCTTCACCAACGCCTCACGCGAAGCCACGCTCTGCAGTATTGACACGAGTCTGGCTGCGAATAGCCAGACTTGTCTATCGTCTTCAAGAATCGGCGATGATGTCCTTGACGCCAGCGCCAAAACGCCTTGGTTGAGCTCGTCGATTTCAGACCACGGTACGACCACCAAGGCCTTGACGTCGAAACCCACGTTTTCTCCTGCGTGAAAAAGGGTAAGAGGGCCTTCACCCGAACGCTGACCTGTTATGATCACCATTCGGTCGTTTTCCAGCGCCCAGTTCACCCATCCCTTTTTTATCCTCACGATCCGGCCGCGTTCCATGAGGGAGGAGAATCCTGCGCATGAGACTATCTTCAGGAGATCCCTCTCGGGGTCTTTGATGCCGATGACAGCGCCGCCCAACCGCCACTTGTCCACAAGGCCGCACACCATATTGTCCAAGAAAAGCCCCACATTCAGCCGCCCTGTCGCGTCTGTGGCGAGCAAGCCTTCAAAAAACTCCACTTTTTTGACTGCGTTGGATTTTCTCTCGGTCGAGTCGGTCAACTGGGGTATTGCTTCTGCGATGCGAGCAAGTTGCAATACGAGGCGAAGATGCCTTGCCGAGAATCCGTGTACGCGTCTTGTATCAACCCAGAGGAGCCCTCGAGTCCCCACGGGCGCCGCCACATACGAAGTCACCACGGCGTGATGACCATAAAATCCCGTCTCTCTGGGATTGGCGGTGTAATAAGTCTCATACAAAGGAACGGCCTTTCGGAATATGTCGCCTAAGAGCGACGATTCAACGGGAATGACCGCATCAGGCTTGAACCTGTCGCTGGAACTAAAATACGCCGCGACGTGCAGGTATCGTCGCGCGTCGTCAACCACAAAAAGCGCCACGGACTGAGCTTCCAAGGTCTCTGCAGTGAGCTGAATAAACTGGTCGAGGGTTGTGCTGTCGTCGCTGACGGGCTCCGGAACGATGCGCTGGCCTTTTTTCATGGCTGTTCCTGTTTCAGGCTCAAGGTGACTTCCTGCGGCTCCACCAGCTCTATCTTGAGCCCCTCAGGCTTCACCACCACGGGCGCCTTCACCTTCCCCTTGGCAATCAATTCCGACACGTTCACCGGCTCTGTCGTGACTGCGGCGATCTTTTTGAGGTCGTCCTGAACCGCCCGTATGCGCACATCAGAGGGAGTAACAACCACCATGGTCCGCTCGGGCAGCGGGCCGGACAGCGTCGGCGTCACCGGCGCCCTCTTGGTTTGAGCCGTCTCAATGTGGAGACGAAGATCAGATGGTCTGATGTCCGAGATGGTCACCCCTGGCGGCACCTGGATATTCTTGTTGGTAATCCGATAGTAATTGAGACCAGGCAAGACGCCGCTCAAATCTATTACTGCCCGCACCGCTCCGGGCTTGAGATTGGCGAGCCCCGATTCAGGGCCTTTGAGCCGGACGTCTATCTTGTCCATCCACTTGCCCGTTATCTCCATGCCAGCGGGGAGATTGGTGTATTGAATGGGAACTGAGATGCCCAATTCAGAACTCTTTGGGCCAACCACCGCGATCCATAGTATGAGCGAGAGGAGCAGCGACAGGACCTTAAGACGAGTATCCGACCACAAGAGGTCCTTCGCCCGCTCCCAGACGCTGGGCTCCAATGCGTGCGACTCAATGGTGAGGAGTTTCTCCAGCGCCTGTTTGAACTCCGTCTTTTGCGCATACGGCGTGATGTCTCCCGCCACTGCGAGGGATACCCTACCGGACTCCTCCGATACCACCACGCATACAGCATCAGACCTTTCTGCCAGCCCTAAAGCTGCCCGGTGGCGAGTCCCATATCGGGTGCTGAGCGTCTCATTCCTCGACAATGGAAGAATGCAGCTCGCGGCCTGTATCCTATTGTTCCTGACCAGCACTGCTCCGTCATGCAGCGGCGAACTCTTCTGGAAGATCATCGTCAATGCCTCTGCCGACAGAACGCTGTCCAGAATCTTCCCCTTTAATACCAGATTGTCCAGGTGATCTGCTCGGATGAATACGATGAGAGCCCCCAGCTTGTTCCGCGACAGGTCCCACACGGCGCGAACCGTTTCCGAAATCACATCTTCACTTATTTCAATGCTTGGCGCGATACTGAGGAAGCGGATAGGAGAAGCCCGATCGAGCATCTCCCTTATCTCGGGCTGAAACACGATCACCACGACCACGATGATGACGGCCCAGAGATACTGAAACAGTATCGAGGTCAGAATGAGGCCCAGATAATTGGCTACCACATAGACGACCCCTATTCCGAGCAAAGTGGTCAATATCTTGAACGCACGTGTGCCTCGGAACCAAACGAGCACAAAATAAATCAGACTGGTAATGATAGCGATATCGACAATGTTGGCGATCCGAAGGGATTCGACCAACTCTCTTAGGAATTGCAGTGGGTTAATCACGAGGCGACCTCTGGGATAGGGGTCTTGCGTTCCGGGGCGTCTCCACGACTCTAGTCAAAGCATAGTTATCCATGATTTGCAAGCTACTGCCACGCGTTTGTCCGAAATCGGGAAAGGCCGAGCCTGCGACGCGCGCCATATCCCGTGAGGACCGCAAGGGAGAAAGAGAGGCATCATCAACCACAGAATATCATTTGGTTTTACCCTCGATTGCTCCGCCCTCCACGTCGTCGGGACTTATCCACAAAATCTGTGGATAACCGGCGAGTAACCCTGTGAATAACTTTCAAAGAGGGCTTGGTTTTCAGCAGTTATGCATTTTGTACCCTCAGAGGGCATGGAGAAATAATATAATAAAATCAACACCTCACATAACTACCGGAAATAACAAGAACCAGCGGAAACCCGCTTTCAAAGCCCCTGAATTTATTCACAACTGTTGATAAATTGCGCGGCCTGTGGTTGAGACCAGAAGCTCGTTTCCGCTGGCGAGAAGTACGCGGCGTCCAACAGACCAATGCGTCACGCGCGAGGCAAAACTCCATGCCTGCGCGGCGGGAGGGAACGAAGAATCAATCATGATGTCAATGCGTTGTAAGGGACGCGAGGTCGCTGCGTTGCTGTTTCTGGCCGGCCTTTTCTGATTGACGAGGGTTGCCATAGGTGTATATTAAGAGCGCGTCAGGTCCATGGATGTGGTATGCTCGGCGATCAAAGACTGGCGCATGCGATCAACACTTTATAAACAACCCGCCTCTCAGACGAAACGAGGTCCGCGCCCGTGACTGCCTCCCTCAGCGATTCCCAGGCAAAAAAATGGCCATGGCTTGTTTCTTTTGTGGTCATTGCCGCGGCGTTCGCCGCGCTCGCCTTTCTCTACTACAAAGTGGAGGCTCGGGCTGCGTGGAAACGGGTGCATGACCAGCTTCATGCAGTCGGGACATTGAAGGCTGACGAAATTCAGAAGTGGAGGCAAGAGCGCATCGCGGGTCTGCGGATGCTGGTAGGGAGCCCTTTTTTCTCAAAAGCGGTCAGGGAATTGCTGAGGAATCCGGATGACGCCGCGCTCGGGTCAGCCGTACGGCAGCGACTCGAAGTCATTTGTGAGGCATATCGGTATCGTGACGCGGTTCTGGCGAACGCAGACGGACGAGTCCTCCTGTCTCTGAAACAAGATCCTCATCTTCTGGCCCCGGAAGCGGAGCAAACCATCGAGGATGCGCTGAAAAATAACAGGATTGTCTTCGGAGATTTTTACCGCTGTTCGCAGTGCGGCGGCGTTCACATCGACGTTGCAGCGCCGCTTACGGATGATGGTGGGCGTCCCGTGGCGGTGGTCATATTTCGCATCGATCCGGAAGCAGAGCTCTATCCTTTGATTCAATCCTGGCCAGTGGCGAGCGAGACGGCCGAGACGCTTATCGTGAAAAAAGAGGGCGACCATGTGCTCTTTCTGAACGAACTGCGTCATAAGAAAGGGACTGCCTTGGCCCTCGCTATCCCCTTAAGCCGCACTGATATCGCAGCAGTACGGGCCGTTGGAACCAACGAGCATTTTATCGAGGCCAAAGACTATCGTGGGGTGGAGGTCTTAGCCGATTTTCATCCCATCCCGGGTTCCCCGTGGGTAATGATAGCAAAGGTGGATAAGGACGAAATCCTTGCTGAACTGAGGTATCATGCAGGCGTTGCAGTCCTCTTTGCCCTTCTCCTTATCATGTTGAGCGGCGCAGCAATCGGCTTCCTCTTTGTTCGCAGGCAGAAGTCGATGTACCACGACCTCTATGCCGCTGAAAAGCAGGCAAGCGAGGCAAAGGACGAGTTTCTTACAACTCTGCAGAGCATAGCCGACGCCGTCATTACCACGGACACGCAAGGCCGCGTGCGGTACATGAATCCAGTGGCCGAGGCGCTGACGGGGTGGACAACGTCGGAGTCCCTCGGGCGGCCTCTTTCCGAGGTCTTTCACATCCTCC
>Ga0315298_1006463_pt1 | contig 15989 bp, 23 predicted proteins | sample WHS_1_MG_FD_203077 | JGI IMG/M metagenome (GOLD analysis project Ga0315298, IMG submission 203077) | Extremophilic microbial mat communities from Washburn Hot Springs, YNP, Wyoming, USA - WHS_1_MG | ecosystem: Environmental > Aquatic > Thermal springs > Hot (42-90C) | place: USA: Wyoming... | reverse complement strand
CTTCTATAGCCCCTGACACACCCATGCGCCCGCCGCCCTCTGGGTCGCCAGTGAGTAACACGCTTTTTTCTTTATCCTCTCCCACAATTACCCGCCGAAAAGAGGAAGAGAATGGGTGTGCTTCTTATGCGTGACCGTTACGGTCTTTGCGTGGGCTCCCGCACCCAGAACAAGCTTGATCTCCTGTGGAATGCCGTCAATCACGTAGTACGCGCCGACAAGCCGAAAATTCGCCAGTTGCTGTTCGTTGTTGATGACAACGAAGATTGCGGGGGCGTCACCGTAGCCTATGTTTTCGGGCATCTGAATGTAGGTGTGCCCGGCAGAACTGAAAACCCGGACAGGCTTGATGGTTCCATAGCCGCCATTCACCGAATAATCAAAATCCAGTGTTGCGGGATCAATACCAGGCAATGTCGCAACAGTCGCAGCTTTCTTTTTCTGGTCTTCCTCGACTTTCTGATCGGCTTCCTGATTCACGACCTCGACAAGTTGCTGCGGGTCATAGAACGCGATCTCCGGGACATATTCACCCGTCCGGTCGGATCGCAGCGTGAGATAATAGACTCGCCCATGATCTGTGGTGATGACCAGATTCGTCGCAATGCCGACCGCTGTCGGCTTCACCACCACGACTGGTATCTTTCCCGCTGTGGTTGGCTGAACCTTCCAACGAACGGAATCGCCTATGCTCAAACTGGTGATCTTTTCACCTACAAGAAACTTGATGACACAGACATGTACAGGAGCGCAGGTGATGATCGGCCTCGAAGCACCGTAGGCATACATCACTTCGCCATCATCTCCAACCAGGATTTCTGCCTTACCGCTTGATGCCCATATTTTCGATGCCAGCTCCGTCGTATGATGAGTAAGCGTGTTGGCATACTCGCTTTTGGAATTGAAAATTTCCGCGCTTGCCCTATCTTCAACACGGTGTCCCAGCGGAATCTCCACGCCCTGCTCGGCACGGGCAGCTGAGCAGGACATGGCAAACAGGACAGATAATGGCAAAATGGATTTGCGCATGATATTCCTTACCCTCATTGATTGCCGAGAACCTGAGTCCAGGTAATCGATTTGATGTAAAGGCCCAGGGGGTTGTCGATCGACATCCGCGGCTTGTCGGCCAGCTTTTTGTCAATCCCAATGGTCACCGAGGCCTTCCAGTGGCTGCTGCCCATGGACTGGCCATTCTGGAATCGGGTTTCGGTCCAGTTAATCTGATAACTGTCTTTGCTGATCGGCAACACGCTGTTGATCTCGACATTGACCGTCGAGCCATCGCCGGAAAACGGACTGTGGATTTTGTAATAGTCGTTCAGATATGCCGACGAATCGGTTGAAAGGAAGGCATAGACACGCGCAAGCAGGGCCTTTTGCGCTGCCTGATCGGACAAGATCGTTCTGGCATTCCAGATCAGGTTCGCGATCTGCGTCTGTATAATTCGATCCGAAACGCCACTGGCGCTCGATGGGCGCGCCATGGCAATCGGGTTACCGAGACTGTCGATCGCGACGACGAACGGCTCGACTTTCGATTGCGCCCCGATATAGGCGACACCCGCTACAGCAATCCCGGCGACACCCATCGCGACGATCGCGGCAATGCGCCAGTTTCTCGCACGGGACAGGGAATCGCCATAGCGCTCGTCCCACTCGCGCCGGGCGTTCAGGTACGGATTATTGTTGGTGGTCATTGTCTTGGTTCTCCCGTCTGTTGAACTACCTACATCTCCATTCAGCAGGGGCGGAAATTTTGAAATCGGCTCGGAAGTTTGACATCCTCCCCGGCCTGAAGGTCGGAGATTCCTACGGCGCTCAGGCGCGGCATCGAGCCGTCCGACAGCGTAGCGAACAGGGTGTTTTGGTTCATGGTAGGTCTCTCTTCGTTGGTTGAAGAACCGCCTTCATCGCCATCTTGCGGACAGACCGTTACCATCTGGTGTCAGGGGACTGGCTACCGGCGTCCATCTCAATTTTGGGGTGACAGGCGGCAGATCAGGCAGCGGCATTCGTCTTTCTGCTTTCACCTGCTTCAAGACCTCGGCGGGAACAGGCGGCAGCGGCGGAATATTGGGAGGAGGTAGAGGTGTCATCGCTCTTTCACCACCCGTAGCTCGGGGGTGTTGTCAGGAACTGATTCGGTATATTCCGATCTTGCTGCCCCTGGTTCGCCTTGTTGCCGAGCACGCTCATCATAACTTGGTTGCCGCTCATGATGGTCTGGCGCAGCAGCTGCATCTGATTCACCTGCATGCCGGCGATCTGGTTCCCGGCCTGCAATGCCGCAAGCCGACCTGTTGCAGTTTGGCTTGCGTTTTCCAGGGATTGCAGCGCAGCCTGCTCGCTCTGGAAATTCTGGGATTGCATCCCGTATTGCTGCAACACCGAGGAAATCTGGCTGTTGGTGTTTGTCGTCCACTGCTGCAGCGTCGATTCGTAATTCGGCGGCACCGTGCCCGTGTTTCCGTACACTTGCTGCACTTGGGCGGCGGTGTTCTGCGCGGCATAGTTCAGCCCTTGCGCCTGGCTGACCAGTCCGATCAGATTCTGCAACTGCCCGGAGACATTCGGCCACAGTTGGGATGGCAGACTTTGCAAATTCAAGGCCTGATTCCGCAGCATTTGAAGCTGCTGCGACGTCATAGTGATCTGCTCCGTCAATTGGTTTACATTTGTCGCCTCCTGGACGATCTGCTCGGGCAGCGTGGCTCCAGCTGGCGGGGATACCCCCCCACCGCCAGCCATCGCCGACAGGGGAAGTGTCAGGGAAAGGATCGTGGCTGAAATCAATGTCTTTTTCATCAAAAGTACTCCTTGTATGTGTAAACAAAATTACCGGTAGCCTTCCCACATCTGCGCCGCCTCGAGCTGGCCACGCTCGCGCAGCCATTGCGCTGGCCAGGCATCGCCGAATACCTCTTTCAATTCACGGATCCGCGCAATATCTTCCTTGCCCGATGCACCGACAAACGCCAGTTCAGGTCCGCTCAGTCCAAGCTCGAACAGTCGCCGCCCATCAGGATGAATGACGTAATACTGTCTTTTCGGGGTCGCTGAAGCCAGGATCTGGATCTGCCGCGAATTCAACCCGATCTGCCGGTAGAAAGGCGCACTGTTTTCCGTCATCGCTTCCGGATTCGGCAACAGGATCTTCGTGGGGCACGACTCGAAAATCACATCCGCAATGCCGCTCTTGACGAGATCGGACAAACTTTGCGTCGCGAACACGATTGCGACGTTGGCTTTCCGCAAGACTTTTAGCCATTCGCGAATCTTCGCCCGGAACGCCGGATGACCTAGCATCACCCAGGACTCGTCCAGAACCAGCAAGGTCGGCTGACCCTTGAAACGCTGCTCGATTCTGTGAAACAAATAGGACAACACCGGCAACAGCGTTTTTCCACCCAGATTCATCAGGTGTTCCATTTCGAATACCTGGAATACGTCTTCGCCCAGCCCATCCGTTTCGGCATCCAGCAAACGCCCTGCCGCGCCCGAAATCGTGTAATACCTGAGCGCATCGCGTAAATCGTGCGATTGCAGCATCATCAAATAATTCGTCAGCGTGCGCTGGCTCATCTCGGTCGTGGATTGTCCCAACTGGACGATCGCGCGATAGATTTCGTCGCGCATGCGTGGCGTCACCGTGCCGCCCTGAAGTTCCACCATCGCCTCGATCCATTCCGCAGCCCATGACTGCTCTCCGGGCAAGTCGCACCGTCCTAGGGGACAGAATGCAAGCTGGGTATCCTCGCCGGCAATATCGTAGTGTTGCCCGCCCGACGCCCAGCACAACGGCAAGGCGGAATAGCCTTTGTCGAATGCGAAGACCTGTGCCTTGGGATAGCGGAAATGCTGCGCGATCAGCGTGGTTAGCAATGTCGATTTACCGCTGCCGGTCGGACCGACAATTGCCGTGTGACCTGTATCCCCTGCGTGCAGAGCCAATCGGAAAGGCGTCGATCCATCCGTCTTGGCAAACAATAACGGGGGCGAATTCGGAGGATAGAACCGGCACGGATGCGTTTCCGGCCCCGCCCAAACTGCAGTGAACGGTAGTAGGTGCGCCAGGTTGAGCGTGTTGATGATCGGGCGCCTGACGTTCGCATAGGTATTTCCCGGCATCGATCCCAAATACGCCTCGACGGCGTTCAAGTCCTCGATCCGTACCCCGAAGCCGCGATTCTGGATGATTTTCTGCACCTCACGAGCAGACTCATTCAGCATGACGAGATCCTCGGAAAACAACAGGATCACCGACGCGTAATAACCGAACCTGACTACGCCGCTGGAAGCCTCCGCGATCGCCGATACAGCGTCGTTCGCCATGCTGTCAGCATGGACGTTGATATGTGTTGCCGCGCCACCAGCATTTTCACGTATGACGTTCATCGCGCTTTTGCGCTTCTGCGCCCATTTCGAGCGATATCGGTTGATTTCCTTTTCGGCCTGCCCCGGATCCATGAAGATAAAGCGGTTGCTCCAGCGGTATTGCACAGGAAGCCTGGAAAGGAAGTCGAGAATTCCCGGAAAACTGCTGCCCGGAAACCCCTCGATCGCCAGAGCGGCGACATGCTGCTTGCCAATGCGCGGCTCGAACCCGGTAACGAAATCGTGCTTGCCCAGAACGGCATCGAGGTACATCGGAACCTCGCTCATGAGAAATTTGCGCTGGTTGCCTGTGACGCAGTATTCCAGGAAACTCAGGATTTCGGAGTCGACTGCGCCAGTGGTTTCATCCACAATGTCCCCCATCCTGCGGATTTTGATGGCCCCCGATAATCTCGCGGCAACATCGCGAATCCCCGCTTTGAAGCGCTCAAGATTTCGCGCAGCAGTACCTTTGGCCTTACCCTCGACGAACATGTCTGACGCTTTTGATGCACTGTCGGACTCTGGGAACCAGGTCAGTGTCAGGGCATAATGACTGGTGTATCCGGCCATACCGCCTACATGAGACATTCTGCGCACATCGTCGATCAGGCGGGTTGTGCGATCAGAATAAGCGCCCTGGTCAGCATAGCCGGGCGCAGGCACCCGGATTGCATCGCAGTTCAGTATCCAGCCATCGCCAAGCGACAGCGCGCCATTGATGCGCGCCGCCATGTTGCCCAACTCAGCGGGAGTTGCGGAATCCAGGTCGGGGCCTGAGTACCAGAATCCGGCAACGTATCCACCCGATTTCGTCAGCACGATACCGTCATCGACAAGGGCGGCCCAAGGCAAAAGATCCGGCATGCCAAGGGCCTTGGTGCGATATTCTTTCATCGATTGCATTATTTGATCTCCCTGTTTGCCGCGAAGGGGGTTGCGCTGGCCAGGTAATATTTCCGGTACTTCAGATGGCGCGGCCCGATCTTGCTCAGTTGGGAGTCATATGCTGCCGCCTTGGCGAGGAAATATTGCCCGACCGTCCAGATCGAGATTCCGAGGATGGCCGCCCAGATCTGGGCAAGCGAAAAGATGAAGATTCCGGACACGACACCCAGCATCAGCACCAGTTGCCGCTCGCCTCCCAATACCAGCATCGGGCGGTTCAGGCTGGAGTGGATCGGGACGGCATACTCTTCCAGATCGTCCATGATCGAGCCTCAGATCGTTGCGCCGGCGAGGCCCAAGGCTGCCAGGAATCTGTTCCCCATGACAATCATGGCAACGCCCAGGACCACATAGAGGGCCTTCTTCGCGATCCCGCCGAGCTCTTCCCCGAAAACCAGGGCGGAGCCCGCCGCAAGGAAGGCAATGACGCTGACGCCGGTCGCCACAGGCCCGGTCAGGTCACTCTGCAGGGTTTGAATCGGCGTATCCCACGGCAGTCCACCGAAAGTGGCTGCATCTGCGTGAGCCGAATACAATGTCGTAACAGCAATAGCTATGCGGGACGAGACGAGCCTTCTCAGGTTCAGGTGTTTCATGATTACCCCTTCCGAATTGGATGATGAAAAAAATTCCTACATCTCCATTCAGCAGGGGCGGAAATTTTGAAATCGGCGTGGAAAGGTCAACATGTCATGACCTCCCGAACGATGGGTGACCGTTCTTGTCATCCGCTGCGCTCTTGCATATCGGATACCCGCTGCAGCCCCAAAAATAACCGCCCACCTTCTTCGCTCGACGAACCATGAAGCCAGTCTTGCATTCCGGACATTGCGGGCCGGTCGAAGCGGCAGGTGCTTTCTCGACCAGCTTGCCTTTTTCATCGTTCGCAGAGTGATTGCAGTCCGGATAGGTGCTGCATGACCAGAAATGCCCGCCCCCCTTGCGTGCTCGGCGAATCATCACGCCTGTTTCGCACTTCGGGCACTTCGGACCGGACATGGTGGATGACATCGATGGAATGGCTGTCGAATTTCTCAGCTTGTCGATCTCCTTCACGATGTACGCGGACTGCACTTCCAGGAACTTTTCCGGATCGAGGCTCCCGTTTGAAATCGAATCAAGGTGCTGTTCGAACAACCCGGTCATGCCCGGGCTGGTGACCATCGAGTCCCCCAGGGCCGCAATCAGCTTTCTGGCTGATTCAGTCGAAATCAGCGCCTTCGCCTTCTTCTGGATGAAACTGCGTTTGATGAGCGTTTCGATGATCCCCGCCCGTGTCGCCTCGGTGCCGATCCCCGCCGTTTCCTTCAAACGTTTCCTGATCTCGGGATCCTCGACCAGCTTGTAAACATTCGTCATCGCGGCAATCAGCGTACCATCGGTATAACGTTTCGGCGGCGAAGTCTTTTTGACTTCGACACGAGCGTCAGAACAAGTGAATTGCTGCCCTTCTCTGACACTGGGAGGGTGGCGGAGGGGCTTGTCGCTGCCTTCGCCCTCTCTATCGTCTATTTCGGTCCCGTAAACCGTTTTCCATCCCGGATCCAACGTGATCCTGCCGCTGACGGCAAACCTCTCCGCAGTGCATTCAAGCTCGACGCTGGTTTGCTGATAAATATGGGGAGGATAGAATTGCGAAAGATACGCGCGGACGATCAGATCGTAGATTTTCCGCTCGGTATCGGATAGCCGGGTGATCTCTCCGCCTTGCTTCGTCGGAATAATGGCATGATGCGCAGTGATTTTCCCATCATTGAAGCAGGCGGATTTACGCGAAGGATCGCCTTTCAAAGCAATCGCCTGGTATTCCCTGGGGAGCGAAGAAAACGCAGATACAGCCTCCAGATGCATCGATTCCGGCAAATACCGGCAATCAGTCCGGGGATAGGTTGCGAGCTTGTGCGTCTCATATAGCGCCTGCGCCGCATCAAGCGTTTCCTGGGCCGAAAAGCCATATTTCGCGCTGGACGCTTGCTGCAGGCTCGATAGCGAGTGGGGCAAAGGGGCACTCTCCGAACATTTCTTCTCGTCGGACTTGGTGATAACCGCTTTCTGTCCCTTGATCTTGGCCGCGACCAGATCTGCCGAGTTGCGATCCACGCAGCGGCCCTCGTCGTCAAGATCGATAGTTTCGGCAGGCTTCCAGGCAGCTTCGAAAGGAAACAGCCCAATCACGTTGAAATAATCGCGTAGCTTGAAATTCTCGATTTCGAGATCGCGCTTCACGATCATCGCCAGGGTCGGCGTCTGAACACGACCGACTGACAATACTCCGTCATGTCCGGAGGCACGACCTTTCACAGTCCAGGCTCGGGTCAGGTTCATGCCGACAAGCCAGTCGGCCCTTGCACGGGATTCCGCCGCAAGCTTCAAAGATTTGAACCCTCCCCCGTCCTTCATCGATGCCAAGGCCTTCCGGATTGATTCGTCGTCCAGCGCCGCAAGCCACAAGCGCTTCACCGGGCCCCTGTAACCGAAATGCTCCAGCACTTCGTCGACCAGCAGCTGGCCCTCGCGATCAGGATCCCCGGCGTGCACGACTTCGTCGGCCTGCTTGATCAGGGCACCGAGAATCCTGATCTGTTCTGCCGCATCAGATTTCGGCAATAGCTTCCAGGTCGTCGGAATGATCGGTAATGCCTCAAAACTCCATTTCTTGAACTGCTCACCGTAAGCTTCAGGATCGGCCTGTTCGAACAAGTGCCCAAAGCACCAGGTAACGGCAACACCGGACCCCTCGATACACCCTCCGCCCTGCCTGGGCGTGGTTGCGCCAAAATACTTTGCCAGGGTTTTCCCCACCGACGGCTTTTCCGCAATCACCACTTTCATGCCAAATCCTCCTGTACTCTTTTCGCGATCTTGGCCCTCTCCATCCGGATGTTTCGATCAGTTTGCCCGATCAGTTTTGCCAACCCACCCGTACTACACCTGGCAAAAATTCGGTCCCGGGGCGAAAGCTGTTCCAAGGGAACCGAAGGCTGCACCGGTCCGGCAGCTTCGGCATCGATGGCGTCTCCATCGAATGCATCGCCGTCTCGCCCAGACCTGTCCGAAAAAATGTAATTGCGCCTCGCCGCAATCCGCACCTGATGCAAAACAAAGCCCTCAAAACTGAGTCCTCGTGAAGGGTCAAATTGCAATTCACCGACCAAAACCATGGTCAGCACAAGCGCGACCTGCTGCACGAAGTCTTCCCGCGCGCCGAGTTTCTCAATGATTTTTCCGGCATCACGGCATCGTGATGTCATCGCTACCGCAAACCCAAGGATGCGCCTTCCCCTCTCCCATTCCATTCTCGCTGTGCCGGTCTTTACAGCCAGCAGTTCATCCAGAGTGACTTCCATGCCAACCTCTCAGGTAACGAACTCGACAAAACCCTGGCGGCAACGACCAAGATTTAAAAACTCGGGCAAAAAGCCAGATTCATCCCCCATCTCGTCCTCATGGCAAACGCCAGATACAGGAACGGGCTTCGACACCAGCACAGCCAGCCCGAGCCTCCGAATCACGGGTTTCCTTTCCTGCTTCTGGGTGGCTTCTCGGATCAGCCGCTTGGTGATCTTGGAAACGGCCATCTTCAGGACCGTTTGTCGAACTTTAGCCGGGACCGCAAGGAAATCGAAAAAGGTCGAAACCGAATCGCATTCACGCAGGACGGCGCAGAGATCGTCATCACGAAACATCAAGGCCAGCCCCGCCGCTTCGGTCCGGCGAATACCCATCCTCGCGGCGATTTCCGTAATGCTCATCCCCTCCTGGCATCCTGCCCAGCAAGCTTCCGCAAGCTCCTCGAGATCAGTGGATCTCCGAGGTTTCGGGAGCTCTTCGAACAGCTCAAGCTGCATTTTCGCCACCCTCGCGGGATTTCTTCACAGGAACGAAACCGAGCAACGCCTGCCCCTTCCGACAGACTTCCGGGTCGACCTGAATACGCATGGCAAGTGCCTGGGTATGCAACTGCTCGGCTCTTCTCCGTTTCGCCACGGCAACCCCGAGAGCAGGAACAAAAGTGCCGTTCACCCAGGCTTTGCGCAGCGAAGCACAGAACGGCACGATCTTTTCACGATTGCAGGATCGGTTTGCCAGTGCGCCTTCAATTTCGTCGAGAATCTCCTGGGCTTCGTCGCATCCCCCCAAGATTTTTGTGAGCGCAATTTTTTCCTGATCGGAAATTGCTTTGGGAAAAGTCAGATCAACAACACAGCAATCACCTGGTTCATTGCCGGCATCAGTGCTATTAGTGATCTCCGCTGTTGTTGTTGTTTTTAATATCTGTAAAGTAATCTCTGTACATATATTTCGGGATTGGCTTTCCCGATCTACAGGGGATTGGATTCCTTGATTTACCGTAGATTGGCTTCCCCGATCTACAGGGGATTGGCTTTCCCTAGTTGTTTTTTTGGATTTTGGAGTCGCTTTTATATCCGGAAAAATCATTGCGTCCAGGGCAGAATCTAAGAGTTCATGGTTCCTGAAGTACTGAGTACAGTAAGTTTGTTTGTTGAAATAACTGCAATAGAATTTGCCGTTGAATTTATCGCCAGCCCCTTCAAACTGCCTTTTCGAGACGTACCTGATGCCAATTCTGTCGAAAGCCGTCCTGAACTCGTCCTTGGTGATACCGAGCTCTTCAGTCCAGCTCTCGCCAGGCTTATATGCCTCATGGTCGACCGGCTCCAGAAACTTGTAGAAACCATCTGGAAACCGCTCGAACCAATAGTCGAGCTGCTGCATCAAGATGCAGCCCACGACGCTCCCGGCGATCGGATGCAGTTCTTTTACATATGGAATCGTGTTGCGCGTCAGATATAGAATTCTGTTTTTCATTTCACCCCTCTATTTCCATTCACATCTTCGATCAACTTCTGGGTAGAGAGGCTGTAATCGAACTTATTCCAAAGCTGCCAGCGTTCGGCCTCTGATCGAATGGCGATATCACAACACCGTCCAAAGACAGTAACTCCGCATCCAGGCGCTCAACGTCGAATAAAAAAACCATGACGCAGGAGGAGGATTGCGCCATGGCACAAGGCCCGGAGGGGTCCGGGCAGGGGGAAATCATTAGTCCCAGTCGTGATAGACTTTCCGCGAGAATCGTCATAACTCATCCTCTGTCCGTCTTTCAGGGAGGTTTTCCGGATATGCCGGCTCGGACGGACATTTCGCGATGAAATAGTCGGCCAAGCGTTGCACGGTGTGCACGGAGGGATCATTGACATAGCCCTGGGCGATTTTGCACACAGTTGAAAATGGCACGCCGCTTTCACGAGCGACCTGCTTCTGAGGAATTCGCTTAGCGCGAAGATACTCCATCACGAAGTCGTAGAGCTTGATTTGCGTATTCATGGCGCCAGTTTATACCCATTTATGGGTTGTTTCAATACCCACACACGGATTTTAAAATAACAGACAATCCACAAATGGACATTGCCAGTGTTATATCCAAGAACCTATCTGCCTGGATGGACGGATCGGAGCGACTGAGCACGATCAAGGCGCTGTCGAAGTCGTCTGGCGTGGGGTTTGGTACGGTTCAACGCGCCAAGAATGGTGATGGCAACATCACCGTGCAGAATCTGGAAGCCATTGCGCGAGCCTTCAAGCGCAATGCGACAGATTTGCTGATCGCCCCACAAGGATCTCAGCAGGCAGTAGCGCCGATCACGCTGGAGGTGGCGCAGGAGCCGCCGCCAGACGAGCGCGAGATCTTGCAGGGCTACCGCGCCGCCTCGCCGGAGGTGCGGGAAATCATGCTGGAAGCCGCGCGGAGAGCGATAGAAAAACAGAATTTCTCAAAGCGCAACGAAACCAAATAGCCCGGTCCCGCTTGCGCTTGATAAAGGGCTAGATTTTATGCAGCTTTACCATGACATAGAAAGGGGGTTTTATGGAATTGGCTTGCCCATCATGCTTGAATTATTCTGACGCACGCTGCAGCGCCTGAGTGGCCCATTGGTTTAGGCTCTGTCCGCTAACCTGCGCCGCTACTAACGCTGCGGCATGGACTTCTGGCGGCACGCGCAACATCATTCGCCCACTGGCTGGTTTTTGCGCTGCGCGACCCAGTTTTGCACAAGTGGACAGATAATCCTCCACCGCCTCTTCAAACGCTGCGCGCAGATCCTTCACGTTATCGGCATGAAAGCCGATCACATCGACGATCCCCGCAATATGCCCGATGAAACATGCATCCTCATCGCTGTACTCAATACGGGCCGCATAACCCTTGTAATTCATCGTATTCATGGCGTTACTCCTGCTTCGGTTAAAAACAACTTGGCATCTCTCACCTGATAGGGTTTAGCTTCTTTCGCCGGGTGCGGACGATGAAATGTGCCAACTACTCCGCCCAGTTCAAACCGCACCCGTGAGCCGTTACCTTCAATCACAACACAGCCCAGCGCTACAAATAGCGATTCCATCCGCGCCCACTCCAGATTCCTGGGTGTTGGCATGGAAAAAATAGCTTCCAGAGTTTTGCGTTGAGCATTGTTCATGCTTGCAATTATTGCAAGCATGGTTGCCATATGCAAGCGGTATGTGCAAGCATCAAAATCCCCACCATTCCCCCCAACGCGCCTCTTTCCATAAATACCCATTTATGGGTTGACATACAATCCACTTATGGTTAATGTATCGCCATATCCCCACTATTGAGACCGATAAAATGTACAAAAACGCGATGAATCTTCTCAAGGCGAAAGCCGAGGAATACAACAAGGCAAAGCGCAGCGATGACAGGAAATGGATCGCAGCAGAGCTGAATGGCATGTGCCAGGCGTTTTGCATGTGCGGAGTGATTTCGGCGCTGGATTGGCAGATTGTAGAGGACGGGATGAAATGACTGAACTCACCCTTTTCGCAAGTACGTTTGCTTTGGTGTTCGCCCTGGGTATGCAGAGCCTCAATGTCAACGGTGGGCATTACAAGGCAGCGTTCCTGAATAGCTTCCTGATCGGCAGCTCTAATCTCGTTCTTTTCAAGATCGTCCCGCACGCGAATCTTCCGGAAATGGCCGCTTACCTGGCAGGCGGGCCGTTCGGCATCGTCAGCAGCATGTGGGTCCATCACAAAACAATCGGAAAAAGAATTAAACCATGAAACTCCAGATCAATCAGTCCGGCGCATGGCGCAATCAAAGGATCAATGATGGCTGACCTCTTCGGCGAACAGGTGAAAACGTTCCGATCATCGGCTTATCCAGCAGCACCTGGAACAGGGCCGACAGGGAAAAAAAGCAGGGATTGCGAGAGTTGCTATTCGGTATCGAGAAATCGGACCTGGTACAAATGCGGGCTTGTAAAACGCACATCCGGTCATGGAACCGACATCAACAGCCGGTCGGCGGCATGTGGCATGTTTACGGAGGATACAGGATTATGAAGATCACGCTCACCGAATGGGGGGCAAGAAACTACAATCCCTCCCCTAGCACGCACATCCTGCGATCATGGGCGAAGACCGGTCAAATATCCCCACAACCCGAAAAGGTCGGAAAAACTTGGATGGTAGACGAAAATGCTGCTAGGATTCCGTTTGCTACACATACCGATCCCGTTGGTTCCGATATCCCTGATTTCGCACTCAGAGTCATCAGGAAAAGGGCTGCGTAAATGATTCCGCCATCCATCAGTGAGTCCACCATGGGCCGACCACGCTCCAGACCGAATAAGGACTTGCCACCGAACCTCTACCGCAAAGAGGACAAGCGTACCGGAAAGACATACTACAATTTCCGGGACCCGCGAGATGGGAAAGTTCATGGGTTCGGTACTGACAAAGATCTGGCTGTGAAGGGTGCTATCGCGGTCAATTCCACGATCTACACCGACATCCAGGCAATGAGAATTGCATCCCTATCCAAGCCAAAAGAGCCGGATTCCCCGCGATTCGGGAGGGTAATTCTCCGGCACCTTGAACTATGCGAAAAGCGCAAGCTCGCCACGAACACCCTAAAAAACAAACTCTCGATGACAAAAGCATGGCAAGCTGCTATAGGTAGAGAAAAACCGCTTAACGAAATCACGGTCAGGGATCTGGTCGAGACTCTTGAAAAGTACGAGGACCGCCCGAGGATGGCTCAAGCAATGCGTAGCGCCGCCATAGATGTCTGGAAAGATGCAATGCAGGAAGGGTGGGCGACTGATAATCTACCCGCAAAAACCCGGGCGCCGTCAGTTGTGGTGCAGCGTTCACGCCTTTCTTTGGAGGAATTTCAGCATATCCATGCTGCCGCGCTTACGCTATCAGACTCTTGGATTGCCAGAGCAATGGAGCTTGCGATTGTCACTGCGCAACGTCGAGAGGATATTGCGGCCATGGAATTCAGACAGGGGGAAAAATCAACAGCATGGGCCGACGATGATGCGCTCTGCATCATCCAGCAAAAGACGGCAAGTAAGGTGCGCATTCCGTTCGGCGTCGAGATTCTCGGAATGACGGTCGGAAGTGTCGTGAAATCATGCCGGGACAACATCGTCAGCCGCTGGCTCATCCATCATCAGAGACCACGCACACTCTCAAAGCCTGGCGATCAGGTATGGATCGACACCATCACCAAGGGATTCGCGCGTGCTCGCGATCTTGCTGGAGTGAAGGGAGAAACCGGAAAGACTCCTCCCACATTTCACGAACTTCGTAGCCTGTCGATTCGACTCTATGCAGAAGCCTTTGGAATGGATTTCGCCCAGGCGATTGCGGGCCACAAAGACGCCTCGATGACAGCGGTTTATCGCGATGTTCGCGGGTCAGAATGGGTACAGGTCAGAGTATAGTTTTGGCAGAACATTGGCTTAGTTTTGGGGGTAGTATAAAAACGGCTATATGCATTTTAGGGTTTTAGAATTATAACGTTACGACATGAATTTCAGGCTTCTCGAATATATCGTATCTGGTTTGAAAAGGGCTTCCATTTAACCTGGAAGTTATTCATTTCTGGTTGGCTTCATTAAAAATCTCGGAAGGCGAATGCGTACTTTCGCCCCGTTGCCGACGGTCGAGTCGGCAGAGGTCAAATTACAGCAGTCAGCCGGTGCGGATGATCACGGACAGTACCTCGGCCATTTCTATCGTTCGTACTTGTCGCCAATAAAGTCAGCACAGCACTGGTAACCTGCCATTGAAGTGCTTCGTTCAGCCTCGTGACTAAAAAATTAGATGGGGCGAGTCAGTATGAGAGTCAGCAGCCCGCGCGCAAGATTCGCGCCGTTTACAAAAGTGATTGCTGTCGCATATATTTCGCTTCAGTCGCATTAATTTCGATAAGTCACAACAGTTATCCGTGATGTCAGAGGGTCGGAGTAGGTGCAAATCAAGGTATTGTTTTGGCGGAATATTGGCGGAGTATTGGGGGGGGCGCATAAAACAAGGCACTTCAAATGCTGCCCATGCAGACGAAGAGGATTCCGGTTTTTTCATTTTTTTCCATGATGTTGCTTCACTTTGCACGGGCCGATAAAGGGTCAGATAATAACAAATCCGCCCCATGCAATTCAAACAGTTGCTCCATGGTTTCGGGGAAGCGCCAGGGACGCCCCAACCTGACCGCGGAAAGGTTATGCACCGACCAGGCCGGCAGCGATATTGATGGACAGGCCGAGAATGGCGACATTGAAAATGAAACTGAGAATGGATTGGGCAAGTACGATTTTGCGCATCGGACGGGTCATTACCGAAATGTCCGATGTCTGGGCTGCCACGGCGATGGTGAAGGAGAAGTAAAGAAAATCCCAATAGTCGAGATTTTCCTCGTCATTCGGAAATTTCAGCGCTCGGTTGCCGACAGGAGACCGGTAAAAGACGCGCGCGTAGTGAAATGTGAACAAGGTTGCGAGAAGGCACCAGGAGCCGAATACGGTTGAGGCGGTAAATGCATAGTGCATCATTCGGCTGCCGAAGGGTAGCGCCTTTCCGGTTGAAAGCTCCAGGACGATTGCCGCAAGACTCGCCAGCGCGGCAATCGACATGATCGCCAAAATAACCACCGCGCTCTTGTCCTCCTGCTCGGCGATCAATCTGACCCTGGCATGGCTCGCCCGCAACATCAGCCATCCCATCAGGCACAGATAGGACCATATCGTGACATTCCAGCCGATTAGCGCCCGTGAGACAGGGTTGTATTGATCCGGCAGGATGAAACCGACAACCATGCCTGCAATTATCGCAATTGAAAGTCGAGGTCGGGATCGGGCAACCTGATGAACAGTTGAAAACATAATCTTGGGAGTACCAAATAAAAGGATCTAGTTTCCGCAAAAATCGAATGGGGATGGGCCCTGAGGTTCCATTATTTTGCTGCGCCGGTTCAGCGACTCTCGCCCTCAGCCTTCCCAAGCAGGACGATGTCCCCCTCTCGCCACGTGAACCTGTCCGAGCAATCCAGCGGATGCAGCACCGCTTGCCACGCAGCGAGCTTGTTCTCGAAAGGGATCGACGCATTCGCCGGGCTCGTAGATGGAAGTCGACACACTGTTATGGCGGCCAGGGTCAATGTTGGCTCGATGTGACGAATGAAGAGCTCCTCCGCCTTTGAGCCGTTTAGGGAAGCCCTGAACAAGTCCTGCTTCCTGTAAAATTGCAGTTGAGCCAACGACCGATTCGAGGTGCCATGAAACAGATGAGTTTTGCTGCAAGTGAGTACGTCAAGAAACCGAAACAGACCC
>Ga0315298_1006462_pt1 | contig 15991 bp, 17 predicted proteins | sample WHS_1_MG_FD_203077 | JGI IMG/M metagenome (GOLD analysis project Ga0315298, IMG submission 203077) | Extremophilic microbial mat communities from Washburn Hot Springs, YNP, Wyoming, USA - WHS_1_MG | ecosystem: Environmental > Aquatic > Thermal springs > Hot (42-90C) | place: USA: Wyoming... | reverse complement strand
TAAAACTTGATCTCTTTAACTTAAAATCCTTTCTGATCTCAAGCAAAATCATCTTCTCTATCACTTTGTACCCTTCCTGCCCGAAAATAGATGTTAAGGCTTTTTCAAAAACTTCAGGTTCGAGCGGTATTTCAGATTTTTCTAACATGAAGTTCTTTTTGAGATAGTAGTATATAGATTCTCTGGCACTTTCACCAAGCTTTCCAAGGGCTGAGTCAACGCATTCAACTATCTTCAGATGGACATAGGGTGGTATATTCATGCTCCTTCACAGGGTAGAATTAAATTCTATAAGTTAATTCCATATAAGTTTTTTGCTTTCCATCTCAATATTATATTTTCTTGATGAAAAATAAAAAGGAGGTGAGGTGATGAAATTGAAAGTCGTGTTGTTGCTGTTCCTACTGTTTTTCGCTTCAGCTGCCACCGTAGCTTTGATAAATACAATTATCGTACCAAATCATCTTAAGATAACATTGTCAACACCCTTATTCAATGCTATTGAGCCGACCGGCGGAGGAGCGGTAGACGATCCCACGGGCGTTTAACAAGTAGATTTTTAAAGCAGACATGACCAACAATTCACAGCTAAGGGTAGTTGATTATGCGTAAGATGCTTGACATGGTTGATCTAAAAGCAATTGAGGCCCTAGCAACCCATGGTCCGAGAAGCATAAGTGAAGTTTCAAAAAAAATACAAATTCCAGCTGAAACATTGCGCAAAAGGATTAAACGCCTCTACTCCAAGACTTTTTTAAGATTTCATGTAAATGTTTGCCACTCAAATTTAGGACTCGTTCCCGGCGTTGTGTTTGCAGAGGCTGTTCCAGGATATGAAAACGTTCTACTCGATGCATTAAAAATCAACGACTTTTGGATTTTTCTATGTAGAGGTTATGGCATGTTTGAAGGTTGCTTTGGAATATTTTCAATACCCAAAGAAAGACGCGGTCAATTTGAACATTTCATTAATGAAATAAGAAGATTAGGTTTAGCGAGGAGAATAAGAGTTTTTTGGACATCTTTTTTTCATCCCACTCCCTCATTGTGTAAATGGTTTAATGAAAAAACAAAATCGTGGAATTTTGATTGGGAAAGATGGATTCAAGAAATCAAAAGCGCAAATATAAACTCGCTTCACCTCCTTGATACACCTGAAGTTTCGATTAAAGCTGATAAAGCAGATGTACTTTTAATAAAAGAGCTTGAAAAGGATGCCACGATCAGCCTCAAAAAGCTGGCGGAAAAATTAGGCATGTCTCCTCAATTAGTAGGTTACCATTATCATAAACACGTTTTAGGTAGAGGGCTTTTAGAAAGCTTTAGGGTAACTATTTTCCATTTTGGTGAGAACTCAGAGTTTTCCTACTTCATGTTCAAATTTACTGAGCCAAAAAAATTAGCGGACTTTACCTCCACACTGCTAGATAAACCTTTTGTTAAGACACTGGGCAAAATCATAGGTGAGAACAAACTCTATGCGTGCCTATATTTTCCGAGATCCGAGTTCAGAACTTTTCTAGAAGCTTTATCCAAGCTTGTCAGAGATGGTTTCCTTGAAAGCTATCTATATGTAATCCAAGACCTCAACAATTCGGCAAGAGAAACTATTCCATTTCAATGCTTTAGAGAAGGAAGATGGATGTACAACCACGAAAGATACGTCCGCATTCTCCATAATTTCTTAACGGAAAAACAGTTAATCGATAAACTAACTGCCCACAGAGCCCATACCATGATAAAACAATCTACAAAAACAAAAATTCTGATGGAGAGATCCGCCACCATGAATTAACGGAGTTCATTCCGACGATGCCAGCGTCGGCGCGCGGCTTTCCCCGCCTCTCTTCACCACAAAAGCAAAGGCGTAGGATTCAGTCTATCCATCTGTAAGCGTTTTGTAGGAGCCCACGGCGAGAAAATCCGCGTACAAAGCACCTTTTGAAAGGGCATCACAGTCACAGTTACACTGCCAATTAAGCTGGAAAAATTGGAGGGGGGTGAAAAAGTTTGGGTGGAAACGCAAGACTGCCAGACATGGAAGGCATAGAACTCCTAACAAAGATGAGGAACACAGTGCCAAAGATGCGCAAAATAATCATCAGGGTTATCCGACATTGCAGAACGCCATAGAAGTCGTAAACCGAGGAGCAGACGCCTACATACTCAAGCCATTCAACATGGACTAAGTGCTAAACACAATAAAAGAACAACTAAAGAAGCAGGAAGAAGAGCGAAGGTACAGCCAAGAAAAAGTTACAGAATTCATCCACACGCATGACGGAAATAGAAATGGAAAACAGAAGAGACCTTCGCTACCTTAGTTCACTTATTTAACGCTATTTATGTGTTACCTGCACGTTTTTCACACTTTATCGGTCTCTATTCTTTAAGGAGTAGCGTTTTCTCTAAAAGTTCGTCGTTCCAACGCTTGCACATCATCTACGTCCCAGACAAATTTAAGCGCCCATCGCCAAAAAGGCTAAGACGAATTTCCTCGAGAAGATCATCAAAAATCGAGAGGCACAACCGCAGAGGCAGGCATAAAACATACTGTTATGACATCAGGAGCGCGTGCAAGTCCATAAAAACCTAACGAAATCAAATGCCTCATAGAGGTTCAGCCATTAACTTCCTAAATCTTTTGAAAAGCCTTTCAAAAAATCTTCTTTTAAGTAGCCTTCCCCTTCCAATTCCCGGGCACTCCTTTGTGTATGCAAAAGCGTAAGCGCCGTTGCCTACCTGTTTGAGTTCGAATGGGTAAAATCTGCAGATTATTGGTCGTGCAGCATATATCGCGCATAGGTTTCCCTTCAAGAACACGCATTTTCCACCGGCGTTTTTTCGCATTATGTAAACGTATGGCTCAAATCCCCTAACTTCTTCGGCGAACGCTTCAGGGCGCATCCTGGTCTTTTCAGAGATTCTTTCAACTTCTGTTCTCAGTAGGCGAATTGCTCTAACCCTATTTTCAGTATCGCCGCAGCATAAGACGCATTTTGTACATTCGAAACAGAGTCCTTTCGGATATGTGAATCTCAATTTTCCACGCGTCCAGTTCAGTGCTTCTGAATCTTAAAAATTTAATATAACAACATGTCATAAAAAGTTCATTTAAGTGTAATTGTAAGTGGAAAAATTTGGCTTCAGCGGGACATTAAGGATGAGGAAGGCGCGATGAAGCTTTACAAGACCATAATTGAGATGGCACAGAAGGAAGAGACGTAACGACAGCCTTCATTTTTAAACAGATACTTAAAGATGAAGAAGAGCATCACGACACTTTCACAACATTAGCTGAAGGCTTAAAGTAAAACGCGTAAATTCCCATTTTTCTCAAAAACCTAACACTTTTAACCTCACTTCTCATAATAGAATGTGGTGCATCAGTGGTTGGCTGAAGAAAAAATCTATGTAATCCAGAAACATTCTGCTACGCATTTGCATTATGACTTGCGACTTGAAATGGACGGCGTCCTAAAAAGCTGGGCAATCCCAAAGGAACCGCCAACATCTTATGGCGTTAGAAGATTAGCCGTGCAGGTTGAGGATCACCCGCTTGGGTACGAGAAATTTGAGGGTGTAATCCCGGAGGGGGAGTATGGCGCCGGCACCGTTGAGATTTGGGATAAGGGCACTTATAGGTTTTTGGATAGGAAGGCGAACAAGTTTGTCATTGAAATTCATGGTGAAAAACTGCGTGGGGTTTATGTACTCTTAAGGTTTAGAGATGAGAAAAATTGGCTTTTCTTTAAAAAGAAATGAAAAGATGCAAAATAGCGCTGAAAGCATCGGTAGAGTCTATGTCACAACTTCGGCTTCTGCAAACCTTCTGCTGATTCTAGTTATCTTTATTTTCGCGTGGTCTCCTGGCTTCGTGTTCGGCACGAATACTACTAGGCCTTGTATTCTTGCTATGCCCTCTCCACGTCTGCTTGTCTCTTGTATGTCAACTTCGTATTCCTTTCCAATTTCAACTGGTTTTGGCGGAAACCTGTTTCCTCCTCTGAATCCTCCTCTTCTTGAGCCGAAGCCCCTTCTTTCTTCCATCCGTTTCACCTCTCGTCCATCATTTAATTTTCCGCGGTTAAACAACTGTTAACACGCCGTTTTTTCCAACGTTCAGTTGCAGTTCGCCTCTAAACGCAGAGACGTACCCCCTTTCCAGCTTGATTTTGTCGTTAACTTTCACCATGCTTATCTGATCGTTCCAGAGCGTCAGCTTTATCTTTCCAGTTTCATCCTCGATTATGGCTGTTGCCACCTTGTAGGTTTCATCCCTAAATCTGGATAGAACCTCATGCGCCTCCGTCTTTTCTATTACTTTCGCTTCAAGTGTAATGTTTTTCATTCCGTTTCGCAATTCCTTTATTTTCATTTTTCTGCACTTCTTTTAGGCTATTTTCTCCGCGACCGCGAACTTTTGACCAACAGAGAGAATCCTAACCTTTGCACGTTCACCTATCTTGCTGTTCGGCACAAAAATTAGGAATCCTTGTATCCTCGCTATTCCGTCTCCTCTACTTCCAATGTCGTCTATGACAACCTCCAATTCCTGATTTTCCCTCACTGGTGCCGATTGGAAAAATGGTCTACTTGAACGGAACCTACTTTTGCTTCCAAACCTTCTTGGTTTCCTCTGAGCATTTCTTGTTTTTTCAGGCAGCCTTCGTGGCATACTAAATTTTCGTCCTTACCGCGGAACCAGCCTACAACCACAAACCCTTTGTGCCACCTTTTTAGACACTTCAGGCTTGGCATGCGGCCAGTTATGAGCAGAGAAAGCCCTTAAACGATATAAATGTTTCTAATCAGTTACTCGTAACGTAATGCTTCAACAGGGTTAAGTTTTGCAGCTTTTCTAGCAGGGTATAAACCAAAAATTATGCATATAAGTATTGCAAAAACAATCGCTATCACCGTCCATTCAAAAGAGAAAACAGGGTTCAAAGTTAAGCTTCGGGTTTCTGGCGCCTGGAGAACTGTTTCTTGACGTTGAGGCTGCATTACGCTGGACAGCACTTGTGCTAATCCATAAGAAAGCCCATAGCCGGTAAAGATGCCTATAAAACCGCCAATAACACCAACCAAGACTGCTTCAGCGAGAAACATGCCTAACACTGTTCGACTTTTGGCTCCGATAGCCTTAAGTATGCCTATCTCGCGGGTTCTTTCCATAACAGCCACGGTCATAATGTTCATTATGCCCACTCCAGCAACTAAAAGCGAAATGGAGCCTATAGCCACCAAAAACATTTGAACAATGTTTAATATGTTATCAACCTGACGCATCAAAGCGGAAGGCACAAAAACTGTGACAGAATATGGTGGGAAAAGATTCTCTATATTTTTGCCCACGTTTTCTGCATATTGCGGATCGGAAACCTTCACAAGAATAATTTGGTACGGCTCTGAGTTGCCTTTAAAGAAAGGCATTTCAAGCGCGGTTTCAATGGGGATAAAAGCCCAGTAATCGAAGTTTGTTATTCCAGAAGTTCCTCCTTTCTCCAAAACGCCCTTAACTGTAAAAGTGCTATTGTAGACGACATACCCACTACTACTTTTCACTATTAACGAAACATTATCTCCGGCGCCTGCAACCACTGTTTCGTTAACCACACTGGCTTTATAACCAAGAACTATAGATTGACTCTCACCAGATTGTGGAAATGTGCCATTTAACAAACGAAACCGTAAAGGTAGTATTTCTTTCATTTCAGTAAAGTTTACTGCGCCAACCGTAAAGGCGCCAAGTTTAGCGCCAGTTTCATTGTAAAGTTCAGCTGTGGGCAGCGTGATTAACGGTGCTGTAGCATTCACATCATTTATTCGACCGATATCTTCTAAATCCGCTTCGCTAAATCCTCCACGTAAGCCAGCCGTGAAGCTTCCAGGAAAAACTATTAGAACATTTAGTTCGAATCCCTGTTCCATTCTTTGCCTCACCTCCGATCGGAAACCCTCACCAAGCGAAGCAATTGCTATTATCGTTGTAATTCCGATTACAACGCCGAGCGTTGTGAGCGAAGTTCTCAGTTTCCTCTGTTTTAGGTTGTCCCATGCCATTGCTAAAATTCGGGTTGCCCTCATGTTTAGCCCCTTCTTGGACTCTCCTTTATTCCTTCGACTAAGCCGTCTTTAAGGTGGATTATGCGGTCGGCGGTTTCTGCTATGTGAGGATCGTGGGTTACTATGATAAATGTTTGTTTCCTTTCCTCATTTAGCTTCCTCATAAGCTGAACTATTTCCCAACCGGTTTTCGTGTCCAAGTTTCCTGTTGGTTCATCAGCCAAAACGATTTTCGGGTTATTAATCAAGGCTCTTGCTATAGCTACGCGCTGCTGTTCTCCACCACTAAGCTCAGAAGGCTTATGATTCATCCGCGCTTCAAGCCCAACAAGCTGTAAAATTTCTTCAGCTTTACTCAAGGCTTCTTTTTCCGGTATTCCTCTAATTGTCAGCGGTAGTTCTACATTCTTCAAAGCTGTGAGCCTTGGAAGCAAATTAAAAAATTGGAAGACAAAGCCAATTTTGTTCAACCGCAGCTCAGCAAGTTTATCATCATTCAATTTTAGAACATTAGCACCATCAATGAAAATTTCACCATCATCTGGGCGGTCTAAACACCCTATCAAATGTAAAAGTGTCGACTTGCCACTGCCGGAAGGACCAAATATAGTTAAAAATTCGCCTTCTTCAGCTTCAAAGCTTACTCCACGAAGAGCCGACACTAAAACTTTGCCCATCCGATAGCTTTTCTTAACGTTATTCACCTTGAGTATAGCCGTCATCTTCGATCATCATAAAACAAATCTCTGCGTACCCGCCTTTTCTTATAAAGTTTTGTTCGCTTTAGAACCTTTACGCAAGGAGAAAGTTCATGATTAGGGTACTTGCGTAATAGGCTACTACTGCAATTATTGCACTCTTGCTCCACGAGAACTCATTTGCAACACGCGTGGCGATTGCACATAACGCGATGGTCCAAATCGATACAGCGATAGAGATATATTGGGAAACTGTGGAGAACAGCCATGCATCAGCATTTAGAGCTTCGTATGCCTTTTCGCTTTCACCCGCAACTTTTCCAAGCAACTCAAACCTATAATAGAGTGTTGGTACGCCTGAAAAAGTTGCAGCATAAATTATCGCCTGAATGAAAAGCGTTATTAAGGCAAACCCTGCTAAAATCAATGAAGTTTTCCATAGAGTTTTGCCTCGAAAGGCTTTTGACATTATGTATATCAACCCGCCCAAGACAACCCATTGAATGGTGAACTGCATGAAAGAAGTAGTTGAATATGTGAATAGATATTCTAAAAAGTGGGATGATGGGGAACTAAAGGTTCCATGAAAAAACAGCCCATCAACCAGCAATGTTATATTGTAAGGTGTCGCCCATGAAAACTCAAGCTTTAAGCTTGTTATGTTGCCCCAATCAGGACTGCCACTTATCTGCCATTGCTTATTTCCCGTATGAACAGTCACGTTGTACCATACGTTATTATCAGAGCCAAGCTGGTTGGTAAAATTGTAAGAAAAGTAATCTGTGCCTGTGGAAAGTAGGTAAATTGTCGCACTTTCAGGAAGCGTTTCCGCTGGGGATAAACGCTTTACGCGAAATGAAGTTTCATTGTAATCTCCAGATTCGGAGCAATTTATCGGGCCTATGTTATCTAGTTGCATCCACATCGTTGCGCTATTATTTACGGAGAATTGGATGCTCTTATTACCATAATAAATGGTAGGGTATATCGGTATTATCCCAACCGTACTGTTGATGTAGTCTACATTATTTTCTGTAATTTCTATACCTGGCATGAGCGTGTTCATCCACATTGTCGCGTTTTCTGTCCATTCATCTTTCTTTTCAGAACGTCCATCTGGTAGTGTCTTTTCAACATATGTTTTTGATAGAAGCGCATAGGTGAACGCTATGTTTCCAGCTATGAATAGAATCATCACGAGTATGGGTCCGATGTATCTTGGGTTTTGGGCTATTTCTTTAAAAGCCTTGTGTGGTGCGTATATTACTTTGAATATGCCGTACGCAAACAATCTTTTAGTCTCCGCTATCATGGTGTTTTCTCCTTTTTATTAAGGGTTTGCTACATTCCAAGCTTTAGTCGCCTATATGTAGTGTAATCCACATATTCCAAGAACGGGTTTTCCGCTTGATACGCCACTGTCAGTTTTTGGCGTTTTCGCTTTTCAGTTATTTGGCTTGTTGTTAACAGCGAGTAGGCGTCGCTTCCAGCCCCGGAGCCATAGCTAACAATTAGTATGCGCTCACCTGGTTTGGCCATGTCTAAGACTGCCGCTAAGCCGACTGGCGAAGAGCCAGAATACGTGTTACCGAAGCTTGCCACCTGAAGTGATGGCAGATACTGCTCTTCCTTGAAGCCAAGCTCTTTTGCTATGCGAACTGGAAATTGAGGGTTAGGCTGATGGGCGACAAAATAGTTTATGTCGCCGACTTGTAGGTTAAGCTTTTCCATAAGCTTTTTTGCTGCTTTCCTAATGTGCTTGAAATAGGCTGGGTCTCCCGTGAATCTTCCGCCATGCATTGGAAATGGCTCGCCATCCCTTCGCCAAAAATCTGGAGTATCAGAAGTGCATGAGTACCATCCCTCAATTTCGGCTATTACATCATTTTTTCCGAAAATGTAGGCGCATCCGCCGAATCCAACGAAAAGATCTAATTCGCCGCCTGGGCAATCTCTTGGCGCTGCTTGAGAGTTGTCTGCGCCTATTACCATGGCGTATTGCATGTTCGCTTTTGGATAGTTAACAAGCGAGGCAGCGTCCTTAAACATGCTTGTGGCGGCCTTACACGCAAACTCCGTGTCAACGGCATCAACGCCTTGAACTCCTTCCTCATCTTCCTCGCCTAGCTTTAGGACTTGTGCAACCTTTGAGGCTATGGGCTTGACAGCGTACGGGTTTGACTCTGAGCCAACGTAAACTTTGCCGACGAGTGCGCTGTCAACACCAGAATGCATTAAAGCTAATTTCCCAGCTTCAACAGCTGCGGTTATCGCGTCTTCGTCGATGAATGGAACTGAACGGGTGATGCTGCCCTCTCTTATTCTAAACCTTGATGTGTAAACGCCATAGCCAACTATTCCAGGCGCATCATACTCCTTATTTGGCTTCGTAACAGTGTATTCTTGATGCGGGTAATACTCGTCTGCGAAGGTGAAAGCCAAGGAGATTGTTGGTATGATGTCGCTTCTGTCAACGGAGTAGCGCCTCCTAAACCTTGGAACGACTTCTCTTCCCTCCAAAGCTGAGAAGTCTATTTCTTCGCCCTGCTTTGTTATGCGGTCGGTGAGTCTACCGGGAACTCTGATTTTTCCATCGTGAAAGGAAACTATGCCGTAAATGTAGCTGCTCAGCTTTGCGAATTTGTTTGTCGGTTCATTTACGAGAGTGCAAACTTCAAGTTTACCCTTATCATAGAACAGGTCCATGTTTGCGATTTTTCCTAGGCTTTTTCTGCCGCATGAACTGCAATAATCCCTTATCTCGAAGTATTCTTTCCCACATAAGAGGCAGCGGCACCCCTTCAACCTATCACCGAGATAGGAAACTCTTCTCTCTATTGGCTCACTACTCATAGGCTAGTCCCTCCCTAAGATGTAAATATAACCCTTGGTTCCAAAACCTTCAAGCTCCAGTATACAGCCACACTTTGGCTCCCCGTCAACCGCGATTTGGCGTTCACCAGCTTCACCCCTCAGTTGTTTGATAACCTCGAAGATTTGGGCGCCCCCAGTTGCACCAAGAGGGTTTCCATCAGCCTTCAGTCCGCCATTCAAGTTCACGAAAAGCCTTTTCCCGTCAATTTCATAATAGCCCTTATATTCTCGGCAGCTTTGGTATATGCTTCTCCAAGCGTCCCCACGTTTACAGAAACCCAAATCCTCTAGGGAGACCATCTCCATAACTGTTGACTGGTCGTAAAGCTCCAAAACTTGTATGTCCCACAAGTTTATTCCAGCCCTTTTAAGCGCATCTTTCATGGCAATTTCACTGACAACAAAGCGTGTTAAATCTTGTCTTGCTGGAAAGGTAAGATAGTCAGTGGCGGATGAAAAGCCTAAAACATAAACTGGTTTTTCCGTAAACTTTTTGGCAACGGCTTCGCTTGTTAAAATCAGTGCAGATGCACCATCAGAGACTGGTGCAAAATCATAAAGTCCCAAAGGCTTCCGCGCCTCTTTACGAGCATTTAAAACCTGCTCAACAGTTATTTTCCTCTGGTACTGTGCATACTCATTTTTTGTCGCGTGCAAATGGTTTTTAACAGAAATCTGCGCCAGCGCTATGTTTAGTTTTTCTAAATCATCACCTCTTATTCCATACTTTTTTATGTAAGCCCTAAGCATAAGCTCATGATTCGCTTCAGGCGTGCATCCAGCATAATAACTCCAAGGATCTTCTAAAAGCATTAGGTCATCGCGAATCTTGTCCCAACGGTCAGTCATCTTCTCTATACCGCCAACCAAAACCACACCATACCTTCCAGCCTGTATTGCATTACAAGCATTGGACAACGCTGAACTGAACGAACGCGTAACTTCCATAGGAACATGAAGTTCAGTAAGCTCCGAAAGAAAGCCCTCCTCAAGCCCAAGCTTATTAGTTATTGGCAAAAAATAGTCTGACAGGAAACATGCCTCCAAGTCTCTGCGTTCTATGCCAGCATCTTCCGAAGCCCTAAGCCAAGCTTCTTCAATAAGTTTTTCGGGCTCCTTCTCATAATGCTCTCCAAACTTTGTTCTTCCAACAGCAATTATAGCAGGACGATTTTGCATTTACGCCGCACCTTTCACCATTATGCAATTATCCCTTTCAATTAAAACTTTTAAGTGTTTGCCATTTCACGGATAAGCAAAGCTCCCAACTTCATAAAAATATATGCCATCAACATAGGAAAATGAGTGGGAAAGAAAAGGGCTATATACGATGCTTAGACTCTGGAAAACCATACACAGAAGGCGGAACAGTCATATTCGAGATAAAACGCGAAAACTCTCGTGACCGATAATTTCAATTATGAAGAATGCTATTACGATTTTCCCTCATGTAGGAGGCTAAAATGTGGATTCAAAGAGAAAGACCGCTTTGCTTGGTTTAATATTCTTAGTTTTCCTTGCAATCGCCTACGTTGAAAACATACTTTTCTTTAACCTTGCGCACGTGCGCAACTTTTTCGGCAACCAGCTTCTTGCAATATTCATGCTTTTCGTGCATAACACTCTTGCAATTTCGCTTATTTTGCTTGGCATGACGTTCTACGTTAACTTGGTAGTCTTAAACTTTTTTAGAAGAGAAAAATATGCTGACGTTTTGCTTCAGCACCCACAAATTTTCGCGGTAACATTCACAATAATAGTGCTTTTACTAAGCATTCTGCGTGTTGGCGCGCTAATCTATGGCGAAATAGACATCGCGTATGTTCCGCAGATTTTGCTTATAAGCACACCCATTGGGATTATAGAGGGGTACGGCATTTACCTAACAATTAGCAAAACACTGAGCAGAACAATGTCCACAAAGGATTTGATTTTCATTTATGCAATATTTCTAATCGCGGCAATAATAGAAGTCTGGTTCATAAACCTCCTTGCACCCGCAGCAGGATCTTAGGCTGAACCTTCAACCTCCATCTTCTGCAGTTTAAGGGTCAACTCCTTTATCAGCTTCCTTAGTTTTGGACTTAACTCAACTGGATATGTCGGCGCAACTTTAAGTTTCTTATACTTTTCTGGAAGCCGGGAAAGGTTTTCCAAAGTCCTCTCTCTAATTTTATCGAGTGGTGGTAAATCATAAACTATTTCGCCTTTTTCCATAACTTTGACAAGTAAGGGTTCACCTTCAACCTTCTCATCATGTAATGCAATGATGTCCTTTTTGAACTCGCCATCTTTACCTTTAACTCTGAAAACTTGCTTTCTTCCTGGAAGGGTAAGCTTACCCTTGCTTAGTTTCATTGTTGGAATCATCCTGCCATTCTTGTCCACGTGTTCGCAGAGCTTGTAAATTACGTCGACGTAGGGTCTGTCTTCCGACGTGCTCATTCTTGTGCCAACGCCGAACGCATCAATCTTTGCTCCTTCTTGCAAAAGCTCTTCAACTTTATACTCGTCCAAGTCGCCGCTGGCAAAAATTTTAACATAACCCAAGCCCTTCTCGTCTAACAACGCCCTAACTTTCTTGCTTATCTCAACCAAGTCTCCGCTGTCGATTCTCACGCTGCCAAGCCTAAAACCCTGCTTCTCCATCTCCTTGGCAACAACCGCAGCCTTTTCTGCACCTTTAACATCATCAAAAGTGTCTATGAGGAAAGTTGATGTTTTAGGAAAGGTCTTTGCAAATGCGCGGAAAGCTTCAATTTCACGATCAAAAAAGAGTATGAAAGAATGCGCCATAGTCCCAAAAATCGGTATGCCATACCTCAAACCGGCAAGCACGTTGGATGTTCCATTACATCCAGCTATGTAACTGCACCTCGCCGCCTTCATCCCAGCATCCACGCCGTGAGTTCTCCTAAGCCCAAACTCAATCACTGGTCTGCCTCCAGCAGCATACACAACCCTTGAGGCTTTGGTTGCAAGTGTTGTTTGTAGATTAACAGTGTTCAGAAGAAAGGATTCTACGATTTGAGCCTCAATTATCGGTGCAGTAACCCTGATAAGCGGTTCATTTGCAAACACTATTGTGCCCTCTGGAACCGCCCAAACTTCGCCGCTGAACCTAAAATTTCTTAGGTATTCAAGAAAATCTTTCTTGAAACCCTGCCCTTGCAAATATTCTAAATGCTCATCTGTGAAACGCATCTTTTTAAGATAAATGAGGGCTTGCTCCAAACCAGCGAAAACGAAATAGGACCTGTTAGGCGGCAGTCTCCTTATAAACAAGTCAAATGTGGCAAGTTCGTTTCTTTTGTTGTCAAAGTAGCTTGCGCACATCGTCAACTCATATAAGTCTGCCAGCATACTCATGTCAGACTCGTTTACAAAGTCCAACTCATGTTTAGCCGTTTCTCACGCCTCCAAGAATGCATCCTATTTATAAAGCAATTTAAAATGGAAGCTTTAAACTATTACCTCTTCCTCAATAATTTTTATCCCACGCTTCTCTAACTCTCCTAAAAACTTGGTGAAAAACGTGATGTCCATGCCCAGTTTTTCTGGAGGAACAACACCCTTCATCTCTACCGCCTTTTTAAGAAGCATCTGCGCAACAATTGACGCGGGATAAGCGGTGGTTCTAGCCATGGCCGTCGTGCTGCTTTTCACATCGTAAAAATCAAGTAGACGGTAAACATGTTGAACCTTCTTCTCTGCTTTTACGCCTAAAACTTCAACTTTCAATGCCACAACATCTTTGACGTTCGGTTTCCAAAGTTTTCTCAAAAAAAGCCTAGCTGTAAAGTGTTTTGGCGATATTTTGACACCATTAACATCGACTTCCTCATCTTCAAAAAAACCCAAAGCTTTAAGCAACCCAACTTTTTCTGCATGCCCTTTATACCTAAGCGTTTTCTCCCACATCTCATCAACGCCACCAAACGTTTTAAGCAGGCTTCTCAAACCATCAGTGTAAAAGGCTTCAAGCTCGCCAACGCCTGGAAAATTCACTTCCTCAATTCCGCTTAAGGCTTCAACTTCAACGGTTCTTCCCCCCATAACTATTCTGGCTTTCCTCGTGTACTCGTCAATTAGGCTTTCAGGAGACCATGTAATAACATAATCTAGAGGCGGTATCAGCTTTTCTGGGAGACCACCAACCATTATACGAACTTTTTGAACCACATCAAGTTTCTTAGCGGCGTATCCCACAATTATGTTACTTATGCCCGGGGCTAACCCACAATCAGGAACAATAGTTACGTTAGCCTTAACAGCTTCTTTATTTAGCCTCAAAGGATCTTGAGGCATGTAGGAAACATCCACAAGGTCCTTCTTTGATTTTATACATGCGTTAATTAGGCTATATCCAAGGTTTCCTGGCAAGAAGCCTAAAACTAGGTCAAACTTTCCAAGCGCATCGACAAGCTCATCCCTTTTTGAAGCGTCTAATTGAATCCAAGAAATATTGCTTCTGCCTATTTTCTCTGCAACGTTTTTAGCTTTTGCTGCACTCTTGTCGGCTAAAACAACTTCGGCGGAAAACGCGCATTTTGCAATATCTTCTGCCGCTGCGGCGCCGATGTTTCCGCAGCCCAAAATTAACACTTTCATAAGGCTTCTATTAATTGGCACTTTCATTAAAGCTTTTCAGAATTGAAGGCAGATTTAACATTGTTATTGATTGTTGATTTGAAAATCTTATATACCGCCATGTTAATTGTAAGTTTGAGTGTCATGGCTGAAATCTGTCCAACATGTGGGCTTCCAAAAGACTTGTGTGTTTGCGGCGAGATAGAGAAGGAGCAACAGCGAATCCACATAAGACTTGAAACAAGAAAGTTTGGCAAACCAACAACGATAGTTGACGGTATAAACGACGACAAAAACACTAGACTAGTGGACATAGCCCAAAAACTAAAAAGCTTCTGTGCGTGCGGCGGAACAGCAAAAAACGGTCAAATAATGCTCCAAGGAGATCACCGTGAAAAGGTCCGCGAATACCTTATAAAATTGGGATATCCGGAAGAAAACATCGAGGTTCAGTAGTCAGCCCAATATAAGGTGCAAGCCCAAAATGAAAATGATACAAAACCTTAAAGAAGTATTTAGGGCGCTGAAACGTAAAGGCCCATCAAAAATTTTCTGCCCAAGATGTGGAAGCCCAAATATCCACTTATCAAGCAGCCTTGATTACTGGCTGACGCCTAAAAAATACGTTTGCGAAAACTGCGGATACACTGGGCAAATAGTCATGGAACTGGAAAAAGAGGAATAAATGCCTCATCAATCTGGAAGTTCAAGGCTTAACTGTTTCTTCAAGGTCTTATAGCGATTTCTCACCGTTACTTCTGTAACCCCAGCAGCCTCAGCAATATCCTTCTGCGTCTTCTTCTCGTTATTCTGCAAACAAGCAATGTAAAGCGCAGCAGCAGCTAAACCCATGGGATCCTTACCAGCAGCAGCACGCTTTTCCTTCGCTTCTCTAAGGATTTGTATGGCTATTCCCTGAGTCTTGCCGGAAATTCCAGTTCTCTCGGCAATCTTTGAAATATACGTTAAGGGATCAGCTATGGGCATTTGAACTGCGAGTTCCCTAAGCAAAAGCCTATAGCAACGTGCAACATCCTTCTTATCAACTAAACTAGCTTCAGCTATTTCACGCAGAGTTCTAGGAGTTCCGCTTCCGCGGCATGCAGCATAAAGTGCAGCAGCTGCTATCGCGGCAATAGACCTTCCACGCACTAATCCCTTGTCTAAGGCTTTGCGATAAATAACTGCAGCTTTCTCCTTAATTGGCGGCGGAATATACACTTTATCTGATAGGCGGTCAAGTTCAGCCATTGCTTGGGCAAGGTTCCTGTCTATTGAAGAGTGAACCCTTGAGCGAATCTGCCACTTTCTTAAACGCCACATTTGCAAGCGCGTTGAAAGTGGAAGCTTTCTTCCAAAAGCATCTCTGTCAACCTGGCTTATCGCTGTCGACAAGCCCTTATCGTGAACAGAGTAGGAGGTCGGCACTCCAACGCGGCTCCTTGAGGCTTTCTCCTCCTGTGTAAACGCTCGCCACTCAGGCCCCTTATCCATCATCTGCTCGTATAAAACAAGACCGCAGTCGCCACATACCGTTTCGCCAGTATCATAGTCATGAATAAGGTTTACACTACCGCATTCTGGACATTTGTCGATTAGCCTTTGACGAGACCCACTTTCTTTGTTGCTCAACTTTTTCACCCACTATACAGTTTTCGAGAACCGTTACCTTACCACATTCCTCATCTTTTAATCGGAAGAAATAGCGCATCCGGCCCCGGTGAGCCTAATTAGATGAAATGTTTTAATATATAAGCTTT
>Ga0315298_1006460_pt1 | contig 15993 bp, 17 predicted proteins | sample WHS_1_MG_FD_203077 | JGI IMG/M metagenome (GOLD analysis project Ga0315298, IMG submission 203077) | Extremophilic microbial mat communities from Washburn Hot Springs, YNP, Wyoming, USA - WHS_1_MG | ecosystem: Environmental > Aquatic > Thermal springs > Hot (42-90C) | place: USA: Wyoming... | reverse complement strand
CTATAAACGCAATGAACGCAACAAACGCAATAAACGCAATCCTTACAAAGAGTTCATAAATACTCTTTACATAACACCCAAACTTATAAATATTGATTAAATCTTCCTAAATTTATTAAATTATATAAAAAAAGATTTGGAGGTAAGATCTTGAAAGAAGGAATTCATCCAGAATATGTAGAAGCAAAAGTAGTATGTGCTTGTGGTGAAACATTCGTAACACGTTCTACAAAGAAGAAGATTCACGTTGACATATGCTCAAAGTGTCATCCGTTCTTCACAGGTAAACAAAAGATTGTTGACGCAGAAGGTAGAGTAGAGAAGTTTAAGAAAAAATACACAAAGAAGTAAACAAATTACAAAAGGTCGTTAGTTAGCCTCAAATCTAAAAACTAACGGCTTTTTTTTGACTCTCCAATAATATGAAAAATATCGGCGGACAAGCTGTTATAGAAGGCGTTATGATGAAAGGTAGAAAAGGCTGGTCAGTTGCTGTAAGATCAGCTAACGGTGAAATTCATATAAAAAAAGAACCACTCAATGAATTACCTTTCTTTTTGAAACTGCCTTTAATTAGAGGTTTCAGCTCTTTGATACATGCATTAATCTTAGGGATTAAAGCAATAGAATACTCTGCAAGCAAAGCTTACGAAGAAGAAGGCAAACAATTAAGTAATATATCAATATTTTTGACAATTTTAACCTCAATGTTATTAGGAATCGCTTTATTTATACTTTTACCCTTGTATCTAACTAAAATTATTGGCGCATTGTTTCCACAAATTCTGAACAATTCACTATTATTTAACCTTGTTGATGGAATTATAAGAATCTTGTTTTTTCTACTATATATAATAATCATCGGCTTATGGAAAGACATAAGACGAATATTTGAATATCATGGAGCTGAGCATAAGGTTATACATGCATATGAAAACGGTAACGACCTCTCTATAAACAATATCAAAAAACACAGCCCTCTTCATCCAAGATGTGGAACGAGCTTTTTACTAATCGTAATGGTAATAAGCATATTAACATTTTCTTTCATTCCGAAAGAACTTCCGTTTATCTATAAATTTCTATCAAGGATAATCCTTATCCCTTTGATAGCCGGAATTTCTTATGAATTTTTGAAATTATCAGCGAAAATAAAGAATAATCCTATTGTTAAAATATTAATTCAACCAGGTCTTATGCTTCAAAAACTTACAACGAGGGAACCAGATGAGTCTCAAATCGAGGTTGCTATCAAGGCATTAGAAGAAGTATTAAGATTAGAGGAATCAAATGCTTGAAAAATTAAAGATTATCGAAGACAAATACGAAGAGATCACAAAATTACTAAGTGACCCCAATATAATCACAAACCCTTCTGAATTGCAAAAATATTCTAAGGAACAGTCGGAATTACAACCTCTTGTAGAGAAAATTAGAGAATACAACAAACTTATTAAAGACATAAAAGAAGCAGAAGAATTACTAAAAGGTGGCGATGGAGATCTTCGAGAACTTGCTGAAATAGAACTCGAAGAACTAAAACAAAAAAAACCTAAAATAGAAGAAGAATTAAAAATAATGTTATTACCAAAAGACCCAAGGGACGAGAAAAACGTCATACTCGAGATAAGAGCTGGCACAGGTGGTGAAGAAGCAGCTCTATTTGCAGCCGATCTATTCAAGATGTATATGAAATATGCTGAAAACAAAAAGTGGAAAATCGAGATGATTGATATAAATACTACAGGACTTGGTGGAATAAAAGAGGTAATTGCTTCAATACAAGGAAAGAATGCATACAGTAGATTGAAATACGAAAGTGGAGTTCATAGGGTTCAAAGAGTTCCTATAACAGAAGCATCAGGAAGAATACATACATCTGCTGCAACAGTGGCAGTTCTACCAGAGGCTGATGAAGTTGATATAAAAATCGACGAAAAAGACATAAGGGTAGACACATTCTGCTCATCAGGCCCTGGCGGTCAGGGTGTTAATACAACTTATTCTGCAGTAAGAATTGTTCACCTGCCAACAGGCATGATCGTTCAATGTCAGGATGAAAGATCTCAAATAAAGAACAAAGAAAAAGCAATGAAGGTTCTAAGAGCAAGGCTTTATGAAATGGAAATAGAAAGACAAGCGAAAGAACGTGCTATGGAAAGAAAATCTCAAGTTGGAACGGGTGATCGAAGTGAAAAGATAAGAACATATAATTTTCCTCAAAATAGAGTAACCGACCATAGAATTGGCTTAACACTGCATAAACTTGATCAGATTCTCGACGGTGATCTTGACGATATCATCGATAATCTTATAGCCCATTACCAAGCAGAAAAATTAAAAGAACTATAAATGCTATTGTCAGCTTCATCGTATATTTATCTTTATATTCCTTAAGCCTGTAATCCACGAAAGAACCATACTAACGACACTTATTATCAAAGCACCCCAAAAAGCTGGCCAAAAACCTTCTACATGAAACCCGAGATTAAGAGGAGAAGACAACTTAGCTGTCAAAAGCAGCATCAACGTATTTATGATAAGCGTAAATAAACCAAGAGTGAATACAATCAAAGGCAATGTAAATAGAGTTATTATTGGCTTTATGAAAGTATTAACTATACCAAAAACAAAACCAACCAATATCATCTTCCACCATTCTCCAGTAAAATCAATACCTTCGACTACTTTGACTGCAATAGCAATGGACAACGCATTTATCATAATCTTTAATATCAGATGAGCCATACACTAATATTTTACAGTTTTAAATTTATTTATAAAATCTAAAAAATTGATATAATATTCGTAACAAAAGGAGACATTATGAAAACTATAAGAATTGCCCTTGCACAAATAAACACGATCGTTGGTAACTTCGAAGAAAATGTCTCAAAGATTTCTAATTATATAAAAGAAGCAAAAAAATACGAATGCGATATAATATCATTTCCAGAACTTGCCATAACTGGTTATCCACCTGAAGATTTACTTCTTAAACCCCAATTCATCGATGATAATCTAAAAGCACTTGAAAAGATAATAAAAATATCAGAAGGTATTACCACCATAGTTGGTTTTGTAGATAGAGACAAAGACATATTCAATGCAGCTGCTATAATAAACAATAAAAGACTCATCGATGTATATCATAAGATGTATCTCCCAAACTATGGAGTATTTGACGAATATAGGTATTTTCAGATTGGAACCCGCTGCCCTATATACAAAATATACGACTCATGGATTGGTATAAATATATGTGAAGATATATGGTATCCAGAAGGTCCTGCAAGACTACAAGCACTTGCAGGCGCTGAGTTAATCATCAATATAAATGCCTCACCTTATCATATTGGGAAAGGTAAATTTAGAGAATCAATGCTTGCAACAAGGGCAAATGATTATATTGTCAACATCGCATATCTCAACACTGTTGGTGGCCAAGATGAGCTTGTATTTGATGGACACAGTATCATAATCGACCAGGATGGTAACATCATCGCAAGGGGAAAACAATTTGAAGAAGATTTAATAGTGGCAGATTTGAATCTCGAGTCGATTATGAAAAAGAGGTTACACACACCTCTTAGACGTCAAGAGGTTCTAAAACTCCCCCCAGATGCTGTAGAGAAGATTATAGTATCAAACAAGCTAATAACTAAGAAAAAGAGAGCATATCCTTTTAGAAGACAGATTAACATACTTGAACCATCTGAAGAGATATATAAGGCACTTGTTCTTGGAACTTATGACTATGTGACCAAAAATGGTTTTAAATCAGTAGTAATTGGCTTAAGTGGAGGAATTGATTCCGCACTTGTCTCTGTGATTGCAGTAGATGCGCTTGGGAGAAAAAACGTTAATGGGATATTTATGCCATCTCCATATACATCAAAAGAAAGTCGTGAAGATGTCTTTGAATTGTCAAAGAATTTAGGTATTAAAATTATTGAAGTACCGATTACAAAAATATATAAATGTTATCTTGATTCTCTTAAAACGTCTTTTAAGGATTTACCTATGGATGCAACAGAAGAGAATATACAAGCACGAATTAGAGGCAACATACTCATGGCATTCTCAAACAAATTTAGCTGGCTTGTTCTAACCACAGGGAACAAATCGGAAATGAGTGTTGGTTATGCAACCCTTTATGGTGATATGGCAGGTGGTTTTGCTGTTATAAAGGATGTCCCGAAAACAATGGTATACGATTTATGTAAATGGAGAAATAAGAAAGAAAATAGGATAATCATTCCTGAAAGGATGTTCACTAAACAACCATCTGCTGAACTCAAACCTGGTCAGAAGGATACAGATGTCCTTCCACCTTATTCTACTCTCGACCCAATCTTGAAGCTCTATATCGAAGAGGACAAGAGTTATCAAGAAATAAAGGCTAAGGGATTTGATGAAAAATATATAAGAGATGTCATCAAGATGGTAGACAGGAGTGAATATAAGAGGAGACAGGCACCTCCTGGCATAAAGATAACACAAAGGGCATTTGGAAGAGATAGACGTTTTCCTATTACAAATCAATATCGCGACTTTTAAAAATCTAATTTAGAAGGAGTGGAAAAATGTTTAAAAAAATCTTTTCAATCCTTGTAATCATCACCTTCATATCAGTCTTTAGTAATTATACACTATCTGAGGACAAGAAAGACGTTCAAATTAAGAAAGAACCAGCCTTGCAACAAATAAAGACAAAAAAGCCTGTTCGCATAAAATTGAAAAGAACAGTTGATGGCAAATACACCTGGGACCTTACAGGTGATGACGTTGATGAAGTTATAAAAATAGACAAGCGCTTGAAAAAATTATTGAACATAGAATGAAGGGAACACTTTACATCGTATCAACCCCTATAGGTAATCTTGAAGACATTACATTGAGAGCTCTTAGAGTACTAAAAGAAGTGGATATAATTGCTGCAGAAGACACGAGACACTCTCTGAAACTCTTAACCCATTATGGTATATCAAAACCTTTAATAAGTTATTGGGGAGAGAAAGAAAAAACTAAGTCTGAAGAAATTATAGAGAAACTCCAAAATGGGCAATCTGTAGCTCTCATATCAGATTCAGGCACTCCAGGAATCTCTGATCCGGGATATCTTGTTATAAAGAAGGCAATTGAAAAAGATTTCCCCGTAATAGTAATCCCTGGGCCAACTGCATTTGTAGCTGCATTAATCATATCTGGATTTAAATCTAATGAATTTACATTCTTTGGTTTTCTTCCTCAAGGAGAAAGACATAGACGTAAACTATTTGAAGAACTTGTATACGATACAAAAACGCTCATCTTTTATGAATCACCTTATAGGCTCCTTAAAACCTTAACTGAAATGGAAAAATATTTTCAGGGCAGAAAGGCTGCATTGATAAAAGAACTTACAAAGATACATGAAAAAGTCATAAGAGGAACAATAAGTGAAATAATATCTATAGTAAAAAAAGACAAGATAGCAGGGGAATACATAATAATAATCGAAGGGAGAACATCTAAAGATTCACCTCCAATAGATGATGCATTAAAAGAAGTTAAATTATTGATGAAAAAAGGATTAAGCAGAAAGGATGCAGTAGCAAAAATAGCAGAGGTTTACAACATCAGTAGAAAAGAGCTTTATGATAGGAGCCTTAGTTCTCTCTTGACTTTTTCTCCTCATAACAATAAAATCTTTCAAAGGTAACTAAAGAGGTAAAAAATGAGAAATAAGCTTTTACTTGCAGATGATAGTATAACAATCCAGAAGGTTGTCGAGCTAATCCTTGCTGAAGAAGGATTTGATATTAAAGCAGTAACCAATGGAGAAGAGGCTCTCTCTATTATCCCATCCTTTAAACCTGACGTTATACTTGCTGACATTGAGATGCCGAAGATGAATGGTTATCAACTATGTGAGAAGATTAAGAAAGATCCAGCAACAAAACATATACCTGTAATACTTCTTACAGGTGCATTCGAACCAATAGATGAAGAACTTGCAAAACATGTAAATGCAGATGACTATTTAGTGAAACCTTTCGAATCACAAGAATTACTAAGCAAAATTAATGCAGTCCTTGCAGAATCAACTATATTAGGAGAAAAAGAGATAGAAGAGGTATTCGAAGCCCAGCCCGTCACAGCTGAGTCAATTGGTACAGAAGACCTCTGGGAATCAGAAGTATTCGGACCTGAACAAGTTAGCGTAGTCGAAGAAGAACAGGCTGTGGATGCAAGTACAGAAGAGATATTATTAGTAGAGGAAGAAGCCAAAGCAGAAGAAACAAAAATGGTGGAAGAAGCAATCCTTGCTGAAGAGGAAATACAAAGAGTCAAAGAAATCACAATACCAAGTTCGGAAGAACTAAAAAGAATCTTTGAAGATAAAGTAAACGAACAGATACAACAGTTATGCTCATCTATAGACTTGAAAGAATCGCTTCTTAATGCTTTAATCCCTTCAATTAAAGATTCAGTTGAAAAGATATTATGGGAAGTTGCACCTGACCTTGTCGAAAGAATGCTTAAAGAAATGTTAAAAGGTACTCTCGAATCACTTTCGAAAGAAGTTGAAAAAGTAATATGGGAAACAGTACCAGACCTTGCAGAAACGATAATCAACAAGGAAATAGAGAGGATAAGGTCAGAATTTTAGAAAAAACCTTCGATCCAAAAGGCTCAGAAGAAAAATGGTATAATTTCTGGATCTCAGAAAATTATTTTACCCCTGATTTAAAAAGTGATGCACCAACTTTCTCGATGGTCATACCACCACCAAACGTTACAGGCTCACTTCATATGGGACACGCCTTGAACACCGTACTTCAAGATATTCTTGCACGTTGGAAAAGAATGAAAGGATACAATGTCCTATGGGTTCCAGGTACCGACCATGCAGGTATAGCAACACAAAACGTTGTTGAAAAACAAATATTAAGCGAAGGGTTAGATAGATATAAACTCGGCAGAGAGGCCTTCATAAATAGGATATGGAAATGGAAGTCTGAATATGGAGGAAAGATAATTCATCAATTAAAAAAGCTTGGCGCATCGTGTGATTGGACAAGAGAAAGGTTTACACTCGATGAAGGACTATCCAAAGCGGTTAGAGAAGTATTCGTAAGACTATTTGAAGAAGGTTACATTTATCGTGATAATCGTCTTATAAATTGGTGTCCTCGCTGTAGCACTGCCTTATCAGACCTCGAAGTCGAATATGAAGAATTCGAGGGAAAATTAACATACATCAAATATCCATTTTCTGATAATCCAGAAAAATATATAACAGTTGCAACAACAAGACCTGAGACAATGCTGGGTGATACTGCTGTTGCAGTCAATCCCGATGATAAAAGATATAAAAATATTATAGGTAAATCTGTCAACCTACCACTTACAAACAGAACTATACCCATTATTGCAGATAGTTCCGTTGACCCCGAATTCGGAACTGGTGCAGTTAAAATTACACCAGCCCATGATTTTAATGATGAGGCAATAGCAAAAAGACAGAATCCGCCGCTTCCTTCTATAAGCGTAATCGGTGAAGATGGAAAAATGACAGATGCTGCTGGTGAACGTTACAAAGGTCTTGATAGATACGAATGTAGAAAGCTTGTTGTAAAAGACCTTAAAGAATTAAATCTAATAGAGAAAGAAGTAAACCACAAATATGCATTGGGTCATTGTTATAGATGCAAGACTATTACTGAACCACTCTCAACACCTCAATGGTATGTAAAGACAAAAGAATTAGCCTCAAAAGCCATAGAGGTTGTCAAAAAGGGTAGAATAAGAATAATTCCAAATTCATGGGAAAATACATACTTTGCATGGATGCAAGACATCAAAGATTGGTGTATCTCACGACAGATATGGTGGGGGCATAGAATACCTATCTGGTATTGCAAAGAACAAAAAAATGATACATGCAAACAAAAAAACGGAATCATAGCCTCAAGAACTGACCCAACAGAATGCCCTTATTGCGGTTCTACGAATATCACACAAGACGAGGACGTTCTTGACACATGGTTTTCATCAGCACTCTGGCCCTTCTCAACACTTGGCTGGCCTGAAAAAACAACCGAACTCCAAAAGTTCTACCCTACAAGCGTCCTTGTAACAGGATTCGACATAATATTTTTCTGGGTTGCTCGCATGATTATGATGGGTCTGAAATTTATGGAAGAAGTACCTTTTAGAGATGTATACATACACGCCTTAGTCAGAGATAGCAAAGGGCAGAAGATGTCAAAGTCAAAAGGTAACGTAGTCGATCCACTAATTATGATAGACCGCTATGGTACAGATGCATTCAGGTTTGCGCTATCAGCTTTTGCCGCTCAAGGTAGAGATATCAAGTTTTCTGAAGATAGAGTAGAAGGATATAGGCACTTCGTTAACAAGCTGTGGAATGCATCGAGATTTATAATCTCAAATACCAAAGCCGAAGAGCAATTCTCAGAAAAAGAGTTACAATCACAATCTTCTATTCCCAGCAAATGGATAACAAGCAGACTTGGTAGCGTTGCGATAGAAGTAAATAAAGCACTCGAGGAATATAGGTTTAATGACGCTGCTAACAGTATTTATCAATTTATTTGGCATGAACTATGTGATTGGTATATTGAAACGGCAAAATACGATCTCCAAGACAATAAATACAAATCTTCAACAAAATGGTGTCTTATTTACATACTTGATAAATCTTTAAGGCTCCTCCACCCTTTCATGCCATTTGTTACCGAAGAAATATGGCAAAACCTCAAACATACATTATCCCAATATGGACTTACAGAAACATGCAATCTCAAAAACAGCATAACAATATCAGAATTTCCAACAAGTTTACAAAAAGATTACAAAGCTGAAAAAGACATGTCATACATAATAGATGCTATAACAGGCATCAGAACCATAAGAGGAGAACTAAACATCCATCCCTCCACATTATTAAACGTATCAATAAAACCACTATACAAAGATGTTGAAGAAATCTTAATATCAAACATAGGTTATATCAAAACACTTGCAAAAGTTGATAAAATAGATATTAATATGCATCTTCAAAAACCAGAGCAATCAGCAATATCAGTAAAAAGCACAATGGAAATCTACATTCCACTAAAAGGTGTATTGAATGTTGATGCAGAAATGAACAGGCTTAAAAAAGAGATTAAAAAAGTAGAAGCTTCTTTATCAATAATCAACAAAAAACTAATCAATGAAGATTTCTTAAGAAGAGCACCAAAAGAGATTGTCGATAAAGAAAAAGCTAAGTATGAAGAACTATTGAGCATCAAAGACAGAATTATCAAAGGTATAAAACTATTAAAAGAAATAGGAGGTGAATGATGGAGCATAATGAAAAAAATGAAATACAATCTCAAGACCTTGAGTTTGTAGAAGGCGAATTTGTAAATATCAAGCAGTGTACCATCAGGGCAGTTGAAGGTGGGCATATTGAATTACAACAGGTTGGTGCCCTGAGCATCGATGGAGAGAAGGTAGATATTACACAGGGTGCATCTGTAGTCATGAGAAGCAATGATATGTTTCTAAATCAGAGTGTATGTGCTATAAGCGCTGCAAATAATGTCTCAATCAATTACTCTTTTACACCCTTAAGTCTTTCAAGAGAAGAAACCAACGCTAATAGATCTGCTATTGGTATAATGGCAGCAAAAGAGATTAATTCTGAGAACACAACTTCTTTTCTCGTACTTTCTGGTAAAGTAAATGGAAATATAACTACCGTCCTCGACTGGCGTTCAGCCATTGCACTTGGCGCAGTCTTTGGTGGAATATGGGGCTTTTTTTCCCTTCTCTTTAAAAAGAAATAATGCTTAGGATTCCTGAAAGTGTAGTTCAATATATTAAGAGCGCCCTTGAAGAAGATATAGGCAACAAAGATGTTACAAGTGAACTTCTCATACCCGAAGGACTAAAATCTAAGGCTATTTATTTAGCAAAAGAAGATTTTATCTTGGCAGGTATACCGTTTGCTGAATTAGTATTCAAACTTTTAGACCCTACTATAAATTTCAAAAGCTATTTTAAAGAAGGTTCATCAATAAAAAAAGGCTATACTATAGCTAAGATAAAGGGTAATGCCTATTCAATACTTGCTGGAGAAAGGCTAAGCCTTAACATATTACAAAGACTTTCAGGTATAGCAACACTTACTAATAAATACATTGAAGAGATTAAGGGTACAAAAGCCAGGATACTTGACACTCGGAAAACAACACCTTGTATGAGGTATATGGAAAAATATGCGGTAAGAATTGGTGGTGGTAACAATCATAGATTCGGACTCTTTGACGGTATACTGATAAAAGATAACCACATAGCTCTTATAGGTAACATAAAGGATTCTATTAAGCGGGCAAAAACAGCTCATCACTTACTGAAGATAGAAGTCGAGGTTAAAAACTTGAGAGAATTTAAAATAGCCTTAGAATCTGGTGCTGATATCATTATGCTTGACAACATGCCTATAGATGAAATTAAGGAAGCAGTTAGAATTAACAGGAAACGCGCAATCCTCGAAGTATCAGGTGGAATAACGATTGAGAATGTTAGAGAAGTTGCAAAAACGGGAGTGGATTATATATCAATTGGAGCAATAACACACTCTGCTAAAGCAGTTGATATCAGTCTTGAGATAATAAAATAAATAACTTAATAAGGTTTTATTCTATACTCGTTGACTTTTTAATTTTCTTACTAAAAAAGATATACAATACAACTATAAAAACACAAATGATTAATATATAAATACTCCATTGTTTACTCATCTGCAATACTTTATCTTTATTATTTCCGACAATATAACCTATATATGCAAGTATCCATACCCATATCCCAGCACCAGTAGCAGTATAAAAACAAAATTTTTTTAAATCCATTCTTGAAAGCCCTGCAGGAAAAGAAATATAATGCCTTACACCAAGAATAAGCCTTCCAATAAAAGTGCTTATGTTTCCATGTTTTAAAAAAAACTTCTCACCCCTTACAAAATGCTTCTCCTTTAAACCAAAGTACTTACCATATTTCAGTATAATAGGTCTACCAAAGGTCAATGCTATAAAGTAGTTAAATAAAGCACCAAGAAGACTCCCTAACGTTCCAGATAGAAGTACACCATGCCAGCTCATCTGCTTTTGAGCTATTAAATATCCTGCTGGTGGAATAACAAGCTCAGAAGGTAGTGGTATAAAAGTACTCTCCAGAAACATCAAAATAAGTATTCCTGAGTAACCCATCCTCCCAATTGTGTCAACAAGAAACTGTAAGAATTCATTCATATAGAATAGTATACACAATATAAAAGGTACAAAAAAACTAAAACCATATCAAATCGCTATTCTTCTAAACAATGTTACAAACGCAATAAACGCTATAAACGCAATAAACGCAACAAACGCAACTAATTCCAGTCGCAAAGGCGACTAACTTCCAGTACCGCTTTGCGGTACTCAATTCCAGACCCGCAAAGCGGGGTCTCACTTCCAATGCGAAGCATTAAATCTAACAAACGCTATAAACGCTATTGACGCTCTGCGCTTTAAATAGTTAATTTGACAAATCATGAAAATATTTGATATAAAATAAAATCAATTCTTCTTTTCTCAAATCGCTCCTGGGTAGCTCAGCAGGCAGAGCGGGTGGCTGTTAACCACTTGGTCGGGGGTTCGAATCCCTTCCCAGGAGCCAATTATGATACAAACTAGTGATCTTCGGAAGAAGAAGCAAAAAGTCCCCTTCTCTTTTTTATCCCCATTATACCCCATGAGATATCGCAAGTCATCTCATGAGATAAATTCTTTTATTAGAAAATTCTTTATAAAATCTGACTAAAACCATGTAAGAGAATAAAAGATTCTCAAGATAAAACTGAAATTTCTTTAATATAAATATTCGGGGTCAGGTCTTGAAATATCACTTTGTAAAACATACCCAACTCTATTATGCCTTCTGTTGAATTGCTGACTGTAAGTACCATTTAATTGTCTCATCCCTGTAATAATATTGCATCGCTTATATGATATTTCAAGACCTGACCCCAGAGGGCTTTTCAAGGGCTTTTCGGCTAAAAAATAAAGAATTAATCGGCAAATGCTGACGCACTTCTTTTAGCCTGCCGTCGGTTACAGTTGCGAGCATACATAAATTTTCACTTTTATTCTGGTGGATTGGAAGGGAGACGATCCCCTTTCTTAACAATCTCAACCGCCTGAGCAAAACGTTTGTGAAAAGTGGTTTCAGTTAATGTCGTCGCAACGTTTGTTGCAATTCGTCGTTTTGTAACAACAGTGACACGTGTGTTATCTTTGTCAACAGGTTCTATCCACGCTCCCATAACTGCTCCCCAAGAAACCCAGTTCATCCCGCTACTTGTAAGCATATAACCTTCCGATTTATGCTCCTCAATTGCATCAGCCCCTTCCCATCGAAAAACTGTTTTTGCAATTTCCCATGCTTGATCCGCGTTCACAGGATAAACTTTTGCTGTTCCTTCATCTTTTGCCCTCACTACATCACCCATCGTAGCACATCCAGCGAGTAAAGCAAAAAGACCTAAAATAACAAAGATGGTAGCAAAATTTTTATGCATCTTTAATAACCTCCTTTCCTTATTATGCCCACAATTTTATATAACGTTCAAGGCTAAAAGAAGTGCCAAAACATTTGGATTTTGATCTTTTGGCCTGTGTTAGCGGAAGTGCCCTATTCACTTTTTGAACTATACGGTTTCGTACTGAAGGACTTTTAGCTGGTCAGGTTTCATTCTGATGCTCAGATTGAGTATTTCAATACCTACAACTTTACCTTCTGCATTAAAATCCAAAACTACACCAGGCTGTACTTCCTCTGATTCTACAATGGAAGATTCGTCCAACCTGAAATAAAGGGCATCATTTTCTTTATCTACTTTTAACCTCATTTTGGCCTCCTTGCTTTACGATCAAAGAATACTGTTACAACCTTCTTTGGTTTAACATGATGATTAACAACTGCATGAAGAAAACGTCCTCCATGTTCTTCGATGCTCTTAAAATAATGCGTACTCCTACATTTTCCTACTCAGGGTTATTAATAGTTCGCCATACCCATTCCTCGGGGATATTTCGCTCTTTAAGCATATCTTGTGTATGTTTGGTAAGCTCAAAGTCCATATTTTTTTGTAAAAGATGCAGCCCATTTATACTACTTTCTTTCCATAGCTGCGTTATAGATTATCTCTGCTGCTTCTCTCCTAAATTTTGAATGTATATCATCACCTAAGTCATATTCTTTAGTTAGATCATTAATCTTATTTAAATATTTATTAAATATTTTCTGCGCTTCCTCCATTGAGTATTCATACACGTATCCGGTGCGGGTGTTGTATTCATGCAATAAAGATATTCTTCTTATTTGTTCTTTTAATTCTTCTATTTGTGTCAAAGCTGCCATTTGGGCTTTTGATTCTATACTTTTAACACCTCTATCTATTGTACACTCAATGGGGCATTCCACTTAACTTGTTCATATCAGCACTCGGTGCAAATATACTTCCAAAATAGGATGGTATAAGCACGTGGTGCGGATATATCAATTTTGGTAAAATATACAAAATCTTTATCGGTTTTGTAAACTATTTTTTACACGATGGAAACGGGGGGATTCTGGGGTCAGGTCTTGAAATATCACTTTTTTTATTTCCCCTCTATCATACTAATAGCCCTGCTAACTGTAGTATAATGCACACCCATGTGTTCAGCTATCTCCTTTAAGGTGTAACCATATCGAAAAGGAATTGGACATAGTCGTCATTGCCAAGATATATCCTCTCCCTTGCATTACCCCTGGATGTTACATGATAAACTGCACCAGAGTACTCTATTCTCAAGGGGCTCGCCATGTAATAATATTGCATCGCTTATGTGATATTTCAAGACCTGACCCCAGAGTGCTTTTCAAGTCACCTCCTCTCACTTTAAAAGTTATAGATGCTCTTTTTTATCCCTGCCTCTGATTTTTCTGAGAGATTATTATAATTTTTATCCCCTTTGTCTGCAACTAGTTTTTTGGTTTTTATGTTGTCTGTTTCTATACCTTGTTGACCTCCTTAATGTCTTAGATTATTTCGATTTCTACTGTTAGTTTTCTTTAGTATGTATTACCATCTACATTCAATATACAAAGAAGTCTGCAACTTCAGTCGTATGGAGAAGTCAGGTTGATTTTCATAATGAAAAAACAGGAGATTGCTTCTACTTGACAGTGTGTAGTCAATGTATATATAATTTGATTATGAATAAGACATCAATAGAGTGGTGTGATTATACGTGGAATCCTGTTACAGGTTGTTTTCACCCTTGTAGAAATACTTACTGTTATAACACACAGAAAAAGACATCACCTTTAAATAGATTTGGTGCAAGATTTCTCAATGATCATGGACAATTCTCTCTTCAGAAAAACTGGAAAGAGCGACAAACTGGTGAATGCCACATTGCAAAAAAAGGAGAGATTTATCCTTTTGGTTATGACCCTACCTTCTATCCTCATAGGCTTGAAGAACCTTGCAAGGTAAAGACTCCGAGTCGAATATTTGTCGTTGATACAGGAGACCTTTTTGGCTGGTGGATCCCAGCTCAGTGGATAGACTCCGTTATGGATATCGTCTATAAATGCCAATACCATACGTTTATGTTCCTTACAAAAAACCCTAGTCGTGCTAAAAATTATACTTTTCCTGATAATGCATGGGTAGGTACAAGCGTTAACTCTAATCAAGACGAAGAAAGGGCAGAGATTATCAAGACCATCGACGCACCAGTCAGGTTTCTAAGCATAGAGCCTTTATTTGGGAATATCACCTTTTCTCTAAAAGGGATTCAATGGGTTATTATTGGTGCTATGACAGGGACTAAAGCTATACTGCCAAAACCTGAATGGATAAAAAATATAGTAAAACAAGCGTCAATTCTAAAAATACCTGTCTTCTTGAAAAATAACTTAAGAACAGTTTGGCCCGATATATATCAATGCTATCCTGAGCCGACCAACCTTGCCTGTTCTGCCTGACGGCAGACAGGTTAACCCCCTACGATAAAGATTATTTAGAAATCTCCACCACATCTTCTCGCTCTCTGCATTTTAAGATCCTGATTTTTAAACCTATCTGGAAATACTTGCCATAGCCCTGGTTCGGGTCAGAAAATTCTTGCATTTTTAAGAAGATTATAGTAAATATTTTTAAGAAAATAGAGGGTTAAATGAAGGAAGCACTGAGATATTTAAATAATGCAAAAGAGATACTGAAATCTGTGCCTGTAGAGGATAACACATATACTGATGTTAAGCCTGTAAGAGAAGCACTTGGAACGGCCTACCTTGCTATTTTAGAGGCAATAAATGAATATCTTATCACTAAGAAAGGCTTAACAAAAAAAGAGCTTCCCAAATCAGTGGATGCATATAGGGCAGCATTACAGAAGCACATAGCTATTCATAATGGGAAATTGATGAGGGAGTTTGAGAAACTATATGATGCCTTACACATTGCAGGTTATTACAGAGGGCTTCTTTATGATGTGAATATGGTTAAAGATGCCATTAAGGCTGCGAGGGCTTTTATTGAGAAGATAAAGTGAGTCAACTACAACATCGAACGGAAAAAATGGGGTCAGGTCTTGAATCTTGAATTTCTTTACCCAAAAAACATTTAGCCTCACCATCACAACATCGGATATAAGATTAAATTATTACAAGTAATTTTCAAGTTCTTCATTTAGAAATGGTAGGCTGAACTTAGTTCAGCCTACCATTTTTTAAAATTCAAGATTCAAGACCTGACCCCGATTGACCTTCGCAACATCAACATTAAACCAAGCCATCAATACCCTGAAATTCTACTACGGAACAATGCTCAGAAAGAAGTTTGTCTATGAAGTTAGAAGACCGAGAAAGGACGAAAAACTTCCTGTGTTTTGAGTA
>Ga0315298_1006458_pt1 | contig 15996 bp, 16 predicted proteins | sample WHS_1_MG_FD_203077 | JGI IMG/M metagenome (GOLD analysis project Ga0315298, IMG submission 203077) | Extremophilic microbial mat communities from Washburn Hot Springs, YNP, Wyoming, USA - WHS_1_MG | ecosystem: Environmental > Aquatic > Thermal springs > Hot (42-90C) | place: USA: Wyoming... | reverse complement strand
CTCGGAATCTTTTTTATTTTGCCCATTTTTATTTTGTTAATTTACTTTAATTAATTATACCTTATGAAAAAATTTTTGTCAAGCTTTTTAAAAAATGTCAAAATAAAAAAAAGGGACAATGGGAAATATGGGAAATATTATTATAGTGGCACACAGGGGGTTTTCAGGGGTCTATCCAGAGAATACTTTGCTTGCATTTGAAAAGGCGGTTGAGTTAGGGGTTGACTTTGTTGAACTTGATGTACATCAGACAAAGGATAAAGAAATAGTTGTCTGCCATGATGAAACGATTGACAGGACAACTGATGGGAAGGGATTGATAAAAGAGATGCCCTATGAAGAAATAAAAAGGTATGACGCTGGTAAATGGAAGGGCTACCCGGGAGAAAAGATACCACTTTTGAAGGAAGTGTTTCAGAAAGTCGGAGATAAGGTAAAAATTCTTATTGAAATAAAAGAGTGTGATATTGCTGCCCTTGTTGACCTGATAGAAAAGCATAAGATAGGAAAAAGGGTAATACTGGGCTCATTTAATCTTGAATATATGAAAGAAGTAAGGAAACTCCTTCCTGATGTCTGCACTGCCTTGATAAGCTGGGATGTTCCTGAAAATCTGGATGAACTTATAAGGTATGGAATCCGTAAACTTGATGTAGGATTCCATCCTCTTAACAAAGAGATAGTAAAAGAGCTGGTTGGTTATGGATTTGTTTTAAATACATGGACACCTGATACTGAAGAGGAACTAAAACAAGCACTCTCATTTGGGGTACAATTTATAACGACAGACAGACCTGATATACTAAAAAAACTTCTATTGACTTGAATAAAAGATGTGGTAAAATAATAGTGGACAGCAAAGGTGCTGTCTGAGTGAAACAAAGAGGTTTCGGAGAGGCAAGGAAGCCCACAGTGGCAATGTGTGCCAGTGTGGGTTTTTTATTTTAAAAACTTTTCAGGAGGAAAAAATGGGTGCGGAACTGAAAGATGTATATAATACCTTTTCTATTGTTCAGGAACAGTTAGCCGACTGTATAAAGATTCTGAATTTGAGTGAAGACATCTATAATATCCTTCGCTCACCTATGCGGGAAATCCATATATCCCTACCTGTAAAGATGGATAATGGAAAGATTAAGGTCTTCCATGGATTCAGAGTTCAGTATAATAATGCCCTGGGACCTACAAAGGGTGGGATAAGGTTCCATCCGGATGAGACAGTGGATACAGTAAGGGCGCTTGCTGCATGGATGACATGGAAGTGCTCTCTTATGGGACTTCCCTTAGGTGGTGGTAAGGGCGGTGTAATATGTAACCCCAAGGAAATGTCAGAGGGCGAACTTGAAAGGTTAAGCCGTCTATATATAGACAGAATCTACAACTACATAGGCCCTGAAGAGGATGTCCCTGCCCCTGATGTATATACCAACCCTCAGATAATGGCATGGATGATGGATGAATACTCAAAGATAGCACAGAAAAACCAGTTCGGTGTTGTTACCGGTAAGCCACTGGCTTTAGGTGGTTCTCAGGGAAGAGGCGATGCAACAGCAAGAGGAGGTCTTTACGCATTAAGGGAAGCAGCAAAAGAGATGGGTATTGACCTTGGGTATGCCACAATTGCCATACAGGGCTATGGTAATGCTGGCTATTATGCTGCTGTCCTTGCAAAAAAACTATTTGGCTCTAAAATAGTTGCTGTAAGTGATAGCGGTGGTGGAATATACAATAAGGATGGGATTGACCCTGAAGAGGCAGGAGAGCATAAGAAAAAGACAGGTTCTGTAAGTGGTTTGCCCGGCACAAAGAAAATCACCAATGAGGAGATTCTGGAACTTGATGTTGATATACTCATTCCTGCTGCCCTTGAAAATGTCATTACTGCAAAGAATGCAGCAAATATCAAGGCAAAGGTAGTCGTTGAACTTGCCAATGGACCAACCACACCTGATGCAGATGATATACTTTATAAGAAAGGTGTTCATGTAATCCCTGACTTCCTTGCCAATGCAGGCGGAGTTACTGTATCATATTTTGAGATGGTCCAGAACTTTATGATGTATTACTGGAGTGAGGAAGATGTCCATAGCCGGCTTTCTGATAAGATGTCTCAGGCATATCACTCTGTTCTCTCTGTGGCTAAAGAATATAAGATAAATATGAGACAGGCAGCATATGTGGTGGCTGTAAGCAGGGTTGTTGAGGCAATGAAACTGCGTGGATGGATATAGGGTCTGGATATAAGGGCAAAAGAATGGAGTTCTAAAACAAATGATAGATGCGAAAACTTGACATATAAAGAAATAAAAAGTAACATAATTGTATGAAGATAAAGGAGAAAGAAGCATTATTAGAGATGTCTGAATTGATTAGAGAAGTTAATGAGAATCTGAAAAAGTTTTTATTGATTTTACCAGAAGAGAGTTTAGAAGATTACAAAAACAAAGAAGACATCAAAAAAGCATTTTACAAAGCCACAAAGCAATATATGCCGGATAAATGATAAGAATAATAGAGACAGATGAGTTTATAAAAGATCTTAAAAAACTCCCTTCCTCTATCCAAAAAATATATCAAAAGCAGAAAAATATCTTTCAAGCAAACTGGTTAGATACAAGATTACATACTAAAAGAATCAAAGAACTATCAGGAGTATATTCATTTAGAATTACGAGAAGGTACAGGGTGCTGTTTTATTTCCGAAAAGAAGATTGTATATTTTTCAAAATAGGTCATAGAAAATCCATTTATTAATTTATGAGAGAAGAGGAGATAATTGAGTTTATAAAGAACCACCTTAAGTCAAAACAACCAGGTGTGGTTATTGGACCAGGGGATGACACTGCCGTTATATCCTATAACAGTAAAGAATATCTGCTGCTTACTACTGACTGTGTTGTTGAGAATGTCCACTTTATTAGAAAAGAGGCAACCCTTTCCCTCATTGCAAGAAAGGCGATGGCTGTAAACTTAAGTGATATAGCAGCAATGGGTGGGCTTCCCCTCTATGCCCTCATCTCCGCTGGACTACCTGTAGGAATTACCAGAAGGGACATCTCTCAAATCATAAATGGGCTAAACTATATGGCGGACAGGTTTAATGTTGATATTGTAGGGGGAAACCTTACAAAATCACCTGCCCTATTTTTAGATGTTTCTATGGTAGGTAAGGTAGAGAAAAAATATCTAAAACTAAGAAGCGGGGCAAAGCCCGGAGATGTAATATTTGTCACAGGAACACTTGGGGGTAGCCGCCTGAAAAAACATCTTACCTTCACCCCGAGGATAAAAGAAGCAAGGGAAATAATAAAGAATGTTCCTGTAAGTGCGATGATGGATATATCTGATGGGCTTTCCACAGACCTTACAAGGTTAGCAGTAGCAAGCGGTGCTGGATTTACGCTCTATCTTGATAAAATCCCTGTTTCAGCAGATGCAATGAAGATAAGTAAGAACAGGGAAGATGGTATTTTTCACGCACTGAATGATGGTGAGGACTATGAACTTTTGTTTACAGTGCCAGCAGGTTATAAAGAGAAGGTTCCTATGAAAGTGAATGGCACAGAGATACATCTTATTGGAGAAATTACAGAAGAAAAAAGTTATAAAGGAATTTCAACCACAGGTAAGGTAATCAAAATCTCTCCCTCAGGATATTCACATTTTTAGGTGGGACTTCAGAAACTTTCCTGTGTATGAGTTCTTATTGCGGGTAATCTGCTCAGGTGTTCCTTCTGCCACTATATATCCCCCTTTATCTCCACCCTCAGGTCCAAGGTCTATGATATAGTCAGCACACCTCATCACATCAAGGTTATGCTCTATGACAATGACTGTGGAGCCCCTCTCCACAAGGTTATTAAGGACATTCAACAACTTCTCTATATCTGCAGTATGAAGCCCGACAGTTGGCTCATCCAGTATATAAAGTGTCCGTTCATTTCCTTTCCTGCACAGTTCCGCTGCGAGTTTTACCCTCTGTGCCTCTCCACCAGAAAGTGTGGTTGCCGGCTGTCCTAACTCAATATATCCAAGTCCCACATCGTAAAGTGTCTGAAGTTTCTCTTTTAAGGGCAGGACCTTTTCAAAGAAGTCAAGTGCATCCTCTATCTTCATCTCAAGGACATCTGCTATATTCTTTCCCTTATAAAGAATCTCCAGTGTCTCCCTGTTATATCGCTTCCCTTTACATACATCACACGGAACAAATACATCGGGAAGGAAGTGCATCTCTATCTTTTTAATACCTTCTCCCATACAGGACTCACACCTGCCACCCTTTACATTGAAACTGAACCTACCCTGTCTATATCCCCTTATCCGTGCCTCCTCTGTATTTGCAAAGAGTTGTCTTATATATGTAAATGCATTTGTATAGGTTGCTGGATTTGACCTTGGTGTCCTTCCTATGGGCGACTGGTCAATCACAATTGCCTTGTTTATCTCCTCAATACCTAATATGGCATCATGCTCCCCAGGCTCTTCTTTTGAGTTATACAGGATTTTCTTAATCCCTTTATAAAGGACATCCTCTACCAAACTGCTCTTTCCTGAACCAGAGACACCTGTTACACACACAAACATACCTAATGGAATCTTTACATTAATTCTTTTAAGGTTGTTGTGTCTTGCCCCAAGGATTTGAAGATACCTGCCGTTGCCTTTTCTCCTTTTTTCAGGGACAGGGATGCTCTTTTTACCGGAGAGATATAAACCTGTTAAGGAGTCAGGGTTTTCCATAATTACTTCTGGTGTGCCTGCTGCAATGACCTTACCTCCATGTTTCCCTGCCCCTGGTCCAAGGTCAATCACATAGTCAGCACTCCTGATTGTTTCCTCATCATGCTCAACAACAATAACAGTATTACCTGTATCCCTGAGTTGCTTGAGTGTATTGATAAGTTTGAGGTTGTCCCTCTGATGAAGCCCTATGGTTGGCTCATCAAGGATATATAAAACCCCTACAAGCCCTGAACCAATCTGGGTTGCTAACTTTGTCCTTTCCGCCTCACCACCTGAGAGTGTATGTGTCATCCTGTCAAGTGTAAGATAGTCCAGTCCAACCTCTTCCATAAATACAAGGCGGCTTGTAATCTCCTTGAGTATCTGTTTTGCAATGGTCATCTCCTTCTCACTCAGGTTTATTGTCTCAAAGAACCTTTTTGCCTCTTTAATACTCATCGCCGTAATATCCATTATGGACTTTCCACATACCTTTACTGCAAGTGACTCCTTTTTCAGACGCGCACCATTGCATAAAGGACACCTTACTTCTCTTATGTATTTGAGTATCTCCTCCTTTCTGTGCTGACTCTCTGTCTGGTGGAAGAGCCGCTCTAAGTTCGGGATTACCCCTTCAAACCCATATTCATCAGAGCCGTAAAGGACTATGTTAAGTTCTTCTTTTGTAAGGTCCACAGGCCTATCATCAAGGGACTTTCCTATATCCCTCAAGACCTCTCTCAATAGCCCGCGGTAGTAAAAGAACAACCCCCTTCCACCTGCCTCCTGCCAGGGCTTAATCGCTCCTTCTCTGAATGTCTTTGTCTTATCAGGGATTACCAGGTCAGGGTCAACCTTCATTAAAAACCCTAACCCCTTACACTCAGGACAGGCACCATAAGGGCTGTTAAATGAAAACATACGTGGTGAAAGTTCTTCAAATCCCTTATTACAGACAGGGCAGGCATAGTTCTCACTGTAAAGGATGTCCTTGCCATTTTCTTCTATAATAATCAGTCCCTTTCCTACCTTAAGTGCCATCTCAACACTTTCTGCTATCCTTTCCCTTCCCTCTTCAGCAGGGACAAAGGTATCAACAAGGACATCTATGTTGTGAAGTTTGTATCTCGCCAATTTTATTTCTTCATCTACATCATAATATTTACCGTCAATCCTTACCCTCAAAAAGCCACTCTTCCTTATCTGCTCAAGGATACTTTTATACTCACCTTTTCTTCCTCTTACCACAGGGGCAAGAACCTTAATCTGCTTCTTCTGGTTGTTTTCAGAAATCCTGTCAATAATCTCTGTGGATGACTGTCGGGATATAACCCTGCCGCAGTCAGGGCAGTGTGGAATTCCTATCCGTGCAAAAAGTAATCTGAGGTAGTCGTATATCTCTGTTGTGGTTGCAACTGTAGAACGCGGATTGGATGCCGCCTTTCTCTGCTCAATGGCAATGGCTGGTGGCAGTCCTGTGATATTGTCAACATCCGGCTTCTTCATCTGCTCAAGGAACTGCCTGGCATAGGCAGACAAACTCTCTATATATCTCCTCTGTCCTTCTGCATAGAGTGTATCAAAGGCAAGTGAGGACTTACCTGAGCCGGAGAGCCCAGTAATGACAACAAACTGGTTCCTCGGGATGTCAATATTTATATCCTTCAGGTTATGCTCTCTCGCACCTCTGACACTTATAAACTTTGGTTCCATCGCAATCTTTTATTATACCTCTTTTGCTGATATTTTTCACCTTCATCCTCTCCCCTACGGGGAGAGGGGGTGCTGACACGAAGAATAATGAGTGTCGTTTAGCACAGAGGGCGAGTTGGTGAGCCCGTTGACCGAAGCCCAAAGGGCAAGACGGGTGAGGAGGAATGAACACCCCGTCTGCTGATGCAGACACCCCTCTGGGAGAGGGGAATAAAATCCCCCCTTTGAAAAAGGGGGTTCTGCCAATTTTGGCTAATTATTCCTTTCACCCTCTCCCTTGAGGGGAGAGGGGTGGGGTGAGGGTGATATTTATCCCTTATGATGTCCCTCTTTTTATAAATTGAATGTTGCCCTCCGTCTACTTCTATAATATGCTTTAGTCCTGCTTTATATTTTTTCACCCCCACCCTATTCCCTCCCCCCTCAATGGGGAGGGAACTTCTTATCTTTACGAAAGAGGGGAAAAGGTGTGGCAGACACCCCTCTAGGAAGAGGGGAATCGCTCCAGCGGGGGCGGAATGAGGGGAATTAGAAGGAGGACTTATTCCTTAACTTTACACCTGTGACAAACGGGACTGGATTGGCAAACTTCATTACAGGGTCTCTGGACCTTGCCCAGAGCACTATCTTAATAAAAGAAACTTTTGGAATATCAGAAGAAGAAAGGGGAGCATTCAATCTCTGTCCTTTACTGTCATAATATTCAAACCTTGATGGATAAGTGGCATCTGTAAGGATTTCCACCTTACCAGCAGGGTCAAGAACTATATTTCCACTCCCATCCCAGTTGACTGTTACAAACCCGGGATTGGTTAAATTTATGTCTGCTTTTAATGTACTTGTGGTACCACCTATTTCCTTTTTGAGATAAAGAATGGTTGTCTCTGACGGATTATTAGCATCAAGTCCTGTTGCGTGGATAATTCCCCAGTGTGCCTTATCTCCATAGGTAAGTGTGTCCATAACCTGTGAAAGGACCTGCTGTATCTCATTGTTGACTACCACTACCTTTCTGATTTTGGCTGCCCTTGTATATAGGTATGTGACAAGCCCGAAGGCAATGACAAGGATTACCATTGCAACAAGAAGTTCTACCAATGTGAAGCCATTTTTTCTTCTCTTCATTGCCCGTCCCTTGAGATTATAATATAGTCCTTCAGGATAACACTTTTGTCTCTTTTTCTTAATACATATACATCTATCCTGTGTTTCATTGCACTATCTGGGTCTGTAGCATCGGAAAGGAGGTTGCCACTACCATCATACCTGAAGTCATACCGCCTGACAATATACTTGTCCTGCATCTCCGCAGGTGTCCAGTCCCCACCGTCAGTTGTTGGGTCTATTTCATCCGGTCCTTTATAAGTTGGAGGAGGGGATGGATTTATAATCCTATCACCAAACCTTGACTGTCTGTCATAATATACAGGGGGAAACTCTATATTGGAAACATCTTCAAGTGTATATTGTGCAAGTGCATTTGCTACCAGAAGGTCATTTGCCTTATCAATAATATTGAGGTTTGCTGACATTACAAGAAGAACCGTTCCTATGACAACTGCTATAAGGAATATGGAGACCACCAGTTCCAGCATTGTAAATCCCGCATTTTTAACTCCTTTTACCATATAATTCTCCAGGCCCCTCTGTCTCTTATTAAAAACCTTCTCCACTTTATAACTTTTCCCATACTTCCTCATTAATATCTGCACATCTCAAGATTTCTTTAATTAAACTTATATGAATATCTTTATTTCTATGAGGATTAGGAATATGAACTTTCTTATTACCCTTTTTCATAAAGAGGTGCTTACCACCTGAATAAGGTCCTTCATATCCTAATTTTCTTAGCCTCCTAACCAGTTCTTCAAATTTTAACACTCTCTTCATTAATGAACTTATTTAACTTTACCTACTTTTATCTCAATACCTTCAATATCGGGGATAGGGTCTCCATCTCTAATTTTTAATAAAATCCATTCTTCTAAAACCTCTTTCAATTCATTTCTTGCTTCTTCAACAGTTCTCCCATTTCCCCATACACCTTCAAACCCTGGAATATCAGCAAACCAACTACCATCAGATAATTTTTTATATTCTGCTTTTTCCATTGCTTTTTCTATATATTCATTTAACATACATCCTCCCTACCATATAATTCTCCAGCAGACATTTCTGTCATCTTCTGCTTAAAGTAATTTTTTAAATTCTTCCACATCTATTCCCATATCTTTTATAATCCCATACAGCGTCTTCTTCTTAATTTCCTTGGGATGCATAGGGACCACAATTCTTTTTTTATCTTTTTTTCTGTAATAAATCGCATGACTTCCTGATTGTCTATCAAAAACAAATTCTAATTTTAATGCAATTCTAATCACATCTCTGGGTTTAACAGAAGGCAGAAAACTCATACTCTAACCCTTGTCAACTTCACAGTAACATCTTCTTCCTGAGGAACTTCTTCATTATGCTCCCTTAAACTTTCAATGTAAAGTTTTATCGCATCTTTAATATTCTCCATTGCCTCCTCATATGTCTCTCCCTGTGTATGGCATCCAGGTAAAAGCGGACAGAAGGCGTGATATCCACCTTCCTCTTCTTTTTCTATTATTATTGTAAATACATATTCATTTAACATACGTCCTCCTTACCATATAATTCTCCAGCTACCCGGCACAGGGACATATCTCCTCCTGCCCCAGTAAAAGCCCTTATATACCCGTGAATTATTTTTATATGGCTCAGGGTCATAGACAATAGTTGTTTTATCTCCTATATTGACTGGTCCTCCTGATACAAGAATACCTGTTATTTTTTGTGTGTTGTTATCCAGTGTAATACCCGGATAAGAATAGATACTACCTCTCAGAGTCAGATTATTAGCAGTTATGTTTACATTACCACTACCAGAATAGTTCACTATAGCAAACTGGTCTGGAGTAGTAGAAGGATAATTCAGGTTAAAAGGATTACTTATGGTTATATTTCCTGTTCCTGCAACAACAACAATACCTGCCCTCTGGTTTTCTCCCAGTTTGATGGTAGGAGAGCCATTTATAATTACTGTTTCGGATTGGGTACTTGAACTGTTATGTATATATACAGCAGCATCAAAATTAGAAGAGGTTGCATCTATCGTAGGACTGCCTGAAATATCAATTACATGGATTTTGGGAGAAGTATCATAACACACTACACTCCCTTTAATGGTCCCACCGCTTATGATAGTAATATTTCCATTGGAAAGGACATCTCCGTTTATGGTACCACCACTTATTGTAATATTATTGTCACACATTACCTTACCCTGTATATTATTATTTAAAGTCAACTGTGTCCCTCTTACCACAAGATTACCAGTTATTGTTCTTCCAGAAGTTAGAGAAAAAAGGCCTGTTGTTTCAAAAGCAAAATCATTATTGCTGGTAGTAGTGGTTATATCCTTGTCTATTGTAATATTCTTTCCTAAGTCCACCTTAAAATATCTTCCGATGGTAACATTCCCTGCATTAGATGGAATAACCACATTTGCTCTGAAAAGATTAGTTTCATTACTATATAAAAATGTTTCCTGTGCTGTATTATCATCTTTTCTGCCAAGATAGTAAACACCTGCAGCAAAGCGAACCCCATCAGACAAAGTATTAACATCCACTCCAGATGGATAGGTAGCATTAAAAAGTAACCCTGTTTCATTAAAAGTATTATCAAAAGTAGGAGCATATGGGAGAGAAAAAGCACAAACTGCTGTTTCAAAGAGTACCATATCAGAAAGGTCTATAGTTGTTTCTACCCATGTTGCCTGTGAAAGAGATGTCGGTTTATTGGTAATACTTGGAGCGGTTACGTTCCCTCTAATATTAATACCCGTTGGAGCAGCAGGAAATGTCACTGTGTCTGTGGCATATATTGTATGTTTATTGAACGCCTCAGGTATACCACCTGTTTCTGAATGAAGGGAGTCCCCGAGTTTTGCATAGCCCTTAAGGTTAACAGAAATCTGTGCTGTCCTTCCCCTATATCTTCCAAGTGAGACAAGTTTTGTATCACAATCAGATGTATCCACACTTACAGTTGCATAGTCAGCAGCGGAAAAACCAGGGAGATTGATATTTATTGTAGGGGAACCATCTCCAAAAGGATAAAGATGCCCTGGGCCCCAGCCATAGTTTTCATAATTCATCTTATACAGGGCTTCCTGCAAACCTGCCTGGGCTATCTGGAGGGCAACTGCCTTGTCTTTATAATAGTGTGCCCTTCTTATGGCGGCTGAGGAGGAGATGACAACTGTGAGGATAAGGGCGGCAAAGATAACAATCATCACCAGCACCATTATCATTGCCACACCAGTTCTTCTGTTTTTGTTTCTCATCCTCCCTCCATATTATTCTACCACAAAAGGACCTTTTTCTGCAATACCCCCCTCACCTTCATCCTCTCCCCCGGGGGAGAGGAAAGAGAGGGGAAGGAACACCCCGTCCTTTTAGGACACCCCTCTGAGAGAGGGGAGGGAACACCCCGTCCTTTTAGGACACCCCTCTGAGAGAGGGGGATGAACACCCCGTCTGCTGACGCAGACACCCCTCTAGGAAGAGGGGAATTTACCCTCTACCCAGAGGGGAGAGGAAGGAGAAGGGAATTCCCCTCTTTTGTAAAGAGGGCTCTTTTACTCTTTTCCCCATTGAGGGGGGAGGGTGCTGGTGCGAAGAATAATGAGCACCGTTTAGCACAGAGGGCGAGTTGGTGAGCCCGTTGACCGAAGCCCGAAGGGCAAGACAAGGTGGGGGTGAAAGGGATAAATATCACCCTCACCCCAACCCTCTCCCCTCAAGGGAGAGGGTAAAAAAATAATTAGCAAAACTTGGCAGAACAGGAAGGAACTATAGGAGGACCATCTCTTCAAGCCGAATACCACCAGCACCAGGGATATACACCCCTGGCTCTATGGTAAAGACACACCCTTTCTGGACTATATCCTTGCTACCCGGTGCGAGCACAGGGAGTTCATGGACATCTATACCTATACCATGCCCAAGCCCGTGTATAAAATATCTATTCAGTCCTTTCTTCTTTAATAGCCCTACTGCATAACTTTGTATCTTCCCGCCCTTCATCCCTGGTTTTATAAAGTCCAGGACTTCTTTTTGAACATCTTCAAGTATTTTATAGATTTCTCTGAATTTTTTATCTTCATTGCCACCGGGGAAAAATGTCCTTGTGAGGTCGCTCTTGTATCCATTAAAGTCAACCCCTGCATCTATGACAAGTGGCTTACCCTTTTCAATCGCCTTATTCCTGTTTTTGTGGTGAGGATATGAAGAATGAAGCCCTGATGCAACTATTGGCTCAAATGCTTCCCTTCTTCCCCCATATCTTCTTATAAGATAATGAATCCTTCCAGCAATCTCTGTCTCTTCTATCCCTGGCTCTATCTCCTTTTCTATCTCGTTGAATACCTTTTTATTTATCTCTATTGCCTTCTTTATAAGTTGGAGTTCTTCCTCATCCTTGACCATCCTCATATTTTTTATAAAGTCAACAAGTGGTATAAGTCCTTTGTGAAGTATGGCAAGTGATGTGTGAAAAGAATAGGTAACCTCCGAATCTATGAACCCAACTTTTTTATACCTCTTAAGAAAATTCAGGAGTTCACCTTTTTTATAAGGTAGTGTGTTTATCTTTATAGGAGAAAGGTCTTTAACCTCCTGATGGTAAAGTGAAGGGATAAAGAGGTTAACATCCTTTTTATCTACAACAAGCACTCCTTCTATCTCAAGGTGTCCTGTAAGGTAAAAGATATTTGATGGGCTTTTGATAAGGACTGCAGGGAGTTTTTGCTTTCCTATAAATTCCCTTACTCTTTCTATCCTTCTCTGATAGTCCATATGTAAATCCCCCTTTACCTCGCACTGCTTCCTGCTACTCTTTCTATGTGCGAGGGCTGTTTACCCCTCGCTCTTTCATTCATCTCTTTCTATGCGAGGGGGCTGATTTTTTATTTCCTCCCCCCCACCTTCATCCTCCCCCTCCGAGGGGGGAGGGAAAGGGTGGGGGTGTTCTCCCCTCTTTCGTAAAGAGGGGTTAGGGGAGATTTTAAATCCCCCTATCCCCCTTTTTCAAAGGGGGGAATTGTGGGGGAGAAAATTGTATAGATAGTGGAGGAGTGCCTTCTGACAGTGGAGCCGATTTTCAGCCTGCTCGTAAACAATAGAGTTTTCGCTGTCCATCACATCATCTGTCACTTCCCATCCCCTGTGTGCAGGCAAGCAGTGCATAAAAAGGAAGTTATCCTTTGCTCCTTTAAGGAGTTTCCTGTTTACCTGATACCTCTGAAATACACCTTTTCTTGTCTCTGCCTCTTTTTCATCTCCCATACTTACCCAGGTATCCGTGTATATAATATCTGCCTCAGGGATAAATCTTGATGGGTTGCTGTCAATCTTTATAATATCTTTATTCTTCACAAGGGAAAGGACCTCTGCAGATGGCTGGTAACCTTCTGGCGAGGCAACCATAATGGAGACACCAAGTAGAGATGCGCCAAGTATAAGGGAATTACAGACATTATTACCATCCCCTATATAAAGAAGTTTAATCCCTTTGAGTGTCCCTTTCTTCTCATATATAGTGAAGTAGTCAGAGAGTGCCTGGCAGGGATGAAAAGTGTCTGTAAGTGCGTTTATAACAGGAGAGTTGAACCACCGTGCATATTCTTCAAGTTCTTCCTGCCTGTATGTCCTTATGACAAGCCCATCAAGGTATCTTGAAAGGACACAGGCAGTATCCTTAATGGTCTCCCCCCTTGATGTCTGTATTGTATCTCCTGGAAGATAAATTGCTCTTCCGCCGAGTTCCTCTATAGCCAGTTCAAAGGAAACCCTTGTTCTTGTTGATGGCTTATTAAAGATAAGTCCTATCGTTCTGGTTTTAAGTATTGTAGCAGAGACCTTTTTTTTGCGGGATGCCTTATAACTTTTTGTAAGGTCAAATATCTTATAGATATCCCTTTCTTCAAGTTCCATTCCGGTAAGGAAGTCCTTTTTCATTTTTTTTGCCCCAGACACCTGTCAATAATTTCTATCCCTTCATCTATCTCATCTTTATTGACTGTGATGGCAGGCATAATCCTTATTGCATTCCCGTGGGTACAGTTTATAAGGAGCCCATATTCAGCACAGAGTGAAACCAGCCAGTTTCCCTCACCTTCCAGTTCCATCGCCCGCATAAGCCCCAGCCCTTTGACTTTTGTAATAAATGGATATTTGTCTTTCAGATAAAGGAGTTTCTGATAGAGGTATTCACCCATTTCCCTTACGTTTTTTAGAAGTTTTTCCTTCTCAATGGTCTCTACCACAGCCAGACAGCTCGCACAGGCAAGGGGAGACCCGCCAAATGTTGAGGCATGCGTTCCCGGCACCATAAGGTCTGCAAGTTCTCTTTTTGCAAGCATCGCACCAACAGGAAAGCCACCTCCTAATGTTTTAGCAAGTGTCATAATATCAGGGACTATGCCAAAGTTCTGGTATGCAAAGAACTCTCCTGTTCTGCCAAACCCTGTCTGGACCTCATCAAATATAAGGACAATCCCTTTTTCATCACAGAGTGCCCTTACCTTTTCAAGATACTCCCTTTCAGCAACATTTATTCCACCTTCACCCTGGACCGGCTCTATGATAACCCCTGATGTCTCTTCATCAACTGCTGATTTCAGAGCATCAAAGTCATTAAAAGGCACTGATAAAAAACCTGCAGGAAGTGGCTCAAATGGCTCACTATATTTTTTCTGGCCTGTCATAGTAACTGTGGCAAGTGTCCTTCCGTGGAAAGAATTTTCCATAGAGATTATCTTATATCTACCACGGTTTCTTCCATACAGCCGTGTAAGTTTAATGGCTGCCTCATTGGCTTCAGCGCCACTGTTACAGAAAAATGCCTTGCCACCAAAGGAAAGTTCTGATAACTTTTTTGCAAGGAGCCCCTGCCAGGGATGGTAGTGGTTATTTGCTATGTGGATAAGTTTTTCTGACTGTTCTTTTATTGCCTTTACAACTGCAGGGTGGCAGTGTCCAAGTCCTGATACACCCCAGCCAGGGAAAAAGTCAAGGTATTTTTTCCCATCTATATCCCAGAGATAACTGCCTTTCCCTTTTACAAATACAATACCACTTCTCGTATATGAGCCAACCACATAGTTGTTATAGTTCTGTAAGACATCTTCCTTCTTCATCTGTTTTTCTTCCTCCTAAACAAGGATTTCTGTTCCAACACCTAATTCTGTAAAGACCTCAAGAATAATGGAATTAGGAATACTGCCGCTTATTATATGTACCTTATTTACTCCCTTTTTAATAGCAGAGATACCCGCCTTAACCTTTGGCAACATCCCTCCTTTTATAACATTCTGTTCTATTAACTCTTCCGCTTCACTTATATGCAATACAGATATAAGGGTATCTGGATTTTGAGGGTTTCTCATAACACCTGCTACATCAGTGATAAATATAAGTTTTTCTGCCTTCAGTGCTTCAGCGAGAGAAGATGCAACAGCGTCACCATTCACATTATACAAAAGACCATCATCTCCTGAAATAATAGGTGCCAGAACAAGTACCCTGTTTTCTTCCAATCTCCTGGTTATATATTCTGCATTAACATCCGTAATCTGTCCTACAAAACCAAGGTCTATAACCTCTGCCCCTTTCTGATAGTGTATCTTCTTTGCAGTAGTAAAATTTTCTCCTGGTGAGAGTATGTCTGCCCTGACATCCAGTTTCTCCTTCAGATGCTTTACTATATCATCCCTCACGCCAAAAAGAACATCTTTTACTATCTCAAGTGTCTCTCTGTCAGTTACCCTCAACCCATCTATAAAGACCGGCTTTTTACCTCTTTTCTCAATCTCCTCAGTGATAAAAGGACCGCCTCCGCAGACAACAATGACCTTTATTCCAACTACTTCAAGAAAAGCAATATTTCTCATTATATTTTCTGCTACATTCTGTATCCTTAAGATACTTCCTCCAACCTTGACCACAAACACGGTCTCCTTATACTGTTTTATGTAAGGATATGCCTCTACTAAAACCTCTGCCTTTTTTATTACTTCCTCTTCCACTTTCTCACTCCTTTACCCATCACTCTTCTTTGATACACTTTCTATGTAATGGGACTTGTTTTTTTCTCCCCCTCACCTTCATCCTCTCCCCACTGGGGAGAGGGAACATTCCCCTCTTTTAGAGGGGAATCGCCTGCCACCCCTTTTACAAAGGGGGAATTTTTGGGGTGTTTTCCCCTCAAACTCCGTTTAAAACACTTAACTTTTTATTTTACCACAATTTTTGTTTTTAGTGAATAGGAAATGGCTATCCTTTTACGAGAATCCTGTATATCTGCCTGTATTTGTTCACTGTCATCTGGACAACCTCATCAGGAAGCGATGGTGGAGAAGAATTTCTGTCCCATTTAGTTGAAAGAAGGTAGTCCCTGATATACTGTTTATCTAAACTATCCTGTGGCTTACCTGGCATATATTTATCTTTTTCCCAGAAACGGGAAGAG
>Ga0315298_1006457_pt1 | contig 15996 bp, 13 predicted proteins | sample WHS_1_MG_FD_203077 | JGI IMG/M metagenome (GOLD analysis project Ga0315298, IMG submission 203077) | Extremophilic microbial mat communities from Washburn Hot Springs, YNP, Wyoming, USA - WHS_1_MG | ecosystem: Environmental > Aquatic > Thermal springs > Hot (42-90C) | place: USA: Wyoming... | reverse complement strand
CCGCCTTCCCGGCCTTCGATAGCACAAGGGTGATCGCCGAAGTCAAAGTCGACTTCCCATGGTCCACGTGGCCGATCGTCCCTAGGTTCACGTGCGGCTTAGTCCGTTCAAACTTCTTCTTGGCCATTTAACTCCGTCTCCCTTACTGGGCCGCGGCGCCTTCGACGCCCGGCGGCCCGGACTCATTAACGGACCGGCTGAGCCGGACCGCTCTCACTTCCTGCCCGCTCCGCGCGCGCCGATGGCGGCGGTCGAGATGGCCGGCGGCGCCGGCTCGTAACTCGCGAACTGCATGGTATACGTGGCCCGGCCCTGGCTGCGGGAACGAAGGTCGGTCGCGTAGCCGAACATCTCCGCCAGGGGAACGTGAGCCGTTATGACGTGCAGATTACCGCGCGTCTCCATGTCGTCGATTCGACCGCGCCGGGCGTTGAGGTCGGCGAGAACGTCGCCCACGTAAAGGTCGGGGACGACGACCTCGACTTCCATAATCGGCTCAAGGATAACCGGGTCAGCCAGGGAGATAGCCTTGCGCGTCGCCATGGCGCCGGCGATTCTGAAGGCCATCTCCGACGAGTCCACCTCATGATAGGAGCCGTCGACCAAAGTGACGCACACGCGCGTGACCGGATACCCGGCCAGCACGCCGCTTTCGCAGGCTTCGCGCGCGCCTTGCTCTATGGCCGGGATATACTCGGCCGGAATGATGCCGCCCTTGATTTGGGACCTGAACTCGAAGGATTCGGACGAGGGCTCGACCTCGACCCAGACGTGACCGTACTGCCCGTGGCCCCCGGTCTGGCGGATAAAACGACCCTCGGCTTTGGCGCGGCCTCGGATGGCTTCCTTGTACGCGACCTGCGGCTTACCGACGTTGGCCTCGACCTTGAATTCCCGCAGCAGCCGGTCGGCGATTATCTCCAGGTGGAGCTCGCCCATTCCCGAAATGATGGTCTGCCCGGTCTCCTCGTTGGTCCAGGAACGGAAGGTGGGGTCCTCTTCGGCCAAACGGGCCAGCGAGAGTCCCAGCTTGTCCTGGTCGGCCTTCGTCTTGGGCTCGATGGCCACCGAGATGACCGGCTCGGCGAATTTCATCGGCTCGAACACGATGGGCTTGTCGAGCCGGCAGAGCGTATCACCGGTCCGCGCCTGCTTCAGGCCGACCACGGCGACGATGTCCCCGGTCCGGGCTTCCTCTATCTCCTCGCGGTGGTCGGCGTGCATCCGGAGAAGACGTCCGATACGCTCGCGCACCCCCTGGGAGGCGTTCAGCAGGACATGACCGGTCTTCACCACGCCCGAGTAGACGCGGATGTAGGTAAGACGCCCGACATAGGGGTCCGACTGGATTTTAAAGGCCAGAGCCGAGGTAGGTTCGTCGTCGCTGGCTTTACGGAAAGCCGGCTCGCCGGTGCCGGGGACCACGCCCTTCGCGTCGGGAAGGTCGGTCGGCGCGGGAAGATACCAGGCAACGGCGTCGAGAATAGGCTGCACGCCCTTGTTGCGGTAGGAAGCCCCGCAGAGCACCGGCACGATCTTGGCGGACAGGGTCCCGCGGCGAACAGCCCGGCGGATAATCTCCGGGGCCACCTCGCGGCCTTCGAGATAAAGGGCCATGAGCTCGTCGTCGAACTCGGCCGCCGTCTCCAAAAGCCGCTCCCGCCAGAGGCGAACCTGCTCGGCCATTTCCGCGGGCGGGTCGGTCAGCTCCTCCTCGGTCCCCAGCTCGTCCGTCCAGTAGATCGCCTGGCCGGTGATGAGGTCGACGACACCGCGGAACGACTCCTCGACTCCGATAGGCAGCTGGACCGCCAGCGGCCGCGCACCGAGCTTGGTGCGCATCTGCTCGAGGACGTTGGGGAAGTCGGCCCCGACGGTGTCCATTTTGTTGACATAGGCGATACGCGGGACGTGGTACTTGTCGGCCTGCCGCCAAACCGTCTCGGATTGCGGCTGGACCCCGCCCTTGGCGCAGAAAATGACGACCGCGCCGTCAAGAACCCGTAGAGAACGCTCCACCTCGACCGTGAAGTCTACGTGGCCTGGCGTATCAATGATGTTGATACGAAAGCCCTTCCAATCGCACGTCGTAGCCGCGGAGGTAATGGTTATACCGCGTTCTTTCTCCTGGACCATCCAGTCCATGGTCGCGGCTCCGTCGTGCACTTCCCCCATGCGGTGGAGTCGACCCGTATAGAAAAGAATGCGCTCCGTCGTCGTGGTCTTACCGGCGTCGATATGGGCCACGATACCGATATTCCTCGTTATTTCAAGCGGATATTCCCTTGGCACTCTCGCTTGACCCTCCTTCCCGTGGACCGGCGTCCACCGGCCGGCGGCGGCCGCGGCCGCTCCGCGGCGGTGGTTTACTGGTTAGCGACTACTTAACTTACCAACGATAATGCGAAAAGGCCTTGTTGGCCTCGGCCATGCGGTGCGTGTCTTCCTTCTTCTTGACCGCGTTTCCGGTGTTATTGGCGGCGTCGATAAGTTCGCCCGCCAACCGCTCGGCCATACTCCTCTCCGGGCGGCTCCGCGCATAATCGATCAGCCAGCGCATCGCCAGAGACGAACGGCGTTCCGGACGCACCTCGACCGGCACCTGGTAGGTGGCGCCGCCGACGCGCCGGGACTTGACCTCGAGCACGGGAGCCACGTTCTTCAGGGCGAGCTGGAAGACCTCGATCGGGTCCCGGCCGCTCTTGGACCGGATAAGGTCCATGGCCGTGTAGACTATCTTCTGGGCCAGGGCCTTCTTACCGGAATACATTATCTTGTTGGTGAAACGGGCCAGGGCCTCGTTGCCGTAGACCGGGTCCGGAGCGATCTTCCGGCGCGGCGCCCTTCCTCGCCTGGGCACTTGGTCTTCCCTCCTACTTCTTGGGCCGCTTGGCCCCGTACTTGGAACGGCCGCGGGCGCGGTCGGCCACCCCGGCGGCGTCCAGCGTCCCGCGGATGATGTGATACCGGATACCGGGGAGGTCCTTCACGCGGCCGCCGCGGACCAGGACGACCGAGTGCTCCTGGAGGTTGTGCCCGACCCCCGGGATATAGGCGCTGATTTCCTCGCCGTTGGTCAACCGGACGCGAGCCACCTTGCGCAGCGCCGAATTGGGCTTTTTCGGGGTCATGGTCTTGACCACCGTGCATACCCCCCGCTTCTGCGGGTTGCCCTGAAGGTCCGGAGCCTTGGACTTCCGCGTCTTCGAGACCCGGCCGTGGCGAATGAGCTGACTTATAGTCGGCAACGCTGCACCTCCCCCGCACCTTAAAAAGCAACGAAAAGATAAACGATCAACGGCGACAAGACCAAAAAAAGACCTTCCTCAACCTCTTTAAGTTGTGTCCCCGCCTGGGCCGGAGGACCTCCCGCCTCGTCAGTCTTCGAGCACGGCCGCCGAGGCCGCGCCTACTTGAATACCGCAGGCCTGACCCAACTTCGCCATCGAGTCGGCGTACACGACTTCGATGTTTTTCTCCTTGCACAGACGCAGAAGATCGCGGACAACACGTTCTTCCGCGTCCCGGGCGACGAATACCACCCGGGGGAGGCCCTTTTGAATGGCCTTGAGTGTCTGCTTGGTGCCGACGGTCTTGACTCTGGCGCTCGCGAGGCGGTCGTAAGGTACCAACCCCAGGCCCCCCGACTTCACTGACCCGGCAAGGCCGGACGGACAAGGCCGGGCAAACACTTAGCCATTTTAGCACCACCGACGGGAACCGTCAATTGTCGCTATCGCCGGTCCTGTCCGTCCCCGCCAATCCGACCCCACCGGCCGCTTCGACCGCTTCTCCGCCGTTCTCCTCCGGGTAGCCCTCTTCGTCCTCCGAGGGCCGGGGCGCCCTCAGGGACGCCCGCGGCTCGGCCGTCTCTTCCTCGTCGGCCTCCTCGGCGATGATGCGGATGTTCCGGTAGCGGCTCATCCCCGTGCCGGCCGGAATGAGCTTGCCGATAATCACGTTCTCCTTAAGACCCAAAAGACGGTCCCGTTTGCCCTTGATGGCCGCCTCCGTCAGAACCCGCGTGGTCTCCTGGAAGGACGCGGCCGAAAGGAAAGAATCGGTCGCCAGCGCGGCCTTGGTAATACCCAGGAGAACGGGCCGAGCCGTCGCCGGTCGTCCCCCGGCGCTGGTCACGGCGGCATTGGCCTCCTCGAACTCGAACATGTCCACCAGGCCGCCCGGAAGCAGGTCGGTGTCGCCCGGGTCCTCGACCTTCACTTTACGCAGCATCTGCCGAATGACCGTCTCGATGTGCTTGTCGTTGATGTCCACGCCCTGCAGACGGTAGACCTTCTGGACCTCGTGCAAAAGGTAGAGCTGGACCCCACGCGCGCCCTTGATGCGCAGGATGTCGTGGGGGTTCACGGAACCCTCGGTCAGCTCGTCGCCCGCCTCGACCGTCTCGCCGTCCTGCACCTTGAGTCGGGCTCCGTAGGGAACAGAGTAGGAAGCCGTTTCGCCGTCGGGGGCGGTGACGGTTATCTCCCGTTTGCCGCGGCCGTCCGTGATGTGGACCACGCCCGAGATTTCGGTTATCGTCGCCTGTCCCTTGGGCTTCCGGGCCTCGAACAGTTCCTCGACGCGCGGCAGACCGTGCGTGATGTCCTCCCCGGCGACGCCGCCGGTGTGGAAGGTGCGCATAGTCAGCTGCGTTCCCGGCTCACCGATGGACTGGGCGGCGATGGTGCCCACGGCCTCGCCGGGGTTGACCAGCTGCCCGGTGGCGAGGTCGCGGCCGTAACAGAGACTGCACGCTCCGTGCCTGGTTCGGCAGGTCAGGACCGAGCGGATGGTCACCTTCTGGATGCCCGCCTCGATTATCTTCTCGGCGGTTTCCTCGGTTATCATCTCGTTGGCCCGGACCAGGACCTCGCCGGTTTCGGGGTGGACGATGTCGTCCAGGGCGACCCGCCCGATGATACGGCTGGCCAGGGACTCGATGACCTCGCCGCCCTCTTTTATCTCCGTGACGTCGATACCCGAGGTCGTGCCGCAATCATACTCGCGGATTATCACGTCCTGGCAGACGTCCACCAGGCGCCGCGTCAGGTAGCCTGAGTCGGCGGTCCGTAGGGCCGTGTCCGCCAACCCCTTGCGGGTGCCGTGCGTGGAGGTGAAGTACTCCAGGACCGTGAGGCCCTCCCGGAAATTGTGCCGGATGGGAATCTCGATGATGCGCCCCGAGGGGTCGGCCATAAGTCCGCGCATCCCGGCCAGCTGAGAAATCTGGCTTACGTTACCGCGCGCTCCGGAGTCGGCCATCATGTAGACGGGGTTGAACCGGTCCAGACGGGACATAAGCCGGTCGGTGACCTTGTCCTTGGCCTCGTTCCAGATGGAGATGACCTTCCGGTAACGCTCCTCCCAGGTGATGAGGCCGCGCCGGTACTGAGCCTCGACGCCTTTCACCCTCTCCTCGGCCTCGGCCAGAATCTCGTCCTTGCCGATGTCGACCTGCAGGTCGGAGAGGGCGATGGTCGTCCCCGCCTGAGTCGCGTAGTGGAACCCGAGATCCTTGATGCGGTCCAGCATGGCGGCCGTCGCCGCCTGGCCGAGGAGGCGATGACAGCGCGAGACGATTTCGGCAAGCTTATCGCGGTCGACGACCTCGTTAACGAAACGTAGCTCCTTCGGGAGGTTTTCGTTGAGGAGAATTCGCCCGACGGTGGTGGTGAGCATCCGGCCCTCGATCTTGACGCGAATCGGCGTATGCAACCGAACCGGGATGTACCCCGGGTCCGCCGGCGGCTTTGAGCTGTCGTGCTCGTAGGCCATGATGGCCTCGTCCGGGTCGCTGAAGACCCTCGGCCTCGCCCCTTCCGGGAGCGGTTTCTCGAGACTGAGGTAATAGATGCCGAGGACCATATCTTTGGACGGAGTGACGACCGGCGTCCCGTCCTTGGGCGACAGCAGGTTGTTGGCCGACAGCATGAGGATGCGGGCCTCGGCCTGCGCCTCCGAGGACAGCGGCACGTGGACGGCCATCTGGTCGCCGTCGAAGTCGGCGTTGTAGGCCGTGCAGACCAGAGGGTGCACCTTGATGGCCCGCCCTTCGACGAGGACGGGCTCGAACGCCTGGATGCCGAGGCGGTGCAGGGTCGGGGCGCGGTTCAGGAGCACGGGGTGCTCCTTGATGACCTCTTCGAGAATGTCCCAGACCTCCGGCCGCATCCGCTCGACCATCCGCTTGGCGCTCTTGATGTTATGGGCGTGGCCCAGGTTCACCAGCCGCTTCATCACGAAGGGCTTGAACAGTTCGAGGGCCATCTCCTTGGGCAGGCCGCACTGGTGCAGCTTGAGCTCCGGGCCGATGACGATGACCGAACGGCCGGAGTAGTCCACCCGCTTGCCGAGCAGGTTCTGCCGGAAGCGACCCTGCTTACCTTTGAGCATGTCGCTCAGGGACTTCAGCGGCCGGTTGCCCGGTCCGGTCACCGGACGACCCCGGCGGCCGTTGTCGATGAGAGCGTCAACGGCCTCCTGCAACATGCGCTTCTCGTTCCGGACGATGATGTCGGGCGCCCCGAGGTCCAAAAGCCTCTTCAGGCGGTTATTGCGGTTGATGACCCGACGGTAGAGGTCGTTCAAATCCGAGGTCGCGAAACGGCCGCCGTCGAGCTGGACCATGGGCCTGAGGTCCGGCGGGATGACCGGGATATAGTCCAGAATCATCCATTCCGGCCGGTTGCCCGACTTCCGGAAGGCTTCGACCACTTCGAGGCGCCGGGTCGCGCGGATTTTGCGCTGTCCGGAGGACTGCTTTATCTCGGCCCGGAGCTCTTTGGCCATCGCTTCAAGGTCGATTTCGGCCAGAAGCTTCTTGACGGCCTCCGCGCCCATGCCGGCCTTGAAGGCCTGACCGTACTTCTCCCGCGCCTCCCGGTACTCTTGCTCGGAGAGGACCTGGCGGGGCGCCAGCGGCGTCTCGCCGGGGTCGGTGACGATGTAGGCGGCGAAGTAGAGGACCTTCTCCAGGGCTCGCGGCGAGACGTCCAGCAGAAGACCCATCCGGCTCGGGATGCCCTTGAAGTACCAGATATGGGACACCGGAGCGGCCAGCTTGATGTGGCCCATCCGCTCACGGCGGACTTTGGACCGGGTGACCTCGACCCCGCAACGGTCGCAAACGATACCCTTATACCGGATGCGCTTGTACTTCCCGCAATGGCACTCCCAGTCGCGCTGCGGGCCGAAGATGCGCTCGCAGAAGAGGCCGTCGCGCTCCGGCTTCAAGGTCCGGTAGTTGATCGTCTCGGGCTTTTTGACCTCGCCCCGCGACCACTGGACGATCTGCTCCGGCGACGCCAGACCGATCTTCAGGGAGTCGAAGTTATTGACGTCCAGCACTGGCTATCTCCTCCGCCAGACTCGATTGCCTAGCCGTCTTCACGTGCCTTGGGGCTGCCGCCCCCGTCAACACCGTCAGCCGTCAGCCCTCCGCCCTTATCAGTCGCTGTCGGCCGTTAATAGTCGTCCTCCTCTTCGTCCTCTTCCTCTTCACCGCGGCCCGGCCGCCGCCGGGTTTCGTCCTCGGTCTCCTCGACGGGCTCGAGCGCGCGACGGAGGCGCTGCGCGCCCGAAAGCGGCGCGGCCCGGCGATGCAGACGGCGGGCGGATGTATCGTCTTCCGTTTCCTCTTCGCCTTCGCCGAACTCGCCCGTCTCGTCGGTGACGTCCTCCTCGTCCAGAGGAGCTTCGATGTCCGCCTCGCCGGCTTCTTCGTCCAGACCGAGGTAATCGAGGTCCTCTTCCTCGGCGAGGTCCCCTTCTTCGTCTTCGCCGGGCTCCAGAGCCTCGAGGCTTTCCTCGTCGTCCAGCCCGGAACCGGCCTCCAGGGTTTCCTCGTCGGGCCGCCCGGCGTGCGACAACAGCGCACCCGCCGACTCCTTACCGACGCCCGCGGCGGCCTTCTCGCCAGGCCGTTCGTCCCCGACCTCGAGCTCACCCGCGCCCTCGGGTTCCCCGAGGAGCAGAGCCCGGGCCCGACGACGGCGAGCCTCGATTTCCTCCGGCGACAGCCCGGACGTACGCGCCGGAGAGGAGGCGCGGTCCTGGGCCCGCTCGGCTTCCTCCTCGGCCTCGCCCGCGGGGGTGCGGCCCGCGGGCCGGAGGTCCAGGTCGACCTCCGTCTCCTCGTCGGCGGCTCCGGCCAGGAAGCGGCGGGCCTCGCGCCGGCGGGTGGCCGCCCGCCTGAGGCCGCTGGCCGCCACGTCACCTTCCCCGAGGTCCTCCCCCTCGCCGAGGTCCAGGTCGAGCTCCCGGGCCTTCTCCACGACGTCCTCGTCCGACTCCTTGATTTCAATCTCCCTCGAATCCTCGGACAGGACCTTCACGTCCAGGGCCAGACTCTGGAGCTCCTTGATGAGCACTTTGAACGACTCCGGCACGCCGGGCTCGGGAACGTTGTCACCCTTGACGATGGCTTCGTAGGTTTTCACCCGGCCGACGACATCGTCGGACTTCACCGTCAGCAGCTCCTGGAGAGTGTAGGCCGACCCGTAGGCCTCAAGGGCCCAGACCTCCATCTCGCCGAAGCGTTGGCCGCCGAACTGGGCCTTGCCGCCCAAGGGCTGCTGGGTGACCAGGGAGTAGGGACCCGTTGAACGCGCGTGGATTTTATCGTCCACGAGGTGGGCCAGCTTCATCATGTAGGCGTAGCCCACCGTGATTCGGTTATCGAAGGGCAGACCGGTGCGCCCGTCCCGGAGCTCGACCTTCCCGTCGGGCGGGAGACCGGCTTCGATGAGTTTGTGTTTCACGTCGTCCTCCGTGGCGCCGTCGAAGACCGGGCTCGCCACCCGGAAGCCGAGGGCCATCGCCGCCCACCCGAGGTGGGTCTCGAGAATCTGCCCGATGTTCATGCGCGAGGGAACACCGAGTGGGTTCAGGACGATGTCCACCGGCGTCCCGTCGGGCAGGAAAGGCATATCCTCGTCCGGGAGAATCTTGGCGATGACGCCCTTGTTGCCGTGACGGCCCGCCATCTTGTCGCCCTCGGAGATTTTCCTCTTCTGGGCCACGTAGACCCGGACGAGCTGGTTCACGCCGGGGCTGAGCTCGTCGTTGTTCTCGCGCGAGAAGACCTTGACCGCGACCACGATGCCGCTCTCGCCGTGCGGGACCCGGAGGGAAGTGTCCCGGACCTCCCGGGCCTTCTCCCCGAAGATGGCCCGCAGCAGGCGTTCCTCGGCGGTGAGCTCGGTCTCGCCCTTGGGAGTGACCTTGCCCACCAGGATATCCCCCGGCATCACCTCGGCCCCGACGCGGATTATGCCGCGTTCGTCGAGGTCTTTGAGCACATCCTCGCCGACGTTGGGGATATCCCGGGTTATCTCTTCCGGGCCGAGCTTGGTGTCGCGGGCGTCGCACTCGTGCTCCTCGATGTGGATGGAGGTGAAGACGTCGTCCCGGACGAGCCTCTCCGAAATCAGGATGGCGTCCTCGAAGTTGTACCCTTCCCAGGGCATGAAGGCCACCAGGACGTTGCGCCCGAGCGCCAGTTCGCCCATTTCGGTCGAGGGGCCGTCGGCCAGGATATCTCCCTGGGCCACCCGGTCGCCGACGCGGACTACGGGTTTTTGGTTCATGCACGTGCCCTGGTTGGACCGGTCGAACTTCATCAGGTTGTAGACGTCGGTGTCGCCGTTGCCCGGGTCGACGACAATCTGGCGGGCCGTCACCCTCGTCACCACACCCGCCCGTCTGGCCGTGACGAGGATACCCGAATCACGGGCCACCCGGCCTTCGATGCCCGTCCCGACCAGAGGGGCCTCGCTGATGAGCAAGGGGACGGCCTGGCGCTGCATGTTGGCGCCCATCAAGGCCCGGCCCGCGTCGTCGTTCTCCAGGAAGGGGATAAGGGCCGAGGCGATGCTGACCACCTGCTTGGGCGAAACGTCCATGTAGTCGACCTGCTCGGCCGGCACCTCCATGATTTCGGCGCGGTGGCGGCAGACCGGTCGGGCGTTGACGAACCAGCCGTCCTTGAGCGGCTCGTTCGCCTGAGCGATGACGTGTTCGTCCTCTTCGTCCGCCGTGAGGTAGACAATCTGGTCGGTTACCAGCCGGCGCTCCTTGTCCACCTTGCGGTAAGGGGTTTCGATGAAGCCGTACTCGTTGATGCGCGCGTAGGTCGAAAGGTTGCCGATGAGGCCGATGTTCGGCCCTTCAGGGGTCTCGATGGGGCACATCCGCCCGTAGTGCGAGTCGTGGACGTCGCGGACCTCGAAGCCCGCACGCTCGCGCGTGAGTCCGCCCGGGCCGAGGGCGCTCAGCCGGCGCTTGTGGGTGAGCTCGGCCAAAGGGTTGGTCTGGTCCATGAACTGGGAGAGCTGGCTCGAGCCGAAAAACTCCTTCACCGCCGCCACCACGGGACGGATGTTGATGAGGGCCTGGGGCGTGATGATATCGACGTCCTGGATGGTCATCCGCTCCTTGACCACGCGCTCCATCCGGGCCAGACCGATACGGAACTGGTTCTGGAGGAGCTCGCCGACCGAGCGGAGCCGGCGGTTGCCCAGGTGGTCGATGTCGTCCACGGTGCCGAGACCCCTGGAGAGGGTCAAAAGGAAGTTGATGGCCGCGACCACGTCCTCGCGGGTCAGAACCTTGACCGGATGAGGCTTGAGCTGCGGCTGACCTTCGCCGAACCGGGCGTTGGAAATGACCCGTACCTCGGAACCGTCGGCGAGCACGACCTCCACCGCGTTGACCTTGGCCGCCTCGATGCGCTCGACGAGCTTGCGGTCGAGGGTCTTACCGGCGGGGACGATGACCTTGCCGTGGGCGTCAACCACGTCCCGGGCCGTCGTCGTCCCGGGCAGGCGCCGCATCAGGCTGAGCTTCTTGTTGAGCTTATAGCGGCCCACCCCGGCCAAATCATACCGGCGCGGCTCGAAAAAGAGCGACTCCAGAAGGCTGCGGGCGCTTTCGATGGTCGGGGGCTCGCCCGGGCGAAGACGCTTGTAAATCTCCACGAGGGCGTCGTCCTCCGAGTCGCACGGGTCCTTATCGAGCGTGTTGAGGATGTGGACCGATTCGCCCATCACGCGGAGAATATCTTCGCGCTTGCTGTAGCCGAAGGCGCGGAGAAGCACGGTGGCCGGAATCTTCCGGGTCCGGTCCACGCGGACCCAGACGACGTCATTGGCGTCCGTCTCGAACTCGAGCCAGGCGCCGCGGTTGGGGATGAGGGTGCAATAGTACAGCTTCTTTCCGTTCGGGTCGGTCTGGTCGGCGTAGTAGGCCCCCGGCGAGCGGACCAGCTGGCTCACGACGACCCGCTCGGCGCCGTTGATGATAAAGGTACCTTTGTCGGTCATCAGCGGGAAGTCCCCCATGAAGACCTCCTGCTCTTTGACCTCCCCTGTCTCCCGGTTGATGAGCCGGACTTCGACCCGGAGCGGGGCGGCGTAAGTCACGTCCCGCTCGCGGCATTCGGCTACGTCGTATTTGGGGGCGTCCAGGCGGTGTTTAACGAACTCGAGGACCAGGTTGCCGGTGAAGTCCTGAATGGGGGAGATGTCCTCGAACATCTCTTTGAGTCCGTCGGTGAGGAACCATTCGTAGGACTTCCGCTGGATCTCGATGAGGTCCGGCATCTCGAGCACTTCGTGGATGCGCCCAAAGAGAACCCTTTCCTTCGCGCCTTGCGGCATGCCGTGGGTCTCCTCCCGGAAAGGACTAGAAAATCCGCCTGGCCTTCGGCCCGGGGCTCTGGGCCCGGCCGGAGGCCGCCGCATTCTTACTCCGGGAAAGCGGGTGAAGCAGAGCTTTTGCCCTCAATAGAATAATGATTGCCGGGCCGGGCCGCCCTCATACAACCGCTGACGCGGGGCAGCCCCGGGCCGATAAGCAATTCACTAATGTAACACGCTTCGTCGGCCCTGTCAACGAATCTGGAGCGCGAATAATGCGCGGAAGCGGCAATGCGGAGGGGGGCCTTGGCGCCCCCCTCCGCATTGAGCGATGAAGCGAGGTCCGCGCCTACTTTATCTCCACCGTGGCCCCGCTCTCCTCGAGCTTGGCCTTGATGGCCTCGGCGTCGGCCTTAGAGACTTTCTCCTTGACCGGCTTCGGAGCGCCGTCCACGAGGTCCTTGGCCTCCTTTAGACCAAGACCGGTGATTTCCCGGACGACCTTGATTACCTGGATTTTCTTGTCGCCGGCCGCCGTGAGGATGACGTCGAACTCCGTCTTCTCTTCTTCCTTCGGCGCCTCGGGGCCCGCCGTCGCCGGAGCGGCGGCGACCGCCACCGGCGCGGCCGCGGATACGCCGAACTCCTGCTCGAGAGCCTTTACCAGTTCCGACAGCTCAAGGACCGTCAGACCCTTGACGATCTCGATGACTTCCTGGACCTTCGACACTGCCTGCACCTCCCTGGGATTGAACCGACAACCTTCATCACTAGCCGGCGGCCGCCCGCTTTTCCGCGATGCGCTGCAACGCTATGGCCAGCCCGCGGATGTTGCCCACCAACACCCGCTGGAGTCCAGCGATGGGCCCTTGGAGCGCGCCCAACACCTGGGCCAGAAGCTCCTCGCGCCCGGGAAGCGCCGCCAGGCGCCGGCACTCTTCGACACCCAGGACCCTCCCCGGAAGCCAGCCGCCCTTAAAAGGTATCTCGCGCTTCTCCCGCCCGAAACGAGAGATCACTTTCGCCGGGGCTACCGGGTCACTGAACCCGAAGGCCACACCCGTCGGGCCGGCGAAGAGCTTGTCCAATCCTTCGATGCCGGCCCGCCGCGCCGCCAGGTGAGCCAAGGTATTCTTGACCACTTCGAACTCGACCCCGGCTTCACGCGCCATCTTCCGGAGCAGGCTCATCTCGGCGACGGTCAAGCCCTGGAAGTCGGCCATGACGGCCGACTGAGCCCGCCTGAACTTATCCTCCAGCTCGTTCAGGGTCTTTTCCTTTTCCCTGCGGGTCACCAATGCTTATCTCACCTCCCGGCCGTCCGCCGCGGACCGTGACAAAACCCCGCGCCGACAAAGGCGCGGGGTGGATGAACAGGGACCGGACGTAAGGACCGGACGCCCCCTCGCGCCTCGGCGGGCGGGTCCCGCGGGACCCCTTAGGCTCCGGCCTTTCGGCCGGGGCACCCGCTGTCTACGGCCGCCGAACGTATGGATGGATGCCGCCTGCTCAGGCGCCTCCTACATGAGCTTGGCCGGGTTGACCGGAATACCCGGACCCATCGTCGATGACAAAACGACGCTCCTGAGGTACTGACCTTTCGCCGCGGAGGGCCTGGCTTTGACAATCGCCTCCATGAGCGAGGCCAGGTTCTGGCTTAGCCTCTCGGAACTGAAGGAAACCTTGCCGATGGGCGCGTGGACGATACCCTGTTTGTCGGCCCGGAATTCGATTTTGCCGGCCTTGATCTGTTCGATGGCCGACTTCAGTTCGAAGGTCACCGTTCCGGCCTTGGGGTTGGGCATGAGGCCGCGAGGACCGAGGATGCGGCCGAGTTTGCCGACCACGCCCATCATGTCGGGGGTCGCCACGGCCACGTCGAAGTCCAGCCAGCCCTCCGTGATTTTCTGAGCCAGGTCTTCGGCGCCCACATAATCGGCGCCGGCGGCCTCGGCTTCCTTGGCCTTCTCGCCCTTGGCGAAGACCAGCACGCGCACGGTCTTACCCGTGCCGGCCGGCAGGACCACCGTCCCGCGGACCATCTGGTCGGCGTGCTTTACGTCGATACCCAGGCGGACGGCGACCTCCACCGTCTCGTCGAACTTGGCCGGCGCGGTCTCCTTGACCAGCTTCACGGCCTCCTCGGGTTCATAAAGCTGACCCCGGTCGATTTTCGCCAAAGCTTCCCTGTATTTCTTGCCCCTTTTCATCGGCCCTAGCCCTCCACCGTGATGCCCATGCTGCGGGCGGTCCCCTCAATCATGCGGATAGCCGCCTCGAGGCTGGCCGCGTTCAGGTCGGGCATTTTGGTCTCGGCAATCTCCCGGACCTGCGCCCGGGTCACTTTCCCGACCTTGTTCCGGTTCGGCTCCCCCGAGGCGGTCTCGATGCCGGCCGCTTTCTTCAGCAGAACGGCGGCGGGAGGCGTCTTCGTGACGAAGGTGAAGGAGCGGTCCTCGAAGACGGTAATCTCCACCGGGACGACCAGACCGACCTGCTTGGAGGTCCGCTCGTTGTATTCCTTGCAGAAGGCCATGATGTTCACGCCGTGTTGGCCCAGGGCCGGCCCGACGGGCGGCGCCGGGGTCGCCTTGCCGGCGGGAATCTGCAGTTTGACGACCGCCAGAACCTTCTTGGCCACAATACGACTTCCCCTCTACAGTTTCTCGACCTGGCTGAAGTCAAGCTCCACCGGGGTCTCGCGCCCGAACATGGACACAAAGACGCGAAGCTTACCCTTGTCGAGATTGACCTCCCGCACCTTGCCGACGAAGCCCATGAACGGGCCCGAGATGACCTTGACGCTCTCGCCGTCCTCGTACATCACCTTGGGCCGCGGCTCGTCCACGCCCATGTGCCGGAGGATGGATTTGACTTCACTGGCGTCCAGCGGGACCGGCTTGGCCCCCGAGCCCACGAAACCCGTCACCCCGGGCGTATTGCGGACGACGTACCACGAGTCGTCGCTCATGATCATCTCCACCAGGACGTACCCGGGGAAAATCTTCTTCTTGCTGATGACCTTGCGTCCGTCCTTATATTCAATCTCGTCCTCGGTCGGCACAATGACGCGGAAAATCTTGTCCTGCATGAGCATGGACTCGACGCGTTTCTCGAGGTTGGCCCGAACCTTACCCTCGTACCCGGAGTAAGTGTGGACCACGTACCACTTCTTCTCCTGGTCCTGGCCGGGCGGGGTCGTCGCCTCCGCGGCCGCCGTATCGGCGGCGACCAACGCACCGTCGCCCGCCGCGCCGGCCCCTTCGGGAGCCCCGCCCGCCCCTTCGGGAGCGGCTTCGGCCCCGTGGAGAGCCGCACCGGCCCCTCCGTCGGTGGTCGCCGGTTCGGCGACGGAAGCCCCCTCCGCCGGGGACGCCGTCGGCGCCGTCGGGGACGCCGTCGGCGTATCCTCGAGACCCGCGTCTGACGCGGTCTCCGCGGTCAAAGGCTTATCGCTGGACTTCTTCGCCCTAGGCATAATCCAAGGGGCCGCCGGGGCCCCCACCTCCACGAGCCGTGCGGCGCCGCCGGCGGCTTCAGGCGCCCCCTCCGAACAGGAGCAGCTTGAGAGCCTCGCTGAGCACGGCGTCGACGACCCAGATGACCAGGGCCACGACAACCACAGAAACGATGACGACCCCGGTGTACACTACAGTTTGCCGCCGGTCCGGCCAGGTAACCTTCCTGAGCTCGGCTCGGGCCTCCCGGAGGTAACGCCAGAGGCGCGACGGCAGTTCGGTGAGCCACTTCATCGAAGACCACGCCCTGAATGAATTGGCAGGCCCGGAGGGATTCGAACCCCCAACGCGCGGATTTGGAGTCCGCCGCTCTACCGTTGGAGCTACGGGCCTACCATAAACTCGTCCGTATCCTGAAAACCCGTCCGCTTACCGGGTCTCCTTGTGGACCGTCTGCCTGCCGCACCACTTGCAGTACTTCTTCAGTTCCAGCCGCGCGGGGTCGTTGCGCTTGTTCTTCGTCGTCGTGTAATTACGCCTCTTGCACTCGGTGCAAGCAAGCGTGATTATCTCCCGGTTGTCCCCTGCCACAGCGGCCCCCCTACTCTCCCAAGGAAAGCCCGTCCGCCCCGCGCCCTACCAGGCCAGTAGCGGTATCCAATCTACCACAGGCGGGCAAGAAGTGTCAATCAAATCGCCGCCCGGGCCGCTCCCGCGCCGGGCCGGCGCCGGGCCGCCCCCGGCCCCCGAGCCGCGTCGGCCCGCCCTCGTACTCCTAGTCCTGGATGGCGGTGACGACGCCGGCGCCGACGGTGCGGCCGCCCTCGCGGATGGCGAAGCGCAGGCCCTCCTCGATGGCGATGGGCGTGATGAGTTCCACGTCCATCACCACGCTGTCC
>Ga0315298_1006456_pt1 | contig 15999 bp, 14 predicted proteins | sample WHS_1_MG_FD_203077 | JGI IMG/M metagenome (GOLD analysis project Ga0315298, IMG submission 203077) | Extremophilic microbial mat communities from Washburn Hot Springs, YNP, Wyoming, USA - WHS_1_MG | ecosystem: Environmental > Aquatic > Thermal springs > Hot (42-90C) | place: USA: Wyoming... | reverse complement strand
GGCTTCGCCGCCGCCCCGCCCCCTTTCTGCTATTCGGCCGTGGCGACGATGACCCGCGCCGGACGCAGCAGCCGGTCACCGATGCGGTAGCCGGGCCGGACCACGTGGGCCACCGTATCCGGTTCCTTCCCGACCTGGTTCGCAGGGACGGTCCCCACCGCCTCGTGCCAGGCCGGGTCAAAGGGCTGGCCCTCCGCCTCAATGGGCGCCACCCCCTCCCGGCTCAGCAGATGCATCAGACTGCGGTGGGTGATTTCCACCCCCTGGCGGATGGCCTCCGCGTCGGCGCCGTCGGCGGAGAGGGCCCGGGCCAGGTCGTCGGCGACGGCCAGGAAGTCCCGCAGCAGCCGCTCCCGGTCGGCGGCGATCCGCTCCTCCGTCAGGCGCTGCAGCCGCTTGCGGAAGTTATCCATTTCCGCCTCCAGGCGCAGCGCCCGGTCTTTCCACTGTTCCAGTTCTTCCCGCAATGCCTGTTCTTCCTCCGATGGCCCCGCAGGGGGCGGAGCCGCGGCCGGGGGCGGGGGCGTCGGCGGCGCCTCGGCGACCGGCGGCGGGGCCTCATCCACCGGAACCACCGGCGACGGCGGCGCCTCCTCCAGTTCCGGCTGGACGATGCGGATGGGGATTTTCTTTCGGGTCGTCACAGCGCCTCCTCAGTAGTACGTAATGCGTAAAACGGAATCTGTTACGCCTCGCGGAACTCGCCCTCAATCACATCCCCTTCGCCGCCGGAGGGGCCGGCACCGCCCGGGGTGGGCCCGCCCGGACCACCCGCGGCCTGCTGCCGGGCGTACATCTGCTGGCCCAGCGCCATGCTGGCCTGCTGGAGTTGTTCTATCAGCCGCCGGATGCGGGCGGTGTCCTCGCCCTTCATCGCCTCCCGCAGGTCCCGGATCAGGTCCTCAATCCGGGTCCGGTCGGAGCCCGGCACCTGGTCGCCCAGTTCCCGCAGGAACTTCTCCGTCTGGTAGATGACGCTATCCGCGGTGTTGCGGGCCTCCGCCAGTTCCCTCCGCTGCCGGTCCTCCGCCTCGTGCCGCTTCGCCTCGTTCAGCAACCGCTCCACCTCTTCCTTGCTCAGGTTGGTGGTGGCGGTGATGGTGATGCGCTGCTCTCGGCCCGTCGCCTTGTCCTTCGCCGAGACGTTCAGGATACCGTTGGCGTCAATGTCAAAGGTGACCTCAATCTGCGGGATGCCGCGCGGGGCCGGCGGGATGCCCTCCAGGTTGAAGCGGCCCAGGCTGATGTTATCGGCCGCCATGGGGCGCTCCCCCTGCAGGACGTGGATGGTGACCACGGTCTGCCCGTCCTCGGCGGTGGTGAAGATTTCGCTCTTGCGCACCGGGATGGTGGTGTTGCGCGGGATGAGCGGCGTCATCACACCGCCCAGCGTCTCCACGCCCAGGGTCAGCGGGGTGACGTCCAGCAGGACCACGTCCCGCACCTCGCCGCCCAGGACGCCGGCCTGGATGGCCGCGCCGACGGCCACCACCTCGTCCGGGTTGACGCCCTTGTGGGGCTCCTTGCCGCCGGTCAGTTCCCGCACCAGGTCCTGGATCATCGGCATCCGGGTGGCGCCGCCCACCAGGACCACCGCGTCCAGGTCCCGGGCGCTCATCTTGGCGTCCCGCAGCGCCTGCTCAAAGGGGCCGCGGCAGCGCTGGACCAGGTCGGCGGTCAACTGCTCCAACTTGGCCCGCGTCAGCCGCATCTGCAGGTGCTTGGGGCCGGACGCGTCGGCGGTGATGAAGGGCAGGTTGATCTCCGTCTCCAGCATCGTGGAGAGTTCAATCTTCGCCTTCTCCGCCGCCTCCTTCAGCCGCTGGAGCGCCTGCCGGTCCTGCCGCAGGTCAATCCCGTACTCTTTCTTGAACTCATCCGCCACGTAGTTGACGATGCGCTGGTCCCAGTCGTCGCCGCCCAGGAAGGTGTCGCCGCTGGTGGCCTTCACCTCAATGACGCCCTCCCCCACCTCCAGGATGGAGACGTCAAAGGTACCGCCGCCCAGGTCAAAGACCAGGATGGTCTCCACGCCCTTCTTGTCCAGGCCGTAGGCCAGGGAAGCCGCCGTGGGCTCGTTGATGATGCGCAGCACTTCCAGCCCGGCAATCTTCCCGGCGTCCTTCGTCGCCTGGCGCTGGCTGTCGTTGAAGTAGGCCGGGACGGTGATGACGGCCTGGGTGACGGGCTCGCCCAGGTAGGCCTCGGCGTCCTGCTTCAGTTTGCGCAGGATCATCGCCGAGATTTCCTGCGGCGTGTACTCCTTCCCGGTCTGCGGGATGTAGACGCGCGCATCCCCCTGGGGTCCGGCGACGATTTTGTACGGCAGAATCCGGCGTGCTTTCTCCACCTCCGGGTCATCGTAGCGCCGCCCCATCAGCCGCTTGATGGAGAAAATGGTGTTTTCTGGATTGACGATGGCCTGCCGACGGGCCGCCTGTCCCACCAGCCGCTCCCCCGTCTTGGTGAACGCGACGACGGACGGGCAGAGGTTGCCCCCTTCGGCGGTGGGAATCACGACGGGCTCGCCGCCCATCAGGACTGCCACAACCGAGTTGGTCGTACCCAGATCAATCCCAACGATTTTGCCCATAACTGAACCTCCGGATTGGTAGATTGGGAATTGGTAAAGTGGTAAATTGGTATGGTAATGCGGTATCAGTATGCCACTGGTGTATGAGAAATCCGTTAGAGGGGTGTTAGAAACGCGTTAGAAATGGGGGTCCGAAGTTCGCACCCGGATTTGCAGGGCCACTTCGCGGAGGCTGTAGATGGTCGCGAAACCCGCCGCGGCGGTGACCAGGCCCGCCGCCACGAAGACGGTCTGCACGCCCAGGAAGTGGCCCAGGAAGGCCGAAAGCCCCTCCGCCAGCGCCGTCCCGGCAGCGACGATGAGCGCCACCGCCGACTGGACCCGCCCCCGCACCTCGTCGGGGGAGAGAGTCTGGACCATGGTGTCCAGCGCGCCCCGGGCGATGACGATGCATATCCCCAAGGCCACCACACTGAAGAGGACGATCAGGTAGTTGGGGGCGTAGGCGAAACCGATGATGGCCCCGCCCGCCAGAACCAGCATCCAGCCCACCAGGATGTGGAGGGAAAACCGGCGCGAGAGGCGGGCGGCGACCAGTCCCCCCAGAATAGAGCCGATGCCCAGCGCGCTCATCGCCCCTCCGTACTCCAGCCCTCCGGCCCCCAACCGGACCTTGAGGTGGGGGATGGCCAGGAGGACGACCGCGCCGATGCCCAGCGTCGCCACGCCGGTCACCGGCAGGATGCGACGCAGGGAGGGGGAATGGTAGATGAATCCGAGGCCCACCCGCACGTCCTGCCAGAGGGTCCGGCGGGGGGCCAGCGCCGATTCGCCGTTCCGCAGCGGCGGGATGCGCATCACCAGGATGGTCGCGGCCGAGAAGACAAAGGTGGCACTGTCAAAGATGATGGCCGCCGACCAGCCCCACAGTTCCACGATGCTCCCGGCCAGCGTCGGGCCCACGATGAGGGCCAGGATGTAACTGCCCTGGATCATCCCGTTGGCCGCCAGGAGCAGATGGTCGGGGACGATGTTGGGGATGCTGGCGTTGCGGGCCGGGTAGAAGAACGCGCCGACCATCGCCAGGCCCGCCGCCGCCAGGTAGAGAATCCAGAGGTCGCCCGTCGTCCGCACCAGCAACGCGGCCAGGACCAGGAGCGCCCGCAGGAGGTCGGAGGCAATCATCACCCACCGGCGGTCTATGCGGTCGGCGATGACGCCGCCCACCAGCCCGAAGAGGACCTGGGGCAGGGCCAGGGAGAGGGCCGGGATCAACAGGGCCAGCGGCGAGGCGGAGAGGTGGATGATCAGGGTGACGGCCGCGATCAGGAGGCACTGGTCCCCAATCTGGGAGAGCAGTTGCCCCACCCAGAGGAGTACGAAGTCCCGCTGCTCCAGGAGCGCGTGGACGGCCTCCCGACGGGGAAGGACAGGCTGCGCGGCCGTCTCCGGCCCCGTCTCCTGCATTGTTTGTAACAGAAGAGAGGATTCCTCCATAAGTTCGTTGCGCCTGGGCTGTTGAATAGGACACGGGTTAGCACGGATGGGACGGATTTTGATCCGTGTCTACCCGCATCCTGTTTTCCGGGTCGGCAATTTCTGCGCCTTCTCAAGAAGCGTCTTGCCCACCGGTTCCCCCTCCGTATTTTTGCCGGGCACGGACCAGGACGGTCCACGTCCCTTTCTGCACCACCTCGTCCCGCTGGTTCAGGAGAACAGCGGAGATGGTGACGAAGCCCCCGCTCAGGTGGGGCATCGCCTTTTTCTGGGTCGCCACCATCCGTACCCGAACCGTATCCCCAATCCGGATGGGGGCACGGAATTTCCAGTCCAGCCCGATGAACGCCTCCGCCGTCCCCTCCATCAGGCCAGTCTGCCAGGCCAACCCGCTGGCGACCGAAAGCCCCAGCAGGCCGTGGGCGATGCGTTCGCCGAACATCGTCGTCCGGGCGTACTCCGGGTCTATGTGCAACGGGTTGGTATCGCCGGAGAGTTCGGCGAAGGTTATGATGTCGGCCTCGGTGATGGTGCGCGGGGCCGATTCTATCTCTTCGCCGATGACAATGTCCTCAAAGTACCGTCCCCGGGGTTCCATCTGGTGCCTCCTTCAAGATTTTCACCACGTACTTCCTACTCCGTACTCCGTACTCCCGTAGTTTATTCCCCCATCACGGCCTGCAGCGCCGTCAGGGCCACCTCCACCATGCCGTCGTCGGGCGGGCGGGTGGTGAGCCGCTGCAGTGCCAGGTTCGGGCCCACCAGCGGGCGCATCCAGGGCCGGTCGGCGAAGCGGGCGCTGAACTGCATCCACTCGTAGGCCAGGCCGACGATGAGCGGGATCGCCAGAATCCGGCTGACGGCCCGCCAGAGCAGGGGCAACTGCCCCAGCGGGGCCAGGACCAGGACCGAAATGACCACCACGGTCAGCAGAAAGGACGTGCCGCACCGGGTATGGGCGGTGGAGTGGGCCTGAACGGCCTCCACCGTGAGGGGAGTTCCGGCCTCGTACGCGTTGATGGCCTTGTGCTCCGCCCCGTGGTAGGCGAAGACCCGGCGAATGTCGGGCAGAAACCCGATCCCCCAGATATAGCCCACCAGCAGGAGCAGCCGGACCAGCCCCTCCAGCAGACTGTCGGCCAGCGGGGAGAGCGGCACGGGGAGCAGGCCCACCAGCAGGGACGGCAGGACCATGAAGAGGCCAACGCCCAGGGCCACGCCCAGCAATCCGCTGACCCAGCCCATCGCGCTGCCGAACGCGCCGGCCTTCTCCTCCTCGCCCAGGGCCACGTCGGCGGACCACATCAGAGCGCGAATGCCCAGCCCCAGCGCGTCCCAGAGCATGGTCAGCCCCCGCACCAGGGGGATGCGGGGGATGGCGCCCCGGTAGATGGCCGATTGGAGCGGCTCGGTGCGGAGGACAATCTCCCCCTGGGGGTTGCGGACGGCCACCGCCACCCGGCGGGTGCTCCGCATCATCACCCCCTCAATGACCGCCTGCCCGCCGTACCGGTCGGCCCCTCCATTTGCCCCCCAGGGCAGGGGCGTGTAGGGGCAACCCCTCGGGGCGAGCCCCTTCGGGGCGTGGCCCTTGCGGTTGCCCCCCACGGACACCGCCTGCCCGCCGTACCGGTTTGCCCCCGGCGGGGCAGAGGCAAGCCCTGCCCCTACAGATACCGCCTGCCCGCCGGACCCCTCTACCTCCATTCGTCCTTTCGTGCCTTTCGCGCTTTCGCGCCTTTCGTGTCTTTCGCGTCTTTCGCGCTACAAATCGTATTCCACCCCCAACTCGGCGGCGATAGCCTGCAGGTCGGCCGCGACTTTGGGGTTCAGCGGGATGCCCTCCCGAAGCCGTCGCTCCGCCTCCTCGTACTCTTTCTCCCCGTGGATGTAGATGCGGGTGGCGCCCTCCGCTTTGGGGGTGTTCTTCAGCCGCCGCTGGAGGTCGTCCATCGCGGCCTTGAACTCTTCCACGGGCCGGAACGCGTCCACCCGCCAGGCGCCGAAGAAGTGGCCCAGGTTGGCCGGAAGGGGCTTCCCGTCCGGCGTCTTCGGGTAGACCAGGTCGGCGTAGGCGGCGCCGGAGAGGACCGCGCAGAAGATGTCCACCCAGAGGGCCAGGCCGTACCCCTTGTGCCCGCTGAAGAGTTCCCCCTCGCCGCCCAGCGGGAGCAGGCCGCCGCCGGCCCGCTTCTTGAAGTTCTCCAGCACCCGACCGGCGTCTTCGGTGGCGATGCCCCGCTCGTCGGTAGCCCACCCCAGCGGCATGGGCTTTCCCAGTCGGTGGTAGACCTCCAGTTTGCCCCGGGGGACGGTGCTGGTGGCCATATCCAGGACGAAGGGGCGCTCCTCTCCGGCGGGCGCGGCGACGGCGATGGGGTTGGTGCCCAGCATGGCGTTGCGGCCGAAGGTCGGCACGACCAGGACGTCGGCGTTGGTCATGGACATGCCGATGCAGTCATGCTCCAGGGCCATCATGGCGTAGTACCCGGCGATGCCGTAGTGGTTGGAGTTGCGCACGGTGACGAAGCCCGCGCCCATCTCCAGTGCCTTGCGGATGGCCATCTGCATCGCCCGATAGGAGACGGGCTGTCCCAGGCCGGCCCCGGCGTCTATCAGGGCCGTCGCCGGGGTCTCGCGCACCACCTGCTCCTGGGGACGGGCGACCATGACGCCGGTCTGCAGCCCCTCCACGTAGCGGCGCAGTCGGGCCACGCCGTGGGAGTCAATCCCGCGCAGGTCGGCGGCCACCAGTACGTCGGCGGTGATGCGGGCGTCCTCCTCGGACACCCCCAGTTTCTGGAAGACCCGTTCGCAGAACGCTTTCAGGGGTTCCGCCCAGACGCGTATCGCTTCTGCCATTGTTCTCCTTTCGTGCGTGATGATGCGGTGAGGCGTTCAGCACCCATCGCTCAGTCACCCATAACCTCCGCTACAATCTCATCGGCATCGTATTGGAAGGGCGAGACGCCGTAGCGCGCCAGCGCTGTCAGGAACTCACTTCGGGATATGCCGGCGACCTCAGCCGCTTTCGCTTGAGAAAGACGGCCCATCTCGTACCATTTGATCGCGGCGGCCAGTCGCATTTCCGCGACAAAGTTGAGAGGGTCCTGCCGCAGGGCTGAGAATACACTTCGCGGCAGTTTTAACGAAACCTGTACTGTCTCCATATCGTTGATCCTCCATCAGGCACTGCCGTTCTTCTACACCGCTTCCCTTACCCAACCAGACACCTTCACCCACGCCCAATTTCCGGTTGCAGAGTCAACTCCTGCCGCACTCGTTCCAGGAGAGCGTCGGCCCGCAGGTCCTCCAGCCGGTAGCAGGGGGCCTGGAGGTGGTCCGCCAGCGCCTGGGCCAGCCCCTGGTCAAAGGACTCGTGCTCCATGTTGATGACGACCGACCGGATGTGGGCCTGAGGGAAGAGTTCCGCGATGCGGTGGGCCTCCTCCTGGGGCGGCATGTCGCCCATAGAGACGTTTCCGGCCCCGTCGGTGAGGAGCACCATGAGGGGCATCAGGTCGGGGTGCTGGCGAAGTTCACGGGTGATGACCTCGTAGGCCAGGTGGAGGCCGGCGGAGAGAGGGGTTTTGCCGCCCACCGGGACGTCCTGCAGCGCTTTCTGAGCGCGGGTCACGCTGTGGGTGGGCGGCAGGACCAGCCGGGCGCCGTTCTTCTGGAAGACGACCACCCCCACCCGGTCCCGGCGCTGGTAGGCGTCGGTGAGCAGCGACATCACAGCCCCTTTGGTTGCCTCCATCCGCTCCGCCACGGCCATAGACCATGACGCGTCCACCACGAAGAGGATGAGGTTGGCCATGCGGCGGACGCGCACCTTGCGGTGATAGTCCTCCGGGCAGACGACCAGGGCGGGCCCGCCGGGCCGGCGACGGCGGTTCTGGCAGGGCGCGGCGGCCCGCAGCGTGGCGTCAAAGGCCAGGTCGCCGGGGTCGCCAGGGGAGGGACGGGCCTGGATGTACCGCCCGCGCCGCTGGTCGGTGCGGGTGACGCTGCGTCGCCCCGTTCCAGTGCGGGTCAGCCGGTCCAGAGGGGTATCCAGCCGTCGGGGGGTGAAGAGTTCTCCGGTGGGGATTTTCTTCCCTCCCTCCCACCACTGCCCTTCGGAGGGCCATTGGGGAACGGTCTGGAGGACGGGCTCGCGCGGCCGTTGCTGGCCCTCAGAGGCGGGCATCTCCCCCGTCTCAACCTCTACGTGCGTTTTTTTTTCCGCCTGGGGGACGTCCTCGTCAACGACCTCATCTGCCAGCGACGGCTCCTTTTTGACGACCTGGGCGCGGGCCTCCGCCAGCCGTTCCCCCAGATTATCCAGTGTCGCTTCCACAGGCTGGAGGGGGTGGCGCCGGAGGCGGTGGGGCAGGGCCAGTTCGGCAGCCAGGAGGATGTCCCGGTCGGTGATGCGGGTGCGTCCCTCAAAGGCGGCGTTGGCCCGGGCCGTCTTCAGGATGACCATGTCGGGCCGGTGGCCGTCCACCCGCATCTCGGCCATCATCGCCGCGATGACCGCCAGGTCGCCCCGGGTGTGGCGGACCTGGGGCAGGAGTTGGCGGGCACGGGCAATTTCGCGGGAGAGGGCCTCCTCGCGCGGCCGCCATTCTTCGTAGAAGCCCTCCGGGTCGCTCTCAAAGGCCAGGTTGCGCTCCATGATGAGCATCCGCGCCTCCGGGTCGTGGACGCTCTTGATGTCCACACAGAGGGCGAAACGGTCCAGGAGTTGGGGGCGCAGGTCCCCCTCCTCCGGGTTCATCGTCCCGATGAGGATGAAGCGGGCCGGGTGGCTGAAGGAGATACCTTCCCGCTCCACCACGTTGATCCCCATCGCGGCCGCGTCCAGCAGAATGTCCACCACGTGGTCGTCCAGCAGGTTGACCTCGTCCACGTAGAGGACGCCCCGGTTGGCGGCGGCAAGTACCCCGGGCTCAAAGTGGCGCTCCCCCTTCTGGATGGCCCGTTCAATATCCAGCGTGCCGACCACCCGGTCCTCCGTCGCGCTGACGGGGAGGTCCACGAAACGGGTGCGGCGGCGGGCGCGAGGGAGTTCCTCCCCGGCGGCGGCCCGTTCCCGGCAGAGGGTGCACCAGGTGGCAGGCTGGTCGGGGTCGCAGGAGAAGGGGCAGTCGGCGACGACTTCTATCTCCGGCAGCAGCGCGGCCAGGGCGCGGGCGGCAGTGGACTTACCCGTCCCCCGCTCGCCGCGAATCAGCACCCCGCCGATCTGGGGGTAGACGGCATTCAGGACCAGCGCCCGGCGCATCAGGTCCTGGTTGACGATAGCGGTAAAGGGAAAAATGGGTGGCATGGTTCAGATCGCGTGGAGATTGGGATTTTCAGCACGCAAACCCTTTGCCTCAGCAACTGCGTTGAGGTTCTCATCGCTCTTCAATGATGGTTTGAGAAAGGGGTATCCCCCGAATCGGCACTGGCTCAAAGATTTCTTCTTGTGAAGGTAGCATCAGCCCCCCAGATGCCAGCAACCCCTCCTCTACCAATCTTCTCAGAAATTCGTATTCCTGCCCCTGCTCTTTTGCGCCCTCTGGGATCAGCACCTCAACCACTGTCTCAGGGGCCAGAGCAACCGGCTCCAATAACCTTACGTACGTTCCTTCGTAGATGCCTTTGACTTTGATCATCGCTTTCCCTCAACAAAAGGCTTTTGGAATCTGAAGGCAGAGCATGCTGGATAGGGCCTCCTCAAATTCAATTATACCGCGCTCCGGAAAAATGGGAAATGGGATGACGGACGACAGACGACAGACGATAGACGACAGACGACAGACGACAGACGACAGACGATAGACGACAGACGACAGACCACAGACGACAGACGACGAACGAAAGTGGAGGATGGGCATGGATGGTACGGATTTTTATCCGTGCCAACCCGTAAAACCCGTGTTCATCCGTGTCCCATAACCGAGCGCGGCGTCGTACATGGCGACAATGTTGGCGGGGGGGATGTCGTGCTGGAGGTCGTGGATGGGGGCAAAGACGTAGCCGCCGCCCGGCGCGAAGACGGAGAGGCGACGGTGAACATCGGCCGCTACCTCCTCCGGGCTGGCCCAGGGGAGCAACCCCTGCACATCGCACCCGCCGCCCCAGAAAACCAGCCGGTCGCCGAATTCCCGCTTGAGCCTCTCCGGCTCCATCTTCGCCGCCGAGGTCTGCACCGGGTTGAGGATGTCCACCCCGGCCTCTATCAGGTCGGGGATCAGGTCGTAGACCGAGCCGCAACTATGGAGGAAGACGCGGGCGCGCGTGCGGGTGTGAACCAGGCCGTACAATTCCCGATGGTAGGGCTGAAACATCCGGCGATAGACCTCAGGCGCAATCTGGAGCCCCTGCTGGGTCCCGAAGTCGTCCCCAAAGCCCACCACGTCCACATACTCCCCCACTGCGTCCAGGTATCGCTCCAGGTTCTCCCGCGCGGCCCGGGCCAGTTTCGCCACCAGTGCGGCGGCGAAATCGGGGTTCCGCTTCAGGTCTATCAGCCACTGGACCCACCCCCGGGCAAACTGGGCCGCCTCAAAGAGGCTTCCTCCGAACCAGCCGACGATGGCGTACTCCGTCTCCTCATAGAGACGACGGGCGGCCCGATGCAGGAAGTCCAGTTCCTCTTCGGAGAGACGGGGTGGCTCCCAGCGTTCCAGGTCGGCCAGAGTGGCATTTGCCAGCGGGGCGTCGCGGGGCACGAAGTGGTACGTCCCGGCGGCCATCCAGTGGGAGATGGAGCCGTCGGCGGCGCGGATGAGGAGGTCACCCCGGGGAGTGACTTCGGGCTCAAAGTCGGCGGAGATGAGGGCGGGGGAGCCGTCGGGGAGGCGCCAGGGCTTCCAGCGGGTGTTGCGGACGCCGGGTATGGGCTCCAGGACGGGCAGGCCAACCACGTCCACCCCAAAGCGGCGACGGACCGGTTCCTCCACCTCGGCCAGTTGGAGGAGAATATCGGCCACACGCACGGGCTCCCCGTCCAGCCCCAGGTATTGCTTCAGGCGCGCGTAGGCAACGGCGCTGATGCCGGTGACGGGTGTCCCGCCCAGGTCTATGGGCACCCGGTCCGGCTCGCGATGGGAAAGCGCAGCACGCACACGCTCGCGGGAATTCACGGCAAGAAGACTCCTGACTTGTAACTGCCTGCCTCACCCCTTCCCACAACCCCTCCCTCTTCTGGCCTTCGGCCGAGAAGGGGAGGGGAGTGATGGGGGTTTGGGGGCGCGGCGAAGCCGCCGCCCCCAAACCCTTTCTCACTACGAACGAATTTTCAGACGTGCTCTCCAAGTGTACCATGAACAACGGAGCATTGCAATCCCTTCCGCCGCCGGGGTGAGGGCGCGAGTTTGGGTGTGTCCCAAAATCGTCGGGAGCCCGGTGGGCCAGGCCGTAAACGGCCTGGCTGAGGTTGCGAAGGGCGCTGGAAGCGCCCTCTCCCTGTTGTAGGACAACTGCAAGCAGTTGTCCTGCAAACGGAATACGGGTTGCCCAGGTGAAGAGGGGCGCTTTAGCGCCTCATCCTTGCCTGAGCCTGGCCGTTTACGCCAGGCGAAAAGGCCAGCGGCCCAGCCCGACAAAACCGGGACATACCCGCGAGTTTGCTCCACTTGCCCCATCCTCTTGCATGTGGTAAACTTATCCTGTATCCAGCAAAAAGGGAGGGAGAAGAGCATGCTGGCGAAAGTCACCAGTTGCGCCCTCATCGGACTGGAAGGGATTCTGGTCCAGGTGGAAGTGGATGTCGCCCACGGCATGCCTTCCCTCACCATCGTCGGGCTGCCGGATACGGCCGTCAAAGAGTCCATAGAGCGGGTGCGGACGGCCCTCCGCAATACCGGCCTGCGCTTCCCCAACACGCGGCTGACCATCAACCTGGCCCCCGCCGACATCCGCAAAGAGGGCCCCATCTACGATCTGCCCATCGCGGTGGGCATCCTGGTCGCCTCGGAGCAGGTCTGGCCCCAGGAAGTGGAGGGCGCTCTGTTCATTGGCGAACTCTCGCTGGACGGCTCCGTCCGCCATATCCCCGGCGTCCTCCCCATCGCCGCACTGGCCCGCCAGGAGGGGCTGCAGCGGCTCTTCGTCCCGGCGGTGGACGCGCCGGAGGCCGCACTGGTGGACGGGCTGGAGGTCTATCCGGTGGAGAATCTGGCCCAACTGGCGGCCCATCTGCAGGGGCTGGTGCGCATTCCGCCCTACCATCCTGCCGAAGACCCGATGTCCGTGCCCCCGCCGGCCTACGCGGCGGATTTCGCCGACATCCGGGGCCAGGAGCACGTCAAGCGGGCGCTGGAGGTGGCCGCGGCGGGCGGCCACAACGTCCTGATGGTCGGGCCGCCCGGCGCGGGGAAGACCCTGCTGGCCCGCTCCGTCCCGTCCATCCTGCCGACGATGACGCTGGAGGAGGCGCTGGAAGTGACCAAAATCTACAGCGTGGCGGGGCTCCTGCCGCCGGATACGCCGCTGGTCCGTCACCGCCCCTTCCGGGCCCCCCACCACACTATCAGTTATCCGGGACTGGTCGGCGGCGGCCACTGGCCCCGTCCGGGCGAAATCTCCCTGGCCCACCGGGGCGTCCTTTTCCTGGACGAACTGCCGGAGTTCAACCCGCACACGCTGGAGGCGCTCCGCCAGCCAATGGAGGATGGCATCGTCTCCATCGCCCGCTCCACGGGGACGCTGGTCTTTCCCAGTCGCTTTATGCTCATCGCGGCGATGAACCCCTGCCCCTGCGGGTACTACGGCGACCCGGTGAAGGAGTGTACCTGCAGTCCGGCGGCCATCGCCCGCTACCAGAAGCGCATCTCGGGGCCGCTGCTGGACCGGATAGACATCCACGTGGAGGTGCCGCGGGTGGATTATGCCAAACTGACGGACGACCGGCGGGGGGAGCCGTCGGCGGCCGTTCGGGAGCGGGTGGAGCGGGCGCGGGAGATGCAGCGGCGCCGTTTTGCGGGCACCCCGCTGACCTGCAACGCCGACATGGGCCCCACCGACGTGCGGGAATACTGTCGGCTGGATGAGAGCGGGCGGGCACTGGTGCGGGCGGCGATGCAGCAGTTGCAGATGAGCGCGCGGGCCTTCCACCGCATCCTCAAACTGGCCCGCACTATCGCCGACCTGGCCGGCAGCGACCGGATAGAGACGGCCCACTTGGCGGAGGCGATCCAGTACAGGCCGAGGAAGTAGCAGGGAGCCGGTCGCACGGCGCAGGTCGCAGGGAGCAAGAAGCAAATCCAGGAGGTGGCTGATGCTAGGACGGTTTGTTTTAAGTGATTATGTAGCAGAAGCGATGGCGCATGCAATCTACGACAAGTTGGAGGACGGCACATTTGCTGGGAGAATCCCCCTCTGTCCTGGGGTGGTCGCCTTCGGAAATACTCTGCGCGAGTGTGAGGAAGAACTGCGATCCACCTTGGAGGAATGGATTCTGGTGGGTCTGAAACTGGGCCACCCACTGCCTGTACTGGCGGGAATTGACCTGAACAGGGAGCCAACCCATGCGATGGTCGCCCTGCAAGCGTAGAGAATTTATCCGGCGGCTGCGGAAACTCGGTTTTGATGGCCCCATTAAAGCGGTCGCTTTCCTGGAATCCCGCGGCCACCGATATGCCCTGGTGGGGAGCATGGCCCTTTCCTAATGGATTTGTTCGGCCGTCTATCCGTAGCATCCGTGTGAATCCGTGTACCGCCCGATCAAAAGTGTCAGGTGACCAGAAACTCAACTACAAATCACGCATCACGTATTACGCATCACGCATCACAAATCCAACCCCGGAGGGAAAACATGACCGAACACCGAGTGCTGGCCGAATACACCTACACCGTCCCGACTGTGGAGCGGGGTTACACCGGGCAGACCCTCTACGTCAACCTCTCCGACTACACCATCGCCGCCAAACCGGTCACCGATGAGATGAAAGAGAAGTTCGTCGGCGGCCGGGGCTTCGGCCTCTGGCTCCTCTGGCACGGGACCCGCGACGACACGAAGTGGAACGACCCGGAGAACGAAATCATCATCTCCTCCGGCCCCATCGGCGGCATCACCCAGTACCCCGGCTCCGGCAAGTCCCTGGTCGTCACCATCTCCCCCCTCACCGACATCCCCATAGACTCCAACGTCGGCGGCCACTTCGGCCCCCTCCTCAAGTTCGCCGGGTGGGACGCCATAGAAATCCAGGGCAAGGCCGACCGGGAGGTGGTCGTCGTCATTGACGGACAGAAAGGCCGCGTCACCATAGAAGAGGCCCCCGATGCCCCGGTGGACACTCACCTCATCGGCGAGTGGCTCATCCGCCAGATGGCGGAAAAAGAAGAGGACCGCTACTTTATGTCCGCCGTCTCCGCCGGACAGGGGGCCGAACACACCCGCATCGGCTGCCTCAACTTCGCCTTCTACGACCGCCGCCGGGGCGCGTTCCGCTTCAAGCAGGCCGGCCGGGGCGGCACCGGCACCGTCTTCCGGGATAAACGCATCAAGGCGCTGGTGGTCAAGAGCCCGCCCGTCCGCGCCGACTCCGTCCACCCCGCCGACCCGGAGCGCATCGCCCGCGCCGGTATGCGCCTGCACAAAGAAATCCACGACTACGACGACTCCCAGAACCGCATGCGCCGCCGGGGCACCTCCTACCTGGTCCAGATTATGAGTGACTACGACCTCCTCCCCGTCCACAACTTCAAATACGGCGGCCATCCCGATGCTTCCAAAATCAACGGCGATGTCTGGGAGGCCCGCTTCACCCAGGGGCTGCCCGACGGCTGCTGGTACGGCTGCACCCTCTCCTGCTCCCACGCCGTGGACCGCTACACCGTCCGCACCGGCCCCTACAAGGGCCAGACGGTCATCGTGGACGGCCCCGAGTACGAGACCATCGCCGGCGTCGGTTCCAACTGCGGCATCTTTGACCCCGACGCCATCCTGGAGATCAACTTCTACTGCGACACCTACGGCATAGACACCATCTCCTTCGGCACCCTCACCGCCTTCGTGATGGAGTGCTACGAGGCCGGCATCCTGGACAAGGAGAAGACGGGCGGGCTGGAACTCCGGTTCGGCAACGCCGACGCCGCCATTGAACTCCTCCACCAGATGGGCCGGGGCGAGGGCTTCGGCAAAATCGCCGGGCAGGGCGTCCGGTATATGAAGAAATACTTCGTGGAGCACTTCGGCGCCGACCCCCAGTTCGTCCAGGACATCGGGATGGAGGCGAAGGGGCTGGAGTACTCCGAGTACGTCTCCAAAGAGTCGCTGGCCCAGCAGGGCGGCTACGGTCTGACCAACAAGGGCCCCCAGCACGACGAGGCCTGGCTCATCTTTATGGACATGGTCAGCAACCTGCTGCCGACCTTTGAGGACAAGGCGGAGGCGCTCCACTACTTCCCGATGTTCCGCACCTGGTTCGGGCTGGTGGGCCACTGCAAACTCCCCTGGAACGACATCATCCCGCCCGACAACAAGTACACCCCCGAACCGGCCAAAATCCCGGCCCACGTCCAGAACTACGTGGACCTCTTCTCCGGGGTGACGGGGAGGCAGATCACCCGCGAGGACCTCATCACCATGTCGGAGCGGGTCTACAACTTCCAGCGGGTCTTCAACCTGCGCCGGGGCTACGGCCGTCGGGAGCACGACAACGTCCCCTACCGCTCCATGGGGCCGGTGACGGTGGAGGAGTACGAGTCGCGCGCGGAGCGGTACGACAGGCAGTTGCGGGAACTGCTGGGGCTGGACCCGACGAAGATGACGACCCAGGAGAAACTGGCCGCGCTGCGGAAGTACCGGGAGGAGCAGTACGAGCGGCTGAAGGACGCCGTCTACGCCCGGCGGGGCTGGACCCGCGATGGCGTCCCTACGGTGGAGACTCTGCGGCGGCTGGGGATTGACTACCCGGACGTCGTCGCGGTGGTACAGCGGTATCTGTAGACGACGGGGTGGCGGCGGGCGGCTTCGCCGCCCGCCGCCA
>Ga0315298_1006453_pt1 | contig 16005 bp, 12 predicted proteins | sample WHS_1_MG_FD_203077 | JGI IMG/M metagenome (GOLD analysis project Ga0315298, IMG submission 203077) | Extremophilic microbial mat communities from Washburn Hot Springs, YNP, Wyoming, USA - WHS_1_MG | ecosystem: Environmental > Aquatic > Thermal springs > Hot (42-90C) | place: USA: Wyoming... | reverse complement strand
TTAAATTTTCCCTGTCAAGCCAATTTTTTTTGAAATGCAAATTTTTTTCTAAAACTAATTGATTTTTTTAAGAAAATAAATTTTCTCGAATTTTGTTTTTACTTCCCTTCCCAGTCGGCAGTTAAATAATACCGGCTTTCTTTGCCCTTGATTTTCTTCCCCTTGACTTTCCTTCTATTTTTTGTATGGTATTTTTATATTTAGTTAAGTGCTTGTTTAGAAAGGATAAATTTATGACAAACAAACCAATTATAATGATTAGTTCTTATCCCCCGCGTCTTTGCGGGATTGCCACTTTCTGCGAAGAAGCCCGGGAATTTATTCAAAAAGCTAATCCCGACCGGGAAGTATTGGTTATCAGTCACATTGATGGACAAGGTGAGGGGGTTTTCCCTCTTATCGATATGAGGCGGAAAGACTGGTGGAAACCAGTGGCAAAAAAAGTAGAGAAACTGGACCCCTATGTAGTCCATATTGAACATGAATATGGCCTATACGAATACTACGATGAACGGGGTATTGGCGATGGCAATGATGGATTTCTTGACCTTCTGGAGGCAATCGGGAATTTCCCTTTAGTCGTTGAGCCCCATACGGTTCACGGACGATTAAGAGATTTTGAAGCGGATTTTATTTATAAAATGTGCCAGCGGAGCCATGTAGTCTTATTTAAGTGCCACTATCAAAAATGGCGTTTGGACTGGACTTTTCATGCGCGAGGTTGGCCTACCCCCCGAAACATAATGGTTGTTCCCCATGGTGCCCGCCCCGATAAACGGTGGGGTGTACATGAAATACCAGCAATAAGAAAGGAACTGGGGCTGGATAAAATTGGTCTGGCTGACCACCTGGTCGGTATGGTTGGTTGGATTCAGGCTAACAAGCGCTGGGATATATTGCTTTCTATGTGGGAAGAAATCCACCGGGAAATAAAAAAACGGACGGGGGAAGAATGGGATTTATTAGCTGCAGGGACAATGCGCGATCCCAATGACCGCGAAGATTATGAAGAGTGGAAAAGTGAAGTTAGGATTCTGGAAAAAAAGGGTATCGCCCATTACCATGAATTTATTCCCCGCGGAGATGCGTATTATAAAATGATTGCCATTTGTGATTTTATTGTTCTTCCTACTACGGATGAAACCCAGTCAGGAACATTAGCCCGCATCATCGCGGTAAATAAACCATTCATTACCACTGCTCCGATGGAGGGATTAACCGCGCAGACGCTCGAAAGCGAAGGAGGACTTTTGTTTACCACCAAAGAAATGCTTAAACGGAAAGTAATCCAATTAGCCTGTAATGAAAAGCTTCGACTCGAATTAGGAGAAAATCTAAAACGGTATCTGGAAAATGTAGTTTCCTGGGAAGTGGTTGCGCGGCAATATAACGAGGCTTATCGATTAGCGCGAAAAGCTCTCCATTCAGGCAAACCTTTGGTTTTAGAGCTGGAGTTTTAACCCTTAAATTGACTTAGAACTATGAAAATAGCAATGCTTGCCCCCATTGCCTGGCGCACTCCACCCCGGCATTATGGACCGTGGGAAAATGTGGTGTCACTGCTTACTGAAGGATTAGTCCGTCGCGGTATCGATGTTACTCTTTTTGCTACCCAGGATTCCCAAACTCAGGGAAAACTGATAGGAGTATGCCCACGGGGATACGAAGAAGACAAAAGTCTTTTACCCAAAGTATGGGAATGCCTTCATATCTCCGAGGTATTTGAACGGGGAGAAGAATTTGACCTGATTCATAACCATTTCGATTTTCTTCCCTTAACTTATATTGGGATGACTACTACTCCAGTAATTACCACTATCCACGGTTTTTCCTCCCCTAAAATTCTTCCGGTTTATAAAAAATACAATAAAAAAACTTTTTATGTAGCAATAAGTGAGGCCGACCGGCACCCAGAACTTGATTACATTGCTACTATTCATCATGGGATTGACCTCCGCCAGTTTACTTTCCGGCCTGACCCCGGAGATTACCTCCTTTTTTTCGGTCGAATTCACCACGATAAAGGTACTCAAGAATGTATCGAAATTGCTCGTCAAGCAAAGATGAAACTTATCATTGCCGGCATCATCCAGGATGAGGATTACTTTAACCAGAAAGTAAAACCTCATTTAGACAATGAACAGATTATCTATGTAGGAAGCGCTGATCCGGAAAGACGGAACCAACTTTTAGGTGAGGCTTATGCCTTACTTCATCCAATTAATTTCAACGAACCCTTTGGTCTTTCGGTAGTAGAGGCTATGGCTTGTGGTACTCCGGTATTGGCAGTAAATCGAGGGAGTATGCCTGAAATCATTCTCCATGGCACTACGGGATTTCTGGCAAATAAGGCAATGGAGATAGTAGATTTTCTTCCTAAGGTAAAAGAACTCGACCGCTCCCGATGCCGCAAATGGGTAGAAGAGCGTTTCAGTGTTGATCGGATGGTATCAGATTATCTCCAGGTATATGAAAATGTGTTAGCCCTAACCCGAAGAGAAAAGACTTTCTTTTTTCAACAAAAAAAACTCACCAATCAACCAATAGTTAAGCGCTACGAAAAAAATCCAATTCTCACCAAGTATGATGTCCCTTATCCGGTAGAAACCGTCCATAATGCCGGAGTAGTGAAATATGAAGGGAAATATATCATGCTTTTCCGTTCTCACCTCCGTAATGGTCGCTCCATTATTGGCTTAGCCGAAAGTGAAGATGGCTTTAATTTTCGAGTTCAGAAGGAGCCATTTTTAACTCCTGCTACTATTGAACCATTTGCTACCTATGAAGAATATGGAGTAGAAGATCCCCGAATCTGTTTTTTAGATAATGCCTATTGGATTACTTATAGCACCTATTCCCGGCATGGAGTAAGGATAGGGCTAGCTCGCACGGAGGATTTTAAAACCATACAACGTATATCTTTGATTACGCCGGCGGATTATCGCAATGTGGTCTTATTCCCAGAAAAGTTTAACGGCCGCTACGCCCGCCTTGACCGCCCCCATTCTGAAATCTCCCCCTGGTCAATCTGGATTTCTTATTCTCCTGACCTTATTCACTGGGGAGATTCAAAATTAATTATTAAACCAATGAACTACCATTGGGATGAATTGAAGATCGGACCAGGAGCAACTCCAATTAAAACTAAACACGGCTGGCTAAACATTTTCCACGGCGTTTTTAAAACTATGGATGGGGCAATTTATCGTTTAGGAGTAGCACTCCATGATTTGCTTGACCCAGCGAAAGTAATTAGTGTGGCTGATGAGTGGATTCTCCAACCGGAAGATCCCTGGGAGATAACTGGATATGTACATAATGTTGTTTTCTGTTGTGGAGCAATTCTCGAGGAAGATGGAACAATAAAAATATACTGGGGAGGGGCAGATTCAGTAATGTGTGCAGGCACAGCATTGATTGACGACCTGGTAAACCTTTGCCTTTCCCGGCCACGGCCAGCAATTTAAGTTGGCTGAACTCGTTTTACTTTAACCAAAATTATAGAAAAGCCCACGAGAGTTAAAAATTATTCAAGGTTATCATCACCAGGAAAAGAGGAAATTACGAAAAAATCGGCAGTATAAACAAGTTCAGCCTAAACCCTGGGCCGAACTTGTTTCGGTCTTGTTTCCGCATCCATAAGATCCTGAAACAAATTCAGGATGACAAAATGGGAAGAAAAAATCATTGACATTTACTATCAAAATCTATCAGAATAAATAAAAGCAACTTTTAGTAAATGCTATAAAAGGAAATGGAATAACTGAAATCTTCTCCATGAGGGAGAAAACTTGGACTTAATCAGGGAAGACCGAACTGAGATAATGGCAGAGGAGGAAGAGTTTCTTTTGGCCCGGGACCTCACCACTCATTTGATTAAGACAATTAAAGCATTTCAACTCTATCCCCTTGATAATCCCACCATCAAAGAATTTAAAAATCAACTTTATAAGCAGCTGTGGTTTTTTCTGAATAAATATTCTTTTTTTAAACTTCAGGTGGGAGAGTATACATTTTTTTTCAACGGAAAGAATCTTTATGAAAATCGAGATCCCAAATCAAGTATTCCTTTTTTGTTTTATAAGGATGGAATTCGAGAACTCCGTTTTATGAAAGATCTGGAAGAATGGGAAATTGAAGGATTTATCGAAGTTATCCGCAGCAGAGGAAATATTAATGAATTAGAAGATGACCTGGTAACTTTACTCTGGAATAAAGACTTTCCTCATATCAGTTATGTGGCTACGGATGAGTCATTAGAAGAAACCCCTATTCTTATTCCCGAGAATACTGACCAACTCCGAAGCAGAATTGTTTCTAAACCATTTGCTTATAATGTCCAAGTTGATTTCGAAGAAGATGAAAAAGCCCAGGGCTGGGATCACCTTTCTCAAATGGACTATTTTACCCCCTTAAAAGACCGGAAGGTTTACTTTCTTACCGCCGAGGAGCTGGAACACTTAAGATTAGAGGTTGAAGCTGAAATCAACCCCTTGTTTATTTTCCGAATCATTGATACCCTCTTTGAAATTATAGCCCTTGAGAAAGAACCTGAACTATATCAGGAAGCTTTCAACTTTCTTGCAAAAGTTCTGGATGACTTAATTGCCATCGGTGAATTTAAGAAAGCGAGTGAAGTTTTGGAGCGATTATATACAGTTCTTAAAACCTATGATTTGAAGGATTGGCAGAGAGGATCTATTTATAGACTCATTCAAAGCGGAGGGAATGAGATTAAAATTGAGCGAATCAAAAAAATACTGGATCAGAAGGAAGGGACCGGATTGGAGGAAATAAAGAACTATTTAATTTTACTCCAACCAAATTCGATCACCTCTCTGATAAAGATTTTAGGAGAATTAAACTCTTCAAAGGCGCGAAGGTTAGTTTGTGATGTCCTTTCCCAGATTGGAGAAAATTCAATCGAACTTTTTGCTCCTTTCTTAAATGATCGAAGATGGTTTTTAGTCCGAAATATCGTCTATATCCTGGGGAGAATTAGAAAAGAGGAAGCCTTACCTTACCTCCAGAAAGTCTTTAATCATAATGAAGTTCGAGTAAGAAGAGAAGTGGTTAAATCTTTAGGGTTCATTGGAGGGATAAGGGTTATTTCCTTGTTGATTAAAAGTCTTAATGATAAGGATGCTCGCATTCGATCCATAGCGGCAATCAACCTTGGAAAAATTGGGAAAACCTTTGGTCTTACTACCCTGTTGGATACTGTCCAATCGAAAGATTTTCAGAAACGGGAAGATTCAGAGATAAAAGCCTTTTTCTATGGAATTGGTATGGCTGGTTCTAATGAGGCTATCCCGGTGCTTCAGCAGCTCTTAGAACAAAAGAGCCTGTTTGGTTTGGGAAGGATGGATAAAATTCGAATAGGAGCAGCTCAGGCCTTAGCCCTGATTGGAACTCCCGAAGCCAAAGCAATTTTAGCAAAAGGAAAGAATTCAAAAGTGGAGCCGATTCGAAAGGCCTGTCTTCAAGCATTGAAAATAAAATTTTAAAAGAGTGAATTCTTGATGTCAGAAAAATCCCTTGTCACCTTAGACGATTCCCCGGCCCAAATGGGGAGTGAATTTGTCGTGCGATTTTACCGGATATTTAAAGGGGCCCAGATTTATGAACAAAACAATGCAATGATGGACCAGTATGTCCAGGAAGCTCTTCCGGCGATCAATTCGATAATCCAAAGCGAGGGGTATCTTTTTTTTAAGATTGTTCGAGACAGTGGTTACCTTAATAATGTAAAGATCCCGGTAAGGGCAGATACTTATTCCATATGCAAAGGTCTTTTGAATGAATTAAAGAAACGATGGATTGGAGAGATTGGTTTCACCGAATTCATAAACGAGGAGCAACTTAAGGAGTTCGCCTTTCTCCTTTTGGGATTAGAAGAGAATAATGAAAATAATTATATTTATGTGAAGCAACATCTGGAACATCAGGGGATCAAAGGTATTGAAGTAAGCAAACTGGAACTCTTTAAAGATGAAGAGATTTATATTGATCCTGAATATCGGAAACAAAATTCGAAAGAGATATATTTTAAGCTCATCCATTTAGTTAAAGAGATGATGGAGAACCTGCAAGGTCAACGATTAGTGAATATTAGAAAAATCAAACGTCTCATGCAAAATACAGTCAATGCCATTATTCGAGATGATTCTATTCTCTTAGGATTAGCCAACCTAAAAAATTACGATGAATACACCTTTAATCACTCCGTTAATGTAGCCATCTATGCAATTGCTCTTGGTCAAAGGATTGGTATTCCTAAAAAACATCTTTTTTATCTGGGGATGGCGGGGCTTTTTCACGATATCGGGAAAATCAAAATTCCTAAAAAAATTATCAATAAAGAGGGTAAACTGACCTCGGAAGAATGGCAAGTAATTCGCTCTCATCCCGTTATTGGAGCAGAAATCGTGATGATGATGGAGGAGTGGGGAGAGTTGTCCACTCGGATGATTGATAGCGCCTTTGAACATCATCTTCGATATGATCTGTCCGGGTACCCAAAACTTTCTCAGAAACGAAAAATCAGTCTATTTAGCCGAATCATTGCACTGGCTGATTTTTATGATGCTTTAGTAAGACCGAGGGTTTACCACCGATTCCCCTATGTTTCAGAGAAGATTCTGGGCCTAATGATGGAGCGAAGGGGGAAAGATTTTGATCCTATTTTAGTCAAAGTATTTATTAATATGATTGGGGTCTTCCCCCTCGGCGCCCTTGTTTTGCTCAACACTAGTGAAATGGGAGTTGTAGTTCAGATGCAAGAAGATCCGGCAATGATTGACCGTCCTAAGGTGAATTTGATTTATTACCGTGAGGGTGAGTATCGAAAAGGAGAGAGCGTTGATCTTACGGAAAAAGACGAAGGTACTGGTGAATATAAACGAAACATTATCAAGACCCTCGATCCCAATAATTATAATATTAATATAGCAGAGTTTCTAATTTAGCCTTTAACTTTGCTAACTCTCTCTTTTCTCCATCGTTTTAATCATTTTTTCCGGCAGTTATTTACAAAAGATTCTATCATCCTGTCAATAAATGCTTTTTTGAGGTTGCGGAAAAATTGGCAGTATAAAAGCTATAAACCCTCACCCCTACTTGTTTCGGTCTTGTTTCCGCATCCCCTGAGCTCCCGAAACAAGTTCGGGATGACAAAATAGGATCTTATTTAAAAAAATGAATTCTTAAAAAGCTATAAAATTATCTGGATGGGTATTTCTTGCCGCTCGAGTTTGGTCCCAACCGAATTTCCGCAATAAACACAAAGGTAATCGTATTTATCACCATCCGGAAGAGCTAAAAGGAGTTTCTTCCTTACTGGAACTGCTTCCTTACAATGCGGACAAAACAAAACCGAAGCTTCTAATTGATCAAACTGCCGGTGGGCTGACTGGTCATCAGGAGAAAACGAGGTAAAATTGTTAATGTTATTTCGGTATCTCACCCCAAATCTCCTTATAATTTAAAATTAACGGCTTTTTTTTATATTTTACCAAGTTATTTCAATTTTTCAAAATTATTAAAAAACATTTAGTTTACTTGCTTATCTCTTACCAAAGATATTATAATTAAGACAAAATTTACGCCCTAAAAAGAAACATTCCGATTATTTAGTATCGGTTAGTTAAGGCAATGGAATTGAAATCAAATAATAAGAAGATTGAAAAGACTTTTTGCTTGCTTTTTGTTCTTTTTTTGTTTCATATAAAGTAATTAGAAATTTTCCCTCCTAACCGGCGGGTAAAATTCAGAAAAAGTCAGTTTAAATACAAAGGGGAAAGTTCAAAAATTTAGTTAAGTCCTTGAAATAAATTATTAAAGCCAGCGAGTGGGATTGAACCACCGACCAACTGATTACGAATCAGTTGCTCTACCACTGAGCTACGCTGGCAAAAATTTATCTATCTGAAATATATGTTAAAAACCAATTCACTGTCAAGGGAAACTAATCTAAAAAAAGAAGAAATAGCGTTCTGGCTAAAATTACGCCAGGTTCCAGGAATAGGTAATGTAATTTTTAACCGGCTTATCAAAATCTTCACCACTCCAGAAAAAGTTTTTCACGCTTCTCCCGACGAGCTTAAAAAAATCGAAGGAATCCGACCCCAAACAATCGAAGAAATTCTTAATTTCAAGGATAATGGCTGGGCAGAAAAAGAATTAGCTTTAATGGAAAAACACGGAGTAAAATTACTAACCATAACTGATGAAAATTTTCCTCTGAATTTAAAACAAATCTATGACCCACCCCCATTTCTATATGTAAAAGGAGAAATCACAAAAGAAGATAACCTGGCATTGGCAATAGTTGGCTCCCGAAATGCTTCTTCCTACGGGAAATCGATAACTAAAAGAATCGCTCGGGAGTTAGCTGAACGGGGTTTTACCATTGTAAGTGGTTTAGCGCGGGGAATTGATACCTTTGCCCATAAGGGGGCCTTGGAAGGCAAGGGAAGAACTATTGCCGTTCTTGGTTCAGGAATCGATATTATTTATCCAGGAGAAAATAAAGTCTTAGTCGAAGAAATAGCCTTGTCCGGAGCGGTTATCACCGAATTTCCTTTTGGAACAAAACCGGAAGCAATCAACTTTCCTTCCCGCAACCGAATTATCAGTGGTCTTTCTTTAGGTACCGTAATTGTAGAAGCATCGTTTCGGAGTGGTTCACTTATTACCGCCCGGCTAGCTCTGGAGCAAGGTAGAGAGGTATTTGCAGTTCCCGGTAATATCGATTCTCCCGGAAGTAAAGGAACCAATCGCCTGATTCAAGAAGGAGCAAAACTGGTGTTAGATCCCGAAGATATTATTGAAGAAATATTACCTCACCATAGTCCAACGATAAATTTTGATTCCCCAAAAACGCGTAAACCCAACCAATTAACTCCGGAGGGACAAAACCTTTTAAAATTAATGGATATTAATCCCGTTCATATTGATCAATTAATTCAAAAGAGTGGTTTACCTCCAAGTCAAGTTACCAGTATCCTTCTCGAACTGGAACTTAGCGGAGTCATCAAACAATTGCCGGGAAAAATGTTTATTAAAGTAGCTTAAGTAGGTAAGATAATGGCAAATTCTCTGGTCATTGTTGAATCACCCACAAAAGTAAAAACAATAAACAAATTCTTAGGAAAAGACTTTCAGATAATGGCCTGTATGGGTCATGTCCGGGGACTACCCAGCCGCCCCGGGTCAGTAGATGTAAATAATGATTTCACCCCTCATTATGAAATCCTTCCTAAGAGTTTGAAATATTTAAATCAAATTAAAAAAGCACTGGAAAAGGTTAAAGAAGTCTATTTGGCTACTGACCTTGATCGGGAGGGTGAAGCAATTGCCTGGCATCTGGTGGAAGCCCTTAATCTGAATGAAGAAGAAAAAAAGAGGAAAATAGCGATCAAAAGAATAGTTTTCCATGAAATTACTGAGTCCGCAATTACTGAAGCGTTGAAGCACCCCCGAAAAATTTCCCTTCCCTTAGTAGATGCTCAACAAGGCCGCGTAGTCCTCGATTATCTTTTTGGATTTAATTTAAGCCCCTTTCTCTGGCGTAAGGTTCGTTCTGGTCTTTCCGCCGGAAGAGTCCAATCTCCTGCCTTGCGGATGATTTGTGAAAGAGAACTGGAAATTCGGGCTTTTAAGGAAGAAGAATACTGGACTATTACTGCCGAATTATCTCCCGACTTCCCCCCTACGCCAAATAGCACATTTAAAGCCTCTCTGATTGAAGTTGATAATCGCCCCCTGGAAAAATTAGAAATAAAAACTAAAGACCAAGCCAGGGAAATAATTGCTGGTTTAGAATCAAAAACTTTTTGGGTTAAAAAGATCCAGAAACAAGAAAGGAAAGAAAACCCACCTCCCCCTTTTATCACCAGTACCCTCCAGCAGGAAGCAAATACTAAACTTGGATTTTCGGCCAAAAAGACTATGTCTATTGCCCAAAAACTTTATGAAGGAGTAGAAATTGGTGGGGAAAGCGAAGGTCTTATAACTTACATGCGTACTGACAGTTTTAATTTGGCAAATATAGCGGTAGAAAGTATTCGGCAATTAATACCCAAAATCTTTGGGCCGGAGTATCTTAATAATACTATTCGCCGGTTTAAACAAAAATCAAAAACTGCTCAAGAGGCTCATGAAGCAATTCGGCCTACTGACATTTATCGAACTCCGGAATCCCTTAAATCCCATCTTACTCCCGATCAGTACAAACTCTATGACCTTATCTGGAGAAGAACTATTGCCACCCAAATGTCTCCCGCGGTGGAAGAACGGATTTCAGTAGATATAGCCGGAGGAGAACATTATCTTTTCCGAGCTCATGGCTTAAATTTAATTTTTCCTGGATTTAAAAAAGTCTTTCTTGAGGATAAAGCAAGAGAAGCTAAGTCTAAAAAGGAAACTGAATCGCTCCCACCCCTTAATAAAAATCAAGCATTAACTCTGGTTAATTTAGTTCCCGAACAACATTTTACCAAACCACCGCCGCGATATACTGAAGCCTCGTTAGTAAAAGCACTGGAAGAATATGGCATTGGTCGTCCCTCAACCTATGCTACCATTATTAGTGTCCTCCAAGAACGCGATTATGTAACCATGGAAAATCGGCGGTTTGTTCCGCAAGAAATTGGGATGGTGGTGCACAAATTATTAAAAGAGCATTTTCCCCAATATGTTGACTACCAGTTTACCGCGCGGATTGAAGAAGAACTGGATAGCATTGCCCGGGGAGAAATCAGCTGGAAACAAGTCGTGCGCAATTTTTGGGAACCTTTTATCGAACTTATTAAAAAGAAAAGTGTTGAGATTAAAAAGTCAGATATTCTAAATGAACCTACTAATGAGCAATGCCCAAAATGTGGAAAGCCTTTGGTTAATCGCTTAGGTCCTTATAGTCGGTTTTTAGCCTGTAGTGGTTACCCCAAATGTCGTTTTATCAAATCTAATGGAGTGACACCTTTAGAGGATAAGGACAATAAAACCAACGAGATCTGTGAAAAATGTGGCTTACCGTTAGTAATTAAACGAGGCCGTTTTGGAAATTTTTTAGGTTGCTCCGGTTATCCGGACTGCAATTTTACTAAACCACTATTGGGGGAAGCGAAAAACCAAACAATGGTTTCAGAAGAAAGGTGTGAAAAATGCGGAGAATTTTTGGTGATAAAAAAGAATCGCTATGGAAAATTTTTCCTATCTTGTCCAAATTATCCTAAGTGTAATTACGCAAAATCAATAAAGAAAAACCATTCAAAGGAGAGTGGTGAATAAAAACGATTTTATTTAAACCGGCATTGGGAGGTAAATTTTTATGCAAACAAAATTTCAATTAGTAGTTTTAATTTCTCTTTTTCTTTTTCTTTGGACTACCGTTACCAATGCCCAGGAGCAAGCAGAAGCCTTAAATTTAGAACAAAGCATTGCTATCGCTTTACAACAAAGTGCTTTTGTACATTCTGCCCAACAGGAAATCCAGCGAGCGGATTTTAGGCAAAAGGAAGCGCGTGCCGACTTTTTTCCTAAGGTAAAAACTGGTTATAACTTTACCCAGTTAAATGAACCTTCCTATACTAAGATACCGGATACAGGGCTATTCCCCCTGGACCGCATTACTGTTGGTCCTTTGCATACCTATGTTTGGAATATTACTATCGAACAGCCACTATTTACCGGATGGTTATTAACTACCAACTATAAGTTAGCAAAATTGGGTTTTGATATTGCAAAACTTCAGGAAATGCGGGCAAAACTGGATTTAATACGTCAGGTAAAAGAAGATTATTTTTCTATTCTTAAAACTGAAAAAATCCTCGAAGTTGCCACCCAAGCCGAAGAACAGGTTGCCGAACATGTAAAGGTAGCCCAAGCTTTTTTTGAGGTAGGAATAATCCCGAAAAATGATTTATTGCAGGCAGAAGTAGAATTAGCCCAGAGGGAACAGGATGTCATTCGCGCAGAAAATGGAGTGGCTCTGGCTAAATCAAAATTTAATACCACCCTTCGCCGCGACATCAATACTCCGGTCAAAATAATTGACATCCTCACCTATAACCCCTCCAACTTAAATTTAGATAACTGTCTTCAAAAAGCTTACTGTAATCGCCCGGAAATGAAAGAAGCCGAACTTAAAGTTGAAGAAGCACAGAAGCAGATTGAGGTGGCTAAAAGCCAATTTTATCCTGGCCTCGCTCTCAAACTAAACTATGAAAAGCAGGGTGACACTTATGATATTCATGGGACGAAATTTAGGGATGAAGAAAGCTGGAGTGTGCTTACTTCCTTTAGTTGGACTCCCTGGGAATGGGGAAAAACCTATTATTCAGTAAAGGAAAATCAAGTCCGACTTATCCAGGCAGAAGATATGTTGATTCAGGTTCGGGATGCAATTGCCTTAGAGGTAAAAGATGCTTACCTGAAATTACGTGAAACAGAAAAAAATATTGCGGTAGCCGAAGCAGCTGTCGTTCAGGCCGAAGAAAATTTCCGACTAAATGAACAGCGTTATAAAGAACAGGTAGCTACTACTACCGATGTAATGGATGCTCAAACTTTATTAACCCAGGCAAAAACTAACTATTACAATGCCCTAAGTGACTATAATATTGCTCGTGCCCAACTCGAGCGGGCGATGGGGATAACACTATCCGAAGGAGTTGAATAAAATGAAATTTAAAATATTAATTTTATTCCCCCTTATCCTTTTTCTTTCGGGATGTTTTCTTCTGGGTGGAACCCCCAAAAAGAATCCTGAGCAGGAACTTTATGATGAAATCCTAAGCGCATTTAATAGCCGTGCCTACGAAAGTTGTATTAAAGCTTGTGAAAAATTTTTAGCTAATTACCCCAAGTCAAAAGCAAAGGACGCAGTGATGATGAGGATGGGTGAGTCTTTTGTGGGACTTTTAAAGCGCGATTACCAGGAGTTAATAGCCAAAGGGATGGAGGAAAAAGAAGCGCGCGATTATTTTCTAAAAAAACATAGCCACTACAACTGCTGGGAGGTCCAAGGGGAAAATCTTGTTTATAACAAAGAAGTATTTCGCCGACTTTTAGATGAAAACCCTAAAAGTCACTATGCTGATGAAGCAGCTTATAATCTCATCCCCTGGGAATCAGATTATAATGAAAATCCCGAATTAATCGAAAGAGAGATTAAAGGATTACAAGGAGTTTTAACTCAATATCCTACTACCAGCCTCCGTCCCAGAATTTATTTTGAGATGGGATATCGGTTTCACATCCTTTACGAGATTTATAGCTTTTCTCAATTGCCAGCTATAAAAAATCAAATTAAAGCAAAGGAAAGTTATCGCCAAGCAGAATACCTTTATAATCTTTGTTTAAGTTTTCCTGAGGAAACTGAGTTTTCTCAAAAAGCATTGCAGTATTTGGATAAATTAAGGCAAAATTCAAGAATTTATATAAAATAAAGGTTGATCTCCGGGAGAAAAAAATGGAAAAAGCAAGAGCCCATGTAATTATTGAAGGGAGGGTCCAAGGAGTATTTTTCCGAGCTTATACTTGTGATCAAGCGCGGCAAAATAAAGTAACCGGCTGGGTTAAAAATCGTAATGATGGAAAGGTAGAAGCAGTTTTTGAGGGAGAAAAAAAAGCAGTAGAGAAAATTATTGATTGGTGCCATATTGGGCCACCTTATGCTGTAGTGAAAAAAGTAATCGTTAATTGGGAAGAATATCAGGGAGAATTTTCTTCTTTTTCTGTGAGGTATTAGAAATCAGTGGTTAATTTTGAATAATTTCAATTTTATCTCCAACAGAAATCTTACCGCCGACAAGAATTTTGAGAAATATCCCCTCACGGGGCATAATACAATCACCGGCTTGATAATAAATTGCACAGCGCTGATGGCAAACTTTTCCAATTTGAGTTACTTCACCGATAACTGAACTTCCCAATTTTATTCTCGTCCCTACCGGAAGCGCAAGTAGATCAATACCCTCGGTTACAATATTTTCTCCAAAATCACCGTACTTAAGTACTAACCCTCGTTCTTTCATCTTGGCAATTGATTCCACAGCTAATAAACTAACCTGACGATATTCCAAACCAGCATGAGCATCACCTTCAATTCCATAATCAGCTTTAATTTTCACCGTGTTTACATTATTTTTTTGGACACCTTTATTCTTACTTATGCAAACTGCTAAAATCTTTCCACTCATTTTACAAACGGCAAAGTAATTTTATTGTTACAAAGCAAAAAAGCCCTTTCACCCGGAAAGGGTAAAAGGGCTAAAAAATTTCGGCAACGACCTACTCTCCCACTCCGCTGCCAGAGCAGTACCATCGGCGCAGGAGGGCTTAACTTCTGTGTTCGGGATGGGAACAGGTGTTTCCCCTCCGCTATAGTCACCGAAATTCATTGATCAAAAATTTATAAAGAATATTAATTATTGCTCCATCATAGCAGCCTGATCAGGAAACCCTGAGATCAGGATATTTAAAATTATGGTCAAGCCGCACGGCCAATTAGTACTAGTTAGCTAAGTTCGTTACCGAACTTACACACCTAGCCTATCAACCTGGTAGTCTACCAGGGGCCTTTAGTTCCCGACTCTCGCCGGGAAGGGATATCTTATCTTGGGGTTGGCTTCCCGCTTAGATGCTTTCAGCGGTTATCCAATCCGAACATAGCTACCCAGCTGTGCCGCTGGCGCGACAACTGGTACACTAGAGGTTCGTCCATCCCGGTCCTCTCGTACTAGGGACAGCACCCCTCAAATATCCTGCGCCCACCACAGATAGGGACCGAACTGTCTCACGACGTTCTAAACCCAGCTCACGTACCGCTTTAATTGGCGAACAGCCAAACCCTTGGGACCTTCTCCAGCCCCAGGATGCGATGAGCCGACATCGAGGTGCCAAACCTCCCCGTCGATGTGGACTCTTGGGGGAGATCAGCCTGTTATCCCCGGCGTACCTTTTATCCGATGAGCGACGGCCCTTCCATACGGAACCGCCGGATCACTAAGGCCTGCTTTCGCACCTGCTCGACTTGTCAGTCTCACAGTCAAGCTCCCTTATGCCTTTACACTCAACGGCTGGTTTCCAATCAGCCTGAGGGAACCTTCGCGCGCCTCCGTTACTTTTTAGGAGGCGACCGCCCCAGTCAAACTACCCACCTGACAATGTCCCTGACCCGGATTACGGGCCGAGGTTAGAATTCCGGAATAACCAGGGTGGTATTTCAAGGACGACTCCATCCCGACTGGCGCCGGGACTTCACAGTCTCCCACCTATCCTACACAGGTTACACCTAAATTCATTATCAGGCTATAGTAAAGGTGCACGGGGTCTTTCCGTCTAGTGGCGGGTAACCGGTATCTTCACCGATACTCCAGTTTCGCTGAGCTCCTCGTTGAGACAATGCGGAAGTCGTTACGCCATTCGTGCAGGTCGGAACTTACCCGACAAGGAATTTCGCTACCTTAGGACCGTTATAGTTACGGCCGCCGTTTACTGGGGCTTCGGTTCAATGCTTCTCCCGGCCGAAACCGAGATGACACATCCCCTTAACCTTCCAGCACCGGGCAGGCGTCAGTCCCTATACATCGTCTTTCGACTTAGCAGAGACCTGTGTTTTTAGTAAACAGTCGCCACCGCCTTTTCACTGCAACCCTTCTCAGCTCGTCATGAGAAATGACTCACCTACACAAGGGCACTCCTTTTCCCGAAGTTACGGAGCCAATTGGTCGAGTTCCTTAACGAGGATTCTCTCAAGCGCCTTAGGATTCTCTCCTTACCTACCTGCGTCGGTTTCGGGTACGATCACCAAACTAACTTGCTACGAGGCTTTTCTTGGCAGCAGAGGATCAGCCAGTTTGTGTCCGCAAGCGGACTCCTCATCACTTCTCAGGGTTAACGATGTTCCGGATTTGCCTGGAACATCCCCCTACCAGCTTGAACCATCTATTCCAGCAGATGGATGGCTTACCTTTCTGCACCCCCCCTTCGCTGATAACG
>Ga0315298_1006452_pt1 | contig 16010 bp, 14 predicted proteins | sample WHS_1_MG_FD_203077 | JGI IMG/M metagenome (GOLD analysis project Ga0315298, IMG submission 203077) | Extremophilic microbial mat communities from Washburn Hot Springs, YNP, Wyoming, USA - WHS_1_MG | ecosystem: Environmental > Aquatic > Thermal springs > Hot (42-90C) | place: USA: Wyoming... | reverse complement strand
TCTTCGGCGCAGCCGGGATACTCGTCCGCTGCCGCGACGCGGCCGAGCTGCGGCAGGTCATCGTCGGTCTCGAAGGGCAGCTGACCGCGACGCTGCATCTCGAACCCGAGGATCATGCCGCGGCGCGCGACCTGCTGCCGCTGCTGGAGCGCAAGGCCGGGCGCATCCTGGCCAATGGATGGCCGACCGGCGTCGAGGTCTGCGAGGCCATGGTGCATGGCGGACCGTTCCCGGCGACGACCGATTCGCGGACGACATCGGTGGGCTCCAAGGCGATCGAGCGGTTCCTGCGCCCGGTCTGCTACCAGGACCTGCCGGCGGACCTGCTGCCGACGGCGCTGGCGGACGGCAATCCGCTCGCCATGCCGCGGCTTGTCGACGGCGTGATGCGGGACTGAGGCATACCTACCATCCGCCGGGCCGCGGTCAGCGGCCCGTGCGGGCGCGCCAGGCGGCGAAACGGGTTTCGGTTTCCGGATCGGTCGGCGGATAGAGGCCGAGGATCGTCGCGCCGGCCTTCACCTGCTCGGTCACGAAATCCTCGAAGACCGTCATCTCCGTAGCCTCGTCGGCGAGTTCGTCGGCGAGGTGGGCGGGAATCACGATGGCGCCGTCGGCGTCGCCCACGATCACGTCGCCTGGGAAGACCGGCGCGTCGCCGCAGCTGATCGGGTCGTTGATGGCGATGGCCTGGTGCAGGGTGAGATTGGTCGGCGCGCTGGGACGCACGTGATAGGCAGGGAAGCCGAGCGAGGCGATTTCGGCGCTGTCGCGAAAGCCGCCATCGGTGACGATGCCGGCAGCGCCCCGCTGCATCAGCCTGGTGACGAGAATGCCGCCGGCCGAGGCGGCGCGGGCATCCTTGCGGCTGTCGATTACCATCACCGCGCCGGGCGGGCAGGTCTCGATCGCCTGGCGCTGCTTGTGATCGCGATCGCGGAAGACGGTGATCGGGTTGAGGTCTTCGCGCGCTGGAATGTAGCGCAGGGTAAAGGCCTCGCCGACCATGCTCCGTTCCGGCGGGCTCAGCGGCAGCGCGCCTTGGATGAACTGCTGGCGCAGGCCGCGCTTGTAGAGCGCGGTGGCCAGGGTCGCCGTGCTGACACGGGTGAGTTTTTCGCGCGTATCCGGCTTGAGCATCGGTTCCTCGCTGCCGGCCGGAAGGTGCAGGTTTCCCGGCCCATGTTGCTGGACGACAGCGCCGGCTGGCGGGATTGCCGCCCGCGTGTCGTGGTGGTGGGTGCGTAAGACAGTCCGGGATTGACCATGCATGGCGCTGTCGGGTCAATGCGCCGGCGGGGAGACCTGATGCGACCATGGCGCGGGCTGCGGTCGATCGTTCGCACTGCCGATCAACGGCAATTGACTCATCTCAATGCCGTGATCCCCTTTGCGGCCTAGTATCCTGAATCTGAAATCCATCGGATTTCAGATTCAAAGTGGACACTGGAAAAAACAATAGTTTAGTGGCCTGCTTGTCCCTGAAATTCACCCACGAATTTCAGGGGCAGGACAATAGAGCATCATCCGATCGGACAGAGTCATCTGATCAAATAAAGATGCCATGATTATCAATATGATAGAGCACTGCTTCGGATTCCCCTGGATGAAAGGCGGCCCGCGATGCCGAACCTGATCCGTACCGGCCTTCTGATGGCGGCATTGACCGCGCTGTTCGTGGCGATCGGCTACTGGATCGGGCGAGGAGCGGGGGCGGCCATCGCGCTCGCATTCGCCGCGGCAGGGAACTTCGTGGCATATTGGGTGTCCGACCGGGCGGTGCTGGCGATGTACGGTGCGCAGCCGGCGAATCAGGCCGCGTTTCCGCGCCTCGTTGCGCAGGTGGATCGGCTGGCGAGCAAGGCGGGACTGCCGCCGCCGCGCGTTTATGTCATCGACAACGATCAGCCGAACGCCTTCGCCACGGGGCGGAACCCGCAACATGCCGCCATAGCCGTCACGACCGGACTGCTCGGGGCGCTGGATGAGGCCGAACTTGCCGGCGTGATCGCCCATGAACTGTCGCATATCCGGCACCGCGACACGCTGACGATGACGGTCACGGCGACGCTGGCCGGCGCGATCGGGATGATTTCGAACCTTGCCATTTTCTTCGGCGGCAGCGACGAGCGACGGAGTTCACCCTTCGCCGGCATTGCCGGACTGCTGCTTTTGCTTCTTGCGCCGCTGACAGCCACGCTGGTGCAGCTTGCCATTTCCCGCACCCGCGAATATGCGGCGGATGCCCGCGCCGCTTCTCTCACGGGCCAGCCGCTGGCTCTTGCCCGCGCGCTGATGCGCATCGACGAGATGGCGCGCTGGGTTCCGAATGACGATGCCGAACGCAACCCCGCGACCGCTTCGCTGTTCATCGTCAACCCGCTCTCCGGCACCACGTTCGACACGTTGTTTGCCACCCATCCACCCATCCGCGAGCGCGTGGCCAGGCTGCGGCACATGGCGCAGTTCGACGTTTCGAAGAACTAACGAAGCGTCAATTTGTTGGGGTGAGGGAATTGGTACACGAGGAAGGCGGGCGTGCCGAGCGAGCGGCACGCCCGTGCGGGATCAGCCCGCCTTGATCTCGATCTTGCGCTCGGCGCGGATGGCCTCGGGGCGCTTGGGCAGCGTGATCGTGAGCACGCCGTTCGCAAAGCGTGCCTCGATCTTCGATGCGTCGGCGCCGGCAGGTAGGCTGAAGCGACGCTCGAACTTGCCGTAACGCCGTTCGCAGAGTTGGTAGTCCGCTTCTGAGGTTTCCTGCTCGGTCCGTTTTTCGCCGGTGATCGCGAGCGTGTCGTCGGTGGCCTTGATCTCGACATCCTTTTCCGTCAGTCCGGGCAACTCTGCCGTGATGACGAAGGCTTTTTCCTGTTCGACGATATCCACCGCGGGAGCGCCAAGGCCGCGCGAGAGGAACGGTTCGAAGGGCAGGCTGGTGGGCAGGGCGCGACGCAACAGGCCACCGTCGAAATCTTCGAAGAGCCGGTTCACTTCGCGGCGCAGGGACTCGAACGGGCGCCAGAACTCGGGCGCCGCCTGCGGGCGGCGTTCGGGTTCCGCCGCTTTCGGCCGGGGTTCGACCTGGGTACTCGGCATGGCGATTCTCCTTTCCTGAAGACGATTTTTCAAAAACCGTCGACGGCTTGAGACGTTAGCTTTGGCTGGTGCGCCGGCATTGATCTGGGTCAACGATGACGGCGGTGATACCAGGCGCAATGTCTCGTTCGGTCCGATCGGATCGTGGATTTTGCAGCAGATTTCGGAACGTGCGGGACGGGTTCCGGCAAGCTTCTGGCGGCATCGGCCTTTCGGGCGATGCCGCAGGGCTTATCGGATGAACCGCCGTCGCCTACTGGTCGGCCGGCGGTTCGACTTCCGGTGCGTCGATATCCGGCTCGGGTGTTTGCGGGCTTGGCACCTCGATTTCCGGCGCCTCGACCTCCGCGGCTTCGGTATCGGGCGTTTCACCCACCTCTGGGGGTTCGACGTCGCCCGAAGCGTGGGCGGTGCCGGGATTTCCGGCCGGGCCCTCATTCGTGCGGACCTCTGCGGCGGCGGAGGATTTCGTGGTGCTGCCGCTTGGGCCCGCCTTGGTCGCGGGCGGTTCGGATTGCGGCAGCGACGGGACTTCGGGCGTGACTTCCGTGGCCGAGATCTCGCCGTTTTCCGCGATCTCGCCGACGACTTCGACGGGGTAGAGGCCGGAGAGTCGTTGCCGGCCGGCCCGCTCGGTCGCTTCCATTCCGTCGGCGGCCAGCAGCCGGCCGTTGCCGGTCGAGCGGAAATAGTTCCGGACCTCGACCCGCGTTCCCGGCGCGCCGAGCTGGATCGGTCGCGGTTCGAGCGTGGTCAGTACAGGGTGGCCGTTGACGATGATGCCAGAGGCAACGACACGCTCGCCGGCATGGAGCCCAGCGATTTGTGCCGGGTCGGCGCGCAGGGTGAGGCGGCCTATCGTTACGTGGCCTGCCCCGGCAGTGTTCACCGCGGCTTCGAGCCGGAAGGCGTGCGTCGGCGGCAGGACCGTAACCCGGTGTGCAACCCATTCGCCATTCGCCAGGCGCTGTGCCGAGAGTCCGACCACCTGCCCGGGGCGAAGCCGCGGCGGCCGCACGCTGGCGCCGAGGGTGACCGTCTGCCGCAGCACGGTGATGACATGCCCGCCATCCGCCACGTGCGAGACCGGCCCGATGATCGCCTGCCAGGTGGCGATGCTGCGGGCGAACCCGCCATGCGCTCCGATGGCGACGCCGCGCACGAGGGCGATGTCGCCGACCCGCAGGCTCGCCACGGTTGCCGGATGACCGTCGATCGTCACCAGCGTGTCCGCGTCGATCCGGTATTCGCGGCCATTGACGAAGACGCTGCCGAATCGCTGGATGGGGCCATAGCCGACGATCGGGGCGCCGGTGCCGCCGATGCCGCCGGGGGCGCGCTGGATGCCGGTGCCGCCGATGCCGCCGGTCTCCTCGCCGATCCCGGTGCCGCCGATGCCGCCGGTTTCCTGTTCAATGCCGGTGCCGCCGATGCCGCCCGCGCCCTGGGCCCTGGCGACCGGCAGGCCAAGAGAGAGAAGTGCTGCGATCAGCAGGGCGACGACGCGGCGCGCGCGCGCGGTGTGGCTGTCAGGGGCGGTCATCGGCGTCGGTCTCGTAATAATAGACGCCGAGGCGGAGGCGGCGCAGGGCTTCGCGTTCCGGATCACCGCCGGCGGCGTCCGTGCTGGCGAGATTGCCTTCGAGCAGTTGCTCGTTGCACTGGCGCAGCAGCCGGTCCGCCATGTCGGACAACACCGGACGGGCGGCGTTCAGGCGGCTGGCGCCGATGCCGTTATGAAACAGGGCGCGCTCGATGAAGACCGGCGTTTCACCGGCGAGATTATGGAAGGCGCTGCGCATGTGGTCGCCGACATTGGCGCCGAGGAAGAGAAGCTTTTCCCGCGGTTCGGTGGGGGTGAAGGCGGTGCGCAGGAGGCGCAGCCGGTCGTCCGCCAGGCGTTCGACGACGCCGGCGCGTTCAAGTTCCTCGATGACGGTGCGGGCCCGCACATCGACCTTGGCCGCCCGCAGGAGGGCGTCGAAACCGGGGTCGTCCCCCTCGCCGCGGGTCGTCAGGGGCAGGGGCGCGCCGTCCGGGCCGCGGAAGGCGGCGGCCGAGACCCAGGTGCCGACCACACGCGCGGCGGCGTTGACCCCGGCCATCCGGTCGCGCGGTTCGGCCGTGTCGGGGTGCGTGGCGATTTCGCGGAGCCGCTTGACCTCGCGGCGGTTGATACCGGTGACGACGCTGATCTGGCTGTCGGTCGGGGCTTCATCGCCCTCGTGCCCGCGCAGCGCCTCGTCCACATAGACGCGCTTGAGCAGGTCGCGGAACGCGATGTAACCCAGCCCCCGCCGCATGAGATAGGCGACGAGGGGGCGCAGCAGCCGGCGCAGCATGTGTTCGATATCAGATTCCATTCCTGCACGTCCGTCGCATGCCTGTCGGTCAGCGGATCCGGCACCCTGACCTATCAAACTGTGTGATAATATCCCACATAATACAAGATATGAAAATTGCAATTCCATGACAGCGGCATGGCGCCTTGGATCGCCATATTCCGCTATGTTAATGGAACCGCGTGACAGGGGGGTAGGATGACCACCGGAGCCGGCGTGCGAGCGAAGGGCAGGGGCAGGGGTAGGGGTGTTCTGCTGCCCGCGCTGGCCGCTCTCGCTACGGCACAATGGCCGGTGCTGGTGCATGCGGCATCACCGGCGGGATTCACCATTGGACTCGAGCCGTCCTATTTCACCGGACGGTTCGGCACCAGGCACACGATTCACATCTACGATCTGCCGCTTTCGATCACCTATCGCCATCGGAACCTTCGATTACGGGTCGAGCTTCCCTACATTGCGGTCACCGGCGCCGGTATCGTTGCCGGGCAATCGATCATCGCCAGCACCGGGTCCGGCGCGGTGCGCAGCGGGCCCGGCGACATGTGGCTCAAGGCGGAGTACCGGCTCGATCGGGCGCGGGGTGTCCGGCCATCGTTCGAGCCTTATGTGAAGGTCAAGGTGCCGGTGGCCTCCTATGCCAAGGGGCTCGGCACCGGCCGCTTCGACGAGGAGGCCGGGCTGCGGATGGTCTGGCGGGCGGGTACGCGGGTGTTTCCCTACCTGCAACTGGGGTACCGCATTGTCGGCCGGTTGCCGGCACTTCACCTGCAGAACGTGGTGACGTTCGAGCCTGGCGTGGCCGTGGCGGTGGCGCCGCGCCAGTTCCTCAGCGTGATCGTGATCGGCCACACGCCGATCCAGAAGCGGCGGACTGCGGTGGCTTCTGCCATACTGGCATATAACCTGCGGATGAATTTCCGTTGGGAATTGCAGGTTTATGCGACCCGCGGGCTGACTTCGCAAAGCGCGGCGTTCGGCGCCGGCTTCGGCGTGATGGCGCATTTCTGACGCGTTTTCAATAGCTTGTAAAAGTTCATCGAACGAGGGCCGGAGCTGACGCCTGCACTCGGCGCGACTGGCTGCGCACGATCACGCTTGCTTTACTTCTTGACCGTGGAACTTTCTCCCACAATAATCCGCGCCGAGGCCGTCAGAAAGGAGCCCGAAATGCGTGACGTTCAGGTTGTCGAACTGGACAATGGTCCGGGAGGCGCAGGGGCGGTCTGGCGGCAGGGGTGGATGCCGGGGCGTGATCCGCGGGACGCCGAGGCGGGAGACCGGGATCCGGCGCCTTCCGAGCGCCGTCATCAGGGCAATGCCCGCAGGGCCAGGCTGCGCCCGCTCATTCCGTGTGCCGGACGGGTCGGGCCGGCGGTGGTTTTCCTGTATTCTCACGACACGTTCGGCCTCGGGCATCTGCGGCGGAGCCTCGCGATCGCCGAGCGCCTGCTGGAGGCCGGCCAATTCTCGGTCCATCTGCTGACCGGCTCGCCGGTCATCGCCCAGTGGCGGCTGCCCTCGGGACTGCATGTGCATCCGCTGCCGCCGGTGGTGAAGACCGGCGCGGAAACCTATGCGGCCCGCGAAGCCGGGCACAGTTTCGGTCTGGTCAAGGGGTATCGCGCCGCGCTGATCCTCACGCTCGCGCTGCGCTACCGGCCGGATATCTTCCTTGTCGACCACGCGCCGGCGGGGATGAACGGGGAAATCCTGCCCACGCTCGCGATGATGCGCCGCGACCTGCCGGACACGCGGGTGATGCTCGGGCTGCGCGACATTCTCGACAGTCCGGACACGGTGCGCGCCACCTGGGCCGAGCAGGAGATCCTGCCGCTGCTCGAGCAGGCGTATGACGACATCCTCGTCTATGGGTCGCGCAAGCTGTTCGACGTCGTCGATGCCTACGGAATCGCGGGCGAGACGGCTGCGCGGGTGCGCTATTGCGGCCATGTCGTTGCTGCCGATCTGCTGCGGCCGGATGCCGAGGAAGGCACGCCGTGCTGGTCCGCCGCGCGAGCCGCGGGGCGCAAGGTCGTGCTGGTGACGGCGGGTGGCGGCGGCGACGGGTTCGCGCTGATGGAGGCCTATCTGCACGGCCTGTCGCGAATGGCGCCGGGAGCCTGCCATTCGGTGATCGTCACCGGTCCGCTGATGTCGGTCGACCAGCGTGCGGCGCTCACCGCCACGGCGGCGGGGCGGGAGGACATCGATCTCGTCGATTACATCACCGACCCGCTGCCGAGCCTGCGTGCCGCCGATCTCGTGATCGCGATGGCGGGCTACAATACCAGCGCAGAGCTGATCGCCGCGCGCAAGCGGACGATCCTGGTTCCGCGGCCAGCGCCGCGGGCGGAACAACGTCTACGGGCGCATCTGCTGGCCCGTCTCGGCCTTGTGCGCGCCATCGAGCAGGGGCCGGATCTCGCCGACCGTCTCGCGCGGGAGATTCCGGCCGCCCTCGCCGCGCCGCCGCCTTCGTCCGTCGCCTGGGCGCAACTCGACCTCAACGGCGCCGAACGCGTCGCCGCCCATCTTGCAACCGCCATCGAGGCGCGTTCGGCCGCCTCCGGCATTGCCGGGGAGTTTGCCTGATGCCTGCCTTTGCCTATCTCGATATCGCCGGAGAGCCGGACCTCGCGGATGCGCCGATCGCCTATGTCATGAAGCGTTATCCGCGCCTGACCGAGACCTTCATCCTCAACGAGATCCGCGCGATGGAGCGGCTCGGGACGAAGCTGCACATCGTCTCGCTGCTGCCGCCGGAACCACCGCCGCATCATCCGATGGTCGCCGAGGTGGAGGCGCCGCTGCATCCGGTGCCGGCGGCGAGCGACCGGGCAGGACGGCGGGAGATTGCCCACGCCCATGCCCGCGCTATCGCTGCCGCGCCGCTGCGCTATCTCGGCGCCGTCGCCCGTGCCGCGCTGTGGTGCACGCGGTCGCCTACGCCGCTTTCGGTCTGGAAGCAGTTCCTGCGCGGCGGCGTGATCGCGACCTTGTGCCGGACCCACGGCATCCGCCATATCCACGCCCATTTCGCCAATGCGCCGGCAGCCTCGGCCTGGTTCGCCAGCATGATGACCGGGCTGCCGTTCAGCTTCACGGCGCATGCCAAGGATCTCTATCTCACGCCGCCGGAGGTGATCCGCAAGCGCGGCCAGGCCGCGCGCTTCGTGGCCACCTGCACGGGCTACAATGTGCGGTATCTGGCTTCGCTGCTCGGTGATCAGGCCGACAAGATCCATCTTGTCTATCACGGTATCGATCTCGGCCTGTTCGGCGCCCGCAAGGTGGCCGAGGCGAAGCCGGCGGAAGGCCGGCTGATTCTCTCGGTGGGCCGGCTCGTGCCCAAGAAGGGCCATGATGACCTGGTCGCCGCCTGCGCCCTGCTGCGTGATCGCGGGATTGCGTTCCGCTGCCGGATCGTCGGCGAGGGGCCGCTGCGGGCGGAACTGCAGGCGCAGATCACGGCGAGCGGGCTGGAGGGTATCGTGACGCTCGACGGCGCGATGACCCATGCCGACCTGATCACGCTCTATGGCACCGCCGATGCCTTCGCGCTGGCGCCGCGCGTCACCGAGGATGGTGACCGGGACGGGATTCCGAATGTGATTGCCGAAGCGATGGCGATCGGCGTGCCGGTGGTCTCGACCAGCGTATCGGGGATTCCCGAACTGGTGCGCGACGGCGAGACCGGGCGGCTGGTGCCACCGCGCGACCCCGCGGCGCTGGCCACGGCGATCGAGGCGACGCTGGCCGATCGCGCGCAGGCGCGGCGCCTGGCGGCGGCAGGTCGGGCGCGGCTCGAGGGCGAGTTCGACCTGTGGAAGACGACGCGCCGGCTGCACGCGCTCTTCGGCTGCGCCGAGTGCGAGGGGGCGCCGCCGAAAGGCGGTTCGCGGTTCCGCGCCGAGGGTCTGGCGGCGCAGCCCTCCCTGGCGGAGGTCGCGCCATGAAGATCCTGTATCTCAATCTCGACCGCGGCATTCCGGTCGAGGGTGACAAGGGTGCTTCTGTGCATGTGCGCGAATTCGTCACGGCCGCGGCGGCGCTCGGCCATGAGGTGACGCTCGCCTGCACCACGCGCGGCGCCGGTAACCCGCCGCCGCCGGCGCGGATCCTGCAATTCGGCGCGCCGCCGGCCGACATGTCGATCGGCAACGAGATCGAGCGGCGCGAGCGTGTGCGTCTCGATCATGACGGGTTGGTCGCGGACCGGATCTGCTCGACGCTTGCCCGCCTCGGCATCGAGCCGGATCTGGTCTACGAGCGGCACGCGCTGTTCCATCGCGCTGGCGTTTCCATCGCTGCGCGGCTCGGCGTGCCGCGGATTCTCGAGGTCAATGCGCCGCTGGTCGAGGAGCAGCGGCGATTCCGTGGCCTGTATCTCGTCGATGAGGCGCTGGAGGCCGAGGAAGCCTCGTATCGCGGGGCGGATGCAATCATCGCCGTCTCGCGGCAGGTGGCGGCGCAGGTCGCCGGCGTGATCGGCCGGACGGATCGCATTCATTTCGTGCCGAACGGTGTCGATCTGGCGCGGTTCGCCAATGTTGATGCCATCGGGGCGGTGATCCGTGCCCGGCTCGGGCTCGCCGGCCGGCGGATTGCCGGCTTCATCGGCAGTTTCAAGACCTGGCATGGCGTGCCGTTCCTGATTGAGGCGATTGCGGCCGCTGCGGCGTGGCATCCTGACCTGCACCTTCTTGCGGTCGGTGACGGGCCGGAGCGCGACGCCGTGGCGGCACTTGTGGCGAAACTCGGCCTCGCCGACCGGGTGACGCTGCCGGGACGCATCCCGCATGGCGAGATTCCAGGCTGGCTCGGGGCGATGGACTTCACCGTTGCCCCCTATCTGCCGCAGCCGGATTTCTATTTCTCGCCGCTGAAGATTTTTGAGTCGCTGGCGGCCGGGCGCGCGGTGGTTGCGCCGGAGATCGGCGAGATCGACGGCATCGTCGCCCATGGCGAAACAGGGCTGCTCTATCCGGCCGGCGATGGTATTGCGCTGCAGGCGGCGCTGTCGCGCCTGCTTGCCGATCAGGCCGCCTGCCAGACGATGGGTTGGCGTGGCCGGCAACGGTTGGCCGGGCGCGACTGGCGTGACGTGGTGCGGCTCTGCCTCGCCCTCGCACCGGTCCGGCTGCCCGCATGACCGGGCCGGGCGGCGCCTGGCTCCGCGCCTATCTCCGCTCGGAATGGCGGGCCCTTTCGGCGGGTGCCTCGGTGATGGCGGCGCGGGCCGGCATTTTGCTGATGCTGCCCTGGCCGCTGAAATTCATCATCGACAACGTGATCTTCCAGCGCCGGCTCGCGCCCTGGCTGCACGGGGTGCTGCCCGATCCGCTCACCCAGCGGATGGCGCTGCTCGACACGCTCGGCCTTGCCATGCTCGGGCTCGGCATCGCCGACGCGCTGCTGGTCTATCTCGGCAACCGGCTGTTTCTCGATGCCGGGCAGCGGATCGTCTTCGCCATCCGCGCCGACCTGTTCGCGCATCTGCAACGCCTGTCGCTCGCCTTTCACCGCCGCCAGCGCGCCGGCGAGCTGATGGCGCGGCTGACCGGCGATGTGCGGCAGTTGCAGGATTTCATCGCCGCGGTGGGGATCGACCTGCTGCCGCACGGGCTGACCATTCTCGGCATGGCGACGGTGATGCTGCTGATCGACTGGCGGTATGCGCTGATCGCGCTGTCGGTGGCACCGCTGCTGTTCTGCATCGCGCGGGTCTATACGGGGCGGCTGCGCCATGCGCTGCGCCAGGTGCGACGGCACGAGACGACGCTGAGCGGCGTGATGCAGGAAATCTTCGGCAGCGTGCAGGTGGTGCAGGCCTTCGGCCGCGAGCCGCACGAGGACGGGCGGTTCGGCGCCCATGCCGGCCGCAGCCTCGAAGCCGGGCTGCACGCCAATGCGGTGCAGGCGCAGTTCAGCCCGGTGATGAACCTCGCCATCGCGGTCGCGACCGGGGCAATCGCCTGGTATGGGGCGGCGACGGTGATTCGCGGCACGCTGACGCCGGGGGAATTGCTGATCTTCCTCGCCTATCTGCGCGGCATCGCCACCCCGGCGCGGCAGCTCGCCAAGACCGGGCGGGTGTTCGGCCGGGCGTCCGTCGCGATCGAGCGGATCGGCGAATACCGGGCCGAGCGGTCGAGTGTCGCGGAGGCGCCGGAGGCGCTGCCCTTCGCCGGGCGGGCGTCGCGGATCGAATTCCGCGAGGTCGGCTTCGGCTACCGCGACGATCACGAGGTGCTGCACGGCGTTTCCTTCGCGCTGGAGGCCGGGCGCACCATCGCACTGGTGGGCGCGACCGGCTCGGGCAAGAGCACGATCGCGAGCCTGATCCCGCGCTTCTACGACGCGACATCCGGTGCCGTGCTGCTCGACGGGCAGGATATTCGCGGGTTGCGCCTCGCGGATCTGCGCCGACAGGTGGCCCTCGTGCTGCAGGACCCGGTGCTGTTCCAGGCGAGTGTGTGGGAGAACATCGCCTATGGGCGCGAGGGCGCGGGGCGGGACGAGGCGATCGCGGCGGCGCGTGCGGTCGGGATCGATGCGATGGTCGAGGGCCTGCCCGATGGGTTCGACACCATGGTCGCCGAGCGCGGGCAGAGCCTGTCCGGCGGGCAGCGGCAGTGCATCGCCATCGCCCGCGCCATGCTGTGCGACGCGCCGATCGTCATTCTCGACGAGCCGAGCAGCAGCCTCGATGCCGGCACCGAGCGGCGGGTGATGGCGGCGCTCGACCGGCTGGCGGCGAACCGCGCCGCCCTGGTGATCGCGCACCGGCTTTCCACCGTCCGCGCCGCCGACGAAATCCTGGTGCTCGACGATGGCCGCATCGTCCAGCGCGGCACGCACGAGGCGCTGCTGGCCGAGGGCGGGCGCTATGCCGCGCTCTGGCAGGCGCTGCGCGATGATTCTCCCGCTCCCCAACTCCGTCTGGTGGCTCAATGACCCGTTCCGCGCCCGCCGTTCCGCGCCTGCTCACCGTCCTTGCCGCCGGCGCCGCGCTTGGTGCGCCGCTGCGCGCCGCCCGCGCCGATCCCTGGATTCCGGCTTCGGGGGATGGCGTCGTCAAGCCGATGGTGCGGCTGTTTCACGGCAACCAGGCGTTTCCCGCCGGCGGCTTCACCACCAATGCGCTGCGCGGCTCGAGCGAGAGTTCGACGCAATATCGCGTCACCGGCGTGCAGGGGATCGGGCATGGCCTGTCGATCGAATACGATCTGCGCGGCGGCCGGGTGCGCAGCTTCGCCGACCGCCATCACCGGCCGGTGGCGAGCGTTTCGTCCGGCCTGCAGGACGAGGAGATCGGCCTGAATTACGGGCTGGTCCAGACGCCGCGTTTCGCCGATTCCCTCACGCTGAACGTGATCGTCCCGGCGGGGCGGACGAAGCCTTCGCCAGCGCTCGGCACCGGGCGATGGTCGGTGGAGCCGGATTTCCAGGCCGGGATCTCGCGGCCCTGGGGCAGCCTGACGATGGTCGCGGGAGCGCGCATGTTCCTCGACGGGGCGGCGACGCAGCTGCGCGCGACGATCGATCTCTCGCTCCATCTCACCCGCCGGCTCGCGCTGACCGGCGAGGTGTTCGCGGTGAAGACGATCCGGCAGAGCGGCACGATTCCGCCCGGCGCGCAGGGCGAGATTTACAATCTGGTGCGGCCGGCAGTCGGCCTGACCTGGCGGTTGACCAAGGTGATACGGCCGTTCCTGCTCTACGAGGTGAACGTGGCGGGGGAGGGAATTCATGCCGGCAGCCGGCTGGAGCTGGGCGTTGCGGTGCATTACTGACCCGCGCGCCGGCGGCCGGGCGCTGCTACTCGCACGGCATGGACGGACGGCGTGGACCGGCGAGGGTCGCTATCAGGGCCGCCGCGACCTGCCGCTCTCGCCCGAGGGCTGGGCGGATGCCGCCGGCCTTGCCGCCGCGCTGAGCGACGAGCCGCTCGTTTCGATCTATACCAGCCCGCTGCTGCGGGCGCGGCAGACGGCCGGCTGCATCGCCGCGCGGCGTCGCGGAGTCGCGGTGATCGTCGATGACCGGCTGGCCGAGATCGCGTTCGGCGACTGGGAGGGACGCACCCAGGCCGAAATCCACGCCGCGACACCCGAGGCGTTGCGGCGCTGGAAGCGCGATCCCGGCGGGATGCGCTTTCCCGGTGGCGAAACGCTGGCCGAGGCGCGGGCGCGGTTGCATGGATTTTTCGCCGATCTGCCGGAGCAGGGCGGGGCCGTTCTGGCCGTGACCCATGCCGGGATGATCCGCCTCGCCTGTCTCGACGCCGAAGGGCGCGGCGATGACGGGTTTCGCGGCATCAGGATCGCCCCCGGCGCGGTGCGGCGCTTTTCCCTTGGCGGCGCGGCTGTTGTGGCGCCGCCTTTCCAACATGAAACCGTGGAGTGAACCGATGCGCATCGTCATGATCGGCGCCGGCTATGTGGGGCTCGTCTCCGGCGCCTGCTTCGCCAGCATGGGCACCGAGGTGATCGTCGTGGAAAAGGACCCGTGCCGCGTCGCGGCGCTGCAGGCGGGGCGGATTCCGATCTATGAGCCCGGGCTGGACCGGCTGGTCGCCGACTCCGTGCGGGCGGGGCGGCTGCGCTTCGAGGCCGCGCTCGACCGCGCGCTGCCCGGCGCCGACGCCGTGTTTCTCGCCGTCGGCACGCCGTCGCGCCGGGGCGATGGCCATGCCGATCTGTCCCATGTGTTCGCCGCCGCCGCCGAGCTGGCCGCAGCCTTGCCGGCGCCGACCGTGCTGGTGACGAAATCGACCGTGCCGGTGGGCACCGGGCGGCGGCTCGCCGCGCCGATGCGCGAGATCCGGCCGGATCTCGACGTGCCTGTGGCCTCGAACCCGGAATTCTTGCGCGAGGGCAGCGCGATCGAGGATTTCATGCGGCCGGACCGGATCGTCGTCGGCACCGACAGCGCGCAGGCCGAGGCGGTGCTGCGCGCGCTCTACCGACCGCTCAACCCGGCCGGGGTGACGCTGCTCTGCACCGGGCTGGAGACGGCGGAGCTGATCAAATACGCGACCAACGCCTTCCTCGCGATGAAGATCACCTTCATCAACGAGATGGCGGATCTGTGCGAGCAGGTCGGGGCGGATGTTCACGAACTGGCCCGCGGCATGGGGCTCGACCGGCGGATCGGCCCGAAATTCCTGCATCCCGGCCCCGGTTTCGGCGGCTCGTGCTTCCCGAAGGACACCCAGGCTCTGATGCGGATCGCGCAGGATGCGCATGCGCCGGCGCGGCTGGTCGAGACCGTGGTGAGCGTGAACGAGGCGCGCAAGGCCGCGATGGCTGGGCGGATTCTCGCAGCCTTCGGCGGCACGGTGCGGCGGCGGCGGATCGCCGTGCTCGGCCTGACCTTCAAGCCGGAGACCGACGACATGCGCGACTCCCCGGCGATCCCGATCGTGCATCGGCTGGTCGAGCTTGGCGCCGAGGTGGTGGCCTACGATCCGGCCGGGATGGAGCAGGCGCGGCGGGACCTGCCGGCGGAGGTGGTCTATGCGTCGGGTGCCGCTTCGGCGCTTGCCGGGGCGGATGGCGCGGTGCTGGTGACCGAATGGAACGAGTTCCGCGCCCTGGCGCCGGACTGGCTGCGCGCGACGATGCGCGGGCGCGTCGTCGTCGACCTGCGCAACGTGTTCGACCCGGCGGCGATGCGCGCGGCGGGGCTCGACCATCACGCGATCGGCCGGCCGGCGCCGCATCGAGCACTTGCCGGCGAGGCGGAGTTGGCGCTCGCGGCTGCGGATTAGGCCCCGGCGGCACCGACGGTCATGCCGCCGCAGACATAGAGCACCTGGCCGGTGACGAAGCCACTGCGCTGGTCGAGCAGATAGGCGATTGCGTGCGCCACGTCCGCCGGGGTGCCCATCCGGCGGACCGGGATGCCCTCGATGATCGCCGTGGTGCGCGGATCGTCCGGCGGGTTTACCCGGTCGAACAGCTCGGTGCGGATCGGGCCGGGGCCGATGGCGTTGGCGGTGATGCCGAAGCGGCCGAGTTCCAGCGCCCAGACCTTCGCCATGCCGATCAGCCCGGCCTTGGTCGCGGCGTAGGCGGTGCGGTCTTCCTTGCCGAGGGCGGCGCGCGAGGCGATGTTGACGATGCGGCCGAACCCGGCCGCCTTCATGCCGGGCAGCAGCGCCTGCACGCATTGCAGGCTGCAGCGCAGGTTGAGCGAGACCACGGCGTCGAGATCGGCCACGGTCTGCGCCTCGACCGGGGCGGGGCGGACAGTGCCGACATTGTTGACCAGCCGGGTGATCGGCCCGCCGCGCAGCGCCTCTGCCAGGGCGGCCTCGGTCGCCGCCGGGTCCGACAGGTCGGCGACGATGCCATCGCCGATCCGGTCGATCACCACGACCTCGTAGCCCTCCTCGCGGCAGCGCGCGACGCTCGCCGCCCCGATGCCCGCAGCCCCGCCCGTGACCAGCACCCGTTCCTTGGCCATTGTTCCTCCCGACAGACAAAAGGCCGGCGCCGTGGATCCGGCGCCGGCCTCTCTTCAAGCCGTCATGCCGCCGCCCCCGTCAAGGGGCGGCGC
>Ga0315298_1006450_pt1 | contig 16017 bp, 15 predicted proteins | sample WHS_1_MG_FD_203077 | JGI IMG/M metagenome (GOLD analysis project Ga0315298, IMG submission 203077) | Extremophilic microbial mat communities from Washburn Hot Springs, YNP, Wyoming, USA - WHS_1_MG | ecosystem: Environmental > Aquatic > Thermal springs > Hot (42-90C) | place: USA: Wyoming... | reverse complement strand
GATGCTCGGCCATCGCCTCGCTGTTGACTGCCGGCATGATGATGGCGGCACCAATACAGCGTTCCGGGCAGACGGCACCAAACAGATAGGCGGAGTCATGGCGATTGTCGCGCACAGCCAGTGGTCGAGACCCCCGCTCTGCCCAGACATAGGTCAGGGTTCCCTTCTGACCGACACGGGCTTCATCGGCGAACCACACCTCGATCGGCTTACGGGCCGCCCGCCCGCTCGCGCAGCGCCATAGGCGACAAGTCCAAACGCGTTATCGCTACCGTCATCGCAAACCTCCTCCAGGGAAGTTCAGCGAATCATACCCGCCCGAGCCGCACCAACTCACATTCGAGTCAACGGAACCTCAGGTTGGTATTATACCTCGCTACGGGGCTTGGGCAGGTCCGATCTCTATCCTCCGGCGATCGCCCCGACGATCAGCAGGGCTTCGTCCCCGCTCGCGATTGGCTCAGGCAGGGCTGCGTTCATCGCCGCATGGGAAAAATCCCGCTGGCAGGCGAAGAACCGGATGAAGGGGCGCCGCTTTCCGGTCACCCCGTGCCGGATCGTGCCCCGCAATACGGGATGATCCGCCTCCAGCGCGTCGAGTACCGCGCCGAGCGTTACCGGCCCGGCCACGGCGACCACCACATCGCGCGGCAATCGCGCCAGCACCGCCAGCCCGCCCGGCAATTCGACCCGCACGTCGCTCACGTCAGGGTCTGCACCTCGACCGAAAGCACCGCGGGCAGGTTCTGCACGATCGCCTCCCAGGTGTTGCCGCCATCGGGCGAGACGAAGACCTGCCCGCCTGTGGTTCCGAAATAAATCCCGCACTGATCCAGCGTATCCACCGCCATGGCATCGCGCAGCACGTTCACATAGCAATCCTGCTGCGGCAGCCCCTTGCCCAGCCGCTCCCAATCGCCCCCGCCGCTCCGGCTCCGGTACACCGCCAATCGGCCATCGAGCGGAAAATGCTCCTGATCGCTCTTGATCGGCACGACAAACACCGTCTCCGGCTCATGCGCATGGATATCGACCACGAAGCCGAAATCGGTCGGCAGATCGCCGCTGATCTCATGCCAGGTGGCGCCCGCATCGTCCGACCGCATCACATCCCAGTGCTTCTGCATGAACAGCCGCTCGGGTTTGGAAGGATGCAGCGCGATATGATGGACGCAATGCCCGACCGCCGCCTCCGGATCGGGGATATGCGCCGAGCGCAGACCCCGGTTTATCGGCAGCCACGATTCCCCGCCATCGTCGCTCCGGAACGCCCCTGCCGCTGAAATCGCGGTGTAGATCCGCGCGAGATCGACCGGATCGAGCAGGATCGAATGCAGGCACATCCCGCCCGCTCCCGGCTGCCAGGTTGACCCCGTGGTGTGCTGGCGCAGGCCCGACAGCTCGCGCCAGGTCATTCCGCCATCGCTCGATTTGAACAACGCCGCATCCTCGACCCCGGCAAACACCGTGTCGGGGTCCGCCAGCGAGGGCTCCAGATGCCAGACCCGGTTGAACTCCCACGGATGGGGCGTGCCATCGTACCATTGATGGGTTCCGGCTATCCCGTCATAGACGAAATCCTTGCCGACCGGCTGCCACGTCGTGCCGCCATCGTCCGAGCGCTGGATTATCTGCCCGAACCATCCCGACGATTGCGACGCATAGATCCGCCCCGGATCGGCCGGTGATCCCTTCAGATGATAAATCTCCCACCCCGCGAAATGGGGGCCGGAGACCGCCCAATCCCGCCGCGCGCCATCGGCGGTCAAAACGAAGGCCCCTTTGCGTGTGCCGACCAGAACCCGAACCCGGCTCATGATGAAGCCCTCCCTGCTTCGAGGTAAAATTCCGCTCTCGGTGGAGTCAAGGAAAATCGGATATTTGGCTGGGAGCAGGTCAGTCAGAGCGGACGAAAGGGAGTACTTCTTTTTTGTGAACAAAAAAGAAGCAAAAAAAACTTTGTTAATTTGGGGCGTTGCTTTTGGAAGCGCTGGGGGCTTTGCGGGTGGGCTGATGCGGACTTGGTTGCTTATCTTGATGCCGATGCCGGTTGCATTACGCAACATTCCGACACGGAAATGCCAAAAGCGATCCCCTATATCGAAGACATGATATTGCGAGTTCAGGGAGGAACCTATGCAGCGCGACATCAAAGCCCGGCCCATGACGAGACTTGCCAACGGCCGTATCCGAAAACTCGGTGCCGCACTGCTCGTCCTCGGTCTTGGGATTTCCTTGTCCGGCTGCGTGGTCTATCCGGTCCGCCCCGGCGGCGGCTGGTGCTACTGGCATCCTTATCGCTGCCGTTGACGCCAACGGCACTCGGCAAAATGGAAGTTTTTTGCTACTTTTTTTCAAAAAAGTAGCGCTTCTTTCCCTGCCCGCTATTTTTTACGAATATGCAGTGAATTCAGGCAGGCGATCGGTGACTGGCCTTCCTGATCCAGCCCATGTGCCCGTGCATCCCCTAGAAATGCGGGAACATCGAGGGCGACGAGTTCGTCCACCGTCATCGCGCCGAAACCGGGCGCGACGGCGGCGGGCAATCCGGCCAGGTAGTCCCGCAGCAGCCACTGCACGCCGAAAATCGGATGGCCGTGGGGTGGCACCGAGCAGCTCAGGACCTCGGAATGTCCGGCGAACAGGTTGGCCAGCCCCTGTGCGCTCATATTGTAATAGTGATGGGGAAATCCGTGGACCGGCTGGAGGAACGGCACATCGACCAGCAATTCGCCGCCCGGCTTGACCACGCGCAGCAATTCCTGGGCGCATTTGAATGGATCGCGCACGTGTTCGAGGACCGCGAGGGAGATCGCGGCGTCGAAACTGTTGTCGGCGAAGGGCAAGGCCTCGCCGATCGCGAGAACGTCGGTCGAGGCGTAATCGACGATCTCGACATTGATCACCCCGGTGGTGCGCTGAGGCCGGGACCCTGCGCCGCAATCCAGCACCACCCCGCCGGCTTTGGTCACCCGCCCGATCAGGTCGAGCACCGCGGGCGTATAGGGGTTGGCCGAGACGTTTTCGGTCGCGACGATGTTGGCTTCCATGGCGAGCGGCACCGAGATCATGTTGAAGGCGCTGCCTGTTTGGGGGAAGATCGCGCCGCACGCGCGGCAGGTGATGGCGCCGGTGCCGTGATCGAGCCGGTCGGACCGGCAGGACGGGCAGCGCAGCCGGGATTTGCAGAAGTCCCGGGCGCTCGCGCGCATCGCCGCATCGTCCACCCAGCGGCGGTGGAGTGCCTCGCTGACCTCGACCTGCTGGCGTTCCCGGTCCTGATTGATCGAGATCATGATATCGAGATGGCGCGCCGGGGCGAGGTGCCGCAGATCCGCCATTGCGATCACGCCGGACGTATAGGCAAAGCCGCTCAGCGCGTCCCGCACATCCGGCCGCTCGACCGCGCGGTGCCCGATCGCGATGCCGTTGACCGTCACCATGGTCGCTGCCGCGGTTGGCCCCGCGACCCAGCCGGAAACCACGAGGAATTCCGAATCGACCGTGGTATTCGGCGTATCGATGAAGGCGGGCATGAGGATGTTGCCTTTATATCTGTATTCGTCATGATTAACCGGACCGTGCGGAAATACCAGACTCGTGATGAGCCGGACATCGCTCAGGGTGGCTTGACGCGGGGGTGCGGCAACGATAAGCCCTGTCCCACCAATCGGGTTCGCCGGGGTCAATGCGGCGGTCCGATGCTTTTCATGTGTTCCAATCCGAAGAGATCCTTGAGTTCATGGCAAATATCGCATCTGCGCAGAAACGCATCCGTCAGACCGTGGTCCGTACCGCCCGCAACAAGGCGCGGCGCTCGCGGGTCCACACCTTCGTCCGGAAGCTCGAAGAAGCGATCGCCGCCGGCGATCACGCCAAGGCGCGCGAGGCGTTCACCGCTGCGCAGCCGGAAATGCAGCGGGCTGTGACCAAGGGCGTGTTCAAGGCCAATACCGTGTCGCGCCGGATTTCCCGGCTGTCCGCGCGGGTCAAGGCGCTCGCCGCCTGAGACGCTCGTCGGCTCTCGTGGCCGGAGCGTTGTTGAAATAATTCGTGTAAGTTCGATTTTTTGAGAACCAGCCGATCGAATCTGATCGGCTGGGTGTTGTTGTTGCACGAAAATTCCCGACGGGGGCGATTTCCGCGCCGATCATTTTTTTACGAATCAACAAGGCGGATCAATCGCCTGATTTCATGGATAGTTTTCAAAAGCTCGATATTATAGCAGGAGATTTTCGAAGCGATCGTCTCTTGCGCAGCGGGGCGGACTTGGCCTAGGTTGCTGCTCTCAGACCGAGATTGAACCGTTGAGTGCTTCGGGATAACCGTTGTTCATGCAACTTTTGCGTGTATACGACGGGATGTCTGTTGGAAATGAGACCGGGCCTGGGGCAGGCTGATGCAGGGGAGGGGATGCTGTTGGAAGCGCAGATGATTGATGTGGCGGATACAGATACATCCTCGGAATCCGGACCGTCGCGGGATCGCCGCTCATCGGCGGAGGTGCGCCGCCGCCACGGGGTGAGCGAAACGCCGGACGATGGCGCGACCGATGCTGCTCTGGCCCTGCAATGGAGCCGCGTGCGGGCGCGGTTGCAGGATGAGATCGGCGAGGTCGAATACCGCAACTGGCTGCGTCAGGCCGTCCTGCACGGGCTCGATGGCGACGAGATCACCGTCATGATGCCGACCCGCTTTCTGCGCGACTGGGTCAACAAGGAATATGGCGCGCTGTTGACCACCTTCTGGCAGGCGGAAAATCCGGTGGTGCGACGGGTCGATATCCGCACACGGCCCGCCGGTGCGGCAAATCCGGCCCCCGACCTCGCGGAGCCGCTGTCGGGCGGGGCTGGTTCCGGCAAGACCGTGACCGCCGCCAGGCCGGACGATCGGGCCGATGGCGCTCCCCCGCTCGACCCGCGCTTCACCTTCGATACGTTCGTGGTCGGCAAGCCCAACGAATTCGCCTATGCCTGCGCGCGCCGCGTGGCGGACGGGCCGGCCCCCGGCTTCAACCCGCTGTTCCTGTATGGCGGGGTCGGCCTCGGCAAGACCCATCTGATGCATGCGATCGCCTGGGAACTGTCCCAGCGGGCCGATGAGGTCACGGTCGCCTACATGTCCGCCGAGAAATTCATGCACCGCTTCGTCAGCGCGCTGCGCCGGCAATCGACCATCGAATTCAAGAACGAGCTGCGCAGCGTCGATGTCCTGATGGTCGACGATCTGCAATTCCTGATCGGCAAGGACGGCACCCAGGAAGAATTTTTCCATACGTTCAATGCCCTGGTCGATAGCGGCAAACAGATCATCGTCTCGGCCGACAAATCCCCGTCCGACCTTTCCGGCATCGAGGATCGCCTCCGCACCCGGCTCGGCTGCGGCATGGTCGCCGATGTCCATGCGACCACCTACGAGCTTCGCCTCGCGATCCTCGAAGCCAAGGCATCCCGCGCCGGTGTGCCGGTGCCGGGGCGGGTGATGGAGTTTCTCGCCCAGAAAATCACCGCCAACGTGCGCGAACTCGAAGGCGCGCTGAACCGCCTGATCGCCCATGCCCATCTGTTCGACCGGCCAGTGACGCTGGAAGCCGCGAACGAGGTGCTGCACGATCTGCTGCGCGCCTACGACCGCAAGATCACCATCGAGGAAATCCAGAAACAGGTCTCCGAGCACTATAATATCCGGATCAGCGAAATGTCCTCGGTCCGCCGCGCGCGCAATATCGCCCGGCCCCGTCAGGTCGCGATGTATCTGGCCAAGCAGCTGACCACCCGCAGCCTGCCGGAGATTGGCCGGAAATTCGGCAATCGCGACCACACCACGGTGATGCACGCGGTCGCGAAGGTCACCGAGCTGATGGCCGCCGATGCCGATTTCGCCGAGGACGTCGATTTGTTGAAGCGGATCCTGACGGTCTGAGACCGCAGGGCCGCTACAAATACCGGGCGTGATGGCGGATATGATCCGCCATGAAGGTCGCGATGAAGAAATATGAGTGGTCGTACCCGTCCTGCATCCGCAGTGTCAGCGCGACCCCGCGCGCCGCGCAGGCCTCGCGCAGCAGATCGGGTTTGAGTTCCCGCTCCAGGAAGGGATCGGCGGTGCCCTGATCGATCAGGATCGGCGGCCCGGCCCAGCCCCGCGCCTCGATCAGCGCGGTGGCATCATATGCCTGCCATGCCGCCCGATCCGGGCCGAGATACAGGCCCAGCGCCTTCTCGCCCCAGGGGCAGCGCATCGGCGCCACGATCGGCGCGAAGGCCGAGACCGATTTGTAGAGATCGGGGTGTTTCAGCGCGAGGGTCAGCGCGCCGTGGCCGCCCATCGAGTGACCGAAAATGCCGGTCCGCGCGGGATCGACCGGCAGATGGGCGTTGATCAGGGCCGGGAGTTCGCGGGTGATGTAGGACGCCATCCGGTAGCCGACCCGCCAGGGGGCTTCGGTCGCATCGACATAGAATCCCGCGCCGGTGCCGAAATCATAGGCATCGTCCTCGCCGGGATAGGCCAGGCCGCGCGGCGAGGTGTCCGGCGCGATCAGCGCGATGCCCAGCTCGGCGGCGACCCGTTGCGCGCCGGCCTTGACGATGAAATTCTCCTCGGTGCAGGTCAGTCCGGCGAGATAGTGGAGCGCGGGCACCGGCCCGGCGCTGGCCTGCGGCGGCAGGAACACCCCGAACCGCATCGATGTGCCGGTTTCGGTGGAGTGATGCCGATAGACGGACTGGGTGCCGCCAAAGCATTTCTGCGAAGAAACGATCTCCGGTTCTGCCGATGCGGTCACGAACAATCCCCTTTCGATGGTTGTGGGTGATTATTGCGCGCGGCTTCATCTGGCGCAAACCCGGCCTCGATCAATGCAGAAAATGGAATATAGACACGCTCGCGCGGAAACCGCGTCAAACCGGCTTCAGCCATGCGTATTCGCGTTGACAGGCACGCGTCTTTCTGCGTCATTAACCGGGCAATCGACTTTGGCTTGCCTTGTTGCACGAGACGGGTTTCCGTATGCGGCCAAGACGTCCAAAACCCGGTTGTCCCTCTTGAGCCGTGCGGCGGTCGCACGGTGGGTGTGTCTTAGGAGCGACGACGCAACAATGGCGATCGGCACTGTCAAGTGGTTCAACACCACAAAAGGTTTCGGGTTCATCGTACCGCAGGATGGCGGCAAGGATGTATTCGTTCACATCACGGCCGTTCAGGCAGCGGGGATGCGCGGCCTGAATGAAGGCCAGAAAGTCTCATACGAAATCGCGATGGAGCGTGGCAAGGCCGCGGCCATCAACCTGAAAGCGGTCTGAAGCCTCCACTTCGGCGTGACGATCGGCGGGGTCTTTCGGGGCCCCGTTTTTTTTGTCCCTTTCGTGATGACTCTCTCCTCTTGATCCGCCATGACGTTAACGGTAATATTGCGGCGATAACGGAAGCGCGCCGCAGATCAGCTCGCCGTTCTGCCTGCGGCGGTGGACCCAGGAGGAAAACGTGATCCAAGCCGCCACCGAGACCTTGGCCGCAACCTTGGCCGAACCGGCCGATCCGCTTGCATTTACCGCAACACCGTGCCCGCTCGGCACTTTGCTCGACACGGTCGCCCGTGACTACCCCGATCGTCCGGCGATCGATTTTCTCGGCCGTGGCTTGATCTGGCGGGAGGTTGCCCGGCAGGCCGATGCGGCCGCCGCCGGATTGCAGGCGATCGGCGTCGGCAAGGGGGTTTGTGTCGGGCTCTGCCTGCCGAACACGCCCTATTCGGTGATCATGTATTTCGCGGTGCTCAAGGCCGGCGGCACCGTGGTCAATTTCAATCCGCTCTATACCGAGCGCGAACTCGCCAATCAGGTCGCGGATTCCGGCACCCGGATCATGGTGACGCTCGACATCGCGCTGATCCATGACAAGATCGCGAAACTCGCACGGGAAGGGCGGTTCGATCACGTCATCGTCTGTTCGATGGCCGCTGCCCTGCCGCCGATGAAGTCCCTGCTGTTCCGCGCGTTCAAATCGAAGACGCTCGCGACCGTTTCGAACGAGGCGCCCTATCTGCGGTTCGCCCGCCTGATCGGGGGTGCCGCCACACCGCGCCCGGTTGCGATCGACCCGGAACAGGATGTCGCGGTGCTGCAATATACCGGCGGCACCACCGGGGTTCCGAAAGCCGCGATGCTGACCCATGCCAACATCACAGCCAATATCCAGCAGGTGCTCGCGACCAACACGATGATCGAGCGCGGCGCCGAGCGGATCGTCTGCGTCCTGCCGCTGTTCCATGTCTTCGCGATGACGGCGGTGATGGATTTCGGCGTCGCGATCGGGGCTGAAATCATCCTGCTGCCGCGCCTCGACATGAAACAACTGATGGCGACCATCGCCCGCAAGCGCCCGACCATGCTGCCCGGCGTGCCGACGCTGTTCGCCGCGATCTGCAACGCCGCCGGCACCAGCCGGGATTTTTCCTTCATCCGGTTCTGCATGTCGGGCGGTGCGCCGATGTCGCTCGAAGGGATGGAACGCTTCCGCCACCTTTCCGGCTCTCCGATCCTCGAAGGCTACGGCCTGTCGGAAACCTCTCCGGTCGTCACCACCACGCCGCCGGACCGGGTCAAGATCGGCTCGGTCGGCCGGGCCCTGCCGGGGACCATCATCGAGATCCGCGATCCCGAACCGCCTCATGCGATCCTGCCGCAGGGGGCGCGCGGCGAGATCTGCGTGCGCGGGCCGCAGGTGATGCGCGGCTACTTCAACCGCCCGGACGAAACCGCGAAAACCTTCATCGACGGTGCGCTTCGCACCGGGGATATCGGCTATCTCGACGAGGATGGCTATCTGTTCATCGTCGACCGGATCAAGGATCTGATCCTGTGCGGCGGCTATAACGTCTATCCCCGCGTGATCGAGGAAGCTGCCTACCAGCACCCCGCGGTGCAGGAGGCCATCGCGATCGGGATTCCCGATGAGTATCGCGGCCAGGCGCCCAAATTATTCGTGACCTTGCGCAAGGATGTATCAGCGACCGAGGCGGAGATCCTCGATTTTCTGAACACCCACCTCAATCGGATCGAAATCCCCAAAGCGGTCGAAATCCGCGAGACCCTGCCGAAAACCATGGTCGGCAAACTCTCGAAGAAGGAACTGGTCGCCGAGGAAGCCGCCAAGGCCGCGCAGCGCCGCTAGGGCTGGACAGGAGGGTGGGTATGACCTATACGTTATATCCATACTCTTTGCGTAAACGCGCGGAATCGTTCATGTTATATCCGACTGAAACCCGAAACTTTGTTTCACGATATCCAGGACGGAACATGACTGTATTGACGACTGAAAGCCCGGCCATGGCGGCGCTGCACGCGCGCCACGAGCAGGAGGTGGCCTCATCCGGCGGCGTCTCGCACGCTTTGTATTCGGTCAGCCAGTTGGCGCGCCAGCTCGGCGTGACCGCGCGGACCATCCGGTTCTACGAGGATAAGGGGCTGGTCAATCCCAGCCGCGCCGGCACCACACGGGTTTATACCCCGCGCGACCGGGCGCGGCTGATGCTGATCCTGCGGGGCAAGCGGCTTGGATTTTCCCTGCGCGAGATCAAGGATTATCTCGACCTCTACGATATCGACCCGACGCAGCACACCCAGGTCCGGGTTCTGCTCGCCAGCGTGCGCAAGCGGATCGCGAAGCTGCAGGAGCAGCGCGCCGCCCTCGAACAAAGCCTGGCCGAACTTGGCGACATCGAACGCCAGGCCGAAATCGCCATCCAGAACCTGCAAAAATAAACCGCTCAGGAGCCTGTCACCCTCATGACCAACGCTGTGATTGCCGGCTATGCCCGGTCCCCGTTCGCTCCCGCCCGCAAAGGCGGGCTGACCCGGGTGCGCCCCGACGAGATGGCGGCGGAAGTCTTGCGGGCGCTGATCGCGCGCACCGGGGTGAACCCGGCGGACATTGAGGACATCATCGTCGGTTGCGCCTTCCCCGAGGCCGAGCAGGGGCTGAACGTCGCGCGGCTGATCGCGCTGCTGGCCGATCTGCCGATCACGGTCGCGGGTGCCACGGTCAACCGGTTCTGCGGTTCCTCGATGTATGCGATCCATATGGCGGCGGGCGCGATCGCGATGGGGGCCGGCGAGGCGTTCGTGGCGCTGGGGGTCGAGAGCATGACGCGGGTGCCGATGGGCGGCTACAACCCGATGCCCTCGCCCGCTCTGTATGCCAAAAATCCCGCCGCCTACATGGGCATGGGCGATACCGCCGAAAACGTCGCCCAGCGCTGGCAGATCACCCGCGACGCGCAGGAGGAATTCGCCCTCGCGAGCCATATCAAGGCCGCCGCCGCGCAGAAGGACGGGCGGTTGTCCGGTGAGATCGTGCCGATCACGCTGGGCAAGGCGAACGCGACGCAGGATGAATGCATCCGCCACGATGCCTCGCGCGATGGGCTCGCCGGGCTGAAACCGGCATTCGATGCCAATGGCACCGTCACCGCCGGAACCTCCTCGCCGCTCACCGATGGCGCTTCGGCGGTGCTGGTGTGTTCCGAGGATTATGCCCGCGCGCACGGGCTTGCCATCACCGCGCGGATCGCCTCGGTCGCGGTCGCCGGGTGCGCGCCGGATATCATGGGCATCGGCCCGGTGGCGGCATCGCGCAAGGCAATGGCGCGGGCCGGGATTTCGGCGAAGGATATCGATGTGGTCGAGCTGAACGAGGCGTTCGCATCCCAGGCGCTCGCCTGCATGCGCGAGCTCGACCTCGATGGGGCCAGGGTTAATCTCGATGGCGGGGCGATCGCCCTCGGCCATCCGCTCGGCGCGACCGGCGCGCGCATCACCGGCAAGGCGGCGCAGTTGCTCCAGCGCGAGGGCGGGCGTTACGCGCTGGCGACCCAGTGCATCGGCGGCGGGCAGGGGATCGCCACGGTGCTGGAGGCGGTGTGATGTCCGAAATCAGATCGGTCGCGGTGATCGGCGCGGGGGTGATGGGGGCCGCGATCGCCGCCCATGTCGCCAATGCCGGGGTGAAGGTCATGCTGCTCGACATCGTCAGGCCGGGCAGCGCGGATCGCAACGCGATCGCCAGAGGCGCGATCGAGCGGTTCAAGAAAATGCAGCCGGCGCCTCTGATGTCGCCGAGGGCGGCGCGGCTGATCACCCCGGGCAATACCGAGGATGATTTCGACAGGCTCGCGGATTGCGACTGGATCGTCGAGGCGGTGATCGAGCGGCTCGATGTCAAGCAGGCGCTCTATGCGCGGCTGGCCGAAATCCGCAAGCCGGGTTCGGTGGTTTCGTCGAACACCTCCACGATCCCGCTCGCCGAGCTGATGGGCGCGATGCCGGAGAGCCTGCGGCCGGATTTCGTGATCACCCATTTCTTCAACCCGCCGCGCTACATGCGGCTGCTCGAACTGGTGACCGGCCCGGCGACGAACCCGGAAACCGCAGGCCGGATCACGCAATTCTGCGATGTGATGCTGGGCAAGTCGGTGATTGCCTGCCGCGACACGCCGGGCTTCATCGCCAACCGGATCGGAACCTACTGGATCCAGACCGCGCTGGTGCTCGCGGTCGAGATGGGTCTCGAAATCGAGGATGCCGATGCGATCATGGGCAAGCCGATGGGGTTTCCCTCGACCGGCGTGTTCGGGTTGATGGATCTGGTCGGGATCGATCTCGGCCCGCATGTCAATGCATCGCTCGCGCGGTTGCTGCCGGAGGGCGATGCGTTCCACGCGATCAATCGCGACATGCCCATGATCGGCATGATGATCGATCAAGGCTATACCGGGCGGAAAGGCAAAGGCGGGTTCTATCGCCGCAGCGGGCGCGGGGCGGATGCGCTGCGCGAGACCCTCTCGCTCAAGGCGGCGGCGGCGGGCCGGCTCGAATGGCGCGCGACCACGAAATCCGATCTCGCCGAGGTGAAGGAGGCCAAGAAGGATCTGAAAAAACTCGTCGGCGCCAGGAGCGTTGCCGGTCGGTACGCGTGGGGCGTGCTGGGCCGGGTGCTGGCTTATGCCGCATCGCTGGTGCCGGAAATTGCCGATGACATCAGCGATGTCGATGAGGCGATGCGCCTCGGCTATACCTGGAAATACGGCCCGTTCGAATTGATCGACCGGCTCGGGGCCGCCTGGGTGGCCGAAAATCTGGGTGCGCTCGGCATCGCGGTGCCGCCGATCCTCGCGAAGCTGGGCAACGGGACATTTTACAAAACCGTCGATGGCGGCTTGCAGCAATTCGACAGCGCGGGACGTTATCGCCCGGTCGGGCGGCCCGCGGGCGTGCTGCTGCTCGAAGATATCAAGCGCGGCGCGAAGCCGGTGCTGGGCAATAAATCGGCCTCGGTCTGGGATATCGGCGAGGGTGTCCTGTGCTTCGAGTTCCACTCGATCATGAATTCGCTCGACGGGGACATTCTGTCCCTGCTCGACAAAACCATTGCTCTGGTCGGCAAGAGTTACAAGGCGCTGGTAATCTATACCGAAAATCTGCGCGCCGCGCCGGGCCGGGAGAATTTCTCGGTCGGGGCCAATCTCGGCCTTGCGCAGTTCGCCGCCAATCTGCGGATGTGGGGGAAAATCGAAGGCACGATCAAGGACGGTCAGAAAACCTACCAATCCCTGCGCTATGCGCCCTTCCCGGTGATCGGCGCCCCGGCGGGGCGCGCGCTGGGCGGCGGTTGCGAAATTCTGCTGCACTGCTCTGCGGTTCAGGCCCATGCCGAGACCTATATCGGGCTGGTCGAATGCGGCGTCGGGCTGGTGCCGGGCTGGGGCGGCTGCACCACCATGCTCGCGCGCTGGCAGACCCCGAAGGACGCGCCGAAAGGGCCGATGCCGGCGGTTGCCAAAGTGTTCGAGATGGTCTCGACCGCCAAGGTTTCGACCTCGGCGGCGGAGGCGAAGGATCTGAAATTCCTGAAACCCGATGACGGCATCACGATGAACCGGATGCGGGTGCTGGCCGATGCCAAAGCCCGCGCGCTGGCGATGGTGCAGGGCTATCAGCCGCCCGCGCCCGCGATGCTGCAACTGCCGGGCGAAAGCGGTCGGGTTGGGCTCGGCATGGCGGTGGCGGAGTATCGCAAGAAGGGTCTGGCCACCGCGCATGACGTGACGGTGTCGACCCATCTCGCCCGGGTGCTGACCGGCGGGGATGTCGATATCATCGATCCGGTGAGCGAGGCCGATGTCATGGCGCTGGAGCGCGCGGCGTTCATGGCGCTGTTCCGCACCAAGGAATCTCAGGCACGGATCAGGCACACGCTCGAAACCGGCAAGCCTTTGCGTAATTGATCGAACCGAACGGAGACCACCATGCCCGTCTATAAAGCCCCGCTTGAGGATATGCGCTTCGTGCTGCACCAGCTGTTCGACAGCAACGAGGTCACGGCGCTGCACGGCAATGAGGAATTCACCCCCGAACTGATCGACAGCGTGCTGGAGGAAGCCGCGAAATTCTCCGAAGGCGTCCTGTTCCCGCTCAACCAGTCCGGCGATCTCGAAGGCTGCACCTATGAAAACGGCGTGGTCCGCACACCCGCCGGCTTCAAGGATGCTTATAAGGCGTTCTGCGAGGGCGGCTGGACCGCGATGGGGGCGGACCCGGAATATGGCGGCCAGGGTCTGCCGATCCCGGCGGCGATGATGGTCGAGGAAATGCTCTGCTCGGCGAATGTCGCCTTCGGCCTCTATCCCGGTCTGACCCATGGTGCCTATGTGGCGCTCAAACATGCCGGCAGCGCGGAGCAGAAGCAGATGTATCTGCCCAACCTCGTGAGCGGCAAATGGTCCGGCACCATGTGCCTGACCGAACCCCATTGCGGCACCGATCTCGGCATGCTGCGCACCCGCGCGGTGCCGAACGATGATGGCTCCTACAGCATCACCGGCAACAAGATCTTCATCAGCGCCGGCGAGCACGATCTGACCGAAAACATCATCCACCTCGTCCTCGCCCGCCTGCCGGATGCACCGGCGGGGGTGAAGGGGATCTCGATGTTCGTGGTGCCGAAATTCCTGCTGCGCGAGGACGGCTCGCTTGGGCCGCGCAACGGGGCGCAATGCACCGCGATCGAGCATAAAATGGGCATCAAGGCGTCCGCGACCTGCGCCATGAGCTTCGATGGCGCCAAGGGCTGGCTGGTCGGCGAACCCCATAAGGGGATGCGGGCGATGTTCGTGATGATGAACACCGAACGCCTCTCGGTCGGCATCCAGGGGCTCGGTGTGGCTGAAACCGCCTATCAGAATGCGGTCGCCTACGCGCGCGACCGCATTCAGGGCCGCTCGCTCACCGGCATCAAGGCCGCCGACAAGCAGGCCGACCCGATCATGGTCCACCCCGATGTCCGGCGCATGCTGCTGACCATGCGCGCCTATATCGAGGGCTGCCGCGCCCTGGCCGGCTGGGTTGCGCGCGAGCTCGAAATCCTTGCCAAATCGACCGATGAGAATGCGCGGCAGGCGGCCGACGATTTCGCCTCGCTGATGACCCCGATCGTCAAGGCGATGTTCACCGATCTCGGCTTCGAAATCGCCTCGCTCGCGGTGCAGACCTATGGCGGCCACGGCTACATCCGCGATCACGGCATCGAGCAATATGTCCGCGATGCCCGGATTTCGATGCTCTACGAAGGCACCAACGGCATTCAGGCGCTCGATCTGGTCGGGCGCAAACTGCCGCAGGATGGCGGGCGGCTGCTCACCCGCTTCCTCGATCCGGTGCTGGAATTCATCGAGGCGCATGAGGATAACGAGGCGCTGGCCGAATTCCTGCCGCCGTTGCAGCAGGCGCTGGAGCACGTTCAGGTCGCGACCGGCTACATCATGGAAAACGCCATGTCCAACCACGATGAAATCGGTGCCGCCTCGGTCGATTACCTCCGTTTGTTCGGCCTCACCGCGCTCGCTTTCGTCTGGGCGCGGATGGTCGCGATCGCCGCTCCCAAAGCCGAGGGCGAGGATGCGCAATTCTACCGCGCCAAGGTGCAGACCGCGAAGTTCTTCATGCAGCGCCTGCTGCCCCAGACCGGCGCGCTGCTCGCCGCGATCCAGTCCGGTTCGGCGACCATGATGGAGTTCGAAGACTCTGCCTTCTGATCGCGCGATCACGGCGTATCTCGCCGGCCCCGACGTGTTCCTGCCCGATGCGGCGGAACACGCGGCACGGAAAATCGCGATCGCGGCGCGCTACGGCATCACCGGGCTCGCCCCGCTCGATGATGCCAGCACCGCCGCGATGACCGAGGATGAAGCCTGGCGCGCGATTTTCCACAAGGATATCGCGATGATGGCCGCGAGCGACATCGTCATCGCCAATCTCACCCCGTTCCGTGGCGCCTCGGCCGATGCCGGCACGCTGGTCGAACTCGGCTGGTTTCTCGGGCGCGGCAGAAAAATCTTCGGCTACTCCAACAGCGCAACCCCGTTCGCCGACCGCAGCCTGGCGCAGTCCGCGCTCATCCCCGATCCGGCAACCGGCCTGATGCATGAGAGTTTCGGCCTCGCGGATAATCTGATGGTCGTGGGTGCCGTGGTCTATGGCGGCCTGTGCCCGATCGTGATCCCCGGCGATGGCCGCGACCGGGCGTTCGATGCGCTCGATGTGTTCGAGCTGTGCGTGGCCCGCGCGGCTGCGGCCCTCGGATTTGAACATCGCAATTGATCTGGATCAACGACCCCGCCGGTGATGTCGCGTAGGACAGCGCGACGTCAATTTTCCCATGGGGTTCCAAAATGTCGCAAACGCCACGGCTCGATCGCCGGATGATCGGGGCTGCCCTGATCGCTGCCGCGACCGGATATTCCTGCACCGCCCATGCCATCCCCGCTTTCGCGGCGCAGACCGGCATGCATTGCTCGGCCTGCCATATCGGGTTTCCGCAACTCACACCCTATGGACGGATGTTCAAGCTCCAGGGCTACATCACCGTACCCATCCGGTGAGGACCGCGGTCTGATTGCCGGTCGGCGTTCGCGCATCTCCGGTATGGATTAATCAGGCGACCTGTGCGGCTGAGCTCTGA
>Ga0315298_1006446_pt1 | contig 16029 bp, 13 predicted proteins | sample WHS_1_MG_FD_203077 | JGI IMG/M metagenome (GOLD analysis project Ga0315298, IMG submission 203077) | Extremophilic microbial mat communities from Washburn Hot Springs, YNP, Wyoming, USA - WHS_1_MG | ecosystem: Environmental > Aquatic > Thermal springs > Hot (42-90C) | place: USA: Wyoming... | reverse complement strand
CTCATCCACGCCGCGGGCCATCAGGGTCTCCAGCTCCTTCTTGCCCACCGTGCCGATGGCCGCCTCGTGGGTGACCTGCGCACGGTCATTGGTGACTCGCACCACGGGCACAGCATTAGCCACAGCACGGTCACGGACGATCTCAACACAGTCGACATGGCCACGCGCCAGGGGAGCATTGCCCTCGGTCGTCGCGAACACCTCACTGTGCGCGCGGTCGCGCACGGCGACGCGCGACTTGGCCAGCCCGCGCGCCCCCTCGCCGTTCGGGCGAATCGTCTCGCGCACGGTGATCTGGTCCTCTCCGTAGCCCAGCGCCTTGGCCGTCAGCTCCGTCAGCCCCTCACGGTCCACATCGACCCCGTAGTCCAAATCGATGCGGCCGGCGCGGCCCTTGGTCTGACTGAACGAGGAGAAGTAACGGCCGCCCTCGTCGACTTGGACCTGCAGCTTGGGCAGCACCTCGATGCCGCCCGTTTCGCCGTGATAGTGCACCTCGCTGTAGCGCATGGTGGCCCCCACCCCCACGTGCACCGTGCCCTGCATGATGTGCTGCACGTGCAGGGCGTTGGGGAAGGTGCAGTGGGCCAGGAACTCGGCCGAGGACCCGGTGCCGAGCTCATAGTCGACCAGGATGCGCTGCACCCCTTCCGCCGGCACCACGCCGAAGCAGAGGTGCACGGGCCACTCGATTCGGGCCCCCTCGGCCACGCGTACGCGCACCTTGACCCCATCCGGCAAGGGATCGGCGGTCACGTCAAGCCCAGGGATGGCGTTCAGGCCCAAGACCTGGTTGCCGCTGATAACCAGGCTGCCGACCGTGGGCGATTTCAGGAATTGGGGGTTGCCGCCCGCCGCCTCGTAGGCCTTCAGGATGGCTTCAAAGTCGCTCATAATCGACCTCCGTCTCCACCTTCTGCGCCCGGTCGCAGGGGCGGCAGCAGCGGCTGTAGCGAGCGCAGACGTGACGGGGGTCACCGGTAGTCTGGATCTGCCCCTCGCACATCAGCGAGGCTGCGTCGGCAATGGCTACCACTTCGTCGCGGTGGCTGATCAACAACACCGTCGTGCCCTCACGTTGCATGCGGCGGATGAGCTTGGCGATGTCTTCCAGGGTCATCAGGTCGATCCCCGAATCGGGCTCATCGAGCACGGCCAGTCTAGGCTTCATGGCATAGATGGCAGCCAGTTCCACCCGCTTCCGTTCCCCGCCAGAAAGAGACTCGTCTACAAAGCGGTTCAGGTACACGTCAGGGTCCAAGGCCACCGCAATCAACGCCTTGCGGATGCGCTCCGTATCCGCCTCAGGCATGCCCAGGCTCAGATAGCGTGCCACCGTCAACCCTTCGAAACGCGCCGGCTCTTGCCAGGCCAGAGTCAGGCCCAGCCTGGCGCGGTCCGTAATGCTCAGGTGGGTGATATCCTGCCCGGCAAACCGAATCTGGCCCCGGGCAGGGGCGTAGCCGGCCGAGCCGATCAGCGCGTAGGCCAAAGTGGATTTGCCCGAGCCGTTGAGCCCCAGCACCGCGTGGATGCTGCCCTCTGCCACGCTCAGGTTGACGCCGCGCAGAATGGGCCGCTCATCGCGCATCACGTGGAGGTCAACCACCTGCAGCAAAGCCTCGCCCATAGCCGTCGCATCTGCCATCTCTTCTCGTCTCCCCGTTGTCACGAATGACGATAGTGTAGATGGGGGAGCGCGGAGTGGCGCTCCCCCATCGGCGATGGTCAATGCTTGGGCGTCGGCGAGGCGATAAGCTCCTTGATGGCCGCAATCGCTTGCTCTGTAGTCATATTGCGGATGTCCACACCCGTCGCCTTCTCCTCGTCAAAGCCCCCTGCCTTGAAGGCATCGCGGAACATCTTGCTCTGCATGGTGGGGTCGCAGCCCGCAACGTACAGGTGGTCCGTCTCTCCGCCAGCAAGGAGCGTACCCAAGAAGCTGTCGCCATCGCGGGCGCACAGCTGGGGGTGCACTGCCACATAGTCGACCAGCTTTTCGCGGCGGATGGCGTTCGCCACCTCAAAGATGTTCATGTTCTGGAATGAGGGGCAGGTCCCCTGGCACACGCACAGAAGCAGGCCCTTCTTTCCCATGGCAGCCTCCTTTTATCCTTCATCCCCGTAGTAATGGATTGCCTCTGCCGGGCAGATCTTCGAGCAGCCCCGGCAGAACTCGACACAGTTATCTGGGTTGGCCACGACGGGCTCGCCGTCGGGCCCTTGCTCGTACACGCCGTGCGTGCAGAAATCCACGCAGGCGTTACATTGCTGGCACTTGTCCCGGTCGATGATCGGGTACCACGTCTTTGCCATTTCGAGTTCCTCTTCCATCAAGAATCTGCGAACACACAAGCTGATCTCACTCGCGAGCGGCCTACGCTCCCGGCGACCGTTCGCGGCGGCAGCACACCTTTCCGTGTGCCCTGCAACACTGGCCCATCTTCCTGCTTCACCCCCCTTGGTCAGGGCCTCAGGCGCGCACAGGTCTCCTCACGGGCGGCCGACGCGCCCCATGCACCGGCCCCTAGCCTCGAACGGTCCTCAACTAGTGCAACCACTCGGGATGGTCCACCAGCCGGCCCTCGATGAAGGCCTCCACGGCCTGGTCGATGCCGGCGATATCGGTCACTACGGGGCGAATGCCGGCCTGCGCCAGGCTTTGGTAGGCGCCGGCGCCCATGCCCCGCGCCAGAAGCACCTGGCAATCGGCGATGGCCGCAGCCATGCGGCTGTGGCGGTCCTGGGCAGCGGCATCGAAACCATGGCCGCGCGGATCGCTCGCGTGCGCCTCTTCGCCGCCCAAGGCGGCCACCTGCGCATGGCCCCACTTCTCACGCATCTCGCGGTTCACGATGCGGCCATCCTCCACCGTCAGCACCGCATAGTATGGCGCACGGCCAAAGTGCTGGCTGATGGTCCGGCCATCTTCCGTCACTACTGCGATCTTGGTCATCCTGACTCCTCCTTGACTTTCATGGGCATGGCGACTATGGGTGCCTAACGAAACCGCCAGGCGTGACGCACCGACGTACCCCTGGATACCCCTACCCCGCCCCCTGCAAGGACAGGGGTGGGCAATCGGCAGACTACGGGGCGGGTGTGGAGCTGGGCGTTACACGATACCGACGAGCCGCTACGCGCACCCGTGCAAGCGGCAAGGCTGAGCCGTGGCCTCCACACCCCTTGTGCACAGCCCGGCCGCTCCCAGCACGGCACACACCGTGGCATCGTTCAGCCGGTAGTAGATGCGCCGTCCCTCGCGTCGGCTGGCCACGAGCCCCGCGTCGCGCAGCTCTGCCAGTTGCTGCGAGATATACGGCTGGGGCCGGTCAAAGCGAGCCATGAGCTCGCAGACGCACTTTTCGCCACTGCAAAGCGCCAGGAGCAGACGGAGTCGGATGGGGTGAGCCAGCGTCTGGAAAAGGCTCTCTGCCCTTTCGACCGGGTCATGGTTTCGGTTCATCGTAGCCCCCTCGCGCCATCATATATGCAGCATTCTGCATGTATAATACTCCCGTTGTTCCCTTTTGTCAAGCACGGCCTTTGCCCCTGGAACCTCTTGCCCTTGCCCCCACTCTGAGTCAACTCGCCCACAACTTGCATTGCACCCCTTGCCGTGCCCCAAAAACATAGTCTGCGTTGTTTGACGCCAGCCGCTCGCCGCTTATAATGGAAGCCCAACAGGGTCCCTTCACGCAAAGCACGATTCTCGCCGACGCCGATCCGTCAGCGTCTTGCAGTCGATCGCAGGGTACAAGAGGCATGCGCATACTGTCGAACCGGACACCGGCCAGCACAAGGTCGCAGGGTTCGGAGCCACAACAGGATAGCATGGCCCTTTTCTGGCGCGGTTTCGTCATTTCCATCGCTGGCATCCTCACCCTCTCGCTGGCCGTCCTGGCCCTCGGGCTTGGCGCCTACGTGATCATTGCCCTGCGCCTGCCCTCGCCCACCGAGCTGAGGGCGCGCGCTGCCTCATTCGTTAGCACGAGGATCTATGACCGCAACGGCGAGCTCCTCTGGGAGGTCTTTGACCCTACGGGTGGCAAACGTACCCTGGTGCCGCTGAAAGAGATCCCAGCATCGCTGATTAACGCCACCATCGCCACCGAGGATCCCACCTTCTATTCCAATCCGGGCTTCAGCCCGCTGGCCATCGCGCGCGCCTTCTGGCAGAACCTAACGGAGCGCGAGATCGTCTCGGGCGCCAGCACCATCACCCAGCAGCTCGTCAAGAGCCTGTTCGTGGGTCGAGATGTGAGCCTCAAGCGCAAGATCCAGGAAGCTGTACTGGCTGCTGAGATCACGCGCACGTATGACAAGGACACAATCCTCGAGATTTACCTCAACGAGATCTATTATGGGAACCTCTCCTACGGCGTGGCTGCCGCTGCCGAGACGTACTTCGGCAAACAAGTGCAGGACCTGACTCTGGGCGAATCAGCCCTGCTTGTGGGCTTGGTGCCAGCACCGGTTGCCTACGACCCCTATCAGAACCTGCCAGCGGCGCTCGAGGCCCGCAAGGTCGTGCTCGACCGCATGGTCAAGCATGGGTACATCACCCAGAAGGAAGCCGATGCCGCTGCAGCCGAGCCGGTCAAGCTCAAACCGCTCAGGTACGACCTGAAAGCGCCGCACTTTGTCTTTTATGTGCGCCAGCTCTTGGAGCAAAAGTACGGCACCGACCTGCTCTACCACGGCGGACTTCAAGTCTACACCACCCTCGACCTGCGCATGCAAGGGATTGCCGAGCAGGTAGCCCGAGAACAGATCAAGAACCTGCTCCCCCACAGGGCCAACAACATCGCTCTGGTGGCGATTGACCCGGCCACGGGCGAGATTCGCGCCATGCTGGGCAGCGTCGATTACAACGACGCCAGCATCGACGGCCAGGTCAACGTCGCCCTGAGGCCGCGTCAGCCCGGCTCTGCCATCAAGCCGCTCACGTACATAGCGGCCTTCGAGAAGGGCTGGACGCCCGCTACCATGATCATGGACGTCAGCACCAAATACCCCGACCCATCGCAGCCCAGCGGCTTCTGGGAGCCCAAGAACTATGACGACAAGGAGCATGGGCCCGTCTCTGTGCGTACGGCCTTGGCAAACTCGTACAACATCCCCGCCGTCAAAACTCTGCAGTACATCGGGGTAGAGTCGCTCCTCGAGATGGCACGCCGCCTGGGCATCAAGTCGTTGAACCAGCCTTACTATGGGCTTTCGCTCACCCTGGGTGGCGGCGAGGTGACCCCGCTCGAGCTTACCGGCGCCTACACTGCTTTTGCCACCGGTGGGATCTTCCGAGAGCCCGCCGCCATCCTCCGCATCACCGATTCCAACGGCAAAGAGATCTTTAGGTACGACCCAGGCCAGGGCCGCCAGGTGTTCGATCCACGCCAGGCCTACCTGATCACCAGCATCCTCTCCGACAACAACGCCCGCGCGCCTACCTTCGGGCTCAACAGCCCGCTCAACCTCTCCAAGCCGGCCGCGGCCAAAACCGGCACGACCAACGACTACAAGGATGCCTGGACAGTGGGCTACACCACATCGCTCGTGACCGGCGTGTGGGTGGGCCGCACTGACAACAAAGAGATGGACCGCATCGCCGGCTCTGCCGGCGCCGGCCCGGTGTGGCACGACTTTATGGAGAGAGCACTGCCCATCATGGAGGCAGAGGGCAAGAAGGCGACCGCCTTCCCGCGGCCGTCGGGCCTGGTCGAGGTCGAGGTCTGCGCTGTATCCGGCCAGTTGCCCACCCCCGACTGCCCCAACCGGCGCAAGGAGCTGTTTGTAGCCGGCACCGAGCCCAAGGAGACCTGCTCGGTCCATCGCCGCATCAAGGTCTGTACGGTCAGCGGCAAACTCGCCACCGAGTTCTGCCCGGCTAATACTGTGGAGGAAAGGCTCTTCGAGGTCTACCCGGCCGATGGGCAGGAATGGGCCCAGGCTCACAACAAGCCGCAGCCACCCACGGAAAAGTGCGACGTCCATACCGGCCAGTTCCACGTCACCATCACCTCACCGCATGACGGCGACACCGTCAGCGGCGAGATCGAGATCCGTGGCTCGGCCCAGATGAGCGACATGCGCAAAGTGCGCGTGGAGTATGGCGTGGGGGAAGACCCGCAGGGCTGGGGCCTCATCTCGGAGTATGGCTCGAACGGCATTGTCGATGGCCACATCAGCGGCTGGAACACGACGAGTGTGCCCAATGGCGTGTACACAATTCGCGTGCGCGCGATGGATAGCCGCGACAACTCACAGGAGGCAAGGATACGGGTGCGGGTCGCCAACCGGGCGACACCGACACCGACCCCCTTTCCGACGGCGACTGCCACGCCGACGATGACCGAGACGCCCACCCCCTCGAAGACGCCCCGGTCCTCGGCCACGCCACCGCCCACCGAAACACCGCCACCCCAGGTCGCGCCCAGCGCTACGGCCGTCCTGCCGGAGAGTGGCACCTCCACGCCCACGCCCAGACATTGACGTGCAGGCCTCCCAGCCTGCGCCTGCTTCGCCTCCGTCCCGGGCCCGTCAATCAAGTGTCATTCTGAGTATCCCGGGGCTCGCGCAGCCCTGTGCCAGGCCAGGAACTTGCTGCGACCAGGGGTGGCAGCCGGGTGTTGAGCTCCACGCTCCCTGCCCCTGGCACAGCGACCAAGTTCTTCAACAGGGGCGGAGCGAGGAGGGATCCCTGCCGCAGCGGCCGCGCGCGCCGCTGCGAAGAAGCAGGCCCGCGTCTATGGCAGGTAGTTGAGCGGGTCTTGCAGCACCCCGTTTTGATACACCTCAAAGTGCAGGTGGGGGCCCGTCGAGTTCCCCGTCGAGCCCACCCGCCCGATCAGCTGCCCCTTCTGTACCGACTGCCCTGCCTGTGCCGTGATCGCGCTCATATGCCCGTAGAGGGTCCGGTAGCCGTTGCCGTGATCGATGACTACATACAGCCCATAGCCCACATTGGTCCAACCGGCTTCGAGCACATACCCTGCATCGGCAGCATAGATGGGTGTGCCGGTTGCGGTGCCAATGTCGATGGCCATGTGCCCCCACCACGGGTACTGGGTGATGCGTCCCGTCGTTGGCCACATGAAAGCGCCCGTCGCGGGGATCGTCGCGCGCCCGTTGCCGGCGCCGGCAGCCGCGTAGCGTGGTGCGGGCGGAGCCGGCAACTTGGCACCAGGCACCATCAGCTTCTGGCCAACCTGCAGTGTGTAGGGCTCGCTCAGCTGATTGTCGGGATAGGCAACGATGGCACTGACCTCGACCTTGTACTCCTGAGCGATCGACGACAATGTCTCGCCTGGGCGCACTTCGTGCAGTACCCCTGATACCGGCAGGATCGTGAGCTCCTGGCCCAGCTTCAGCAAGTCGGGGTTGCCAGCCAGGCTGGGGTTGGCCGAGAGGATGGTATCTGGGGTGATGCCGAAGCGCTGAGCCAGGTCGAACACCGTGTCGCCCGGCTCGACGATGTAGGTCTGGATGCCGCGCCTCGCGGCTGCCGGCGCACCCAACTGCTGCCTCGACGCTGGCGTGGGGGTGTCGCTGCGTGCGGTGCGCGGCTGGGCCGCGCGCACCAGGTAACCCGACAGGCCCCGCGAACTGCCTTGACGTGCCAGAGCTACCACTTCCATCACCGGCACCTGGGCCACCGGAGCGCCGCTGCCGGACCACACCGGCCCCGAGCCCGAACTGCCCACGACGGCCAACACCGCCAGCCCAACTACGCTGGCATGCAGGCTCCATCGCGACAGGGTAGGTCCATCGCGGCCAGCGGCCAGAACTCCGCGGCCAACAGCCGCAAAGCGGGCAAGCCGTCCGCCGCTCGGGCGGTGGCATCTACCCCATGCTTCGTCCACGTCAGGGTCCATGGCGGGTATGCATCCTCATAATAGGGCCATAAGTGCCTATGACGAGGAACCGGGGTTGCGAACAATGGGGCTCGGGGAAAGAGGAGAGCACGGTGGCCCCGACAAGGGGAGAAGCGCGGGCCACGGAGCCTGTGTGGCCCACGCAGGCCATCCGATTCCGGTCTATTCGGCTGTCGCCATGCCACATTCCAGGCGCAGCCTGCACCCAGGCTGCGTCAGGCGGGGAGCCTGTCGGCCGCTCCACCCAGCGGCATGGCCGGGAACCCTGCAGCCTCTACACTGCTCCTCGGATCCACGGCCTATCCGAAGGGCCATAGCGCATCGCCTCCGCCGCGCGCGAGCCCCGAGCCGAGTGGCTCTTCGGATAGGCTCCTACTCCTTGCTCAGCGTGTTCAGAAACTCCTCATTGTTGCGCGTCCGTGCCAGACGCTCGATCACCGGCGCCAGGGCCTCGTTGCCGCCGATGGCATCGATCATCCGCCGCAGCGTCCAGATCTTCGAAAGAGTCTCGGGCGGGATCAGGAGCTCCTCTCGCCGTGTGCCAGAGCGCTCGATATCGAAGGCGGGGAAGATGCGGCGCTCGGCCAACTTGCGGTTCAAGTGCAGCTCCATATTGCCGGTGCCCTTGAACTCTTCGTAGATGACGTCGTCCATGCGGCTGCCCGTGTCGATCAGCGCAGTGGCGATGATCGTCAGGCTGCCGCCCTCCTCGATGTTCCGCGCACCTCCGAAGAAGCGCTTCGGCGGGAAGAGTGCGGCTGGGTCCAGACCGCCGGAGAGGGTGCGGCCGCTAGGCGGAACGATGAGGTTGTAGGCGCGCGACAGGCGCGTGATGCTGTCCAAGAGGATCACCACGTCGCGCCCGCCCTCCACCAGACGCTTGGCCCGCTCCAGGGCCATCTCGGCCACCCGCACATGGTCCTGCACGGGGTCGTCGAAGGTCGAGCTAACCACCTCGGCCTCCACCGAGCGGTCCATGTCGGTAACCTCTTCCGGGCGCTCGCCGATCAGCACCACCATCAGGTGCACGTCTGGATGGTTCGCGCTGATACCGTTGGCAATCTGCTTCAGCACGGTGGTCTTGCCGGCCTTGGGCGGTGAAACGATCAGCCCGCGTTGGCCACGTCCGATTGGCGCTAGCATGTCCAACAGGCGGGTGGCCAGGATGTTGGGCGTCGTCTCCAGCTTGAACTGCCGCAGAGGGAAAATCGGGGTCAGGTCATTGAAGTGCGGCCTGCGCTTGGCAGCCTCTGGATCAAGGCCGTTCACCGCCTCCACACGCAGGAGTCCATAGTACTTCTCCGTGTCTTTCGGCGGACGCACCTGGCCGATCACCATGTCGCCAGTGCGCAGCCCAAAGCGCCGAATCTGCGACTGCGAGACGTAGACGTCATCGGGCCCAGGCAAGAGGTGGTCGGAACGCAGGAAGCCGATGCCGTCCTGCACGATTTCCAGCACACCACCGCCGAAAATCAGGCCCTGACCCTCCGCCTGTGCTCGCAACAGACGAAGGATCAAATCGGATTTCTTGAGCCGGCTATAGCCCGAAATGTTCTGCTCTTTGGCTATCTCGCGCAGCTCACTCAAGGTTCGTTCTTCAAGTTCTGCTATATCCACTGCTTACTCCCGTTCACGCCACGCATTCAGCGTGAAACCTGGCCTCACGTGATTGTTCTCGGTCGAGTGAAAGCATGAATAGTCGTTTTGACCGTTTGTATCTTGCGGCCAAGGGTGATAAGGCTGCTTCAAGTCTGTCCGAGAAGCCAGCCGGGGCAGCTCCGCACCCACACCTTGCACAAGTGCTTCTATGCCGGGGCAAGAGCCATCCTTGCTGCCTTTCGGAAAGGTTCTTAGGGGTTAATACCCATGGGAAGACCCTGACGGACAGTGAGGGGAACTGAACCAGGGGGCGCCTTACCGGCGTTAGCCGTGCCCCCAGGCAAGATGCTGAAGGCAACCGCTCTGGTTACGCCTAATTATAACACCGTTCCGCGCATTCGTCAAACGCAGAGCCCCGCTCCTCGCCTGGCACCGTGCCCTGCCCTTACGCTGCGCCACCGCCCACCCCTGGCCCAACATGGTCAATTCCCCAAGGGATACGCGAAAAAGACTGCGATATCCTGGTTGGCGTACGACTGGTCGTTGAACCCGCAAAAGGTGCAACCCAGCCTCTGACAGAAACACAGGGCCGGATAGTTCTTGGTCGAGCTCTCCAGCATGAGCTGACGCACCCCCCCACGCCGCGCCCACTCGCTCGCCGTCTGCAGCAATCGGGTGCCAATGCCACGCCGACGGTATGGCCGCGCCACCACCAAGTGGTGCACCCAGCCCACTCCGTCCCACGGCTGCACACGCACGTCCACAAAACCGAGCACCTCCACGCCCTGCGTGGCCACCAGGAAGCACTCGTCGCGCTCCCAATCCTCCTCCAATCTATCCAGCGGGCGGGGGTATGCCACACGCATCGCTCGCGGCAGCTTGGCCTGGCGGAAGGCGATTTGCAACTCACTCGCGGTGCTGCGCTCTTCCATCTGCCAGACATGGTCGGTCTCGGTCGATGCATCCATTCCGGCGCAGATGGCCAGCTCTTCTGGGAAAGCACGGCGGACGATCACAGTGATTCTCCTGGTGCGGCACGTGTGTCTCTCGATGCGGTGGTGGAAGCAACCTCCGCAGCGGGGCGTTCTTCCCAAATCTTGGCGTAGAGATAGCGCACGATGATCTTGAGCGCAGAACCAGTCGGCACAGCCACGACCAACCCAGTAAAGCCCGCCAGCCGCCCACCTGCAAAGAGCGCGAACAGCACAAGGAGAGGGTGCAGGTCCACAATGGGCCCCACCAGGTTCGGCACCACGAGCTGGTCTTCGACCTGCCGCAGCACAGTATACGCCACCACCACCGCCAGTGCAAGCGTAAGGTTCGACCAGCCGAAGGGTGTTGCGGGCTGTGCGAGGGCGATCGATACAGCCACGGCTCCCGCGGCGATGGGCCCAAACAGCGGCACAACCTCCAGCACTCCGCTGATCAATGCGACGACCAGGGCATACTGTACCTGCAGGACGCTCAGGGCGACAAAGGTCGCCGCCGCCATGATGCCCATGAGCAAGAGCTGCCCACGGACGTAGGCGCCAACTACCCGGTCGATGGCTCCGGCCAGACTGAGTAACTCCCTCCGGTAAGCTCGCGGGACCAGCCGGGGCAGGCCTTCGCGTATTGCTGGCCAGGCTCGCAGCAGGTAAAAAGTCGCGATCAGGTACACGATTACCTGCCCCACGCCCTCGAGCATGTTAAAGACCGCCGGGATTGCGTGGCTGGTAACATACCCCACCAGGTTCTGCAGGTTGCGCACCATCTCGTTCGCCAACACCTGCGGGTCGAGGGTTACACCGTCGAGGTGGATCTGCTGGGCGAGCAGATACTGGTCGACCAACACCAATCGGTCGAGAAGGCCGGTGAGGATGCGCGGCGTCGCCGCCACCAGGCCCTCTGCCTGGTCGATCACGAGAGGCACAAAAGCGGTCATGGCCCAGATCACAACACCCAGCCCCGCCAGATAGAGGAGCACGATGGCCCAGATGCGCCGCAGCCGCAGGCGCGTCTCCACCCAGTCGAGGATGGGACTCAGCACGTAGGCCGTGATGAGCGCCCATACGAATGGCCCGAGGATGCTCTGCACGCGGCCAAGCAGCCACACCGTGGCCACGAGGCCCACGACGAGAGTGATGACCTTCGCCTCCCTGCTGAAACGCACCGGTTGTGACGTCTCGCTTTCCATTGGCACGCAACCTGCTTTGCTATCGCTGAGGAGGTGTCTGGGGGCGGTCTGCGCCGTCCCGCTGCGAGCTCCTCCCCTGGGTGCATCCCCCAGGCCCCTCCGCCTCGCGAGCTCATGGGCCGACAGCGTCACCAACTCTTGGGGCCATACGCTTCCCCGCCCACCCCTTCGCCCTGAGGCCTCACGAGGGCAAGACGGGGCTCGCGAGCGCTGCCGCCAGAGAATCGCCCTCCCGTACCCGATACGCAGGGATGCCCGCGCTCGCCAGCACCTGTAGGATACCCGCTGCCGTCTGTCGCGAACCAAACCCTTCCGGGTCAATCACCACGCCAATGCCACGCACCCCACGCCGCCCCAAGTCGCGCAGCGCCCCGGCCCAGGCAGCATCAGTGGAGGGCGTCACCACCACCATGACCGAGTTGCGCCCCAGCAGCGAGCCCTCAGCCGCCAGCACTCGGTCGATACTCACCCTGCCTTCCGCCCGCAGCACGGCAAGCGTCTCGAGGATCTTGCTGAGCTGCCGCTCACCCCGGTCGGGCTGCACCACTTCGCGGCTCTCGCTGTAGGCCACCAGCCCCACCGCCCGCTTATGACGGATGAAGTAGCGGGCAATGCTGGCGGCAGCTGCCACTACATACTCCTCGGTTGCGGGATCCAGCGCAGTCGCCCGGCGCGCCGGCAGCACCGGCAGTTCTCCGTGGGCATCCCGCGCTATGCGCACCGCCCGCTCCAGGTGCACCGCACGGTCCATATCCACACAAAGCCAGACGTCGGCCGTGGGGTCCATCTCGAACTCTTTCACGATGAGCCGCCCTGTCCGTGCCGTCGACGGCCAGTGGATGCGGTTGAACGAGTCTCCGGGATAGTACTCGCGCACACCTGCAACATTGGCGGTCACATAGTGGGTCCGTCGGTGCAGGGTCCCTCCCCCTGCCAGCTCGCCGCCAACACTCCCAAAGCGCGGTAGGTCAACCACCAACGGGAAAACGACGATGCTGGAGATCGGCGTCAGTTCGCGGCGCCGCAGGAAAAGGCCGAAAGGGTCACCACTGATCAGGCTCAGCGGCCCCAGCCGATAGCGCCCGCGCCGCCGGCAGGTGGTGCGCACCGTCCAACCGTGTTCGCCTCCGGGCGGCAACGAGTTGATCACCATGCTCGCACGGTGTTCGGGCAGGTCCGAGTGGTCGCGAACCTCGAGCCACAGTTTGGGCAGAAAACCACGATTGCGCAGCACAAAGCGCTCCTCGGCTACCTTGCCCACTTGCGAGCGGCTCGAGAGGGTCTCGCGGTCGACCTGCACCCAGCTCACATTGTACCATGCCCACACGTACGAGACCACCGCAATCCCCAGCAGCGAGCAGCCGAGGTTGAAGAAGATCGGCTTGCCAGTGACCAGCGTACCTGCAGTCGCCACCGCCAGCACAGAGAAGACGACCAGGCTATTCTTCACCCTCATGCCTCCCGCCCGCCGGCTGCCACTCTACGCAACCCTGCACCTGGCCAGCCAACGACGAATCTCACCGCTCAGGAAGAACCAGGCCGCTCGGGGCAAGTTGAGTTTGATCAGGCCCACCGGCAACTCGAGCTCGCGCTTGTCGCACACCGTCGACATGTTGGCCTGGTCGACCAAGGGCTTGAGTTCGCGCAGGCGAACACGCCGCTCGGCCTCGGGCAGGGCCATGATGCGGTCGATTTCAGCGCTGAGCGCAACAGCCGACTTGATGCGCGCCTCCGTTGCTGCGGCCTGTTGCGCACCAACCAGCCCATAGCGAGCCTTGAGCCGGTTGAGCCGCAGCCCCGCCTCGTAAGAGCTGGCAACAATCTCGTCGCGCGTCATCCAGCGCGTCTCATAGTTGAGCACGTACTTCCAGCTCGGCTGCAGGAGGGCTGCGCGGTGTTCGGCCAGGGTGCGGTAGAAGAAGCGGTAACCGTAACGCTCAGGCTCTTCAAAGACCGCGCTGCCCGGATCCACAAAAGGTGCCAGCGGCGAAATGAACGGGAAGAGTCGGCCGTCCTTGCCGAACCGTGCGAGCAGCTCGCCGCAATAGTCCACCGTGGCCAGCACCGAGTCGTAGGTCTGCTCGGGCAGCCCAATCATGAAAAAGACGTCAAGGCGCCGGCACCCCGCCTCGAGCGCCGCCTGCAAGGTGGCCTCGATCGCACCGTTGTCATACCCCTTACCAAAGGCGCGCCGCACTCGCGGGTCATGCGATTCCAGGGAGACCTCGAGGGTATAGTTCGGTAGCGCTTCCTTGACCTTGCGCAGGTAATCGGCGGTCGCCGGCTGGAAGAGCTCGACGATCACCGGCCCGGCATACCCACGGACCGCATCGAGGAAGCGCAGCGCGTAATCCTCGCCGGCCTGGCGCAGGTCGCCCAGGATGAAAATCGGGCCATGGATAAAACGTGCCACGTTGCGTACGTCTTCCGCCAGCCGCTCCGGGCTGCGATACGCCGGCCCGCTCAGCCTGCCGAAGGTGTGACGAAAGGTGTAGGCTGAGCCGCCACAGGTGACGCAATTCTGGGTGCAGCCGCGCACCGAAAGGGCCGCCGTGATCGGGTAATCCAGCCAGTTGTGAAAGGGCACGGTGCTCAGCAGGTCGCGGTACGTGGCTACCGAGCGCACTACGAAGCGATAGTCAAGCGCCACGTGGTCGATGCTCTCGGGCACGTAGGAAATCGGGTTGGCATGCACGGTGCCATCGGCTCCGCGCCAAGCCACGTTGGGCACACCTTCCGGTTCGCGCCCTGCCAGAATGCATTCCAGGAGCAGCCGCAGTGGCTCCTCAGCCGAGTCGCCCCTCACCACATAGTCCACATAGGGCAGGCGCAGCAACTCCTCATAGTAGTAGGTCGAGGAGAAACCACCAAAGATGACCGGGGTCCTCGGATGGTAGCGCTTGACCAGCTCGGCCACAGCCAGCGCACCGTGGGCGTGGGGCAACCAGTGCAGGTCGATGCCAAAGGCAGCGGGCCGCAGGTCGGCAATCATCGCTTCGGCGTCAAAGCGCGGGTCGCGCAGCATGCGCAGAGCCAGGTTGATGATGCGCACGCGCCGGCCATGGCGTTCCAGGTGTTCCGCCATAGTCGTGAAGCCGATGGGGTACATCTCAAAGACCGGAGTCGACGGCACCAAGTCGCTCACGGGGCCGTAGAGGATCGATTCCCGTCGAAAGTCGTACACACTGGGGGCGTGCAGAAGCACCAGATCAAGAGACGGCATACACTTCCTTGCTCAGTCTACGCTAGACCCTTCCGGCTGCGCGTACACGCGTCCCAGGCACTGGCGTGGAGCGCACGATCTCATCGACCACCGCGCGGGCATCCACATTCTTGATGCGCGCCGAAGGGCTGATGATGACGCGATGGGCCAGCACAGGCTGCACCAACGCCTTGATATCATCGGGGATCACATAATCGCGCCCTGCCAGGGCAGCCCAAGCACGGCCGGTCTTGTACAGTGCCAGAGCGCCGCGCGGGCTGGCGCCCAGATACACGTCGGGATGGCGGCGCGAAGCGGTCACCAGATCGATGATGTACTCTTTGATCAGATCATCGACACGGACCTCGTTGACCTCCTGCTGAAGATCACGCAGTTCCTCGATCGTCATCACCTGCTCAATCCTCTCCAGAGGATGGCCGGCCTGCTGTGAGTCGAGGATGGCGATTTCGTCCTGTGGGCTCGGGTAACCCAGGCTGATGCGCATCAGAAAACGGTCGAGCTGGGCCTCGGGCAGAGGAAAGGTGCCCTCGTACTCAATCGGGTTTTGGGTGGCAAGCACCATGAAGGGCGTCGGAAGCGCATAGGTGATGCCATCCACCGTCACCTGGCGCTCCTCCATGCACTCCAGGAGGGCCGATTGGGTCTTGGGTGTGGCGCGGTTGATCTCATCGGTAAGCACGATATTCGCCATCACCGGCCCTGGCCGGAATTCGAACTCGCGCGTCTTCTGGTTAAAAACCGAAACCCCTGTTACGTCACTCGGCAAGAGGTCGGGGGTGAACTGGATGCGACGAAAGGCCCCGCCGACCGACTTGGCAATCGCCTTGGCAAGCACCGTCTTGCCAACGCCGGGCACGTCCTCGATGAGGATATGTCCCTGGCACAAAAGGGCAGTAATGGCTAGGCGAACCTCATGGTGTTTGCCCAGGATGACGCGGTCCACATTGGCAATGACGCGCTCGACAATGGGCGCTAGGTCCCTCATCAGCGGCTCCTTGCCTCGGTGGCTAGGCCACAGTTTGTGATCGACAGCAGGACAGTGCCCGGGCGCCTCGCCCTCCCAGGTGGACCGTGGGACGGACACACCGGAGCTGGCCAGTGGCGCGATGCCTGCGAGCCGACGTAGCGGGGCGGCCAGAGAAGAGAGCCTCTGCACA
>Ga0315298_1006445_pt1 | contig 16030 bp, 14 predicted proteins | sample WHS_1_MG_FD_203077 | JGI IMG/M metagenome (GOLD analysis project Ga0315298, IMG submission 203077) | Extremophilic microbial mat communities from Washburn Hot Springs, YNP, Wyoming, USA - WHS_1_MG | ecosystem: Environmental > Aquatic > Thermal springs > Hot (42-90C) | place: USA: Wyoming... | reverse complement strand
CTCGTCAGAAACCTCGTTTTGCCGAAAAAGGGGAACCAGGAGAAGAAGTAAAGGTCCGTTTAGAATTGAAATTAATTGCGGATGTAGGGATAATCGGTTTGCCTAATGTGGGCAAATCGACTTTACTTTCCAGAATTTCGAGTGCTCGGCCAAAAATAGCTTCTTATCCTTTTACTACTCTTGTTCCCAATTTAGGTATTGTGGAGATAGATAATTTTTCTTTTGTCGCTTGCGACATTCCAGGTTTAATTGAGGGCGCCTACCAAGGTAAAGGTTTAGGAGATAAATTTTTACGGCATATTGAACGTTGTCGAGTCTTGATCCATCTTTTGGATGCCACAAGTTCCGATCTGGCGAAAGATTATCGAATAATTATGAAGGAACTAAAAAAGTTTAGTGGAAAATTAATAAAAAAACCTCAAATTATAGCGATTAATAAGATCGATGTACTAGATGAATCAAAAATTAAAAGTTTAAAGTTGAAAATTGAAAAAGAATTAAATAAAGAAGGGATTATTTTTATTTCGGCAGTGTCGGGAGTGGGAATAAAGGATTTACTTTATAAAGTTAAAGATAAACTTATAAAACTTCCTAAACCACAAAGAGAGCCAGAACCAATAAAAATATTTAGACCTTACGAAAAATTAATTAAAATAGAAAAAAAGGATAATGTTTTTATTCTTCATCACCGCGATTTAGAAAGATTAGTTTTAAAGACCGATTTTTCTAACGAAGAGGCCATAAGCCGACTTTTTCGCGTTTTTCAAAGGAAAGGCGTTTGGAGCCAATTACATCAAAAGGGCGCTAAGGTTGGAGATGAAATAAAAATAGCCGGTAAAACAATAACAATTACTAATTTATAAATTTTAATTTTCATCATGTGTGGTATTGTTGGATACATTGGCAACAAAGAAGCTGTAGATCTTCTTATTAATAGTTTGAAAAGATTGGAATACCGCGGTTACGATTCGGCCGGTATTGCTGTAATTAACAAAAACAAAATTGACTATCAAAAAAATATAGGAAGAATTCTTCAATTGGAAGAAAAATTAAAAAATAAACATTTAAAAGGGACTATTGGAATTGCTCATACGCGGTGGGCTACCCATGGAGAGCCTTCGGAGAAAAATGCTCATCCTCACTTTGATTGCCCCAAAAGCATAGCCGTGGTTCATAATGGGATCATTGAGAATTATAAGGAATTAAAAATTAAATTAGAAGGAAGTGGACATAAATTTGTTTCAGATACCGATACAGAGGTAATTGCTCATTTAGTTGAAGATTATTACCAAGATAATTTATTAGAAGCCGTGCGTCAAGCTTTAAAAAAAGTGGAAGGAACTTATGGCCTTTGTGTAATAACCAAAAAAGAACCTCGAAAATTAATTGCGGCGCGTAATGGTAGTCCTTTAATTATTGGTATTGGCGAAGAAGAATATTTTGTGGCTTCTGATGCTTCTGCAGTAATTCCTTATACCAAAAAAGTTATCTATTTAGAAGATAAAGAATTAATAGAAATTACACCTCAGAAGATCAAGACTATCACTATCACTAAAACACTGGTTGATAAAAAGATTGATGAAATTGATTGGAGTGCTAAGGCGGTAGAGAAAGGGGGATTTGAGCATTTTATGTTAAAGGAAATAAATGAACAACCAGAAACGATTAAGAATACACTGAGAGGAAGGCTCAATTTGGTTGAGGGAACAGCTCATTTGGGAGGCCCTCGAATCAGCGAAGAGTTTGTTCGCAATATAGAAAAAATAATTATCACTGCCTGTGGCACAGCTTGGCACGCAGGTTTAGTAGGTGAGTATATGATTGAAGAATATGCTAAAATTCCCGTAGAGGTTGAATATGCTTCAGAACTACGTTATCGCAATCCCCTTATTAATAAACACACTTTAGTAATTGTTATTAGTCAGTCTGGGGAAACAGCCGATACGCTGGCCGCTTTAAGAGAAGCAAATAAAAAAGGAGCCAAAACTATTGGTATAGTAAATGTAGTGGGATCGACCATTGCTCGGGAAACGAATGCTGGGGGCATCTATATACACGCAGGGCCGGAAATTGGTGTAGCCTCCACTAAAGCCTTTACTTCACAAATCACCGCGTTGGTTCTTTTAACTTTATATTTGGGCCGGATAAAGAAAATTTCAATTTTAGAAGGACAAAAAATTGTGAAAGAGTTAGATCGTATTCCACAAAAGGTGGCTAAAATTTTAGGCCTATCCAAGCAGATTAAAAATATAGCGAAGCGTTATTATCAATATAATAATTTTCTTTATTTGGGTCGGGGCATTAATTTTCCTATCGCTTTAGAAGGCGCTTTGAAATTAAAAGAAATCTCTTATATCCATGCCGAGGGATACCCTTCGGCCGAAATGAAACATGGTCCTATTGCTTTGATCGATGAAAATTTTCCCACCGTTTTTATTGCTCCGCGCGACAACCTCTATGAGAAGTCAATTAGCAATATGGAAGAAATAAAAGCCAGAAAAGGTAAAATTATTACCATTGCTACTAAAGGAGATAGACAAATTATTGACAAATCCGACGAAATAATTTATATTCCTAAAACAATAGATATTTTATATCCACTTTTAACAGTTATTCCTTTACAACTTTTTGCTTATTATTGCGCTGTTTTGCGTGGCTGCGATGTAGATAAACCTCGGAATCTAGCCAAAAGCGTCACAGTAGAATGATGGACATTAAAAGGGTAAATGAAAATTAAAAAATAATTAGAATTTTTATTTTCATTTTGCATTTTGAAATTTGCATTGTTTACGGGGCCATAGCTCAGGGGTAGAGCGCTTGCTCGGCATGCAAGAGGTCGAGGGTTCAAATCCCTCTGGCTCCACTTTCGAGAAAAAGCCAATTTCCTATCTGCCGTTTCGCGGAGTCCCAACTTTATCAAGGATCCTCGATAGTTTCGTTATCGGGATTTATTCCGCATCGAGCTTACTCTGGTGCGGGCCTCGGCAGCCAAATTGAACGGAAAATTGAAAGAAAAATCAATTTTTAGTTTTGTAACTAAAAGAAAATTTTTAAAGGTCGAGAATGATTCTTAATTTTAAATAACAATATGAGAAATAAATTTATCGTTTTGTTAGGTTTAAGCTTGTTAATGCCCTCGATAGCTTCAGCGGATATAATAATCCCTCTTTCGTCTGTAACAATTCCACTAATCCCATTTATCATTTTAATTGAAGCTTTTGTCTTCTGGCTTTTAGCGAATAAAGTTATCAAAGTGCCGATTGGCTTCTGGAAATTAATTTTAGTTACACTTGTGGCAAATCTTGTAACCTCTCTATTAGGAACTTTTGTCTTTATCCCTCTTTATCGAAATATTACTGAAAACCTAATATGGATTGGGATTGCCTTTGTATTTTCTGTATTTATTGAATGGGGCGTTTATATTCCGTTTTTCAGAAAAGTAAGTATAAAAATCTTTGATTTACTAAAAATTTCTTTTGTAGGAAATTTGATTAGTTACGCAATTATTCTTGCCTTTCTTCAGCTGAGATAGGCTCAGTCACCTTACCTTACGCTGTCGGTCATTATAATTCCTCATTTGCCTCATAGCCCAGCCCACAGACAGCACATGTTCGAGCCAATTTAAGAATAGTTTTCATATTGAATTAATCTTTTGATAGAGATAGTAAAATTATATAGATTTTTTTTCTGACGAATTCTCCTATTAAAGCTTTTTTAAACATACGATATTCTCATATTCTCGAGAATATGGGAATATAAGAAAGGTTGGTTTATTCTGAACCAAAGCGGTAGCAATATAGATTCGGCCGGCGACGCGGTCTGGTAGAATAAAGTTGAATCCTTATCAGAAATTGCTACACCCCCACACCAAAAATTTGCAAAATTTATGGTGTGGGGGTAAACTTAACAATAGAGGCTCTTTAAAAGAGAATCCAAAAGCAAGGGCCTCAACTGGCTTTCCTCGACCAGTTAATGAAAAATTGAAAATAATTAACTTTGCATCTAATCATTGTGTTACCGAATTGATTAGATAGTAATATAATATCAAAAGGAGCTTTATGAAAAGATTATTAATTATTGCCATTATTATTTTAGTTTTAGCCGGTTTAATTATTGGTAGTTATTTCCTTTATACTAAGTATTGGATTAAACCTTCCTCCTCGACTAGTGGTTCTTCCGCCGTTACTCCTCCGTCTTCTTCCACCACGTCTTCTAAAAAAGGTACGTTATATATTGGCATTATGGTTCATCTTGAAGGATGGAATGATGAGGGTAAACAAGATATATTTAAACGCCACGCAGAATATGTAAGAGATTATGCCTCGCTTTTTGAAAAATATGGTGCTAAATTAACCTTAGAATCAAGCCCAGAGTTTACAACAGGTTGTATAAAATGGAAGGATAATGTTTTAAAAGAAATGTCTGATAGAGGCCATGGGATAGGCGTGCATGCTGATGTGGGAGCTAAAACAGAGAGCTATGGAGATTTTGTATCTCAAATCAGTCAGATGAAAAAGGAATTGGAATCCCTAAATATCACTGTAAGGCACACCTCGGGCATTTGTTCCCCCTTAGATTGGGTAAATGCAGCAGTAGATGCCGGGTATAAATTTGTGACAGGTACCATTGGTTATTGTGCTATGTCCTTACCAGAAAGCGAACGGCCCAGTCAATATAAAAATTGTTCTAATCCAGTTGTTTGCCACGGAGTAATGCCCCTTGATTTGAAAGACAGAATTCATCCCTGGAGAGCCGAAAGTGGTAAGAATTGGATATATGATAACAAAAATGGGAAGCTTGTTATCCTCACCGAAAGTGGCGGATTAATTGATATGGCTGAAGAAGGGGAGGGAAAGATTGCAACCAAGTCTTCACGAAGATCAAATAAAAATAAAGCAAAGGAAGAATTTACTAAGGAGGATATCACTGCCTATATTTCTGAACTTGAAAAAGCAATTGATTTGGCGGAAAGTGGTAAAGTTAATATATTTTATGTTTCATGGAGTCTAGGGAGCGCGCTGGATAAGAGTACTCTTGAAGAATGGCTTAAAGCGATCAAGCCTTATGTTGATGCTGGAAAGGTGCAATGGAAAACTCTTCCAGAAATGTACGATGCTTATATTACTAAGGAAAAGTAATATTATAAGATGAAAAAGATTATAATCATCTCTTTAACTATCATAATTGTTCTAGGATTAATTATTGGTGGTTTTTTTATTTATTATCAGCGGACAAAAAATTTGTCTTCAAGTTCCTCTGTGAGTAAAAGCGAAAAGAAAACAAGGATTGTTTATTTTACCTTTATAATAAATGTCCACGATTTTGTTAATTTAGAGGATAGTAAGAATACAATTGAAAGAGCAATTTCTATCTACGATAAATATAATGTAACTGGCGAATTTTACTTAACTTCAACAATGTGGGAAAAATTTAAAGAAAATTATCCCGAAGTAATAGAGCTTTTAAAAAATAAAGCTACGGTTTCTTATCACATTAGGCCTCCTCATCCAGTTTATATAGGTTTTGAAACACCACTTAAAGGATTGTCTCAAGATCAATTAATAAATAAACTGAAAGAATACGAGACTCATTCTTTAGACTTAGAAAGTGGAGGTTATCAAGAAAAAGAAGGTGGGTATGCTTTAATGAAAAAGGATTTGGGTTATGCGCCAATTGCCGGAGGAATTTTATCTTCGGATCAAAATATTCAGGAAGCGGAAGTAGATGTTTTAAAAGAAATGGGTTTAAAAATGATTGTTATTCATAAAGATGGGAGCTTAAGCGAAAAAGGAGCAAAGAAATACGATTTATGGATAAGACCAGCAGATTTTGAAATTCTTGAAGATGCTTCTGGAAATGCTTGGTGGAATACCGAAGCGAACCCTGTAGAGTTATTTGGAGATAAAATTAATAACTTGGGTAATGAAGAATATTTTGGCGTTTCCTTAATTCACGATGATAACTTTTATCGTAAAAATAATCCCTTCAGATATATCTACTATGAAAAAGGACAAAATGATCATCCCAAATTGCCGCCGTATGATCTAAGCGAAGGGAATAAGGGGACGAAAGAAAGAGATATAGAAACCCAAGATTCTATTTGGAGCCGTTATGAACAATTGGTTAAGGCTGTTTCTCAAGACCCACAAGTTAAGGTTGTTACTTCCAAAGAGATTGTTGGTATACTTAAGCATTATTAATTTCCATTATTAAACACTAGTTCGATGGAACGGTATTCTACGATTACGAAAATACGAAACTTGTTTGGATAAAAGAGGGCTTCAATAAATACCCTCATAACGAATGAGTCGTCCATAAGATTTGTAAAATTTCTACCTTTGAAGGAAGATTAGCATCAGAGTTTAGAATTAAATTATTAAATAAAGAAAACTTTAAAAGCGTATGGAAATTAAAGAGATAAAGGCAGAAAAATTAAAACCGTCGAAATTTATAAAGGAAAAGATAGAAGAGATTAAAGATATTGTTGGAGACGAAAAAGCTATTGTGGCTTTATCCGGCGGGGTGGATTCTTCGACGACTACTGTTTTGGCCCATCGAGCTTTAGGTAAAAATTTAAAGGTATTTTTTATTGATAATGGTCTGATGCGTGAACAAGAGCCTTACCAGGTTTTTTCTACATTCAAAAAATTAGGGATCAAAGTGAAAATTGTTAAAGCGCAAAAGGAATTCTTAAAGGCTTTAAAAGGAAAAATAGATCCGGAGGAAAAGAGAAAAGCCATTACCCAAACGTTTTATAAAAATGTTTTGGCTCAATTAATAAAAGAAGTGGGGGCAAGATTTCTTCTTCATGGGACGATTTTAACAGACATCGAAGAAACAATAGCCGGTATAAAAAGACAACATAATATTCTCGAACAAATAGGCATCGATCCCCAAAAAGAATTCGGTTACCAAGTAATTGAACCCTTGAAACAATTACGAAAGGATGGGGTAAGAAAAGTGGCTAAAGCTTTAGGTTTACCAAAGGAAATTTATAATCGAATGCCCTTTTTAGGACCTGCTTTAGCAGGAAGGATAATTGGAGAAGTAACTCCTCAAAAAATAAGTATAGTAAGAAAAGCTACTGCTATTGTGGAAAGAACATTAAAGAATGTTAAAGCTTTTCAATATATGGCTATTCTTCATCAGGATCAGGTAACGGGAATTAAAGAAGGTAAAAGAAAGTTTGGTTACCAAATTGAAATCCGTTGTTGGGATAGCCGTGACGCCCGAACTGCTACTCCTACAAAAATATCCTTTAAGACATTAACAAAATTAGCCCAAGAAATCACCCAAAAAATTCCGGAAGTGGTAAGTGTTACCTATAATATTACTGCCAAACCTCCTTCCACCATGGAAGCAGTTTAAGAAAAGTTATCTTAGATAATCAAAAAATCCCGACTAAGTCGGGATTTTTTGTCTCAAGAATAATTTTATTTAATCTTCTACTTCTTTCTTCTTAAGAGCAAGGTAACCAGCCATAAGAACCATAAAGATAGCCAAAGCCACCAAAAGAATTTTGGCAATTATTATTCCGGCGGTTGTTAAACCAGCACTTGTCCCACAAGCAGTGTCGATAGTGGCAATTAATGTTTCTGCACTTGAGCCACTTTGGTCAGTAACAGTCACATAAACTTCATGACGACCGTCCTCTAAGCGGGGAGAAGTAACGCTAAAATTACCATTTTCGTCTGTTTGTGTGCTAAATTCTACTGGTGTGCTGGTAATTTTAAAAGCAACTGTGGCATTAGGATTAGTAACGCCTGAAAAGGTTGGTGTGTTGGAACAACAATAAACCACTTCTGTGGGTGTAGAAACGATTTTACCATTAATAGTTAAATTACCCACTTGCGCTGGTTGTCCAGGAGTGACCGAACTAAAAGCCGCTAGGGCCATACCGGCTACTAGGCTTAATGATAAAACTAAAGAGGCGACAATTAAAGTTAATTTTTTACTTTTCATAATTACTCCTTCTTAATTTTATTAGACACTTCAATTATAATACTAAATTAAATAATTGTCAATAATTTTTTTAAAGAAATAGGCTTGCCTTTTCTTTTCTGTTTTTAATACTATAGAACCATTTTTATTTGTCAAGAGTTTTTTAATTGTTTATTTTGGTATATAATAATATTGAAAATCTTCATCATTAATTATGAAGAAAAAGACTTCCTTTGTTATTCTTTTTTTAATCACTGCTTTTGGTTTTATTTTACGTTGGCTTAATATTACCCAATATAATATTTATAGCGATTCCTATGAATTTTTGCTTTTAGCCAAAAATTTAGTGGAAAGATTATCTTTAGATGGTTCCTTGGGGAAAAATGGCATGTATTGGGGGCCACTTTTTTATAACCGCGTGGGTTGGGCAATGTTTTTAGCGCCTATTTATGCTTTGTTTAAAAATTTAGAATTATCCGCTCATATTCTTAGTCTAGCCGCTGGTATTTTAGCCGTTCCGGCTGTTTATTTATTAACCACTATATTATTTAAAAAGAGAGAAATTGGTTTGATAGCGGCTTTGTTTTTGGCTGTTTCCTTTGGCAATGTGATGCTTTCTGGATTTATTATGGGTAATAGTTTGGTGGTCTTATTTATCATTTTAAGTTTGGTTTGTTTTTTTAAAGCACAAGAAAATAATAAATTATTGTGGTATATAATTGCCGGAATTATCCTGGCTATTACTTGCTTTTTAAGGATTGAATTACTAATTACTTTGCCAACTTTTCTCATCTTCATTATAGGCAAAGAAAAATTTTGGCCGAAATTAGTATCCTTTTTAGTTAGTTTTGTTATCTTTAGTGGTTTTCTCCTTTTCATTTTCTTCCGTTTACTTTCTGAATTTTCTTTATGGTGGCAAAATCAAAGTATATATATTTTCAAAAGCGTTGGTCGTTATGGTTTCATTGTTCTTATCTTTATGCTGGTTTTTACTTTACTAGTTTTCCTCTTAAAAAAGAAAAAAGACTGGTTTTTAGTTAAATCACAAAAATTTTATTCGATATTAATTATATTGTCTTTATTACTGTGTTTTGTGATTCCCTTAATTGCTAGGCAGGTTTATAACTGGTCGGCTAGTTGGTTTACCCTTAAAACTGACTTTTTAATGATTATTCTTGGCTTTGTGGGGCTTATAATTTTATTCAAGAAAGATTTTTGGAAAGGATTATTTTTTTACTTGTTTATCTATCCTTTGCTTTTTATTTACTTTGCTTTTGGCGGAGGAGGGGATTTCCGACATATTAACATACTTTCACCTGTATTGATTATTTTGGCTGCTTTAGGCACTTGGCAAATTTTAATATCTTTAAAAGGTTGGCTCAAGACCAAAGAAGGATTTTCTTATAAATTCTTTCTTACAGGAATACTTTTGATAATTGGTTTAGTTTTTTATGGGCAACTTTACCAGAATTTACGGCCTTGGCATTCTTATATTTCTTACGAAAAAGAAGAAGGTTTGACACTTAAGAAAATTATGGCCGAAAAAAATATTCCTTCTGATGCTATTTTGATTAGCGCCTATCCCGAGGCCCATTACCTTTATACTGGGCTTTCTACCTGGGAGCAGCGAAAAGAAAAGCCTTTTATCGACGACTCTATTGCTGGTCACCAAAAGATTATTCTTTTAGTCGATGAAGCCACCAGAGACCAATATCCAGCCTTAGCCATTTTGGCTGAAAATAAACTTAAACCTTATTCTTTAAAATATATCTTACCTACAGTACAATATCAATATGGAAGCCACGCTTGGTGGCCAAAAAGATTAGCCACGGTCTATTATCTAAAAGCGGGAGAAATAAGAAAGATAGAGATTAGTGATCGGTGACTGGTGACTCGTGACTAGTGAATATTTATTAATTAAAGTAATTTATGATTAAATCATTCGAAGATCTAAAAATTTGGCAAGAAGCACATAGATTAACATTGGAGGTTTACAAATTAACTAGTAAATTTCCTTCGGAAGAAAAATATAGCTTGATTTCACAAACTCGCCGTTCTGCATCTTCTGTGCCAGCCAATATAGCCGAAGGTTTTAGTAGAGATACAACAAAAGAATTTATTAAATTTCTATACAATGCTCGAGGTTCTCTTGCAGAAACGATATGCTATCTTCTTTTGGCCAAAGATTTAGGCTATTTAAAAGAAAATGAATATTTGCGTATCAAAAAAGATTATAACAAATTAGCCAAATCGATAAATGCTTTAATTAATAGTTTAAAAACAAAAATTAAAAAATAACTTTTCCAATCACCAATCACCAATCACCAATCACTAATCACTAATCACCAATCACTAATCACCAATCTTATGCGTCACCGTCTCCGATCTTTAATCTATGGGCCAATTTTTAAAGGGAGTCTTTTGGTTTCTGGATTGATTTTTACGGGCAGTTTTTTTAATTATCTGTTTAATATGGTGATGGGGCGGATGTTGGGTCCAGCCGATTATGGTATTTTGGCCGCTTTGCTTTCCATCGTCTATGTGCTTTCGGTCTTTTCTTCATCAGTCCAAGTAGTCAATGCGCGGTATACAGCTCTTTATCAGGCAGAGAAAGCAGAGGCCAAGATTGCTGTTTTGTTCCGTGAGATGAATAAGAAAATGTTTTGGCTTAGTGCAATATTCTTTTTGATTATCTTTTCTCTTTCTCCTTTTATGGCCAAATTTTTAAATATTCCCTCTAATAAAACCGTGATGATTTTTTCTTTGCTTTTCTTGGTCACCTTTTTAGCACCGGTCAATCGGGGAATTTTACAAGGATTAAAAAGATTTTTTTACTTTGCCGTAAGTTTTCCTTTAGAGTCGGGCATTAAGCTTTTATCAGGTATCTTATTGGTTTATCTGGGTTTTGGGGTAAACGGCGCTGCCATTGCTCCTTTTTTAGGCGTCAGTTTGGCCTACTTTATTATTATGATTCCTTTAATTAAATTATTTAAAGAAAAAAGAGAAAAGTTTAAGCCATCGTGGAGAGAAATGATTGCTTATACACGGCCAGTTTTCCTGACCACTTTGGGTCTTTCGGGATTTTTAATTTTTGATGTCTTTTTGGTTAAGCATTATTTTTCGCCTTACGAAGCCGGACTTTATGCGGCCTTATCTTTGATGGGTAGGATTATCTTTTTTATTACGGGGCCTATAAACCAAACAATGTTTCCCTTAGTGGTCGAAAGTTACCAGAAGAAAAAGAACTACCTCAAGTTACTTTTAGACGCTTTCTTTTTAGTTTGCTTACTTTCTGCTGCTGTTTTATTAATTTATTATTTCTTCCCGAACTTATCCATTAAATTGATCTTTGGGAGTAAATATTTGGCTATTTCTCCTTATCTTTTGTTCTTTGGTTTTACGATGTTTATGTATTCAGTGGGCAATGTTTTGGTTTATTATTTCTTGGCCACTCAACGGACAATGATTTATCTTATTCCTTGCTTTTTTAGCTTACTTCTTATTGGTTTGATTATCCTTTTCCATCAAAGTATTTGGCAAGTTGTCTGGGTTCAGGTCCTCACCAATACATTGTTCTTTATCTCCACTTTGATATTTTATTTTGTGAAGCGTCGAAATAAAGCTGCGGCTAGTTTATCAAGCTAGTATAATCTTTTTAAAATTCCAATAACCAAGAAACAAAAATCAAATAATAACCAATCAAACAAAATTCAAACAATGACATTTTTAATATTTAGAATTTGAGAGTTGAAATTTATTTGTAATTTGTATTTTGTAATTTGTAATTTCAATTATGTTTTTAACTTTACAAACTTTCTAACTAATCCAATGAAGCTTTCCATTATTGTTCCCGCTTATAACGAAGGTAAAAATATCCATTATAATTTGGGCAATATAATTTATCATGCCCAAAAATTGAAAAATCTTGATTACGAAGTAATCTTGGTTTCTGATGGCAGTATTGATAATACTTATGAAGAGGCGCTTAAACATAAATCTAAAAAGGTTAAAATTTATCATTATCCTCGTAATCAAGGCAAGGGCTATGCTTTAAAATACGGTTTTCAAAAATCATCAGGCGATCTTATCACTTTTATTGATGCTGATGGCGATTTACCGCCGCATCAAATAGAAACCTTTTTAGAATATATGAAAGCCAATAAAGCCGACGTAGTGATTGGCTCCAAAAGGCATCCTTTATCCAAAGTTGATTATCCTTTAAAAAGAAGATTCTATAGCCGAATTTATCAAGCATTAATTAGGGTTTTATTTGGTCTTTCTGTGCGCGACACTCAAGTTGGTCTTAAACTTTTTAAAAGAGAGGTTTTAGAAAAAATTATGCCCAAGCTTTTGGTTAAGCGTTATGCTTTTGGTTTGGAATGTATAGTGGTGGCTCACCATTATGGCTATAAAATTACTGAAGCGCCCATTGAGTTAAAATATAATTTTTCTGGAACCGGCATTGATTGGCGACAGATTTTAAAAATTATCCAAGATACTCTGGCCATCTTTTATCGATTAAAAATTCTTTATTATTATGATGAAAAAAGAAAATAATGCCAATAAATACGAATGTTATGCGTATGATACGAATAATATGCGGATAACAAAATCGCACAAAAACGTATTCATGAATAAGAAAATTATTTACCCAGAATATTTTTTATTCATATCATTAGCATATTATTCGTAAATTCGCATTATATTATTATGAATATACTTTTTTTAAATTGGCGAGATATCAAAAATCCTTCAGCAGGGGGTGCAGAAATTTATACTCATGAAGTGGCTAAAAGATTGGTTCAAAGGGGCCATAAGGTTACTCTTTTTTGCGCTTCTTTTCCCGGAGCCAAATCCGAAGAGATAATTGATGGAGTAAAAATTATTAGAAGGGGGAGACAATGGACTGTCCACTGGCATGCCTATCAATGGTATAAAAAGCTACCAGCTACCAGCTACCAGCTACATTTTGACTTGGTTATCGATGAAATTAACACTGTTCCTTTTTTCACGCCCTTATATATTAAAAGAGCAAAAATCTTTGCTTTTATTCATCAACTTTGTCGGGAGTTTTGGTGGTATGAAGTAAAGTTTCCTTTAAATATAGTGGGTTACTTATTAGAGCCATTATATTTGAGACTTTATAAAAATATTCCTACTATTACCGTTTCTCAAAGTACTAAAAAAGATTTGCTTAAGCTGGGGTTTAAAAAGGTGTTTATAGTTGAAAATGGCCTCAATGTAAAGCCAGTCAAAAAATTTCCTTCCAAAACCCCAAACCCAACCATTATCTATGTTGGAAGGATGAAAAAAGCAAAAAAACCGCAAGATGCGATAAAGGCTTTTGCAATGATTAAAAAGAAAATAAAAAATGCTCAGCTATGGATGGTTGGAGGAGGGTACTTAAGAAAAAAACTTAAAAAGGCCTGTGCAGGCGTTAAATTTTTTGGTTATCTTGATGAAGAGGCAAAAAATAAGTTGGTTAAAAAGGCTTGGCTTATAGTTGTGCCTGGAGTAAGAGAAGGGTGGGGGCAGGTAGTTACCGATGCAGCCGCTTTAGGAACTCCAGCAATAGCCTATAATGTTCCAGGATTAAAAGATTCAGTAAGACATAATAAAACTGGTATAATATGTAAAGAAAATAATCCCGAGTGTTTAAGTAAAGAGGCAATAAGGTTAATAAACAATAAAAAGTTATATCAAAAATTACAATATAATGCTTGGTGTTGGAGCAAAGAATTTTCTTGGGACAAAACAGCTAAAGAGTTTATTAGATTATTAAAGAATTTCTAAAGAGCCTTAACTAAAAATCAGATCATTTATATTATAAGCAGTACAATAAATCTCATCATTGTACTGTTAAGAGATAATAAAGACAATTTTATATAGGGACAGAATATCAGATAGGCGATAATTTAATAATTTGGTTTTTAAAATTCTCGTACTAAAATACAAATATAAGAATATAATAAGAATATAATTTGTAAAGTACACTTGACAAATTGTGAGAACTTTTTGTAGTAATAATGATTTGACAAGTTTCTTTTAACTATATAAAACGTATAGTTTGTGGAAAGATATAATTTAGTTATGATGCCGCTCTAACCTTAAAAACCTTTTATTCAGCCTTGCTAAAATTATAGATACATTTTGTGTAAGATTTAGGATAATTTTCTCTTGACAAATACAAAAAATTCGATAAAATGTATTTAGCATTAAAACAATTAAATTATGAGTATTATTAGAGATTTAACCTTAAAAATTAAAGAATATCTGGATAAAGATGAAATTCTGCTTATTATCGGAAGCAGGCAAGCAGGCAAAACAACGGTTTTGCATCAAATAGAAGATATTTTAGAAAGCCAAAATCAAAATTTTTATTTTTTAAATTTAGAAGACCCCGATTATCTTTCTTTACTTAACCAGTCTCCTAAAAATCTATTTAAAATTTTTTCTTTTGATTTGAATCAAAAGAATTTTGTTCTTATAGATGAGATTCAATATTTAGATAATCCTTCTAATTTTTTAAAATATTTTTATGACGAATACCGGGGGAGAATAAAAATCATTGCTACAGGCTCGTCTGCTTTCTATCTTGATAAGAAATTTAAAGATTCATTAGTAGGTAGGAAAAGAATTTTTTATCTTTTTACTCTTTCTTTCAGAGAATTTTTGCGTTTTAAAAAAGAGAATAAACTTTCTCAGAAAGATTTTCAAAAATTAAGCTTAGCCGATCAAGAAAAAATTGCTTTTTATTTTGAAGAATATCTTATTTATGGCGGATATCCGAGAGTTGTTTTAGCCCCCTTAAAAGAAAAAGAAGAAATTCTAAGAGATATTGCTTACTCTTACATTAAAAAAGATGTTTTTGAAGCGAATATCCAGCGGGAAGAAACTTTCTATAAACTATTTAAACTTCTTGCTTCTCAGATTGGAAATTTAATCAACAGTTCTGAACTTGGTTCTACTTTGGGAGTTTCAAAGACAGCCATAGATAATTATCTTTATGTAATGCAGAAGTCTTTTCATATTTGCCTGATTAAGCCTCTTTTTAGAAATTTGAGAAAAGAATTAACCAAAATGCCCAAAGTTTATTTTTTCGATTTAGGATTAAGAAATTTCTTTATAAAGAATTTTAAACCATTCAACGAAAGGGGAGACAAAGGTTCTTTATTAGAGAACGCTCTCTTTAGGCAACTTATAGAAAAATACGATTTTGAAGAAATAAAGTTTTGGCGAACTATTCAAAAACAAGAAGTAGACTTTGTTGTTAATGAAAAACTGGCCTTCGAAGTGAAGGTTCAACCAAATAAATTTAAGGGGAGGAAATATAAAAAATTTTTAGAGAATTATCCCGAAATAGCCCTTTCTGTTGTTTCTTTTAATACCAAGGAAACAACGGTGGACTCGCATCGAATTTTTGAAATTTATCAAATCTAAATAAATCTTTAGAATTTACTTTTAGAAACAAATTTAAAATTTTTTATCGAATGCCTATTTAAAAACGATTACTGATTTTCGTGGGATAAGGCAACTTATAAGTTTGCAAGAATCATCAAGTTGGTAAAGTTGGATAAAACAAGATACAAGATACAAGAAACAAGAAACAAGAAACAAGATACAAGATACAATAATTAGACAAATTTCAATGAACAATAATCAAAGGACAAACGATAAGCAAAAACAAACAAATAATGATAGATACAAATATGATTTAGAGGAAAGAACAACCGAATTTGCCAAAAATGTTATTAGATTGTGTAAAAAACTGCCCAGGAATCCAATTAATGATCGTTTAGTTGGTCAAGTTGTTGGTTCATCGGGATCGATTGGCGCGAATTACCGAGAAGCCAATGATGCGCTAGGTAAAAAAGATTTTATTCGTTGTTTAAAAGTTTCTCGCCGAGAAGCCAAAGAAACACTACATTGGTTAGCATTGATAAAAATAGCAAATCCAACCTTTGAAGGCGAAATCGAGAAGCTAATACAAGAAGCAGAGGAAGAGAAAAATATCCTATCAGCTATTATTGATAAGGTTCAATAAGTTTGAATATCAGTATTTGATAATTGAAAATTGTTTGTATCCTTG
>Ga0315298_1006443_pt1 | contig 16033 bp, 15 predicted proteins | sample WHS_1_MG_FD_203077 | JGI IMG/M metagenome (GOLD analysis project Ga0315298, IMG submission 203077) | Extremophilic microbial mat communities from Washburn Hot Springs, YNP, Wyoming, USA - WHS_1_MG | ecosystem: Environmental > Aquatic > Thermal springs > Hot (42-90C) | place: USA: Wyoming... | reverse complement strand
AAGGAGGAATATTTTATGGCAAAGGTTAAAATGAAAACTAATAGAACAGCGGCTAAAAGATTAAAAATCACTGCTACAGGAAAAGTTAAGTACACAAAAGGCGGAGTTTCTCACTACAACACTAAAAAATCTTCTAAAAGAAAAAGACAAGGAAGAAAGCCACAATACGTTCCAAAGAATTTAGAGCATAAAGTAAAAGCGCTTTTACCAAACGATGTTTAATCGAAAAAATTAAGGAGGTAGTTTAAAATGAGAGTTAAAGGACCATCGTCAAAGAAGCATAAAAAGAAGATTTTAAAGCTTGCAAAAGGATACTACGGACAAAAGCACAGGTCTTACAGAAGAGCTAAAGAACAAGTAATGCACTCTCTAAACTATGCTTACAGAGATAGAAAAGACAGAAAAAGACAGTTTAGAGCACTTTGGATCACAAGAATTAACGCGGCTGCAAGATTAAACGGACTAAGCTACAGTCAATTTATCAACGGACTTAAAAAGTCTGGAATTGAGCTTGACAGAAAAATCCTTGCAGATATGGCTGTAAATGACATGGAAGCTTTTGCGAAATTAGTAGAAACTGCTAAAAAAGCATTGCAAGCAGCTTAAGTAAGAGGCTTTTATGGATATAAAGGCTCAGCTTCTTCAGCTTAAAGAGGAGATTAATAGGGAAGTTCAAGATATTTCTGATGAAAAAGTTTTAAATGAAATAAAGGTCAAATATCTTGGAAAAAAAGGATTGATCACTTCTGTTCTAAAATCTCTTAGTAGTCTATCACCCGAGGAAAGAAAAGAAGTTGGGCAGCTTGCAAACTCTATCAAAGAGTTTTTAGAAGAGGCATTAAAAGCTAAGCAAGAAGAGATTGAAAAAAAGAAGCTTGAAGAAATTTTAAGAAAAGAAAGATTAGATATATCTTTACCGGTAGAATGGTTTGAGCCTTCTGCTTCTCATCCTGTTTTAACAACGTTAAAAGAGATTACAGAAATCTTTAAATCTATGGGTTTTACCGTAGAAAGCGGTCCGGAAGTTGAGTATGAAGATTATAACTTTACAATGTTAAATATTCCGGAGCATCATCCTGCAAGAGATATGCAGGATACTTTTTACACATCCAACGGCATGCTTCTTAGGACTCACACATCTCCAGTTCAGATTAGAAGTATGCTTAAGAAAAAGCCGCCTATTGCAATAGTAGCTCCAGGAAGAGTTTACAGAAAGGATATGGACCCAACCCACTCGCCAATGTTCCATCAGATAGAAGGCTTGATGGTCGATAAAAACGTAAGCTTCAAAGATTTAAAAGGTATCTTAAAAATATTCTTAGAAAACATTTTTGGCAAAGATATTCCAATCAGATTTAGACCAAGCTACTTTCCATTTACAGAACCATCAGCTGAGGTTGATGTAGGTTGCACTGTTTGCAAGGGTAAAGGATGTAGGGTTTGCAAAAATACAGGATGGCTTGAAATTCTTGGTTGTGGAATGGTTGACCCAAACGTGTTTAAAGCTGTCGGCATAGACCCGGAGGATTATACCGGCTTTGCTTTTGGACTTGGAATAGAAAGAATAGCAATGCTTAGATATCAAATAACGGACATCAGACTCCTATTTACAAACGACCTAAGATTCAACCTTCAGTTTAGAGGTATAGAATGAAAGTCCCTTACTCGTGGATAAAAGAGTTTATAGATATAGACATTCCAGTCTCAGATGTAGTAGCAAAGCTAAACACTACGGGCATTGAAACAACTTTTTATAAATTCGGACAATACATTCCAAACCTAACGACTGTAAAAGTTTTATCCGTCATAAAACATCCAGAAAAAGATAAGCTTTTTATCTGCAAAGTTAGCGATGGTAGCAGAGAATATCAAATCATAACCGGTGCTGACAACGTAAAAGAAAATGATGTTGTAGTTCTTGCAAAGGTTGGAGCTGTAATAAAAGGAAGAGAAATAAAGCCGGTATCGTTTGGTTCTTATACTTCAGAAGGAATGCTTCTATCTTTGGAAGAGCTTGAAGTAGAAGAAAAATCAGAAGGTATTTTTGTATTAGACGAAAACACGCCTGTAGGAGTAGACCCAAATAAGATTCTTGGTCTTGGAGAAGACTATATCTTAGAGATAGAAATTACGCCAAACAGAGGTGATGCGTTAAGTGTCAGAGGGCTTGCAAGAGAGGTAGGAGCTATTTTTAATCTAAAAAGAAAAGAGATTCAGCCAAAACCTGTTTTAACAGACAAAGAAGCAGCTATCAATATTGAAACAGACAAAGTTTATAGATACATTGGAACAATCATAAAAAATGTAAAAATTAAAAACTCACCCCTTGATGTTAGATTAAAACTTATCAAATCTGGCATATCTGTAATTAACAACATTGTTGATATTACTAACTATGTATTACTTCAAGAAGGGCAGCCGCTTCATGCTTTTGACCTTGATAAGCTTGAAGGTGGTATAACAGTCAGGCACGCGAAAGAGGGTGAAAAAATAATCACCTTGGATGGTCAAGAGAGAGAGTTAAAACCTACCGATGTAGTAATCGCTGACAGTAAAAAAGCCTTAGCTATAGCCGGCGTTATTGGTGGAGAAAATTCCAAGATTGATGAAAATACTAAAAACATCTTGCTTGAGGCAGCAGTTTTTGACCCGGCAAGTGTTAGAAAAACATCAAAAAGACTTGGAATCTTAACAGATTCTTCTTACAGATTTGAAAGAGGTGTAGATGTAGAGCATACATCCAAAGCATCAAACCTTGCAACCCAGTTGATTTTAAGTTTAGCCGGTGGAGAAATTGAAGCTTATAAAGATGTTTATGTTAAACCTTACACACCGAAGACGGTAGTATTAAAGCCGGAGGTTGTGGAAAAAGTTCTTGGTGAAAAAATTGATGCGTCAGAGATTAAATCTATTTTAGAAAGATTAGAAATACCTACACAAATTCAAGAAAATCAGATCAATGCTGAAATTCCACCGTTTAGAGCTTATGACTTAGAAAGACCGATTGATTTGGTTGAAGAAGTAGCAAGAATTTATGGTTATGACAACTTTACGCCGACCTATCCAAGAGTGTCGGTTGAATCGTATGAAAAATCTTTATACTATGACTTTGATAACAAAGTAAGAACTTACTTTTTAGATAATGGATTTACAGAAGTTTTAAACTACACTTTCACGTCAGAAGAAATCTACAATGCATTAAAACTTCCTATTCCTGAGATTAAAATAACTAACTATATCCTAAAATCCCACAGCATTTTAAGAGATAGGATTGTGGTTAGCCTGCTTGAAAACCTAAAAGAAAACTTAAGATTTGGAAGAAAAAACTTATCTATTTTTGAGCTTTCATCTACATTCTTTAGGGATTTTGAAGAGATAAGAGTAGGATGTTTGGCAGTTGGCAAGCTTGTTGATGGGTTTAACTATACAGAAAAAGAAAGAAGATTTAGCACAACTCACAGTTGGAACTTTTTAAAGCTTAAAGGTGTAGTAGAAAACCTGCTAAATAAACTTGGAATTAAAAACTATCAGCTCATAGATGAAAACATAGAAGTATTCTTACATCCATATGAATCTGCAAACATACAGGTAAATGGCTACGACATAGGATTTATTGGAAAAATCCATCCTGAGATAACACATAAGCTTGAAATACCAAAAGATACTTACGTAGCAGAGTTAAAATTAAGATATGTCCCAAGAGAGATTGAGAAGGAAAACTTGCTGCATGGATATCTTTACACCTATTATCTTAAAAAAGATCCGGTGGTATTCCAAGAACTGCCAAAATTCCCATCAGCATACAGGGACCTTGCCTTTGTAATTGAGGAAAGTGTAAAGGTTGGTAAGCTCAAAGAAGATATATTAAAAGCTTCTAAATACGTAAAAGAAGTTAAACTTTTTGATGTGTATTTCTTATCTGAAAGCAAAAAAAGCGTTGCCTTTAACGTTGAGTTTTTCAACCCGGAGAAAAGCTTGTCTGACGAAGAGGTCAATATCATAGTTGAAGAAATTTTAAATAAACTTAAATTAATTTATCCTGATATTAGTTTAAGAACTTAGGAAGGAATCAGGAGCTGAAAGATTTGAAGATAAATTTAATTTTATATAAATTACATAAGGCTTACCTGCGGGGTACGATAGGGATGGTGTAGATTTTTCTGGGCTATAGACAAGGAAAAGGGAGGTCTACATTCTGTAAAGACCAGGTAGCTTCCGTGTGAAGCTCGAAGGTCTTACAGTGCGACCACCCACTTATTGGGGCTGTGCTCAGAGCATGGCTAACCATCCCGTCGGCTTCTGTGGGGGCCTTTTTCAGCCCTGACCTTCCAAGAAATTGGGAGGTCACATTGAAAGAAGAAATAAGAAAAAAGATACTTGCAAAGAGAGAAGTTTATCCTAATTGGGAAGAGGATTCTCTTAAAGTACTAAAAAACCTTCTAACCTTATCATGGCTTTATGACTATAACGTATTTATGCTCTACTATCCTCACAGAAAAGAAGTTGACACAAAACCTATAATCAACCATCTATTAAACATATCTAAAATAGTACTACTTCCAAAAGTTAAAGGACCCGATATTCTACCTATTCAAATTCATGACTTAGAAAACTTGTATATTGGTTATGGCGGAATAAAAGAACCAAGAGGGGATGTTTATGAAGGAAAAATTGACGTAGTGATCGTTCCGGCTGTAGCCTTTGATATGCATGGGTACAGGTTAGGCTACGGAAAAGGTTACTATGACAGATTTTTGCCAAAAATTGAACCGGTTATTAAAGTTGGTTTGGCATTTGATTTTCAAATTTTAGACAAAATTCCACATGACCTTCATGATGTCAAAATGGACTATATTATTACACCCACACAAATTTACAAAACAAAAAAGGAGGATCAAAAATGACAGAAATATTGGTTGGTTTATCTTCTGCAATTTTGGCAGGCGGAGCCGGATTTTATGCAAGTAAAATAACAATTGAGAAAAAACTCAAAGAAAAAGAAGAAGAGTATAAAAAAGTATTAGAAAGAAAAGAGGAGATTGAAAAACAAGCAGTAACTGAAGCTGAAAGAATCAAAAAAGAAGCCGAAAGAGAGGCTGAAAGAATTTTAAAGGAGGCTGAGAAAGAAGCTAAACTAAAAGCTTCAGAAATAGAAAGAGAGGCTTTAAAGCTTAAAGAACAGCAAGAATTCATTATAGAAAAAGAACTTTTAAAGAGAAAGCAAGAGCTTGAAAATGAGCTTAAGCAAAAGAGAGAGGAGCTTCAAAATTTAGAAAAACAGCTTTTGATGAGAGAATCTCAGTTAGAGAAGAGACTTGCAAGAATTGAGCATAAAGAAGAGGAAATAACAAAAAGAGAGCAAGAAATACATAAATTAGAAGAAGAGATTAGAGCTTTAGAAAGTATTTTAAAAGAAAAAGAAGAAAAGCTAAAGAATGCAGAACAGCAATACATTCTTGAACTTCAAAGAATAGCAAGCATGACAAAAGATGAAGCAAAAGCAGAGCTTATGAAGAAAGTTGAAGAAGAGGCTAAGCTTGAGGCTGCTAAATTAATGAGAGAGATAGAAGAAGAGGCAAGAAAGCAAGCAGAAAAAGAAGCTAAATGGAACCTTGTGACGGCAATACAAAGGTTAGCACCGGAAGTAACAACATCTTATACTGTTTCGGTCGTTGACCTTCCAAGCAATGACATAAAAGGAAGAATCATCGGAAGAGAAGGAAGAAATATAAGAACTTTTGAGCTTGCAACAGGCGTTGACCTAATCATTGATGATACACCGGATATAGTAACAATATCATCTTTTGACCCATTAAGAAGAGAGATAGCAAAAATAGCTTTAGAAAGACTTATAGCAGATGGAAGAATCCATCCTGGAAGAATTGAGGAAGTTGTTGAAAAAGTAAAAGAAGAAATGGACCAGCATATAAGAAAGCTTGGAGAAGAAACATGTTTAGAACTTGGATTTACTGACGTACATCCTGAACTTTTCTACTACATTGGAAAATTAAACTACAGAACATCTTACACACAAAACGTACTGCTTCATACAAAAGAGGTTGCATACTTAGCAGGTATGATGGCTGCAATGCTTGGGCTTGATGAAAAGAAAGCAAGAAGAGGTGGACTTATGCATGATATAGGAAAAGCAATATCTCATGAAGTTGGGGGAGCTCACTCAAAGGTTGGTGCTGAGATTGCAAAAAGATACGGAGAGCCTGACTATGTGATAAACGCCATCCTTTACCATCATGGAGACGAGCCGGCAAGGTACCCAGAGGCGGTATTAGTCGCTGCTGCTGATGCACTTTCTGCTGCAAGACCCGGAGCAAGAAGAGAAGTATTGCAATCTTACATAAATAGACTTGAAAAGATAGAGGCTATAGTCAATTCGTTTGAAAATGTAGAAAAATCTTTCGCAATCCAAGCAGGTAGAGAAGTTAGAGTTATCGTCAATGCAGAAAAATTATCCGATGAAGAAGCATACTTGCTTACAAAAGAGATTGCTAAGAGAATAGAGAACGAGCTTGACTTCCCAGGACAGATAAAAGTAGTAACAATCAGAGAATCAAGATTTGTTGAAGTAGCAAAGTAAAACAGATTGATTTTATTTAATAATTAGCAAGAAAGTCCCTGCCTTACAAAAGGTGGGGAATTGCTTAAATCAAGAATGTTCTAAAATTTTTGTAAGTTTACTTTTTCTCTTCATCCTGAGGCTTTAGTCTGAAGAGTCTCCTCTTTTAAAATGAGAAATGGAGAAGTGAAAGGTAAGAAAGGAGGAAGATTCTTCGCCGGCTTCAGGATGACAATCAAAAGATTGATTAATTTTTTAAACTTAGTCAAAATTTGGAACACTCTCATACTTGGAATGGCAAAATGAAGAATTTCAAAAACTTTTTGTTATCCAACCTTCTGATTTTTTGATAAGGGTTAGAATAAGACTATCAGATCATCCGCTTTAAAGCTGGCTTTTTTAGCATTTTTCCATGTTTTTATTCACAAAGTCTATTTAATGTTTTTCTCAATCAATTCCTTTGGGCTTTTCTTTACTTTTACAAGCTTAGTCCCCTCCGGAGTTTCAATTACCATAAACTTTTCACCATTCTCTTTTTGAATATAGCCAACTGTTGCTTCTAATCCTGTAAATGGTCCTATATCTGGAAGTGGGGGTAAATCCACTTTCCCGGCATAGGAAAATCTTATGTTTATTAATGTTAATAAAATTAAAATTTTTTTCATATTGTATCCTCCATATCTACCGCTCACATCTCACGCAACACGTTTAACTTTAAATCATTCTGGTAAGTAATAAACTGAAAGGTTTACCACTCCGGTTAACAATCCACCTTCTTTTTTTATGGAAACATTTTCTGTACTTATAAATCTTTCAGATTTTGCTATTTCATCTAAAAAGTTTTTTATAGAATTAAAATTTCCAGAAACATTTACGGTAATGTTAATTTTTTTTAGCTTTATAGCGTTTTCCGGAATTTTCTGCTCTTCCTTTTTATCCTTATTTGGCGTAGGATTAAACACCTCTAGCCTATCCGTATCTTTATTGTAGTATAGGGTTACATCTTCTTCTTTTTCAACTTTAAAAGAGTTTAAAGTTAACATGCTTTTATTTGCACTCATAGATACAACATTTAAAATATCATCTAAATTTGGTTTTGGTGGGATGATTTTTTTCATTACTTCCAGTTTGTTTACAATGTTATTTATGTCAGTTTTAACCTGTTGTAGTTTTTTTTCTAAAATAAGTTGAATTTGTGGATTTACAGCTGATTTTAAAAGCTCTAGCTCATTTTCGAGATTCTGGACCTCATCGTTTAAATTTTTATACTCATCATATTTTGGAGAAATTAAAATTATAAAGATAAGATATAAAACTCCACCTGTTAATGCTATTAACAAAATAGCTTTTTGCCATCCTGGAGTATTTTCCCATTGTTCTTTTATATTTGTTAGATCCATTATGTTCCCTCTCTTTTTTCTGGAGTTTGATTCTTAAGTTCGAATGTAAAGTTATAGAAAGTAATATTTGTTGGCGAATTTTTCTTCTCCGCACCATTAAATACAATATCTTTATAAGAGATGCTAAGAGATTTATAATACTGTGCTACAAGTTCTGGTTTAAGGGAATTTCCGGTAATTTTTCCGGAATCTTTTGATATTTCAACAGATTCAAGCCATAGTCCATCAGGTATTGGTAGAACAATACTATTTAATTTTGATGTTAAAGACTTTCTTGAATCTGCTAAATATTGAAAAGTCTTAAATCTCAACTCTAACATCTCTTTTTGTTTTTCTTGCTCGGCTATTGCTTTTTTTAGCTGATTTATTTTGTTTTCTATAGACTTTAATTTTTCTTTTTCTGTGATTAGCATTGTTTTTCTTTGTTGTAAACTTTCAATTTTCAATTCTAAGTAAAAGTAAGAAAATAATAAACCTACTATTAAAATAACCGGCAACAAGATTACTAAAAATTTATTTGCATTTTCAAATTTTAAGGATCCAAATTTTAAGGATTTTAGACTAATATATGGCGTGACTGCAGTTAATCCTCTTTTTTCTTTCTTGGATTTAAGTTTATTTTTATCATTCCAGCCCTCTGTATGCCAGGCTTATTGATGCATTGTAAATTTGTACGGGAAAATTGCCACTATATTTTATGTTTAATGAAAGAACTGGGTCAATGTCTTCAAGAATAAATCTTGTGCTAAATTTTAACTGTGTATAGGCTTTTATTTCTGGATACTTTACAAACAATCCTGAAGTATATATTATTTTCGGTTCTTGTAATGTAAGGAAGAAATAATTTATCTCGTTTATTAATCTCATAACTTCTTGCTCTTTTGCGTCCGGGTCAAGCATTTCGTAAAGTTTAAAATTTATGTCTATTGGTTGAATTATTACATTATTGTTAGAAATTAACAAATAAGAATCATTTTTATCAAGATGGATCAAGCAGATATTTTTTTCTTGCTTCATCTTGTCAACCTTTTCTTTTTGTAAAAATGCCAGGTTTAGTAATGCTGTTGCTGATGGTTCTATTGTGTCGGCTTCTATATTGGCATTTTTCGCAATTTCTAACACTCTTTCTATTTGTTCATTTTTCGCAATGACAACTACAATATCATAAAAATCTTCATCTTCATTTATAATTGAATAATCGTAAATAGTTTCAGTTTTTAAATTTTCTATATTTTCTTTGATATTCCATTCTATTGCATCAATCATTTCTTTTTCACTAACTTTCGGGAGTTTTAAATTTTTAATTAAGACCGCCGACACAGGAATGCTGAAATTAGCAATTTTCACATTTAAACCTCTTCTTTCAAGTTCTTGTCTTAAGATAAGTCCATCCTGCTCATTGTCTCCGGTAAGCTGTATTTCAAATGGCATAATTGAAAATATTAGATCTTCGCCATCTTTCTCTAAAATTGCCACTCTTGCATAATCTGTATCAAGCTCTATTCCTGTAAACAATTTGTTTTTCTTGGAAAATGGTAAAATTCTGTCTAAAGATGGAAATTTAATTTTGTTCAATTTCATTTCCTCGAAATTTTATATTTGTTAAAATCTATAAACTATTTCGGAAAAATTTTCTTAAAGTTAAAAATTAGAGAAAAATTATCTTTAACCCTTAATTTTATATTGTAATTTTTACTCTACCGTAACAGTTTTTGCTAAGTTTCTTGGCTGGTCAACATCTTTGCCAAGTATAACAGCTATATGATATGCAAGTAATTGTAATGGAACTGACAAAACTATCGGATATAGGTTCTCATCTGAAACAGGAGGAATTTTAACAATTTCATTTGAAAGCTCCTTTATCTCTTTGTCTTTTGAATCTGTAAGGGTTATTACGATTCCTTTTCTTGCTTTTACTTCTTGAATATTAGAGATCATCTTTTCATATAAGCTATCTTTTGGAGCTAAACATACCACCGGAAGGTTTTCGTCTATCAGTGCAATAGGTCCGTGTTTCATTTCTCCGGCAGGGTATCCTTCTGCATGGATATAAGAGATTTCTTTAAGTTTTAATGCTCCTTCAAACGCTATAGGATAATTTAAACCTCTACCTAAGAATAGAAAATCCTTAGCATTATGATATTTATAAGAAATTTCTTCTATGGTCCTATCTTCTTTTAAAACTTCGTTTATAAGCACCGGTAAATGGTTTAACTTTTTGTGATGCTCTTCAAATTCCGACGCTGTGATATTTCCTCTTTCAAGACCTGATTTTAGAGCAAAAAGCAATAACGTAACTAACTGGGCTGTAAAAGTTTTTGTTGCCGCAACTCCAATCTCCGGACCGCAGTAGGTGTATAAAACATAATCACTTTCTCTTGATAAAGAGCTACCTACTACGTTGACGATAGATAGAACTTTTGCTCCTTTTTTTCTTGCATCGATTGCTGCAAATCTTGTGTCTGCCGTCTCTCCAGATTGGCTGATTGCTATAATCAATGTTTTATCTGAAACCGGAAAGTCTCTGTATCTAAACTCAGAAGCATAATCAACTATAACCGGTATTTTTACATACTTTTCTATCCAGAATTTGCCGACCAATCCTGCATGGTATGATGTTCCGCAAGCTACGATCACAATATTTTGAATTTTATCTAACTGTCCAAAAACAGGATTATCCAAGTTTGAGAAAAATCCTGCAAGCGTATCTGTGATTGTTCTTGGTTGTTCGTATATTTCCTTTAACATGAAGTGTTTATAACCGCCTTTTTCAGCAGCAGCTATGTCCCAGTTCACAGTAAATGGCTTTTTTTCTTTTTTATTTCCGTTTGTATCGTAAATTTCTACTTTATCTTTTGTTAAAACTACTATTTCTTCATCATCAAGAGTAATGAATTTCTTAGTGTATTCTAAAACCGCCGGTATGTCTGAAGCTATAAAGTTTTCACCTTCTCCAAGTCCAACGATTAAAGGGCTGCCTTTTCTTAGTCCAATTATTTTATCCGGCTCTAAGGTAGATATAACTCCAATAGCATAAGCTCCTTCAAGCTGTTTTGCCACTTTTAAAACAGTATTTAAAAGATTTCCGTCGTATAAATCTTCCATAAGATGTGCGATTACTTCTGTATCTGTTTGGGATTTAAAAGTATAGCCTTTCTTTATAAGCATTTCTTTTAATGATGCGTAGTTTTCTATAATTCCGTTGTGAACTAATGCTATAGTTCCACTTTCACTTATATGTGGATGGGCGTTTTCTATAGATGGTGGCCCATGAGTTGCCCATCTTGTATGTGCTATACCAATCGAACCATTTATATCCTTACCCCATAAGTGCTCTTGTAGATCCTTTACCTTACCAACCTGCTTTTCAATAATTATCTGTTTTTTATTCTCGTCTAAAACAGCGATACCTGCAGAGTCATACCCTCTATATTCTAATCTCTGAAGTCCGTGAAGTAGCACTGGTACAGCTTTCCTATGTCCTATATAACCAACGATTCCACACATTTATTGCTCCTCCAAGGTATTTAGATTATATAAGTAATTAAATATGTCGGGTGAGAAATTCAATAAATGCATGAGATTCTTCTCCGGCTGCAGAATTACATTTAAGAGTATCTTTTTCTCTAATTTTTATCAACCAATCTTTCTTTTTGATCCTGAGGACGTAGAAGGACCTCATTTTAACTTATATTAAATTACCAATTTCTCACCCTATTATATATAAACTACTCGTTTTAAGTAATGCTTAATGTGTATTCATCAATGTTTGACCTATTCACTTTCTATTTCTTTCCTTGCATTTAAAATTATCTCTTTCATCTTTCTAACTGCTTCATATAATCCTAAGAATACAGCATTGGCTATAATAGAATGTCCTATGTTTAATTCTTCAATTTCTTTTATCTTTGCTATCTCTGAAACATTCTGATATGTTAGACCGTGTCCTGCATACACTTTTAGACCTTTTCCCTTAGCATATTTTGCAGCTTTTTTTATTCTTTCAAGCTCCTTTTCTACATTTTTACCATAAGCATTTGCGTACTCGCCTGTATGTATCTCTATTGCATCAGCACCTACCTCTACAGATGCGTCTATCTGCTCATAGTCTGGGTCTATGAATAAGCTAACAGTAATACCTTGCTGTTTAATTGGTTTGATAAAATCTTTAAGATAATCTACCATAGACACAACATCTAATCCACCTTCAGTGGTGATTTCTTGTCTTTTTTCCGGGACTAAGGTGACGTTGTTTGGCAGTGCTTCCAATGCTATATTTTGCATCTCATAGGTCGGTGCCATTTCTAAATTTATCGGGATATTTGTGTCTTTTAATTCACACTTTAATCTAAATAAGTCTTCATCTTGTATATGTCTTCTGTCTTCTCTTAAATGCAATGTTATTTGGTCAGCTCCGGCTTCAATGGCTATTAAAGCACCTTTTACCGGGTCCGGTTCTGTTGTTTTCCTTGCCTCTCTGAGGGTTGCTATATGGTCTATATTAACTCCAAGTCTCATTCCTGCTTACCTTTCTGATTTTAGTTTTTTGAAAGCTTCTTTTGCCGCCTTTGCTTCTGCTTCTTTCTTTGATTTCCCTTTTCCTGTCGTTTTTATCTCTTCAACATGACATTCTACTGTAAACGTTTTATCGTGCTCCGGACCTTCTGATGAGATTAATTTATATGTTGGTATTTTACCATAAAGTCTTTGAGTTTCTATCTGTAATAGAGATTTATAATCTCTTGGCAGATTTTCCTGCTGGATGTCGTTTATGACTATTTCTTTAAAATTTTTGTTGAATATCTCTCTTGGTATATCTAAATTGTACTGACAGTCTGTGTATATTGCCCCAAAAACTGCTTCAAACACATCACAAAGTAGCGATTCCCTCTCTGCTCCTTTTTGGTATTTTTCACCTTTGCTTATCAAAACAAAATCTTGGAAATTTACATTTCTTGCCAATTTTGACAAGTAAGCTTCACTTACAATAGCAGACCTGTACTGAGAAAGCTCTCCCTCTCTTGCATGAGGAAACTGTTTTATAAGGATTTCACTGATGATTAAAGATATAACTGCGTCTCCAAGAAATTCTAAAACTTCATAATCTTGTATTTTTTTATGGTATTCAGCTACAAAAGACCTATGAGTTATGGCTGCTAACAGTAGAGATTTATCTTTAAAAGTATATCCGATGATTTCTTCAAGCTGTTTTATTTTATCTTTAAACTCTCCGACCGATTCGTAATTTTTTTCTTCCATATCAATTTATTTAATCTTCAAAAGCCTTAAATGCTAAGCAAGCATTAGTTCCACCAAATCCAAATGAGTTAGAAATTGCAACTTTTACAGGATATTCTATAGCTTTGTTTGGCACATAATCTAAATCACATTCAGGGTCTGGATGTTCGTAGTTTATCGTTGGTGGAATAACTCCATTTTTGATAGTTAAAACAGTTGCAACTGCTTCAACTGCACCTGCCGCACCGAGAAGGTGTCCTATCATTGATTTGTTTGAGCTAACTTTTAATTTGTATGCATGGTCTTTAAATACTTCCTTTATTGCTAATGTTTCTATTTTATCGTTTAATGGAGTAGATGTTCCGTGAGCGTTAATATAATCAACCTCATCCGGGTTGATTCTCGCATCGTTAAGAGCCATCATTATAACTCTCTTTGCACCATCTGCATCAGCACATGGAGCTGTGATATGGTAAGCATCACCTGTCAATCCATATCCTACGACTTCAGCATAGATTTTAGCTCCTCTTTTCTTTGCATGTTCCAACTCTTCTAAAACCAATATGCCGGCACCTTCACCCATTACAAAGCCGTCTCTCTCTGCATCAAATGGTCTTGATGCTTTTTGAGGCTCATCATTTCTTGTTGATAAAGCTTTCATGTTGGCAAATCCGGCAACTCCAAGTGGTGTGATAGCAGATTCTGTTCCACCTGCTATCATAATGTCAGCATCGCCTCTTTGAATTATTTTAAATGCATCGCCAATAGAATGTGTTCCTGTCGCACATGCTGTTACAACGCAAGAGTTTGGACCTTTAAACCCAAACTCTATGGATATGTAACCTGCCGCCATGTTAGAGATTCCAGAAGGGATAAAGAAAGGAGAAACTCTCCTTACTCCTTTTTCCATCACTACTTTCTGTTGTTCTTCAATATCCCTCAAGCCGCCGATACCGGTTCCGACTATAACACCAGCCTTTGTTAAGTCAATCTTGTCAAGCTCCAATCCAGAGTCTTGTATTGCTTCTTTTGCTGCTATTACAGCAAACTTAACAAAATCACTCATTCTTTTTAATTCTTTGGAATCTAAAAATTGCTCTGGATTTAGATTTTTAACTTCTCCGGCTATGATTACAGGTAATCCTATAGCAACCGGGTCAAACCTTTTGATTACGTCTATACCGCTAACACCTGCAACAAGATTTGACCAAAAGTCTTTTACGTTATTACCTATTGGTGTTACAGCCCCTAAACCAGTAACGACGACTCTTCTCATATTTATTACCCTTGTTTTGATTTAATATAGTCTAAAACATCTTTTACAGTTGCTATTTTTTCAGCATCTTCATCCGGGATTTCAATACCAAACTCTTCTTCAAAAGCCATGATTAACTCAACTACGTCTAAAGAATCTGCCCCTAAATCATCTACAAATCTTGCTTCAGGTGTGATTTTTTCAATATCAACACCGAGTTGGTCTGCTATAATCTCTTTTACTCTTTGCTCAACTGACATTTTTATTACCTCCTATATTTAAAATTTTTTAATACATTCCGCCGTTTACGTGAATAAATTCACCAGTTATATAACTTGCCAAATCGGATGCTAAAAATAATACAACGTTTGCAACATCTTCTGGCTTTCCAAATCTGTTTAATGGTATTTGTTTAAGATATTGAGCTTTAATATCTTCCGGAAGTTCTGCTGTCATATCAGTTTCTATAAAGCCGGGAGCAACTGCGTTAACTGTGATATTTCTTGATGCAAGTTCTTTTGCTAAGGATTTTGTAAATCCTATTAATCCAGCTTTTGTAGCTGCGTAGTTTGCCTGACCTATATTTCCAATAAAACCAATAATAGAGCTTATATTTATAATCCTTCCGTACCTTTGCTTAATCATTAGTTTTACAACTTGTTGAGTGACTTTAAACGTACCGTTTAGGTTTACATTGATAACACTGTTCCAATCTTCTTCTTTCATTCTGATAAAAAGTGTATCTTTTGTAATTCCTGCGTTGTTAACAAGTATGTCAATTTTTCCTTGTGTAAAGCTGTTTATCTCTTCAAAGCTTTTTGAGATATCTCCGGCTAAATCTAAATCTATTCCAAATGCTTTAACGTTATACTCTTTTTCAATATTGTTTGCTAAAACTTCAGCTGATTTTCTATCTCTACCGGTAATGATTACATTAGCCCCAAGCTTTGCAAATTCTACTGCAATCGCTTTACCAATACCTCTTGTAGAGCCTGTTATAAGTGCATTTTTACCAGCAAAATTTAGCATTCTAACCTCATTTTAATAAAAAATTGTTAATATTTTACCATAAAATGATGAAGTTTTAGTCATATTGTGAAATGCTGTGTAAAAGACTTTAAAAAATACTTGTCATTTCTCACTTTCTCGCATCTTTTGAATTTTCAGCCGTATATAATATATGTTAAAAATTTTTTATGTAGATTTACAAAAGAGGTTTCCGGCCTTGAGCACATTTATAACCAACCACGGAAACAAAGACCTTAAAAGAAGACTGCAAGAGCTTATACAAGTCAGCAAAGAGCTTAAATTTCTTGTTGGATTTTTCTATTTCTCAGGAATAAAAGAATTCTATGAAACTTTAAAAAAGCTATACGACGAAGGCAAGCTTTCGCAGGAGCATATAAAAATCTTAGTTGGATTAAGCGTAGACAAAGGTGGCTTTGGACTGTATGAAGCAGCAACAAAGCTTAAAAGTAAAGACGAGTATTTTCAAGCTTTAATAAACTCTATAAAGACAGCATTTACAAGCCAAGAGTTAGATAATGAAGATATATACGAGCAAGT
>Ga0315298_1006442_pt1 | contig 16034 bp, 16 predicted proteins | sample WHS_1_MG_FD_203077 | JGI IMG/M metagenome (GOLD analysis project Ga0315298, IMG submission 203077) | Extremophilic microbial mat communities from Washburn Hot Springs, YNP, Wyoming, USA - WHS_1_MG | ecosystem: Environmental > Aquatic > Thermal springs > Hot (42-90C) | place: USA: Wyoming... | reverse complement strand
GGTGGAAGCTGTTCGATTCGCGTCGCTTTTCTGATCTCCATTTTTTCACCTTTCTCGTAGGGAATGAATTTTATATTAATAGGCTCGCAGCCCTAAATTCAAGGCCTGAAGATGTGCCACCAGGGCTCCTTGCCCTTGCCGAATTCCTCAAGGGTTTGGAGGGCCATTTCAATCCCCTGCCTTACAGGCTCTTCGGAAATCCCTGGCGCCGTAAACACATAGACGACGATATCTTTGGTCTTTTCTCCTACCCGTGTGCGGGAATCAGGACCCTGAAAGAGGGAACAGACGATCCCTGAGTCATCGCGGAGGATGATTTCGCCCTCCTTGCAATGAAGCTCCCTTCCGGAAACCCCCTCGAAGACCTCTCCCTCCTGGGCAAGGTCAAGCCTCCATGAGCCGTCAAAGCGCCCGAGGTCCTGAATCGCCATCAGAATCCCGTGCCCCGTTTCCGCCATAATATGGGTATCGATGTAAAGGTTGACAATAGGAAACCCCATGTCGATCACTTTCTTCAGATGACCAGGGAGGGGACAGAGGTAGCCCCACGCCTTGAAGAATTGATCGTAAAGGTTGATCCGTTGCTCCACCAGGCTCAGGTTGGCCTTTCTTCGTATCTTGCGAAGGAACTCCCTCTTGTAAAGCTTGAAAGCCTCGCTTCTCTCGAAGTATGTGCAGTCTTGAATCGTTCCAATGCCGAAGCTCATCTCGGGAAATTCTTGGCGGTAGGCATCGGTGATGGTCAAAGAAACCTCTTTTTTCCCCATTCCTTCCTCCCCTTCTCAATCCATTGTTGAGGTCTCCCATGGATTGAGATACCCGAGCTTTTCTCCCTCTCGCCCAATCGATGGCAAAGGCCTCGGTCCTTTCCCTATCGTTTAGCAGCAATCGGAGCGAGTGTCAAGCTTGGTTTCGAAGGAATCAGTATGCTCGTATTAGTCTGGACAAACAAAGGGAAAAAGAATCTTCCTCTCCCCTTGGGGAGAGGATGGAGGTGAGGGGGCAATTCCAAGGGAACACCCTCACCCCGGCCCTCTCCCGCCCAGGCGGGAGAGGGAGATCTCTGTCATTCCTATTTTGAGAAGATTAATGATTTGAAATGGGATAGGAACCCATTTACACTTGCTGGGAGGAAACGAAACGAAAGAAACATGTCCGAGGCCTTGAAAGAAGCACGGTTGAAAAATCGGCTATTTGGGAAAGGCAGAACTTATCTTTCATTCGGGCATCAAAGTAGTGATCGATCCTTTCTTCACCGGACCTCTTAGGAGGATGGAGCGTTCTGCCCTCAAAATGGAGGTTTGAGCGAAACCATGATCGGAAACAGGCCCAAAGTCGAAGTTCGTCAGGGGAAAGAAGTCGCTTCGCTGACGAGGGGCCTTCTTCGCAACGTGGTCGCGAAGGACTACAAAGGCCTATCGGTTCTCGTCAAGCCCAATATAGGTTTCCTGGGCTCCCCGGGCAGCGGAGTGATCACCCACTGCGAGGTCGTGCGAGGGGTGGTCCGCTTTTTGAAAGACGCAGGAGCCAAACCTTTCATCGGCGATAGCTGTATCTTTGGGGTCAAGGCAGAAGAAGCCTTCGAGCGCTCGGGCGTTGCGAGGGTCGCCGAGGAGGAGGGTGTCGAGCTCGTGGACCTCGACAGGGGCGAAGCGGTTCCTTTCGAGGTCCCCAACCCTATGGCCGTCGAAAGGCTCAAGGTTTCTTCTTACGCAGCCCAAGCCGATCGGATTGTCTCGGTACCGGTGATGAAGACCCACATGCACGCTGTGGCCTCTCTAAGCCTCAAGAACATGAAGGGTTGCCTCCATCAGCGGGAGAAGATCCGTTTCCACCATCTGCCCGAGCGGGACCGCTTTCAACCCTGGCACGGTCAGAAGACCCTCGATCGGGCCATTGCCGACCTGGCAAGCGTCCTTTACCCCGATCTGGCGGTCGTCGATGGGATAGTCGCCATGGAGGGGCTGGGCCCCAGCCTTGGGGAACCGAAACCTCTGGGGTTGGTCCTTGCAAGCGAGGATCCCATTGCGGCCGATATGGCAGCCCTTTTCCTGATGGGTTTTGAGACAAGAGAGCTCCCCCATCTGGTCCTCTCGATGATCAAGCGCGGTTGCCCTGAGCGAACCTTGGACGATCTCGATTTCGATCGAGAGCGCTTTACCGCCCTCCGTTCTCCTTTCAAGCGGGCGATCCCCGAGGATATCTCCGCCCAGTTCCCCCAGTTTCTCGTCACCTTTGGCGAAAGCTGCAGCGCTTGTGACGCCACGGTGATGGCCTTTCTCGACAGATACGGCGTGAGATACGTGGACCAAGAGAAAACCCAGATCGTTGTTGGAAAGTATGTCGATCCCCAGAGGCTTCAAACGAGGCGGTGCATCCTTCTTGGAAACTGTACGGCAAAGCTCAAAGGGTTGGGCCTTTTCATCGAGGGCTGCCCTCCCGTGCCTTCGGATCTGCTGAAGACCCTCGAAGCCCTCGGCTGAATGGGAAAGCGCCATCCCCGCGCGGAAATTTGTGGGGATGAGCGGATTTCCGAAGCGTTAGGGTGGGGGGCATACCTTCTTGGGACTATCGAATGATCTTGTCGGCTTGCTTGAGGATGGAAGGAGAGATGATGGCGCCCTGGGCCCGGGCAGCTTTCTCATTGACTACCAGCATGAGCCTATCCCCGACCTCCCACGGAATGGTTCCGGGCGGTTCACCATTGAGAATCCGGACGGCTTTTTTCCCGGCTGCATAGCCGATTTGAAAATAGTCAAATCCATATGCGGCCATCGCCCCTTTTACCACACTTCTCACATCGCCGCCGAAGAGAGGGATCTTCTTTTCGTTACAGACTTTGACGATTATATCGAGGGCATGGAGGACTGTTGTGTCAAAGGGGAGGGTAAGGACTTGAATCCTCGATGCAAGGCGATAGACCACCGAAGCGGCTTCCGAACGGTTTGAGAGCGTTCCTTCGATCAGCTCCATCTCTAGCCTTTTTGTCGCTTCGCGGAGCTCCTCAATATAAGGAAGCGACTGGATATCTCCTGGGTTATAAAGGGTTCCCCACCTTTTCGCCTTCGGGAAAAACCTCGAATACATTTGGAGCTGTCGAAACACTGGCCACCGGTCGCTCACTCCGGTCACATTCGTTCCGGTGTTCGAGCCAGGGAGGCTCTTGCTGGGAACGATGTTGCTTGCGACGGGGTTTGTGACGGAGGAGAAGACCACGGGAATCGTCTGGACGACCATGGCAACGGCCTGCGACGCGGGCGTAGCAACGGCGTGGATAAGAGCTACCTTCTCCCGGAGGAACCTCTCAGCGATGTCGCGGGCGATTTTCTTATCCCCTTTTGCATCTCGGCGATCGTAGATCACCCGGGCTCCTTCTCGAAACCCTCCATCGGCAAGGGCCTTTTCAAACCCCTTCTGATCCGCCGCAAAGTCCGGGCTCGATTGGGTTTGAATCACGCCGATTTTGATCAAAGGGGCGCGGGTTCCCTTTTCCTGACCCAAACCAAGAAGAGGACACGAAACCCAGAGGAACAGGAAGAAGAGAAGGGGCTTTCCCCATGTTTGCCAGGCCGCAAGCTTTCCCTTTCGTTCCATCTTTTCGAAGCCCCGTTTGTGGAAAAACCCTAATGTTGCAGAACCCTGCTCTCCAATGCAGCTGACGGGAAAAGTTATCATGTTTGTTCGCGTCTGTCAATTCCCGGAGGGATTTTGTCTAAGCCCTTCTTGCGAAACGGCGATCGGTTGAGCTACGCTTAGCCGAAATGATCCGCCTCTACATCGTCATCCCGATTGGAATCCTGGCCATCTCGACCGCCTCCATCTTTGTGAAGCTTTGCGATGCACCGGCACTGGTCATCTCGGCCTATCGAGTGGTGGTAGCCTCGCTCGTGATTCTCCCTGTTGTGGCCTATCGAAAGCTTTGGAAGGAGTGGGATAGAAAGGATCTCAAATGGTTTCTCCTCTCAGGAACCTTTCTCAGCCTCCACTTTGCTTCCTGGATCGCTTCGTTGAAGTACACTTCCGTTGCCAGTTCGGTCATTCTCGTCAACTCTCACCCGCTCTTCGTCGGAGTCGGAGCCTGGCTCTTTCTCGGTGAAAAACCCGGGCTTCGTCTCCTTGCGGGCCTCTGCCTTTCCTTCGCCGGCAGTGCCCTGATTGGTTTTGGCGACATGAACCTTTCAGGAAACGCCTTTTTAGGAGACGGCCTGGCGATCCTCGGTGCCGTAACCGCCTCGGGATACCTTCTGGTAGGAAGGCTTATGCGAAAGGAGCGCGATGTGCTCTCTTACGTTTTTCCCGTCTATGCGTGGGCGGGCATTGTCCTGATTGCCCTTTGTCTCGCGTTTGGAAAGCCTCTTTGGGGTTATTCGCGGACAACCTATCTTTACCTCCTTCTTCTCGGCCTTGTGCCTCAATTGATCGGCCATACGACCTTCAACTGGGCCCTAAAGTACCTTCGGACATCCATGGTGGCCATATTGATCCTGGGAGAACCTGTGGGTTCGACGATCCTGGCCTACTTTTTGCTCGAAGAAGCTTTGACCTTCTGGAAGGTTGCGGGAGGGATTGGGATCTTCGTAGGAATTGTGACCGCCCTGAAAACAAAGGATTAGGAGGATCGGAAGGTGTTGGAGTCTCTTGCCTGATGTCGAAAAATCCCTGAGCTCCCCAATGGAACGGGGGGTCTTGAATGTTTAGGGAGAATCGAATAGCCTTTAAAGGCGAAGGGAGGGTTTCCCCGGATCTTTCTGCGGAGATTTCTTATGAACGCTCGATGGGCGGGAAACAAAGCCCAGACTTACCTTTTGTTCCTTTTTGTCATCTTGGCTCTTGGCCTTACCGCCACAGGATATTTTCACTATCAACAGTATCGGGATTATGTGTTGGGCCAGAAAGAGCAGGAGATTCTTGCGATCGCGAACCTCAAACTTGGTCAAATCTTCGATTACCGTGAGGAGCGCTTGGGTGACGCAGAAGCCCTCTTTTCCAACCCCCTCGTGGTGCGACCGATTCGGGAGTGGCTTCGGGAAGGAAAAGAAGGGAGACAAAGGGAGGAGATCCTCGGCTACCTGGAGTCGATCCGAAAGGCCGAAGAATTTGACAGCGTCTTTCTCCTCGACGAGCTGGGGAAGACTCGTCTTTCCGTCACCTATGGCGAGGCCGAAGCAGGAGTTCAAGCCAAAACTCTGGTACAGGAGGCGCTTCAAGGACGGAAAGTGATTGTGAGGGACCTCTACCGGGACGAGAAAAGAAACCGCATCTTTTTCGATCTCTATGTTCCTCTGCTCGGAAAGACATGGGATGGACTCCCTTCGGGTGTCCTCCTTCTTCGAAGCGAGCCCAACCAGTTCCTTTACCCCGTCCTTCGATCCTGGCCGACCCCAAGTGTGACCGCTGAAATCCTTCTCGTTCGAAGAGAGGGAGAAGAAGTGCTCGTTCTCAACGAGCTAAGGCACGCGAAAAATACAGCCCTCTCCCTCCGCGTTCCCTCGAGCCGCCGCGACAACCCAGCGGCTATGGCGGTTGCTGGGATCGAAGGGGTTGCAAAAGGTGTGGACTATCGAGGCGTTCAAGTCCTTGCAGCCATTCGAGCCGTCCCCAACTCACCGTGGTATCTCATTGCGAAAATGGATATGGACGAGGCGATTTACCCTGTACGGGAGCAGGGCTACTCGGTCCTTATCGCAGGAATCCTGCTCGTCCTCGTGTTGGGCCTGACAGTCGCTTTTCTCTGGCGACACCAGAGGGCGCAGCTTTACAAACGGATGTACGAAGAGGAGATTAAGATCCAAGCTCTGACGAAACATCTCACTCTGATGACCAAATACGCCAACGATATCATCCTGCTCTATGATGATCAGTTCCGGATCGTGGAGGCCAACGAGCGAGCGACACTCACCTATGGTTATACCCGAGAGGAGTTCCTTGGCCTTACGGCCCGGGATCTTCGTCCTCCTGAAACGTGGGCCACCCTCGATGACCAGATTAAACAGATCCGTGAACGAAAGGGCCTTGTTTTCGAGACGATCCACCGACGAAAAGACGGCTCGACTTTCCCTGTGGAGGTGAGCGTTCGGGGCCTCGAGGTGGAGGGAAAGCAGTACTTCCAGAGCATCATCCGAGATATCACGGAACGGAAGGAGGCCGAGGAGAGACTCCGCAAGAGCGAGGAGCGGTTCCGGGATCTATTCGATAACGCGCCCGTGGCGTACCATGAGTTCGACCGGGAGGGAAAGATCACTCATGTTAACCGCACCGAGCTCGAAATGTTGGGTTACACCCCTGACGAGATGATCGGTAGGCCGGTTTGGGATTTCAATGTGCAGCCAGATATGGTCCGGGATACGATCTTGGCCAAGCTCTCGGGCAAGCTTCCGCCTCAGCGCGCCTTCGAGCGTGTCCTTCGTCGAAAGGACGGTTCTCTCGTCCCCGTTCTCATCGAGGACCGGCTCCTTCGTGACGAAAAAGGCGAGATCATTGGGATCCGGGCGACTCTTCAGGATATCACGGAACGGAAGAAAGCTGAGGAGGAGCGAGAGAAACTGATTCGCGAGCTTCAGGAAACGCTTCAGGCATTAAGAGAAAAGGAGGAGGCCCTCCGCAAGAGCGAGGAACGGTTCCGGGATCTCTTCGATAACGCGCCGATCGGGTATCACGAGTACGATTCGGAGGGCCGGATCACCAACGTGAATCAGACCGATGTGGAGATGCTCGGCTATTCGCGGGAGGAGATGATCGGCCAATACATCTGGAAGTTCAACGTCGGAGAAGAGATCGCCCGGGAGCAGGTTTTGGCCAAGCTGGCGGGCAAACTTCCACCCGGTCGGGAGCTGGAACGAACGTACCGTAGAAAAGACGGTACGACCTTCCCCGTCCTCGTCGAGGACCGTTTGATAAGGGACGAAAAGGGTCAGATCAAAGGCATTCGCTGCATCATCCAAGATATCACGGAAAGGAAAAAAGCGGAGGCGGAAAGGGAGAAATTGATCCAGGAGCTTCAGGAGGCCTTGGCTAAGGTGAAGACGCTTCGAGGCCTCATCCCCATCTGTGCTTCCTGCAAGAAGATCCGAGATGACCAGGGCTACTGGAAGCAGATCGAAAGCTATGTCCGCGACCATTCCGAGGCGGAGTTCAGCCACGGCATCTGCCCCGAGTGTATGAAGAAGCTCTACCCGGATTTTGTTGATGACGAGGAAGGCAAAAACGATGAGATTCGTCGTCCATGAGCACCACGCCTCGCGGCTCCACTTCGATTTCAGGCTCGAGATCGGAGGGGTTCTGAAATCGTGGGCCGTCCCTAAGGGCCCTTCCATGAACCCCAGGGATAAACGGCTTGCCGTTATGGTGGAGGATCATCCCCTCGGGTACGCTGATTTTGAGGGCATCATTCCCGAGGGCCACTATGGAGCAGGGGCTGTGGTGATCTGGGACGAGGGCGTTTTTCTTCCGGAAGGAAACCCCGAAAAGGCCCTGAGCGAAGGGAAGCTTTCGTTCACCCTTGAAGGGAAGAAGTTGAAGGGCGATTTCTCCCTTGTTCTGATGAAGGGACGAGGCAGCGGAAAAGATTGGCTTTTGATCAAAGGGAAGGACCCCTTTGCTCAGGATGACTGGAAGATCGAACAAGAGCTCACCCCCTCGAAAAAGAGAACCCTCCAAGAGAAGATCCCCCCCTGCGAAACGAGTTAGCCCCGAGAGAAGCCGGGTCCCATCCGTGGATTGAGCAATTTTTTTCCAGTCCGCTCTCCCCGTTTCGAGTGAACCCGGGCTGAGGGATCCCTCCAAAAGGCCCGAAGGAGGTGGGCCCATCCCCCGAACGAGGTAAAAGGGAAGGATCAAAAAAATTTTGGGTTAGCTCTTGCATTTTTTTATTTTGGATGTTAAATTACGAATTCTGTTTCGGCCAGCTCATCGTGAGGCCTAAAAGGCCTCTCCTTCGATGAGAAGAAGGCTCCGCTCGATCCGCTCCACATCTGTCGACCAGAAGTTCTTGTATCCTTCAGAGGTCCGATGTGAAAGGAGGGCCGTAGGGGAATGGGCAATTCCCTGACCGGTCCTTTTCGTCGTTGCGAACGGCATCGAAAAGAGAACAGCCGCGAAACGAGCTGGCACGCTACTTGCTTCCAACGAAGCCTGGATGGCAGGCCCCAGATCCTTTCCCTCCCCACGAGGGGAAAGGAAAAAGCAGAATGGGAAACCCAAAAAGGAGGGATGGAAAAATGAAGTGCAAACGTTGTGGAGGGATCATGGTCTTCGAAAAGTTCTCCGGCAGTTGCGAAGAATTTTTCGGGTGGAGATGTGTTTTCTGTGGCGACATCGTCGACCAGGTGATCCTTGAAAATCGCCTGGGTCAGAAACGATAACCCACGAGGCTTTGGCAAAGCTTCCCCGCCCTCAGGGCGGGGAGGTAAAGGCCTCCCATCGCACCAGGTTGAACTCTCCGCGTATTCAAGGCTCTGCTGAGGGCCTTTCCAAGAAGCCTTCGCCAAAAGAAAATGCTCCCCCTGATGTTGCAAAAACCCTGTACAAATGGCTCCGCTGAGGGCGCCAAGAAGTCTTATAGCCTCTCTGTGGTCAGGTAGGCGCCACCTTGGGGAAGCGAAATACCCACGTTGGGAGACGCTGCTGAAATCCGCTCTCGCTGAAGCCTATGACAACCGTAGAGAGTTCAAGAAGACTCCCTTAAAAGGGCCTCCAGGCGTCTTCTCCGGCGCTCCGTAGTGGAGCGGGCGCGATCTCTCCTCGCTTCAGAACCCTCTCCCTCACCCTCCAAGACTCCTCGCGGTAGGTAAAAGGAACCGAGCGCTACCGCAACGAGAAACGATGTGATAAAATGTTAAGAGTTAAGATCCATTTTCATCTCTGGAAAGGGTACCCGTTATGCCGAAATGGGAATATAAGGTCACGGTTCACTCCCTTCCCTCTCTACAGTGTGACGAGCAGACGGTCATCGAGTGCGACCAGGAAGGGGGTTGTTTCGTCAGCCTCGCCTGCCGGGGAAAGGTGGCCTGGTTAGAGGAAGTCCTGGGTGAGAAAGGCCGGGAGGGCTGGGAACTCGTTCAATCCGGATATCATCGCAAGGAGCTCTTCTGCATATGGAAAAGACCCTCGGAGCCCGGGGAAAAAGGCTGAAAGAGCTTCTCCTGAGGCGAATCAGGACGGAAGGTCCGATTCCGTTCTCCCAATTCATGGAATGGTGTCTTTACCATCCCGATTACGGCTATTATTCCGCCGGGCCCGAGATCGGAAAGGATGGCGATTACTACACGAGCCCTTCTGTTCACCCTTTGTTCGGCCACCTTCTGGCAAAACAGCTCCTCCAGATGTGCGAAATCCTGAACGAAGAGGGCGAAGAGCCCTTCGAAGTGATCGAGATGGCACCTGGGAGGGGGTTCCTTTGTCAGGATATCCTCGAATGGGCTGAAAGGAAGAGTCCGCCTTTCTATGACCGCCTGAAGTACTATCTTGTCGATAGGTCCCATGCCTTCTTTAGGGAGCAGGAGCAGAGGCTTTCGAGGCATGAGAAAGCCGGCAGGCTTACGTGGAGGGGTTCGACGGAGCTTTTTGAGCAGGAGCAAAATATCCGGGGCTGTATCCTCTCCAACGAACTTGTCGATGCCTTTCCTGTCCACCGTCTTACGTTCCACGAGGGAAGGTGGATGGAGATCTATGTGGAGGAGGGTGAAGGAGGCTTTTTAGAGCGGTGCGGCGAGCTCTCCGACCCACGACTCGAAACCTACTTCAACGGCCTGGAGCTCTCTCCCGTGGAAGGTCAGACAGTGGAAGTGAGCCTTCAGGCCTTAGAATGGATCACGAAGGTGGCTCGGAGTCTCCAAAAAGGTTTTGTGATGACGATCGATTACGGGTTCCCTGCGCACGAGCTTTATGCGCCCCATCGGCTGGAGGGAACGTTTCGCTGTTATTTCCGAAACCGGATCAGCCAAAATCCCTATGAGAGGCTTGGCGAGCAGGATATGACCTCTCATGTGAATTTCACCGTCCTCATGGAGAAGGGCGAGGCGGAGGGTCTGAAGCTGACCGGCTTCGTTCCCCAGTACCGTTTTCTTCTGGCCTTGGGCCTTCTTGACGAGTTGAGCTCCCAGACCGAGGGGCTTTCTGAGACGGAGGCCCTGCAGCTTCGGCTTTCTGCAAAGCACTGGATTGATCCGGATCTGGGGATGGGCGAGGCCATGAAGGTATTGATTCAAGATAAGGGAATTGAGAATCCCCGACTGGATGGGTTAAGAGATCTTGATGCCATCGAGGTCGCGTTCTGATGGGGGGGGTTCGCTCAAAGGAGTGAATGGAGCGGAGCCCAGGGGAGGTCTTGTGGGAAGAAGGGTAAAAGTGCTCGGTATTTTCGGCAGTCCAAGAAAGGAAGGCAATACGGATCTCCTCCTTGAAGAGGCCCTCAAAGGGGCTGAGAAGGAGGGAGCCGAGGTGACTCGCCTCCGTCTCAGGGATTACACGATCACCCCCTGTCTCGAGTGTCACGGATGCGATTCGACGGGCCAGTGTGTGGTCTTGGATGATATGCAGAAGATCTATCCCCTTCTTCTGGAAGCCGACATCGTTTTTTTCGCCTCCCCCATCTTCTTCTACTCCATTTCGGCCTGGGCCAAGGCTCTGGTCGACCGCAGCCAAGCCCTCTGGGCGAGAAAATATCGGCTCAAGGACCCTTCTCTGGGAAAGGACGCGAAACGAAGGAAGGGGTTTTTCATCTCCGTCGGAGCGACCAAGGGCCAGAAACTCTTTGAAGGAGCCGTCCTGACGGTCAAGTACTTCTTCGACGTGATCAATGCCGACTACGTGGGCGATCTCCTCCTTAAAGGGATCGAGGAAAAGGGCGATATCCTGAAACACCCCGAGGCCCTTCGCCAGGCCTTCGAGGCAGGTGAGAAGCTGGTCAAAGAGTTCCGTGAGGCATGATGCATTCGTGGCGCAGGGGCGGATTTTTTTGGCCTTTCGTCGGGGGCCAAGGGACGAGCCCTCCCCCTACGAAACCCCGTTAACTTTTGCAAGCCCCCCTTGAACCATCGCGGGAGCTCTTCTAATTATTCGGGCTGAGAGAGGAGGAACTGTATGACACAATGGAAATGCTCGAACTGTGGTTACACCTTTGGGGCCGAGACCGTTCCGGATCGATGTCCCTCTTGCCAAAAGGCCTGCAGTTTTCATGACGTCACATGTTATATACCCGAATGCGGTGGGCCAGGAAACATCGATCCCAGGCTGGCAGGCACTAATGAAGGCGCTCCGTTGAAGAAAGAAAAATGATGCATAAAAGCCATTCTTGAAAGGAGGCTGTCTTGATGAGACTTAGAGGAAAGAAGGTCGTCGTCCTTGCCGAGAACAACTATCAGGAATTGGAGCTCTGGGTTCCTTACTACCGACTGAAAGAGGAAGGAGCGGAGGTGGTGATTGTCGGGACCGGGAGCGCTCGGACCTACACCAGCAAACATGGATACCCGGTCGAGGTGGATAAAGAGGCACGAGAGATCGACATGGACCACTATGACGGCGTGGTCATCCCTGGAGGATATGCCCCGGATCTCATGCGGCGCTATCCGGAGATGGTCCGTATCGTTAAGGAGGCCCATGAAAAAGGCAAGGTGATCGCCGCCATCTGCCATGCAGGGTGGATGCTCGTCTCCGCGGGGATTCTCAAAGGGAAGCGAGCCACCTGTTTCTTCGCCATCAAAGACGACCTGATCAACGCCGGAGCCCACTACGTGGACGAGGAGGTGGTTCGGGACGGCCGTTTGATCACCTCGCGGAAACCCGACGACCTGCCCGCCTTCTGCCGGGAGCTTGTTCAAGCGCTGTCAGAGTGAACCCGTGAGTTGTATAACGGAGCCCCGGAAAGGACGACTCCGAGGCCTTATCAAGCGGGTTTTGTTGACACCTGATCGGTTATTGGAGACTCCACCAGGGGTGAATTCCGGCCGAGGGAACGGTACCTTGGTACGAAACCCTTCCTTAAGGTACCGCTACAAGGCCTCTCTAACGGCTTCACCGGCGCCCTTGAGTAGGATTTATTGCGACATTAGGGTGGAAGAAGAAAGGAGAAGGCCCAATGAAAAAAGAAGAGAAGAAACCCTACACCTGCGAACAATGCGGAGCAGAGGCCGATCTGGTCATCGAGGGCCTCGAAGGGGTGGAGGATGTCCTCAAGCGAAAGCAAAAGAGAAGGGTTATTTGCCGAAGCTGCGGGCATGAGAAAGACCTTCCCGAAACCACGCGAGAACCCTTTGCCTGCGAACATTGCGGGGCCGAAGCGGATATGACCCTCGCCGGGTTTGAGAAGGTGGAGGATGTGATTAAGAGGGAGAAGAGGCTGACCTGTCGGCGCTGCGGCCAAGGGATTCCTTGGACCGAGCGGGAGGACCTCAAAGCGATCGAAATCGCCATGCACGCTGAAAAGGAGGCTTCTCAGTTCTACGCCCAGGCCTCGAAAAAGACAAAAGACCCGAAAGGGAGAGAGATGTTTCTGGAACTTTCCCGATTCGAGGCTCACCATTATGACAAACTGAAGGAGCTGCTGAAATCTTTAGAAGAGAGGAAGGAGTGGATCCTCTACTCCGGGACCCACCTGAAGGCGAAATCCATTCCCCTCAAGATAGAGAGGCCGAAGGGTCAAGAACAGCTAAGCGATATGGACGCGCTCAAGATCGCCATTCGCGAGGAAAAGAAAGCCCGCTCCTTCTACAGCTCGATGGCCGAACTGACCCAAGATCCCAGGGGCAAGGATATGTACAAGCGGCTCGCCGATGAGGAGGCCCTCCATGAGAAGGTTCTGAACGACCAGTACTACAGCCTCCACAATACCGGCGTCTGGAGCTGGGGAGACTGAGAACGAGGGCGAGGGACATCGGCGAAGCCTCATGGGCTCCATTTTCTGGAATGGGAGAAGAATGGTCTGACGAAAAGCTCGGCTTGACCGAGGTCTTTTCATCCCGTAAAATACGGGAGTGTCTTGACAACGAAAGGTTCTTAGAAAGGGGGCGTTATGGATCAGGGGCGATTCAGAGAGATCCTTCAGTTTGCCATGGATAAGGAGATGGAGGCCCGGGACTTCTATCGGAGGGCAAGCGAGATGGCCAAGTTTTCCGGCACGAAGGAGCTCTTTACGGAACTCTCCAAGCAGGAAGAGGGGCACTGGAAACTGATTGCAGATCTGAATACAGAAAAAATCGAAGGCTCAACGATCCAGTCCATCCCCGATCTGAAGATCAGCGATTACCTGGTGGATGCGGAACTACGCTCCGACATCCCCTACGCCGATATCCTTCGGATCGCCATGAAGCGGGAGGAACGATCCATCAAACTTTACAGCGATCTCAATGCATCGGCCGCCGACGAGAGTCTCAAAAAGCTCTTTTCGTTTCTGATCCAGGAAGAAACCCGGCACAAATATCGCCTCGAAAAGATCTATGACGACGAAATCCTGAAGTGAGGGAGCACGGCGGAGTTCCTTTTCCTTTCCCACATGGGCTCAATGCCTCGAGGGAACGATCCGAGCGAGGCCGTGAGACACGCTTCCAATCAGGAGCCATCCCATGAAGCAAGGGGCTTACGTTCTGGCCCTCGATATGGGGACCTCCTCGACCAAGGCAGGTCTCTTTGATCGCGATTTCAATCTGGTCCTCACGGACAAGGTGGATTACGAATATGAGACCGAGGGGATGAAGGTTGAGATCCATCCTGAGAAGATATGGAAAGCCTTTCTTCAGGTGATGGAGAGGCTCAAAGACTATGCTCCAAAGATCGACCTCATCGCTCCGTGCTTCTTAAGCCCCTCCCTCATTCCCATGGACGAATCGGGAAATGCCCTTTACCCATCCATCCTTCACTGGGACCGACGAAGCGCCGAGCAGGGCAGAAGGGCCCTTGCTCTCATCGGCCGCGATAGGTTTCTCCGCCTTGCAGGCAATCTTCCCTACCCTGGAGGGATCTCCTTAACCGGACTCCTCTGGCTCAAAGAAAAGGAGAAGGCCGTGTTCAAGAAGGCCGCCATGTTCGGCCACATGAACACGTTCTTCATCAAGAGGGTGACGGGCCAGTGGGCGATCGATCCGACCAATGCCTCCTTGACAGGTCTCTACCACACCGTGGCCTATGGAGACTGGATCGAAGCCTTTTGCGAGGCCTTTGAGATTCCCATGGAGAAACTGCCTCCCGTTGTGCCGTGCTTGAAGGTGGTCGGATCCGTCAGCCAGGAGGTCGCCCGCATGACCGGACTTCGGTCGGGAATACCCGTCCTCATGGGCTCAAACGACACCTCCAGCGCTGCCTTGGGCGCAGGGGTGCTGGAGAGCGGTCACATCCTTAACATCACGGGAAGCGGAGAACTTCTGGCTATCTGTCTGGATCGACCCATTCCCGACGAAAAATATTATCTACGTACACACCCCCTTCCGGGACGATGGCTCCTTTTCAACTTAACCCTTGCGGGTTTTGCCCTCGAATGGTTTCGTCTCCAGTTCTGCAGGGAGATGGACGAAAAAGAGTTTTATAACACCTACGTGTCGGAAATCTTGCGGGAAGAGAGAAAGACCTCCGTTCGATTTCACCCCTATCTGGCTGGAGACCGGACCAGCCTCAAACAGAAGAGAGGGGCTTTTTCGGGGCTCACCTTGGCTACGACGCGGGAGGACTGTCTTTTCGCCATCCTGGAGGCCGTGACAGGACGAACCCAAGGGCTTCTCAAGAAGGTCCGCGAAAAAATAGCCCTCGATCGAGTGATTCACCTCACCGGAGGCGCCGCTACCTCTGCTCTGCTCGATTATAAGAGACGGAAGTTTTCGGAGTTCGAGATCGTGGTCAAGGAGGACTGCACCCTTCATGGATGCGCCTTCATGGCCCGAAGGGTCCTGGAAGAAGGCGCTTAAAGGGGCTCCTTTCTTTGAGGCAGCGCCATGGCCCCAAAAAAGCGGCATCGCACAGATTTCCACGCTATCTGGGAAATGTCCCCTTTCCCTGGGCCACCTCTTCCACGACAAAGGGCGAACAAAGGAGGCCGAGGCTCATCTTCTTGACCCAAAGGCGGGCCATCTTGACCGTCTCGCCATCGAGGTTGACGATGCTTGGAAGCTCTTCGGCGAAAGAGATATCCCGGCTTCGAAACTCATAGTAAAAGGGAAGGCTTCCATAGGGATCCGGCACAAGGACTACCTTCTTCGGATCATAGGGGTGTTTGTAGGGAGCTCCTGTAAAGGGCATATGGGTCTTTCTCAGCTCCTTTAAGTCCCCCGGCTTCTTGTAAGCTTCAATCTCAAAACGCTCCACTCGCTGCGGAACTTCCTTTCCCTCCATACCGTTTTTCTCCCTTCGTTTCATTTGATCGACACCACACGGCCTTCGGTCATTCGGACGAGATCGGAGGGGGTGAGGCGAAAGACCGCATGGGGGCTTCCGGCTGCAGCCCAGATTTCCTCATAAGCAAGCAAGTCCTCATCGATAAAGATCTCCGGCTTCTCAAGATGGCCCACGGGAGGCACGCCTCCGATCACGAAGCCTGTCTTGGCCCGGACATAGTCCGCATCGGCTTTTCCGATGGGTTCGGAGATGAGCTCAGCGATTCTCCCTTCGTTCACTCGGTTCGGACCGCTGGCTATCACAAGAATGGGTCTGTCCGTGTGGAGGCCCCTAAAAAGAATCGACTTGGCGATCTGCTCCACCTTGCAACCGACCGCTCGGGCCGCATCGGAGGACGTACGGGTCGTGGCCTCCAATTCGACCACTTCGTTCCGAAAGCCAAGCTCTTGCAAGACCGCCTGAACCTTTTGGACACTTGTACTGGATCGGGCCATAGCCTTCCTCTCCTTCAAATCGCGAAAACTTTTCCCTGATGTCAAAAAAATTTCTCCACAAAGGGCGATACTGAGCGCGCTAAAGAGGCCTTGTCGCGGTACCTTATTAATCTTCTCAAAATAGAAATGACAGGCATCTCCCTCTCCCGCCTTGGCGGGAGAGGGCTGGGGTGAGGGTGTTCCCTTGGAATTGCCCCCTCACCTCGATCCTCTCCCCGAGGGGAG
>Ga0315298_1006440_pt1 | contig 16039 bp, 17 predicted proteins | sample WHS_1_MG_FD_203077 | JGI IMG/M metagenome (GOLD analysis project Ga0315298, IMG submission 203077) | Extremophilic microbial mat communities from Washburn Hot Springs, YNP, Wyoming, USA - WHS_1_MG | ecosystem: Environmental > Aquatic > Thermal springs > Hot (42-90C) | place: USA: Wyoming... | reverse complement strand
GATGACAAAGCTTATTTAACTCAATCTTCTCAGCTCTACTTAGAAGTAATGATAACCTCTCTTGAAAAGGTTTATGCTATCGCTCCATCTTTTAGAGCAGAAAAATCAAGAACAATTAAGCATCTTGCTGAGTACTGGCATCTTGAAGCTGAAATGGCTTACTTTGATAATGAGCAAAACATGAAGTTTCAAGAGAAAATGGTAAGCTATGTTTGTCAAAAGCTTTCAAAACACGAAGACCTTCTTAAATTCTTTAATGTTGATCCTAACTATTTGAAAAGTATAAAACCACCATTTAAAAGGATAAGTTACAAAGAAGCTTTGGAATTTTTGAATTCTCATGGGGCAGAAAAGAAATGGTTAGATGATATTGGAGCAGAAGATGAAAAAATTCTTACAAAGGATGAAGACAAACCAATATTTGTTTATGGATGGCCTTATAAAATAAAAGCCTTTTACATGGCAAGAGATCCAAAAAACCCAGAACTTTCACTTTGTGCTGATATGCAAGCTCCACATGGTCATGGCGAGATTATTGGAGGAAGCGAAAGGATCTGGAAGCTTGACGAGCTGATGAAAAGCTTAAAAGAATTTAAGTTAAATCCAAAAGAGTATTATTGGTATATAGATTTGAGAAAATATGGTTCTGTACCACATAGTGGTTTTGGACTTGGAATCGAAAGGTTTATAAAATGGGTTCTTAACCTTAACCATATAAGAGATGCGATTCCATTCCCAAGGGTAATAAATAGACTAGAACCCTAGAGAACTTTCTTTATTTGCTCTACAAAAAATTCCTCTGGAAGCGCACCTTCAAAACTAATAGAGTCATTTATAACAATCTTTGGAACAGCCATTACTGCATACTTATCAGCAAGATCTGGGAACTCCATCGATTCAATCATGCTTGCATTTATTTTTAGATTTTCCATTGCAAATTGATGAGCAGTTCTTACAGCTCTTGGGCAATATGGACAAGTTGGAGTTACGAAGACTTTAATATCAATCTCTTTTTCTATACTTTTTATAAAGTCTTTTGTCTTCTGTTTTAACCTTGTTTCACCCCTGCTTGCGTCTATTATATCATCGATTAAAGCAGTAAATTCATACCCAGAAGGAGCGCCATAAAACTTAGCATTAAAAATCTTTTTACCACCAATTATTGTAGCAGGAGTAAGCTCGGCTTTTAGAAATTTTGCTTCTTTTGAATCTTTTTGATAATTAACAATGTTTATCCTTTGATCAAGAGAAGCAATGTCTTCATAAAGCTCTTTAATCTCTTTTGAAACTTCTTCTTTACCATCAACAAAGATTAAATTCACTTTTTCCTTTAATTGCTGTGAAAATAAATTTACCAAATAAGCTTTATCCTCTTCATTTATTTTCATTTTCTCACCGAATTAATATTTTAAATTCAAAAGTTTATAATAATTATTGTGGCGGTGGGTGGGTAGCTTACCCGAAAGGGAGGAAGCTCTGCCCATTTGAGCATTTTGGGCTTAAGGCCTATAGGCTGGAGCAGAAACGATACCCAAACTGAGTAGATGAGGATGATTCGATGAGATTCTCAGCGAGGGTTGAAACGTGCCAGCCGAAAATGCGATGAAAATGCAAGGTTTAACCGCATAGTCAAATGCTACCAAAACAAAAGGCAGGCTATGGCCCACCGCTACGAAAAGGTTAAAAACACAATTTTTGAAAAGAAAATATGAAAATTATAGTAGACCCAGAGAAATGTATAGGCTGTGGTACTTGTGTTGCAGTTTGTCCAAATTCAGTTTATGAAATGAAAAATGGAAAAAGTAACCCAGTACATCCAGAAAAATGTGTGCTTTGCCAAGCATGCATAATGAATTGTCCAGTTGGAGCAATAACAATAATCGATGATAAAGGCAATAAATATTCTCAAAAATAATAATAAACTGTTTTTTTAGAATTAAACGTTAAATTCTTCTCCAATTTTTGGAACATAAACTTCAATTTCTTTTTCATTTTCTTCAAAATACTTCGCTATTTGTAAAGCTTTATTTTCTTCTCCATGTACAAAGAATACTCTTTTTGGTTTGATTGTTTTAATGAACCTTATTATTTGCTCACGGTCAGCATGTGATGAAAGATGATGAAGCTCAACTTTCATTTTTATCTCTATTTTTTGATTTTTTTGCTTATCAACCAAAATTTCTCTTTCTCCTTCAAGTAGTTTTCTTCCATTTGTTCCTTGTGCTTGATAACCAACAAGCATTATTTTGCTTTTTTCATCATTTGCAAGGAGCTTTAAGTAATCCATTACTGGACCACCAGTAAGCATACCACTTGTTGTTACTATAATACAAGGTTCTTCCATTGCTTTTTTCCTTTCCCTTCTTGAGATTTTTTTGAAGAATTTACTTTTGAAAGGATCATCTTCGCTCATTAATATTCTTTTCTGGATTTCATTTTTGCAATAAATTACATTGTGGCGGAATATCCTATTTGCTTTTGCTATCATCCCTTCTATATAAATTGGAACTTTTGGAATTAAACTAGAACGCATATAGCTTTCGATTATAAACAAAATCTCTTGGCTTCTTCCAACACCAAAAGTAGGTATTAGCACTTTTCCATTTTCTTTTAAAGTTGAGTTTATACTTTTTATAAAATTACTTATAATCTCTTTTTGGCTAGGAAAATTTTGGTCAGCATATGTTGATTCTATTATTAAATTTTCAGCTTTAATATTTGTATAAGCACTTTCTATAAGTCTAGAAGCTCTTAAATTAAAGTCACCAGTGTAAAGAGTATTTTCTACTTTTATCATTGCGCTTCCAAGTATATGACCAGCTCTAAAAAAGCTAACTTTCTTTCCAAGCAACTCATAATTCCTGAATTCTACGTTTCTAAAATTGAGTATAAAATTTTGAAGATCTTTTGAAGAGATTTTTTCTTGGATCTCTTCTTTCTGAAGCTTTATGAAATCGCTTATCAATATTTGTGAGAGCTCACTTGTTGGTTTTAACCCATAGATTGTTGGTTTTGATTCTTTTAAAAGAAAAGGTATGTAACCGGAGTGATCAAGATGAGCATGAGTTAAAAGAATCGCTTTTATCTTTTCTGGGTTTTCTATGATTGGTTTTTCATTTGTGCCAATTTTTATACCACAATCTAACAAGATTTCATCATCTACTTGGATGCAGCTTTTCCCAACTTCTCTTGCTCCTCCTAAAAAAGAAATTTTCATTCTACCTTTTTACTTTATGGATTTAATATCTTTAAAACTTTGCTAAAGGTATTTGGAAAAGTTTTTTAAATTTCATTTTAAAATAGAATTATGAAAATTTGGCTTAATGGGAAAAATTTTGATGAAAAAGAAACCAGGGTTTCAATACTTGCGCATTCTTTGCAATATGCCGATGCTGTTTTTGAAGGGATAAGAGCTTATAAAACAAAGAAAGGAGTAGCAATTTTTAGACTAAATGAGCATGTAGAGAGATTTTTTGAAAGTATGAAAATCTATGCGATGCAACCTAGGATGGATCCAAAGGAAGTTGAAAAGGGAGTAATAGAAAACCTAAGGGCGAACATTGAAGAAAATGGAGAACAAGATTATTATATTAGACCTTTTGCATTCTATCCAAACCCAAAAATTGGCTTAGCTGACAGGGGTGAACTTAGTATAGCAGTTGCTTCTATTCCTTTTGGGAAATATCTAAAAGGAGAAGGGGTTAAATGTATTGTTTCATCCTGGAAAAGAATACATAGCTTTTCAATGCCACCAAAAGCAAAAGGAAGTGCAAACTACTTAAACTCGATACTTGCAACAATTGAAGCAAAAGCAAGAGGTGCTGACGAAGCAATTCTTCTTTCTTACGAAGGTTATGTGAGCGAAGGTCCTGGAGAGAATATATTTGTTGTTAAGGATGGAATCTTAAAAACACCAAGCGAAGATGATTCTGTTTTGGTTGGAATAACAAGAAGAAGTATATTTGAATTTGCAAAAGACCTAAAGCTTGAGGCAAGAGAAGAGCACATAAGTAGAGAAGAACTTTACACAGCAGATGAACTTTTCTTCTGTGGTACAGCAGCAGAGATAACTCCTATACTTGAAGTAGATAACAGAAAAATAACAGATGGAATTGGTCCGATAACAAAAAAGGTAAAAGAGAAATATGAAAAGATTGTAAGAGGAGAAGATAAAAAATATCTGAATTGGTTAACTTTTGTTTGAGAAAAAGAATAAAATTGCATAAAAGTTCAATAAAGGAAACCAAATAAAAAGAGAGGTATTTTATTCCCTAGAAAATCGTTTTCATCAACAGCTAAGAAATCTGCACCTTGATAATTTGTTTTCCATGCACCACCAACTTCAATTTTTTTATTCTCTACAATAAAATCCGGTGTTTTTTCACCACGTTTAGTTTTTATATAGTTACTTACATTTACATTGTTTACAAAAAATTCTTCTCTAGCTATACCTATTCCTGTTTGTATACCTTTACTTTCATTAATTGCGGACCTGAAAGGAATCCTGAAATAAACTTTTGGCTCCTTTCTAACTCCACTAGCTTGTGGATAAACGAGCTTGAGTAGACCGACTTTTTCAAGGTCTTTAACTATATTGATAATGGTTTTGACACTTAACCCAACGTAACTTGCGAGGCTTGAATAGCTTATTTCATATGGTCCAGCTTCGGCTATCCTGTAAAGAAGTTTATAAACGTCATTTATAAGACCACTATCCACTGCTCTTAAAGAGGCAAGGTCAACAGTTATTATTCTTTCGAGAGTGCTAAGTATCGGGCTTGGGAAACCTATCTTTGCATCGTATAACACACCGCCAAACGTATAGAAATCATGCCTATAAGAGCTCCATTTTGAATATTTTATAGCATACTCTTTCCTTTTCTTTTCTTCAAATAACTCAGAAAGCTCAAGCTTTTTTATGTTGGCATTATACCTTATGTTCAAAAATTCTCTAAACGAAGGTGGAAGCAATTCGTGCATGATGACTCTTCTGCTAAGGTCAGCACCCTTTTTAACACCCGCGGCAGAAGAACCAGAAAATATTATATTTATATACCCTTCATCATACAGAGTTTTTAGGTCATAGGTCCATGATGGTTTTGTATGTACTTCATCAATAAATAAGTACTCAAAACCTCTATTAAACGCTTCTTCACCGATTTCATAAATGCTATAATTCGCTAATGGAGTAGCATCTACAGATACATATAAAACATTTTTAAGTTCCTGAGCAAGTTGAAGCATTAAAACTGTTTTTCCAATTCCGCGAAGTCCATATATGCCAATTATGTAGCCTTTACCCATTTCTTTTTTTATTGTGCTATATAGGTACCTATGCTTTGTATATCTCTTTGCTTCATTTATTCTTTTTTCGCTTTCTTCAACAATTTTCGAGAATACCCTAGATTCCATAACAATAATAGGAAAGCAAAGTATTTAAATCTTTGCATTTTGTTTACTAAAATCCATAAAATGCAAGCATTTTGTGGATTGTAATCCACAAATTGCACCTACCCACGGCCTTTATTTCCTTAGCGGCGATTTATTCATAGAAAACTTTATAAATTAAAGTTTATTAAAATATATAAGTGAGAAAATGAATAAACAAATTTTGATTAGATTCTTTATAATAGGAACATTTTTTCTTTTAATTACAAAAGCAAGTGTACTTAGCTTCTTGCAAGATGTTAGAGATTCTTTAAAAGAAATTGGACCAGTGATGAGTAGTATTATGTTTGCAATCGCAGGAATAGTTTATGCCCTCGCTCAGCTTATGCCTTATTATGATAAAGCAAAACTTCAAGCAACCGCTATAAATTTGATAATAGGTGCAATTGTTGTAGGAGTTCTAACTCTTGCTTCAAGTAATCTTGCTGGAATAGCTCAAAAAATAGTTAATTCAAGCTGAGAAAATGCTGGAAATAGCAATAGAAATAATAGCAATAATGTTTTGTATAAGCGGAATAATTTTTGGTATAGGAGAAATTTTTGATAATGAAAAGTTAAAAAATTTTGCTAAGCTTGAAGTTCTTGAAACTTTCTTTAATTCTTTTCTTGTTGCTTCAGCTTTTTTGCTTTTTGGAAACAATGGAATTGTTCAAAGAATTGTAAATGAAATAGCAAACACCTCTCAACAAAATTGTCCAAGTAGCATTTCTTATAATTATGCAAGCTGCTTTGCTTATTCCTTTCTTGTAGGTGATCATTATTTTTTGAATGGAAACTCTTATCCTTCATTAGCAAGCCAAATAATCTCTATGCTTATTTCAATTGTTTTCATAAATGGAGTACTTGGTTTAATAAGCGGGCTTAGCGTTGTTATATTCAATTTTTCAAAAGTTTTTTCTTCTGTTTTTTCGATTCTTTCAATTCTCTCCTCTTCTCTTTCTATTTCTTTGATCAGCGTTGCAGCTCAAAGCTATTTAATCCTTTTTATTGCTTCAATTGGTCCAAGCATTTTACTACCAATCTCTTTGATACTTAGAAGCTTTATAGCAACAAGAAAGCTTGGCTCAGCCTTGTTTGCGTTTTTTGTTTCTTTTTGCTACATTTTTCCACTTACATATTTTATGAATGCTTTGCTATTTGAGGATACAACAATAAATTTTGATTTAAGCGATTTCGATTTAACAAAAGCTATAACATTACCAACAAATTCAACTTTAACAAATACAAATTCAACAAGCATAATCCAAAACGGCGAAGCTATAATAAACCAAATCAAAGATTATTTTTCAAAATTTTTTTCAAAAACCTTTGAATTTATTGGTTATCTTTTAATAAAGTCAATTTTTATTCCAGCTTTTAGTCTTTCTCTTGCCTGGCTTTCAACAAGAGAGATTTCTCAACTACTTGGAAATGAGATTCAATTCAAAATAAACGTGGTATAATGAGGATTGAAGATATAAAAAATAAACAGATTGCAATTGCAAGCTTTTCTTTAGCAAGTATTCTTAGCTTAATTTCTTTCTTTACACTCAACTCCACTTTAATAGTCTTGTCCTTTTTCTTTCTCTTAATTTGCGTTCTAAGCTTTAACTACGGCTATATTTTCTTTTCTCTTCTTTCAAGCTTTTTTGGCTTTGAGCAAAAGCTTACTCATTACAAGCTTTCAAAAGAAAGAAATTGTATAATAACAGAAGAGCCAAAAAGAGCATCTTTTGTAATAGAACTTATCTTTAAAAGAGAAAGCCCAAATGAAATAAAAAAGCTTTTAGAGGTTATAGATTTTCCATTTAAGCTCGAGCTAGTTCTAAGCAAAGAAAATGCTGAGAAGCTAATAGAAGATTTAAAGGTAAAAAGAGCAATGCTTGAGCTAAAACTACAAAAAGAAAAGGATAAAGAAATAATTTCTAGAAAAATAGCTGAGATAGATGAAGAGATAAACAAAATAAGCTTAGCAAATCCATTGAATGCTTTCTTTTTTGCTTTTGTTTCAGCTGAGGGGAATTCTGAAAACGAAGCTATAGCTAAAGCTTATGAAAGAGCAAAGAGCTTCTGTAATGCTGCTCAAGCAATTCTTGGAGCTAGCACAAGAATACTTTATGATGAAGAAATAAATAGAGCGATAGATATTGCAATTTTTCCAAGTGGTTTAGATGAATACAAAAATCTTTGAAAGTTTAAAATTTATTTTTTATTCTAATGAAAATTACATTTGCAAAGGAGAAGGAATATTTATTGGAACAACTCTTAACTTCAATTCTCCATTCTTTTTAAATTTTGAGAACAAAAACAATTATAATGTTGCAATAACTGCTCCAACTGGTTATGGAAAAACTTTTCTTGCTAAGAGCATCGCTTATCGAGCAATTTTGAATGGAATAAAAGTTAGAGTTATAGATTGGAACAATGAATATTCTGAAACACTTGCAAAAACAATAAATCTAAAAGATTTTGATGAAGAAAAAAGAATAAAGATTGCAAAGAAAGAAATTCAAAAAATAAGAAGAGAAATTTCAAAACAAAAACTAAGAAACTTTAGCGAATTCATAATAATAGAAGAAGCTTGGAAAATTAGCAAAGAAGTTGAGCAACTTGCAAGAGAAGCAAGAAAAAAAGGCTACGGCATTGTTGCGATTTCTCAGCTTTCAAAAGATTTTGAAGGAATAATTGAAAATTGTGCTACAAAAATCTTTTTCAAGAACCGAGGAATTTGCGAAGTTGATGGAGTTAATGTTAAGGTTGTTGGAGTTGATTTTAACAGTTTTTTGAATATTTGTGATAAAATGCAAATAAGCAAATCAAAATTTGTTGAGATTTTGAGAAAGTATTATGAACAACCACAAGAAGTTCTTTCAAAAATTCAAGGAAATGAAATTCAACTTGAAGAACTTTGCAAAATTCTTCTAGAAAAAATTGGAGTAGATAAAACAATTCTCTTCTTAAGAGAAATAGGTTTTAAAGATATTGAAATAAGCGAAGCATTTTCAAGGGTGTTCTCTTGATAATTAGAATAAAAACAAATAAAAATAATGAAGTTTTTGAAAAAGAAGTAAAATGCCATGCACCTGTTAAAATAATTTCAAAAGAAGATGAAATAATCACAATTTCTCAATCTCCAATTTGTGCTTTCTCTCAGATTCTTAATCTTCTTCAAAAGGATTATGAGCTTGAGCAATTTCAAAAACATTTTGAAATTTTTCACAATTCCTTTTTTGATTCAAAAGCAGAGAAGAAAGAAAAAGAAGAGAGTGAGCAAGTGAAAAATATTAGCAATAGATTAAAGCTTGAGATAGAAAATTCGTTTAAGCTTTTAGGAGAAATAAGAAAAGTTTTAAAGGAAAAAGAAGAACTTCAAAAAAGATTAAAAGAAGAGGAGGAAGAGAAAAGAAAACTTAAGCTTATTATAAAGCTACTTTACTTTGGAAGCTTGGAAGAAAGCGAAGAAAAAGAGCTAGAAAGATTTGGTTTTCTAAAGAATAAAAAGATTCAAATTTCTAAGGTGAGGATTTGAGCCTTGTTTCTTTGTTTTTTATTTTCTTAGCTTTCTTAGCATTTTTTCTTTCGAAATTTCGAGAAGAGAAGCTTAGAATAATCGAGCCAAAGATTAGAGACTTAGACGAAAGGAAAAAAGAGATTAAAGAAAAGGCAAAAAGGCTAAAAAATCTTTTTGCAAAGGATGTTGCAGTTAAAATCTCTGAACTTAGAACTTTTGATTTTGAAGCCTTGTTTGCGTTAAAGGAAGAGGGTTTTGAAGTTGAAGAAGGTTACTTAATTTTTCCAAGTTATAAGAAAAAGATTAGCGAACTAATAAAAGAAAGAGAAGAATATGACCTTTTACTTAAAAATGGAAAATTAAATTGAAAAAAGTTATGCAAACGCTTAATTATTTGGAATTATTGGACAACGCCGAAAGGTTTATAAATTTTTTTTTGAAAAGAAGAATAGTGAGAAAATGATGAAAAAGTTACAAGCTGCAATGGAGTACTTGATGACCTATGGCTGGGCAATCCTAATAATAGCACTAGCTCTAGGAGTTCTTTACAGTTTGGGAGTTTTTAACCCTAACCGATTGAAGCCAGTTGGTTGCTTTCTTCCAGCACCATTTACTTGTCAGATTGTAAGTGTTAACACTGGTGGAGTGGCTACTATCATTCTTGGTCAGGGAAGCGGACAAACAATAACAATCAATAGTACTGCATGTGTAGATAACACCCGTCCAAATAATAATGGTATTCCATCAACTAGTAGTGATTGGTCTACTCCAATTCCTTCTATCTCTGGTGGTAGTTTAACAATACCAAGTGGAGGGAGCGTCTCTTTAACTAATATATATTGCATCAATCCTTCCGGTAGTAGATTTAATGGAACAATTGGTTCTACATTTTCTGGTTCGTTAATAATAAAGTATACTGTAGGTAGTAGTTCTAGTTCTACTTTCTATTACTCAGTTGGAAGCATAAGTGCCCAAATAAATACACAATAGTTTTATTTTTCTTTTATTTTTTAGTTAGTTTTTAATTTTTCTATTTTGTAATTTATTTATGCTAAAAAAGCTCGAAGAAGAAATAGGCTCAATTCTAGGCTCGAAAATAGAAATAGATTTTGAAACGAAATATGCTGATGCTAGCTCGAATTTTGCTATAAAGAATAAGCTAGATGCTAAGAAGCTTTGCTCGCAGATAAACTCAAAAGAGAAAAAATTCTTTTCAAAGGCCGAGGAGCTAAACAATTACATTAACCTTTTTTTTAACTACAAAAATATTTTTGTTGAGATACTAAAAGAAAGCTTAGAAGAAAAAGAAGAGAAGAAGAAAGGAGAAAGGGTAATAGTTGAGTACCCTAGTGTTAACCCAAACAAACCCTGGCATATTGGGCATTTAAGAAATGCATTAATTGGAGATGTAATCTCAAGAATTTTTATTAGAAAAGGTTATGATGTTCAAAAGATAAATTATATCGATGATCTTGGATTGCAAGTAGCAATAAACCTTTTTTCTTTTCTTAAAACAAAAGAGCTTCCAAAAAATAAAAAGTTCGATCTTTGGGCTGGAGAAGAATACGTAAAAGCTTATGAAGAATATGAAAAAAGCGAAGAAGCTAAGAAAGAAGTTGAGGAATTGATGAAAAAAATGGAAGAAGGGAATAATGAAATTGCTTTTAAAGCAAGAGATTTTGCAAAAAAATGCTTAATTGCTCAATATCAAACTTCTTTTAATTATTCAATATTTCACAATCTTCTTGTTTGGGAAAGTGATATTGCAAGAGCAAAGATACTTGAAAAAGCATTACAACTTGGAAAAGAAAAAGGGATATTTTTTGAAGGAAGTGGTAACAATAAAGGATGTTTAGTTGCGAAAGTTCTTGGAAAGGAAAAAGTTTTGGTTAGAAGCAATGGAGTCGCTACTTATTTTGCAAAAGATGTTGCTTTTCATCTTTGGAAATTTGGAATAATTGAGAATGTATTCAACTATGAAGAGTTTCTTAAGCAACCAAATGGAGAAGTACTTTATTCAACTTCTCAACAAGGAAACAAAATGGATTTTGGAAACGCTGAAATAAGTATAAATATCGTTGGAAGTGAGCAAAAGGAAGAGCAAGAAGCAGTAGCTGAAGTAGTGAAAAACTTCAAAAAGGATTGTGAATTAATGCATATTGCATATGAAGAGGTAAGGTTAAAAGAAGAAAGGTTTTCTGGAAGAAAGGGTACTTGGGTAGGGTATACAGCAGATGAACTTTTTGAAGAGTCGATAAAAAAAGCATACGAGCAGATAAAGCAAAGGTTTGAGATGAGTGAAGAAGAAAAACAAAAAGTAGCAAGGATAATTGGCGTAGGTGGAGTAAAATTTGAAATACTTAGAGCAGCACCAAGCAAGAAGTTTATATTTTCTTGGGAAAGAGCAATTAATTTTGAAGGGGATTCTTTTGCTTATGCTTGCTATAGCTACGCAAGAGCTGTGAGAATAATTGAAAAGTATATGCAAGAAGAAGGTAAGGATATACTAAACCTAAACTTTGGAAACTACGAACCAAATGAGCAAGAAAAAAATCTAATTAAGAACATTTTGCTTTTGGAAAAAGCAGAGGAAGAAGCATTCAAAAACTTTAAGCCAAATTTGATTTGTGAGCAAATTCTAAGAACCGCTAGTGCTTTCGCAAGCTTTTATGAAAAGAGCCCTGTGCTAAAAGCAAAAGATGAAGAAAAAAACTTTAGAATTGCGCTCGTTTTTCTTTATTCAAAAAAGATAAAAGAAATGCTCTCTGTTCTTGGAATAGATGTTGTTGAAAGGATGTAATGTTTTTTAGTTTTGGTTATTCTGGGTGGAGTAGAGAAGAATTTTATGAAATCCTTAAAAAGTTTCATATAAATATTGTTACAGATGTAAGAAAAAACCCAACTAGTAAAAGAAAAGAATTTTGCAAAGAAGAATTAGAAAAATCCTTAAAAGAAAAAGGGGTAGAATACTTTTGGTTTGAAGAGCTTGGTGGGTTTAAGCAAAATTACTACAATTTTTCTTTATCAAAAATTTTTGATGAAAATGTTAAAAAATTGGAAGAAATTGGCAAAAACAAAAACTTATTGATTCTTTGTATGGAAAAAGATTGGAGAGAGTGCCACAGGAAGTTTATTGCTCAAAAAATAGCAGTTGATGGGTTTGAAGTTTTTCATATTACAAAAACAAAGCTTGTGAAACACAATCCAAATGATGAAGAAATAAAAAAAGGTATGCAAAAAAGGATATTTTGCGATAGAGCAAAGAATAAAAATCCAACTTCTTAAATAAAATTATGCCATATAAATATTTTGATATAGAGATTTCTTGGTTAGGGCATGCCGGCTTTAGAATTATAACAAACAACCATGTTCATTACATAGACCCTTACCAATTAAAAAAACCAAAGCTTAAAGCTCACGCGATTCTTTTTACGCATCCACATTATGATCATTTCGATTTAAAAAGTGTAGAAAAAATTATAAGTGAAGACACATTTTTTCTTGGACCATTACAATGCACTAATGAAGTAGAGATAAAATTTTCAAAACAAACTACAGCCCTTGTGCCAGGTAGTGAAGCAGTTTGTACTTGCGGAGCAAAAATTTATGCTGTTCGAGCTTATAATGTAAAACAAGAAAGACTACAATTCCACCCAAAAAGTAACAATTGGCTCGGCTACATATTTGAATTTAATGGAAAAAGAATTTATCATGCTGGTGATACTGATTTTATAGAAGAGATGAAGAATATTAAATGTGATATAGCTTTGCTTCCTATTGGTGGGACATATACAATGGACGCTTTGGAAGCTGTTGAAGCAGCAAAAGCAATAAAACCAAAGATTGCAATTCCAATGCATTATAAAGCTTTTTCAAAAAACCCAAAGAAAGCTGAAGAAGATTTTAAGAAAGGTCTTGAAGGAACAGGAATAAAAGTTGAAATACTAAAGGAAGAAGAATAAAATGTGCGGAATAATTGGTTATATTGGTTATAGAGACACAAATAAAATTGTGCTAGAAGGATTGAGAAGGTTAGAGTATAGAGGCTATGACAGTGTTGGTATCGGATTAGTAAAGAATAACAAAATTATCATTAAAAAGGATGTAGGAAAAGTAAATGAAGTACATAAAAAGTTGAATTTTTTAGAGCCAAAAAGTAAATTAGGAATCGGGCACACACGCTGGGCCACAACAGGTTCTGTAACAAAAGAAAATGCGCATCCACATTATGATTGTGAAGAAAAAATTGCAATAGTGCACAATGGAATAATAGAAAACTATCAACAGTTAAAAAACTCTTTGATTAAAAAAGGGCACAAGTTTAGAAGTGAAACAGATAGTGAGGTTGTAGCTCATTTAATAGAAGAATTTAATAAAAAGTTTGATTTTGAAAATGCGTGCAAAAGAGCTTTTTCATTGCTCAAAGGAAGCTTCGCTATTCTTGCAATAAATAAAGATGAAAGAAAAATTATTGGAATAAAAAAAGATTCCCCATTAGTCGTTGGTAAAAATGAAAAAGAATGTTTTGCAGCAAGCGATATCTATGCATTATTACCATTTACAAAGAATTTTATATTCTTATACAACTATGATTTTGTTGTTTTGGAAGATGGAAAAATTAAAATAGAAAACCTAAAAGAAGGAAAGGTTGAAAGAAAGCTTGAAAGAATAGAAATAGATTCTAGGCTTTACAAAAAAGGTGATTTTCACCACTTTATGATAAAAGAGATTTTAGAGCAATATTCTGTTTTCGAAAAAGCATTTAACCAAAAAGAAGAAAAAATAAAGAGATTTATAAAAGAGATAAAAAAAGCGAATAGAATATTTTTAGTTGGTGCTGGAACTTCTTTTCATGCTTGTTTAGCTGCAAGCTATTTGTTTGCTAAAGGAGGAATAGCAACTAAACCAGTAATCGCCTCCGAGTTTGATAATCTTTTGGATTTGGTCAATAAAAAAACTCTTATAATTGCAGTTTCACAATCTGGAGAAACTGCTGATGTTTTAAACGCTGTGAGAAAAGCAAAGCAAAAAGGAGCAAAGATATTTTCAATAGTAAATGTTCCTCATACCAGCCTTACAAAAGAAAGTGATGGATATATATTAATGAATGCTGGTTTTGAAATAGGAGTTGCAGCAACAAAAACTTACATTGCTGAGCTTGCAGTATTTCTTGCTATATACTCAAAGCTTTTGAACAAAAAAATTGATGGTAACAGGGTAAAAGCAAATATCTTGGATTTGGTTTCAAGAAGTAGAAGAGAGCATGTTGAAAAGGTAGCAGAATTAATCAAAGGTAAAGACCACATATTTTTGATAGGAAAAGGTTTACAATATGTTACGGCTTGTGAAGGAGCGTTAAAAATAAAGGAAATTTCTTATATTCACGCTGAAGCTTTTGCTGGCGGAGAAATAAAACATGGTACTATAGCTTTGATAGAAAAAGGAACTCCTTGCATTGTTTTTGTTGGTGAAGACAATGAAAAACAAATTTTATCAAACGCAGAAGAGCTAAAAGCTAGAGGGGGCTTTATAATCGGTATCGCAGAAAAGAACCAAAAGGTTTTTGATATCTGGATTAAAACACCAAAAGATGGGGAAGCATCTTTGATTTATCAAATAATACCAATTCAATTACTTGCTTACCAGTTAGCTGTTTTAAGAGGTTTTGATCCAGATAAACCAAAAAATTTAGCCAAATCTGTCACGGTGATATGATGGAGGAAATGATTTTAATAAAACTTGGGGGCTCTATAATCACTGAGCCTGAAATTGTTGAAAAAGCAAAAGAAGAAGAAATTAAGAGGCTTCTTTTTGAAATAAAACAAGCAAGCTTAAAATCAGGAGTGAAAGTTATTGTTGGCCATGGTGGCGGCTCTTTTCCACATGTACCAGCAAAAAAGTACAGGGTAAATGAGGGAATAATAAACAATGAAAGTGTATACGGAACCTCACTTACGCAGGATGCTGCAGCAAGGTTACATAGAATAATAATAAAACATGCTTTGGAAGCATCTTTGCAACCTTTTTCAATTCCTCCTTCTGCAATATGCATAACAAAAAATAAAAGAATGAGGAAGATTTTTATTGATACATTAATCTTTGCAATCGAAAAAGGCTTTACTCCATTTGTTTATGGTGATGTTGGCCTAGATATAAAACAAGGGGTTTCAATAATTTCAACAGAAGAAATACTCAGAGCAATTGCTTTGAATAAAAAAATAAATGAAAAGTTTAAAGTTAAAAAAATAATATTTGCTACTGATGTTGATGGGGTTTTTGATTCTGACCCAAAGCTAAACAAAGATGCAAAACTTATTCAAAAAATTGATGAAACAAACTTTAACAAAATAGCAAAAGCAGCAACAAAAGGTGAAAGAAGCTTTAATGTAACTGGTGGAATGAAAGAGAAAGTTGAAAAACTTTTTGAAATTTCAAGAAAAACAAAAGCAGTTGGGCAAATAGTAAATGCAACAAAACCAGAATTTCTTTACAAAGCGATTGTTGGTGAAGAAGTACTTTCAACAATTGTAAAAAATGAGAAATAAAAAGAATGAAAACAAAATAAAATTGTGAAAGAAGCACTTTTTTATAAAAAACTTGGAGATAAAAAAGTAAAATGTAATCTTTGCGCTAGGGGTTGCATTATAGAAGAAGGAAAAACTGGTGTTTGTGGTGTTAGAAAAAACATTGATGGAAAACTTTATTCTTTAGTTTATGGTAAAGTTATAGCTCTTGCAATTGACCCAATTGAAAAAAAACCACTTTTCCATTTTCATCCAGGAGCAAGAGTTTTAAGCTTTGGAACAATTGGTTGCAATTTCATGTGTGAATACTGCCAAAATTGGGATATAAGTCAAATGAGAGAAGAAATTGTTGGTGAAGAAATTTCACCAGAAAGAATGGTAGAAATTGCGATAAGAAATAAAGTTGATGGAATAACCTATACTTACAATGAACCAACAATTTTTATGGAATATGCTATGGATGTTGCAAAAATTGCAAAAAAGCAAAAGTTGTTTAACACTTTTGTTTCAAATGGTTATATGAGTGAAGAAAGTGCGGAAGTAGCAGCAGATTTTCTTGATGCAATTACAATTGACT
>Ga0315298_1006439_pt1 | contig 16040 bp, 15 predicted proteins | sample WHS_1_MG_FD_203077 | JGI IMG/M metagenome (GOLD analysis project Ga0315298, IMG submission 203077) | Extremophilic microbial mat communities from Washburn Hot Springs, YNP, Wyoming, USA - WHS_1_MG | ecosystem: Environmental > Aquatic > Thermal springs > Hot (42-90C) | place: USA: Wyoming... | reverse complement strand
TTTAGCCCCGCGCGGCGATTCATCTCCACCCGCGTGGAGCAAATTGCCAATTTGCTCCACATCCCCTGCCCACGGCGAGGGGGAGGCCGACACGTGCGACGCACCTCCGAGGTGCGTCGCACGTTGTGCCCGCGGCCAGGGGGAGGCCGAAGGCGCGGGGGCGAGGTGTGGCCCACCCGCCCACGCGAGAACCTTCGGCGCTCTGCGTGCCCTCCCACACGCCCGGTCAGCGCCAACGGGCTGCGGCCCCGAATCTCCCTCCCCAACTCGCGCCGAGAGGCAGACCGGAGTATAATATCCCGCGTTGAATCCGGATGGGAGCGAGCATGGGAAAGCGAATCGGCATCGGGGTAGCGGCCTTGCTCATCGCGCTGGCGTTCGCGTTCCCCCATGCCACGCTGGCGGCGGCGAGGGCTGTGGGCTATGCGGTGTGCCACCAGTGGCCCGAACATTCGTTTGCCGTCGGCGGGACGGCGTTCCCGCTGTGCGCCCGATGCACAGGGACCTACTTCGGGGCGCTGGCGGTGCTGGCCTTCGCGTGGGCGACGGGCCGCGCCAAGGCGGGGGCCTGGCCGCCCAGGGCGGTGGCGATTCTGCTGGCGGCGGGCCTGGCGCTCGTGGTGCTGGACGGCGGCAACTCGCTGGTGGATCAACTGACGGGCGGACGGGTGCGGCTGTACCCGCCCGCCAACGTGCTGCGCTACGCGACGGGCGTCTTCAGCGGCATGGCGATGGTGGGGTTCGGATACCCGCTGCTGAACGCCGTCCTGTGGCGAGACTGGGCCGATTCGCCCATCCTGCGCCGCGGCCGAGAGGTCATCGGGCTGGCGGTCGCGGCGTGGGCCGCTTTGCCTGTCGTGAGCGGCGTTGCGTGGCTTCTTCCGCTGGTGTCGCTGTTGAGCCTGATGGGAATCGCGCTGTTGTTCACCGGCGCGAATACGGCGCTGTGGGTCGTTCTGGCGCGGCGGGAGGAGCGCGCGGCGAACTTGCGCGATGTCCTGCCCGCCCTGGCCGTCGGGTTCGCGGCGGCCGCGGGCGAGTTGGCATCCATCGGCCTTGCGCGGAGATTCCTGGAACGCAGGTGGTTGGGGCTGCCTTGACGCGGAGAGTCTATTTTGGCGTGGAGGGTGAGGTATGGACTGGGCGACGGGTCTTCTGACAGGGTTTGGCCTGGCGGGCGCGGCGGGGCTGAACGCGTACCTTCCGCTGCTCATCGTGGCGCTGGCGGGGCGTTTCACCGATTGGATTCACTTGAGCCCCCCGTTTGACGCCCTGACCAGTTGGTGGGCCATCGGCGTCCTGTTGGTGCTGCTCACGGTGGAGATTTTCGTGGACAAGATTCCCGCGGTGGACACGGCCAACGACATCATCCAGACCGTGGTGCGGCCCGCGGCGGGCGCGATCCTGTTCGCGGCCAGCACGCGCGTCATCACCGACATTCACCCGGTCGTGGCGATTGTCTGCGGCCTCATCGTGGCGGGCGGGGTGCACGCCGTGAAGGCAACCTCGCGGCCTGTGATCACCACCATGGGCGGGGGCGTGCTGAACCCGGTGGTCAGTGTTACCGAGGACGTGGTTTCGGCGGGCACTTCGGTGATGGCGATTCTGGTGCCGGTCATCACGTTCGTCCTGTTTCTGCTGCTGATTCTCGGCTTCTACTGGTGGGTGCGTCGCCGACGGCAGCGCCGAGTCAACGGAATGGGGTCGCCTGGGAACGCATGATCGCGGAAGCCTTTCGCGCCAAACTGGACGCCCTGCCCACGCAGCCGGGCGTCTATATCATGCGGAACGCGGAGCGGCGGGTTATCTACGTGGGCAAGGCCGTGAACCTCCGCAGCCGCGTGCGCTCGTATTTCCAGGAGTCGGCCCAGGCGTCGTCCAAGATTCGGCGGCTGGTGGCCGAGGTGGCGGACCTGGAGTTCATCGTTACCGCCACGGAACTGGAAGCCCTAGTCCTGGAATGCAACCTCATCAAGGAGCACCGCCCGCGCTTCAACGTGCGGCTGAAGGACGACAAGCGCTACCCGTACATCAAGATTCACTGGCAGGACCCCTTCCCCCGCGTGGAGGTAACCCGCGAGATGCGCCAGGATGGCGCGCGGTACTACGGCCCCTTCGCCGACGTGGGCGCCGTCCGCCAGACGCTGGACCTGCTGCGGCGCATCTTCCCGTATCTGACCTGCACCCGCGAGATCACGGGCAAGGACCGCCGCGCCTGCCTCTACTATCACATCAAGCGGTGCTCTGGCCCGTGCATCGGCGCCATCTCGCAGGAGGACTATCGCGCCACGATCCACCAGATTTGCCTCTTCCTTGAGGGCAAGACGGAGCGGGTTCAAGAGCAATTGCGCGCGCAGATGAAGGCCGCGGCCGAGCGTCTTGACTACGAGCAGGCCGCGTTCATCCGCGACCAGATTGCGGCGGTGCAGCGGGTGGTGGAGCGGCAACGCGTGGTTACCCGCGCCCGCGCCGACGAGGACATCATCGCCTTCGCGCGCGCCGACGGCGACACGTGCGTGCAGGTCTTCTTCATCCGCGACGGCAAACTCATCGGGCGCGAGAGTTTTCTGCTGGACGGGGTGGAGGATGACCAGCCCTCGCACATCCTCGGCTCGTTTGTCAAGCAGTTCTACGACGAGGCGGCCTACGTCCCGCCGCAGATCGTGCTTCCCGACGAGTTGGACGAGCGGCTGGTGGTGGAATCCTGGCTCCGACAGAAGCGAGGGCACAGGGTGGCGCTGCGGGTTCCGCGCCGTGGCGAGCAGAAGGCGCTGGTGGAGATGGCATCGCGAAACGCCGCCGAGACGCTGGCCCACCTGCGCGCCCAGTGGCAGGCCGACGAGGCGAAATGGGCGGCGGCGCTGGCGGAGTTGCAACAGGCGCTGGGGCTGCCCGAACCGCCCACGCGCATGGAGTGCTACGACATCTCCAACATCCAGGGCGCGTCGGCCACGGGCAGCATGGTGGTCTTCGTGAAGGGCATCCCCAGGAAGAGCGACTACCGTCGCTTCCGCATCAAGACCGTGGAGGGCGCGGACGATTTCGCCATGATGGCCGAGGTTCTGCGCCGTCGGCTGCTGCGGCTGAAGTCGGCAGACAGCAAGGAGCCGCGCCTGCCTGGGGCGAGGCCCGATTCCTTTGCCCTGAAGCCGGACCTGATCGTGGTGGACGGCGGCAAGGGGCAACTGAACGCGGCGCGGCGCGTGATGGAGGAACTCGGCGTCGGCGACATCGCGCTGGCCGCCCTGGCCAAGGAGCGCGAGGAGGTCTTCGTGCCCGACCGCCCCGACCCGCTTCCCCTGCCGGCGGATTCGCAGGCGTCGTTCCTGTTGCAGCGCCTGCGCGACGAGGCGCATCGCTTCGCCGTGGCCTATCATCGCACCATCCGCCAGCGCACGGGGTTGGCGTCGTCGCTGGACCAGATTCCCGGCATCGGCCCGCGGCGCAGGAAGGCCCTGCTGACGCGCTTCGGCTCGCTGGACGGCATCCGCCGCGCCAGCGTGGAGGAACTGGCCGCCGTGCCGGGGATGACGCGCGAACTCGCGGAGCGCGTCAAGGACCTGTTGTAGCGCGCGGGTTGTGGTATAATAGGCCACGGCGCATGAGGAGGGCGCGGCGATGGATGAGGTCTCTCGCCAGCAGGTTGGAGCGAGGCAAGCCGACGCGACGGACGCCCAGGCGGTGGACTGGTTCGCCCGCCACGAGATCAAATTGGAACCCGGCGAGCGGTTCATAAGGGTTTGGCGGGATTCGGTCCTGGTGTTGTTCCTGCAGTTGCTGCTGCCGGTGCTGCCCGCGGTGGCGCTGGTGGTCGGCTTTGCCTTCGCCTTTCGCAGGAGCACGCCGTTGGAGAAGGTGCTGTTCGCCGTGCTGTTGCCCGCCTCCTTTGCCGTGCTCGTGTGGATTTCCGTAATCCTGCTCCGGTGGTTCTTACGCATCTACGTCCTCACCAATCGCCGGCTGATACGCCGCGAAGGCATCATCTGGCGCGCCCGAAATGAGGTGCAACTGCCCAAGGTGCAGAACGCCTCGTACCGGTCGGCCCTGCTCCAGAAGTGGGTGGGCCTGGGCACGGTGAAGGTGGAAACCGCGAGCGTGGGGCAACCGTTCGCGATGGATAACGTGAGGGACGCTCCGGGCATCTCGCAGCGGATTTTGAGGGCGGCGGACGAGGCGAGGCACATGCGCGCTCTGATGGACGAAGAGCAGGTGCGGCGCATGTTGGCCCAGCGCCTTGTGGAGCCTGGCGCCGGGAGGACGCCGTGATGGCCGCGCCGTCCGCTCCGCCTTTGCCCAAGCCCCGGGTCTGGCACCGGCACCCGGTTGTGCTCATTCGGACTGCCGCTCTGCCATTCGTTGGGATCGTGGCGCTCCTGGCAGCATGGGCCGTCGGCGGCTCAACCAGCGGGCATTGGGTTCAGATAGCGCTCGGCGCGGGAAGTGTCGTTTTGATTCTCAGGGCATGGTCGGTTACCTTTGGGACGCCGAAGTTGGGCGAGTCTCCACTCGCGCAACGTCAGGGTGTGATCCAGCGGGCGACGGGCGCCGCGCGCGTCCTCATGGCCTTGGTAGCCCTGGCGCTTGTGGCCGTTGCGATCCTCGCCATACTCGTCGCGAATCTGGCCCCTTCCTTCGCGTGGGCGGTATCGGTTGTCTATTTTACCTGGCTGTTCTTTGTCGCCTTGTGGTTCGTGTTCAACACCATAGACTGGCGCAACGATATCTATATCCTGACCCACGACCGCATCATTGACCAGATCAGGTTCCCGCTCCTGTATGACCAGCGCACGGAGGCCCGCCTGGATCAGGTGCAGAACGTGCGCTATCAGCAGGGGTTCTGGGGCGGCGTTTTCGGCTTCGGCGACGTTACGGTGGAGACGGCGGGGCGAACCCAGGCGGTTGTGTTCCTGGAGGTGCCGAACCCCCAGGACATCCAGCAGACGATTTTCCGATACATTGACCAACTCAACGAGCGGCGCGAGGCGCAAGAGGCGGCCCGCCAGCACGCGCAACTGACCAAATGGTTCCGCGCGTATCACACGGTGGTAGGCTGGATAGAGATTCTGGACCTGCCCGAGGAGGTGCTGTACCCTCGCCCCATCCACGTGCGTTGGCGCATCAACGTCGGCCCCGAGCAGGAGTACCAGACGTGGGTTTCCTACGACGCCGAGTCGGACGCGCAGGGCCGCGAGCACGCGAACCAAACCAGCGTCATCACCAACAGGGGGCGCAGGCAGTTCCACCAGATTGTGCCGGTGGGACGGCGAGGGGATGTTTTCGTGCGCGTGCATGTGCGGCTGCTGCCTCCGCCTGGCTCCGACAAGCCCGAGGAGGCCTTCGCATCCCGCGAGGTCATGGTGCGGGTGGTGTAAGCGGCGCTGGTTGTAGAGTCTCCTGCGACGGCAGGCTCACCGCAGGAACGCGGGGAACAGCAGTTGGTACCCGATGGCTGGCCCCAAATGATAGTCCCCCTCCCAGCGGCGCGGGTCGGCATCCCAGCCATCCTCGCCGAAGAACCCGCCCAGCGACACGAAGGGCGACAGTCGCCCGTCCAGCACTTCGGCGCCGTCGTCGCCCACGCGCACGCGCAGGGTCGTCGCGGGGAGGGCGCGCGACTGCCCCGCGACCTGCAGCGTGGCGGTGGCGGTGAGCGTCAGCGTGCGGCCCGCCAGCGGCGCCAGCGGCAGAGGCCAGGCGAAGGACCTGCCCCGCAGCCCTGGGGCCTCCACGTGGTAGGTCAGGCCCTCGTCTGTCGCGGCGTCCAGCGTCAGGTCTGCGGCGATGCCGCCGTCGTTGGCGGCGCGCACCATCAGACGGCCGTCCTCCACGGCGGCCTGGTGGAACACGGGCGCGGGCAGCGCGGCCAACAGGTACACCAGAAACCGCCGCCACCGCTCGCACGTCTGGGCAATGCGGTCTTCGGGCGGGTTGAACATCACGCCCAGGCTGGTGTAGGCCAGGTACGCGTTCTCTACTCCTGGCGCGGTGTAGGGCGTGGCGTAGGCGATTTCGCTTGCGGCATAGACTTCGGGCGAGAAGGCGTAGATGCCCCGCAGGTAGAGCCAATCCATCGCGCTGCCGCTTACGACGTACAGCCCGCGGGCGGTCCAGGCGTGGCGCGTGCCCAGGAACCCGCAGCACTCGGTCAACTCCGACGCCTTGCGCGCGATGTGCTCATAGACCTGGCCATCGGGTAGGCGCTCGCCCGCGGACCAGCCCCAGGGGTACAGCAGGATGTCGGCCCCCGAATGTAGCGTCGCGGCAACGCCGATGTTGGGGTGGGCCAGCACCCAGTCGCGCACGGCCTGCACCTCGGGCTCGGACCAGACGGCAGGCCCGCGGTACGTGTCGCTCCACACGTAGGAAGGCCCCAGGTCCCAGTGCACGTCGTAGTTGCGGTTCGGGTCCACTCCGCCGACGGGATCCTCGTTCACGCCGTGGCGGGCGGTGTCGCCGTCATCGTCTATCTGGGGGATGGGCTGCCCCTGGGCGTCCACGAAGCCCATATCCGCAACGCCGCGCACGTAGGTGTGCCAGTTGTCCACGAACGGGTTGTCGGGGTGGGCGGCCAGCCACGCGGGGTCAAAGATATAGAGGTACGCGTGGAACGTGCCCCAGCCGATGGCGTTGGGCGGGTCCTCGTCTATCAGGCCGTCGCCGTCGTCGTCGCAGCATGTGGGGTTCGCGTTGCGGCGCTGGGCGAAGTTGTCGGTGAGCCAGATGTCGTTGCCGTCCACGTTGACGGACGGGATGGCGTACAGCGTGCGCGTGTCCAGCAGGTGGGTGGCAAGGGGGTCGCGCCCGTACTGCGACAGCAGGTACCAGAGGGTGTACAGCACGCAGAGGCCGGAGATCGGCTCGCGGGCGTGGTGCTGGCCGTCCAGGTACAGGGCGGGGCGCGCGTCGGGGTCGCCGGTCTGCCGATTCCCCAGGCGGATGGCGAGGATGGGGCGGCCCTGCCATGAGGTCCCCGCGGTTTCCACGGTCGCCAGGTCGGGATACTCCTGCGCCAGGCCCGCCAGGAATGCGCGCACCTCCGCCGACGAGGGATACCGGCGGAAGAACGCGGGCACGTCCTCCGCAGCCGCGGGCGCGGGGTTGGGGGCAGGACGGGAGGGCGGGCCTTCTCGGATGCCGGCGGTTGGGTCGTCCAGTCCGTTCACCCAGCGGATGCGGGGGTCGGGCGGCTGCATGGTGGCTGGCGCTCCGACGGCGAGCACCAGCGCCAGGATTGCCGCGAGGGCCAGCGCGCGTTTCATCTCGCTTCTGGGCGCGGCCCTCTATTGGGGCTCCACTTCGGGTTCCTGGATGTTCATCTCGCGCATTTCGCCGGTTACGGTGAACACCACGCGCTCGCAGATATTGGTAACGCGGTCGGCGAAGCGTTCCAGGTTGTGCGCCACCCACAGCAAGCGCGTGGCCTGTTGGATGGTGCGCGGGTCCCGAAGCATGAACGTGATCAACTCGTTGTTGACCTGATCGTAGAGCGAGTCCACGTCGTCGTCTTCCGCGGCGATGCGGCGCGCCGCCTCCACATCCCGTTCCACGAACGCTTTGAGGGCGCGATCCAGCATGGAGAGGTCTTTCTCCAGCATGCGCGGGATGTCAATCAGCGGCTTGATGAACGGCTCCTTCCCGATCATGAGCGTAATCTTGGCGATGCCGGCGGCGTAGTCGGCGCACCGCTCCAGGTCGGTGATGATTTCCAGCACGGCGGCGATGGAGCGGAGGTCCCGCGCCATGGGCTGCTGGGTTGCGATCAGCCGCAGGCAGTCGGCCTCAATGGCGAAACGCTTCTCGTTGATCTTCGGGTCGTTGCGGATGACCTGGCGCGATGCCTCCATGTCCTGGCGCTTGAGCGCGTCCACGGAGCGCGCCAGGGCCTCGGCGACCATGCTGCCCAGTTCCAGCATCTGGTTCTGCAATGCTTCCAGGTCTTCGTCAAATGCCCTGCGCATCTTCCTACCCCTTTCGTTAGCCGAAGCGCCCGGTGATGTAGTCCTCGGTGCGTTTGTCCTGCGGGCGCGTGAACACCTCGGCTGTCGGCCCGAACTCAATCAGTTGGCCCGTGCGTTGAGCGTCGCTGAGCATGAACGCGGTGAAGTCCGATGCGCGGGCCGCCTGCTGCATGTTGTGGGTTACGATGACTATAGTATACTCCTTGCTGAGCGCTCGCATCAAATCCTCTATCTTGAGGGTGGCGATGGGATCCAGCGCCGAACAAGGCTCGTCCATAAGGATCACTTCGGGCTTGACGGCGATGACCCTGGCGATGCACAGCCGCTGCTGCTGGCCCAGGGACAGGGAGAGCGCGTCCTGCCTCAAGTCGTCCTTCACCTCGTCCCAGAGTCCCGCGCTGCGCAGGCTTGCCTCCACGACGTCGGCGAGTTCCGACCGTCCGTACAGGCCCAGCACGCGCGGGCCAAAGGCCACGTTGTCAAAGACCGACGCGGGGAAGGGGTTGGGACGCTGGAACACCATCCCCACCCGGCGGCGAAGTTCCACAACGTTGGTATTCGGGCTGTAGATGTCTTCCCCGTCCAGGTACACTTTGCCCTCGGCGCGCGTGTGGGGGATGGTGTCGTTCATGCGGTTCAGGCAGCGCAGGAAGGTGGACTTCCCGCAGCCGGATGGGCCGATGAGCGCCGTAATCTGCCGCTCCGGGATGGCGATGTTGATGTCCCAAAGGGCCTGCTTCTTGCCGTAGTAGAAATACAGGTGCTCGGTCTTGATCTTGTCCATGCGCCCTATCCAAATCGCCCGGTAACGTAATCTTCCGTTCGCTTGTCGGTGGGGGCCGTGAAGATCTTCTTGCCCGGGTGGTGCTCCACCAACTCGCCCATGAGGAAGAAGGCGGCGTAATCGGCGATGCGCCCCGCCTGCTGGATGCTGTGCGGCACGATGATGACCGTGTACTGCTCCTTCAGGATGAGGAGCGACTCTTCCACCTTGGCCGTGGAGATGGGATCCAGCCCGGAGGTCGGCTCGTCCAGGAGCAGCACCTCGGGCTCCAGCGCCAGGCTTCGGGCGATGCATAGCCGTTGCTGTTGCCCGCCCGACAGGGCATTGGCCGGGCTGTCCAGGCGGTCTTTGACTTCATCCCACAGGGCCGCCTGCCGCAGGCTGCGCTCCACGATTTCGTCCAGGCGCGCGCGGTCGCGAAGGCCCGCCAGGCGCGGCCCGTAGGTTACGTTCTCGCGGATGGTGCCCGGCAGCGGCAGGGGCAGCGCGAAGACCATGCCCACGCGACGCCGCAGGCTCGGCACGTCAAATCCGGGCGCGTAGATGTCCTCCCCGTCCAGCAGGATGCGCCCCGACATGCGGCCGTCCTCCACCAGGTCGTTCAGGCGGTTCAGCAGGCGCAGGAGCGTGGTCTTCCCGCCGCCCGCCGGGCCGAAGAAGACGGTAATCGCGCGCGCGGGCACGTCCAGCGTGATGTGGCGCAACACCTGCTGGTCGCCGTAGGCGTAGGACACGTCTTGAATCTGAATCTTGGTTTCAGCCACGCGCACGCTCCATCGGGTGATGATGACCTACCATTGCCGCCGACGGCGGAAGTAACTGCGAATCGTCGTGGCGACCACATTCAGCGACAGGACGAGCCCCAGCAGCACCAGCGCCGTCCCGAACTGAATCTTCGGCGGCATGCCGGGAACCTGGGTGCTGACAACGTACAGGTGGTAGGGCAGGGCCATCGTCTGATCCAGGGGCGACTGCGGCAATCGCGGCAGGTAGAACGCCGCCACGGTGAACAGGATCGGCGCGGTCTCGCCGGCGGCGCGCAGCAGCCCCAGGATGATGCCGGTGATGATTCCGGGCAGCGCCTGGGGCAGCACGATGTGGCGGATGGCCTGCCAGCGCGTCCCGCCCAAACTGGCGCTGACGGTGCGGAACTCGGTGGGCACGGCCCGCAGCGCCTCTTCGGCGGTGCTGATGATGATGGGCAGGGTCATGATGGAGAGCGTCAGCGATCCGGCGACGATGGATGTCCCGAATCCGAGCAGCAGGACGAACAGCCCCAGCCCAAACAGGCCGTACACCACCGACGGGATGCCCGCCAGGTTGATGATGGCCAGGCGTATGGAGCGGGTGAGCCAGGTGTCGCGGGCGTACTCGGACAGGTAGATGGCCCCGCCCACGCCCAGGGGGATGGCGACGATGGCCGTGCCCAGGGTGAGCACGACGGTGCCCACGATGGCGGGGAAGATGCCGCCGGCCCGCATCCCATCGCGGGGCATGGCCGTCAGGAACTCCCAGTTGATGGCCGCCGCCCCTCGGATGACGATCACCGCGACGACGGCCAGGATGGGGATGACCACGGCAAGCGCCGCCAGCGTCAGCAGCGCAAATCCCACTCGCTGGGCGACAAATCGGTTCCTCATCGCAACCCTCCTCGCCGCCGTTTGCGGAACATGGTAGAGGCCGCCGCCAGGTTGATGAGGAATGTGATGACAAACAGGATGATGCCGATGGCAAAGAGGACGTGGTAGTGCACGCTCCCGTGGGCCACCTCGCCCATCTCGGCGGCGACGGTGGCGGTCATGGTGCGCACCGGACGGAACAGGGCGTCCAGCCCCAGGGGCATCCGCGCGGCGTTGCCGGTAACCATCATCACGGCCATGGTCTCGCCGATGGCGCGGCCCATGCCCAGCATGACGGCGGTAACGATGCCCGAGCGAGCGGCCGGAACCACCACGCGCCAGATGGTCTGCCACTGCGTCGCGCCCATGGCCAGGCCCGCGTCGCGGTACATTTTGGGCACGGCGTCCAGCGCGTCCTCGGCCACGCTGATGATGGTGGGCAGCGACATGTAGGCCAGGATGAGCGCGCCGGTGAAGGCCACCAGCCCTGTTGGCGCGCCGAAGGTCTCGCGGACGATGGGCGCCACCAACGTCATGCCGAAGAAACCCAGCACCACCGAGGGGATGCCCGCCAGCACCTCTATCATGGGCTTGAGGATTTCCCGCGCCCAGTTGGGGGCCACCTCGCGGATGAACACGGCCGTGGCCACGCCCAGCGGCAGCGCGATGACGATGGCGCTGATGGTGATGAGCACAGACCCCAGGATGAGCGGCAACGTCCCGAACAGGCCAAAGGTCGGGTACCAGCGCGTGCCGAACAGGTTGCCCAGGTCTATCTGCGCGAAGGCGGGCAGCCCTTCTCGGAGCAGGAACAGGAAAATGAGGATGACGAACCCGACGGTGGAGAAGCCGATGACCCGAATCAGCGACTCAATGGCGAATTCCACCCAGCGCAGGTGTGGCTTCTGCTTCATGGCGCTGCCGAGCCTCCCGTTGGCGATTGCTTCAGCGGCACGAACCCCACGCCTGCGACCAGCCGCTGCCCGTCGCCCAGCACCCAGTCCAGGTACGCGCGGACGTGCGGGCTGGGTTCCCCGACCGTGTACATGTACAGGGGGCGCGCGATGGGATACGTGCCGTTGTTGACCGTCTCGGCCGACGGCAGGACGAAGGGGCCGTTGGCGTCGCGCGCGATGGCCAGCGTCTTCTGGTCGGGCGTTACGTACCCCAGGCCGTCGTAGCCGATGGCGTTGGGGTTCTGGCGCACCTCGGCGCTAATGCCCTCGGACGAGGGCATCAGCAGGGTGTCGGGCGAGAAGAGCGCGTCGCTCTTGGGATCTCCCAGACGGACGACGTGCTCCAGGAAATAGACATACGTGCCCGAGTTGGACTCGCGCGACAGGAGCACGATGGGCCTGTCCTCGCCCCCGACCTGCCGCCAGTTGGTGATCTTGCCGGTGTAGATGTCCGAGACCTGCTGCAAGGTCAGGCCGTCCACGGGGTTGGAGGGGTGCACCACCACGGCGATGGCGTCCCAGGCGACGATGTGCTCGTGGGGGGTGTAGCCGTTCTTCTGGGCTTCGGCGATTTCTTCGGGCTTCATCTCCCGCGAGGCGTTGGCGATGTCCACCGTGCCGTTGATGAGGGCGGCGATGCCGGTGCCGGAGCCGCCGCCGGTTACCGAGATGCGCACTTCGGGGTGGAGTCGCATGTACTCCTCGGCCCAGGCCAGCGCCAGGTTCACCAGGGTGTCCGAGCCTTTCTGCTGGATGCTGACGGCGGGCGGCGGTTCGGTGCCGCTGGCGGGTTGCGGCGCGCCGCACCGCGCAAGCGCCAGCGCGACCCATGCGCCCAACCCGATCGCTGCCACAATCCGCAACATCCGCGCCATCGCTTACCCCTTCAGCGGCCGCCCAAGCCTGGGCTTGCACAGGATTTCCAACACGCGGAAGTCAAAGAAGTCCTGGGCGTTGGCGGGGATGACCACCATGGCGGTGTCGGCGCCGCGGCCGGTGCCCGCCACGGTGATGGCGGGTTCGCCCACGCGCACCAGGCCCGCGTCGGCGGCCATGATGGCAATCTCCACGCCCACCTTCACGCCCTGCGAGAAGTTGCGCAACACGAACGCGATGAGTTCGTCCAGCATGTACGTGCCGAATTCCTTCCGGACGGCGCGGTTGATGCCGCCAAAGGCGTGCTGGCAGGTGAGGAGTTTGGCGCCGGCGGCCAGGATGGCCTCTCGGTTCGCGTCGGTCAGTTCCTGCGTGTTGGGCGCCTTGAACCCGTGGCTGTGGGATACCACCACCAGGTCGTAGCCGCGGAACACTTCGGCGGCCCGCACGCCCGTCGCGCCCGTCGTCGTGGCGACAAGGATGGCGCGGATGCCGAGTTGTTCGGCGCGGGCCTTGGCGATTTCCAACGTCCTTTCGGTGTTGGCCGGCCCGGCCTGCTCAAAGTACACGCAAGGTACAACCCACTCGCTCACGATACCCTCCGCTTTTTCGGCTTCGCACACGTTTCCAGCACACAAAGAAGCGCCCTGGGGCATACCCAGGGCGCTTCCGGAACGCTCGCAAGGGGAAGCGGGCTTCTAGGCCCAGCCGCGCAGCCTCATAGCCTCGGCCACACGGTGGACGGCCACCAGGTATGCCCCAACCCGGTTGTTCACCTTGTGCTTCTGCGCCATCTCGTGGACGGCGTGGAACGCGGCCGTCATCTTGCGGTCCAGTTTCTCGTGGACTTCCTCAATGGGCCAGTAGTAGTCGTAGGCGTTCTGGACCTGCTCAAAGTAACTGACGGTAACGCCGCCCGCGTTGCACAGGAAGTCGGGGATGACGTACACGCCGTTGGCGAAGAGAATCTTGTCCGCTTCGGGCGTGGTCGGGCCGTTGGCGAACTCGGCCACGATCTTGGCCTTGATTTTGGCGGCGTTTTTCTCGGTGATCTGGTTCTCCAGCGCCGCGGGGATGAGCACCATCACGTCCAGTTCCAGCAATTCCTCGTTGGTGATGTTCTTGGCGCCGGGGAAGTTGACCACGGAGCCGGTCTTCTCCTTGTGCTCCGAGACCGCCTTGGGGTCAAGCCCGTCGGCCTTGTAGATGCCGCCCTTGGAGTCGCTGACGGCGACGACCTTCATGCCCAGAATCTCCTGGGCCAGGACGTGGCCGTAGTAGCCGGCGTTGCCGTAGCCCTGAATGGCGCAGGGAGCGCCCTTCAGGTTCAGGCCGAGCACCTTGGCGGCCTCGCGGATGGTGTACACGCCACCGCGCGCCGTCGCGTCGCCGCGGCCTGCGGAGCCGCCCAGCGGCAGCGGCTTGCCGGTGATGACGCCCGGGACGTTGTAGCCCGTGATGATGCTGTACTCGTCCATCATCCAGGCCATGATCTGCGGGTTGGTGTACACGTCGGGGGCGGGCACGTCGGTCTCGGGGCCGATGAACTTGGCGATGGCCCGGATGTACCCGCGGCTCAGCCGCTCCAACTCGCCCTGCGACATCTCCTTGGGGTTGCAGATGACGCCGCCCTTGCCGCCGCCCAGCGGGATGTCCACCACGGCCGTCTTCCAGGTCATCCATGCGGCCAGCGCGCGCACGGTGTCAATGGTCTCCTCGGGGTGGAAGCGGATGCCGCCCTTGGTCGCGCCGCGGGCGTCGTTGTACTGCACGCGGAAGCCCTTGAACACCTTGACGCTGCCGTCGTCCATCTTCACGGGGATGGTTACGTGCAGTTCGCGCATGGGCTCGCGCAGGAGGGCATGGATGCCAGGCTCCAGTTTCAGGATGGCTGCCGCCTCGTCCAACTGCTGTTGTGCGATCTTGAAGGGGTTCAGTTTCTCGGTCATGTCCAAAAACTCCTCTGTTTTGTTTTAGATTTTCACCAAGCGAAGAGTGGCTCGTCTTTGAGCCGAGAGGGATACTTCGGTTCCAATCACCTCCTTGTGATGGATATCCTGCGAGTCGTGGCGCAATCTGTGCGAATTATAACACACTGTGGCGGGGAGGCCAAAATCAGCGCCTTCCCGTCAGGAGCGCCCGCAGGATTTCGGCGGCCAGGGTGGGGTTGGCCTGCCCTTTGGTCGCCTTCATCATCTGCCCCACCAGGAACTTGAGCACCTGCTCCTTGCCGGCCAGGTACTGGGCCACGGCGTCGGGGTTGTCGGCGATGACCCGGCGCGCGACTGCCTCCAGCGCCGAGGCGTCGCGGACCTGGGCCAGCCCGCGCCGCCGCACGATGTCGGCGGGCGACTCGCCCGTGGCCACCATGTCGCCCAGCACGTCCTTGGCGATGGTCGTCGTGATGACGCCCTCTTGTATCAACCCCATGAGTTCGCAAAGTTGCGCCGGGCGGATGGGCAATTGGCTCATTTCCAGGCCACGCGCGTTCATCAGGCGGAAAATCTCGCCGGTGATCCAGTTGGCAGCGCCCTTGGCGTCGCCGCCGAGGCGCACGACGGCCTCAAAGAAGTCGGCCACCTCCCGATCGGCGGTGAGCACGCCCGCGTCGTAGGCGCTCAGCCCGTAGTCGCGGACGAACCGATCCCGCCGCGCCTCGGGCAGTTCGGGCAGGCGCGCGCGTAACGCCTCCACCCAGTCGCGGCTCAATTCCAGCGGCGGGAGGTCCGGCTCCGGGAAGTAGCGGTAGTCGTCGGCCGACTCCTTGACGCGCTGGACCACCGTGCGCCCGTTGGCTTCGTCCCAGCCCATGGTAACCTGCACGACGCGCTCGCCCGATTCCAGCAGGCGGCGCTGGCGCTGGATTTCGTACTCAATGGCCTGCTTGACCGAGCGGAACGAGTTGAGGTTCTTCACCTCCACCTTGGTGCCGCGCAGGTCGGTGCTGGCGGGCCGCAGCGAGATGTTGACCTCGCAGCGCATGGAGCCTTCTTCCATGTTGCCCGAACTGACGCCCAGGTAGCGGAGGATCGTCCGCAGGCGGGTCAGGTACTGGCGGGCCTCCTCGCCGGTGCGCAGGTCGGGCGCGCTGACAATCTCCATCAGCGGCACGCCCGCGCGGTTGGCGTCTATCAGGCTGTGCTCGCTGGTGTGGATGAGTTTGGCGGTGTCTTCCTCCAGGTGCACGCGCTCAATGCCGATGCGCCGGACCTGCCCGTCCACGTCAATGTCCAGATAGCCGTCGGAGCAGAGGGGCAGTTCGTACTGCGAAATCTGGTAGCCCTTGGGCAGGTCGGGGTAGTGGTAGTTCTTACGGGCGAAGCGGGAATGGGCGGCGATGCGGCAGTGGAGGGCCAGGCCGGTCATGACGACGAATTCCACGGCGCGCGCGTTGATGACGGGGAGCGTGCCGGGCATGCCCAGGCAGACGGGGCAGACGCGCGTGTTGGGGGGCGCGGCGGCGTAGTCGGCGGCGCACGCGCAGAACATCTTGCTGCGCGTCAGCAGTTGGGCGTGGACTTCCATTCCGATGATGACTTCGTATTCCATGGTTCCCCCGCGTGGCGGTGTCGGGTGGATTATAGCACACAAGCGCCGTTTGCGCGCAAGGGGGCGGGGGAGCGCAAAGCAGCGCGTGGCGGGGTGGGTCAGGCGCAGGGCATCGCGTAACTGATCCAGGAGTTTCTTGCGTTTTTCGGTAAGAGATCGTTCATGTATTCATGTGGCCGTTCGGAGTTTGGTAACGAGTGAAGAGCACGAACGAGGAGCAGACCTATCCTGTTGTCGTTTGTTTGGCTTATGCGACCAGCGCCTCCAGGTCCACCCCGCCGCTATTCAGATGGTTGCC